>Ga0310827_100451_pt1 | contig 32849 bp, 32 predicted proteins | sample WT_ome_2_FD_201309 | JGI IMG/M metagenome (GOLD analysis project Ga0310827, IMG submission 201309) | Sorghum-adapted microbial communities enriched on wild type (WT) sorghum from Joint BioEnergy Institute, Emeryville, California, United... ... | reverse complement strand
CCTCACTTCTCCAGCATGCCGAACACCCGGTCCGGATGGTTCGTGCAGATCATCAGGCCGGGATGCATCGCCAGCGTGCGGCGAATTTCTTTCCGTTCGTTCACCGTCCAGACCATCACCTGCGTGCCGGAGTCGATCATGTCGCGGACAAAGGCGCCTGATACAAAGAGATGCTCCATGGACAAAAAGTCCGCTCCCGCAAAACGCATCTGCTCCCGAACCATCGTCGGCAAACCGGAAATGATGAGCCCGCCGCGCATTTCCGGCGCCGCCGAACGCGCCCGCATGACGGCATAATGATCGAAGGAGGTGAGCACCACCCGGTCGGCGAGCCCGAATTGCCGGATCAGGGCGGTCACCGCCTTCTCCAACCCGGGATACAGGCCGATGGCCGTTTTCAGCTCGATGTTCAGCCTCATATGCCCGCCGAGCAATTCCAGCACCTGTTCCAGCGACGGGATGCGCTCACCGGCAAATTCCGGCGAAAACCACGAACCCGCGTCCATCTCCGCCAGTTCGCGCCACGTGTAATCTTTCACCCGGCCCGGCCGGCCCGTCGTCCGTTTCAGGGTGAAATCATGGATAATGACAGGCACGCCGTCTTTGGACAATTGCACGTCCAGTTCCACCCAGTCGATGCGCGGATCGTCCAGGGCAAGCCGGAAAGCCGCCAGCGTGTTTTCCGGCGCCCGGCCGGAACATCCCCGGTGGGCGACGACCACCCGCTTCCGGAACGGATCGCCGGCTGCCGCCCATGCTTCCGTCTCCGCTTTGCCGTTCGCCAATCCCGCACACTTCGCGTCGGATTTCCACCCGTCCATGCCGCTTTCCGCCTCTCTTCAATCAGTACAATGCGTCAAGATCCACGGGAAATCCGGGCAAAACCGTCCCGCCATCCGGCAACCCTCCGCCGGGACCGGCCGCGTCCGGCAACGGAAGGCCGCCATGGCCCGCCGGCGGTTCGCGATGATCCGTTCCTCCCGTACCGGATCCTGCATCGGATCCCGCGCCGGATCCCGGAACTTTCGCTTCGCTGTTGCCGGGTACCGGGCCATTCGTCCCCGTCTCTCCGTCAACCGGCGGCTGATCCGGCCGGTCCGGCTGCGGCGCATCGCTTCCCGTACCGCCGGCCCCGCCGTCGGAATCCCCGTTCCCGCCGCCGTTTCCGTTGTTCTCCGTTATCCCGCCGGCTGCATCGCCCGACTTCGGCCCGCTGCCCGTATCGTCCGCTGTCGGCTCGCCGCCCGCATCGCCCGCCGACGTCCCCGGGTCCGCCGGTTTTTTCCGCGCCGCTTTCTCCGGATCGTACACCCGGCCCGCGGGATCCGCAACCACCAAGCCGTCGTCGTTCACCCGCACCTGGTAGGAAAGCCGGTTCAGCCTGTCGAGGATCGACGCGGCACCTTCCTCATCCGGATAATACGGCTGGCCGGGCCCCGTCACCACCGGGATGAGGGTGAGCCGGCAGTCCCCGTCCTTCCGGCAATCCGCCTGCAGCATCGCCGACTGCCGCGTGTCCGCGTTCCCGCTCACCGTAAAAATGAAATTGCCCAGGCTGTACGCGATCCACTTGCCCTTGTACGATTCAATGCCCTGCAGCACGTGGGGGTGGCTGCCGATGACGAGATCCGCCCCCGCGTCGATGAATTCGCGCCCCTTTTTCACCTGGTACGGTTCCGGCTCCTCCGCCCGCTCGATGCCCCAGTGGACCATGACCACGACGAGATCCGCGTTCTCCCGCACCGCCTTGATCGTTTCCACGGCCCGCCGGGTGTCGTACATGTCCGCCACGCCGGGATGATTTTTCCCCGCTTTCCAGCCCACTTCCGGCACCACGTGGGAAAACCCGAGGCAGGCGATGCGGATCCCTTGCACTTCGGTATAGTAAGGCAAATACGCCTCATCCGCATCGTTTCCTCCGCCGACCCGGCCGATGCCCGCTTCATCCAGGTGGCGGATCGTATCCAGCAGGCCGTCCGTGCCGTAATCCAGCACGTGGTTGTTCGCCAGGCTGAGCACGTCAAAGCCGGATTCCTTCAGCGCCGGTACCGCCAGGGGCGACATGCGGAACGTCCACGTTTTGTCCGCCGGTTCGCCGCGGTCGGTGATCGGGTTTTCCAGGTTGCCGACGGCAAGATCCGCCTCCCGGAGCGCCGCGCCCACGTGCCGGTACGGATAATCGTATCCTTCCCGCTCCAACAGTTCGCCAACGCGTCCGCCCATCATGATATCCCCGACAAAAAGAAGGCGCACCGACGGCTCCCCTTCCGATCCCGCGCCATCCGGGTCCGCCATGCCCCCGTTTTCCCGGCCGCCGGCCGGAGTCCCGTCCAGGCCCGCCGGAATCGTGCCGGAACCCGTGTCCGGACCGTCCGTTGCCGCGGGAGGCCGGTCCGTCACCGGGCCGCCGGCATCTCCCGCATCGTTCCGCTTTGCATCGTGCGTCCAGATGAAGTACGCGCCCGCGAAAAGCACAAGGGCGCTGAATCCGATGGCCGCCAAATGTGCGGCAAGCCGGCGCACGCGCTGTTTCCGTCTTGCCGCGGCCTTCCTGTGCCGATCCGTCCTCGAAATCATGTCCGTTTCTCTCCCATATCCCGTTTCGTACCCGTTATCGCCGTTGACGCTGACGTCCGGGGGGCGAACTCCCCGAAAAACGCACTGGGCATTTGCCTTCTTTTTTTATATGATTATGTCCGTATGCGTTGAAAACCTGCCGAGAGGAGTGCCCGGCCTGCCATGTTGACCATCGAGAATGAACGCCCGCCCCGCCGGGTCAGGTGGCTGTTCGTTGCCGTTACGCTGTGTTACTGGTGTTCCATGTATACGTATGTCCCGATCTTGTCGCCCTATCTGGAAGACATCCGCTTCAACTACACGCTGATCGGCATCGTGCTCGGCAGCTACGGATTCATACAATTGTTGGTGCGCTTCCCCCTCGGGATCGTGTCCGACCGGTTGGGGAAGCGGAAACCGTTTGTCCTGATGGGGTTTGCCACAAGCGCCGTCGGCTGCCTCATGTTTCTCGTGTTTCAGGATCCCGTCGGCGTCACCGCCGCCCGGGCAATGACCGGCATTTCCGCTTCCGCCTGGGTGGCGTTTACCGTGTTGTACGCCTCCTGGTTTCCGCCGCAGGAAGCGACCCGGGCGATGGGCACCCTCAGCTTCGCCACCGGCGCCGGCCAGCTCATCGGCATGGGCATGAGCGGTTTCATGTCGGACGCCTGGGGTTACGCCGCCACCTTCCGCGCCGGCCTCCTGGCCGCGTTGATCGGCGGCGTCGGCGCGCTGTTCATCCGCGAAACCGGAAGCGCTTCCGGCCGCGCCCCGATGCGCACGGCGGACCTGCTCGTCGTCACCCGCGACCGGACGTTGCTCAAGGTGTCTCTCCTCAGCGTGCTTGCCCATGCGGTGCTGTTCATCACGATGTTCGGCTTTACGCCGTCGTACGCGGTAAAAATCGGCGCCGGCCAGGCGGAGCTCAGCCTGCTCGTCTTCGCCTTCATGATTCCCCATACCGCCGCCTCCTGGCTGTCGGCGCAGAAAATCGCGCCCCGGATCGGCCCGTGGCGGACCGTTCTGGCAGGGTTTCTGGTCAGCGGCCTGTGCACGGCGGCCATCCCCTTCATCCCGAACATGCCGCTCCTGTACGCCACCCAGGCATTGAGCGGTTTCGCGCAGGGGATGCATCTGCCGCTCCTGCTCGGGCTCGCCATCCAGTTCATCGAACCGGCGAAGCGGGCGACGGCGATGGGGTTTTACCAGGCCGTCTATTCCCTCGGCATGTTCAGCGGGCCTTTCCTGGCCGGCTGGCTGAATGACGGCTTCGGGCTCGCCGGCGGTTTCGCCTTCGGCGCCCTCTCCGCCTTCCTCGCCGCCGCCTTCATTCTGTACGGAAACCGGCGCGCGGCGGCCATTAACCAAGCCGGGGAGGAGAAGGCCGTCTGAATCGGGCGGCGCGATTACGCCTTCACCCGCAGGACGGCCAGCCCGTCGTAGGCGGGCAGCAGCGCGGACTGAAATCTCGGGTCCCGCGCCACGGTCCTGTTGAACTCGCGCAAAGCCGCCGTCGACGGCGTATCCTGCGCCGGGTCGAACACCCGCCCCCGCGTCAAAATGTTGTCCGCGACAATCACGCAGCCCGGTTCGGCGACGCGAAGCACGGCTTCCAGATAATGCGGATAATTGAATTTGTCCGCGTCGATGAATACGAAGCCGAACCGCGCCCTTTCTTCGGCAAGCTCCGCCAGGCTTGCCCGCGCCTCCCCGACCCGCACCTCCGCCTTCCGTTCCAGTCCGGCCATGCGCAGATGGTCGCGGGCCGCCCCGGCAAAATCCGGATTCAGCTCCAGCGTCGTCAGGCGTCCGTCTTCCGGCAGTCCCCGCGCGATGCATATGGCGCTGTACCCGCCGAGCGTGCCGATTTCCAGCGCCCTTTTCGCCCCGGACAGTCCCGCCAGCAACGTAAGCAACCGTCCCGTCCCTTTGGTCACCGATATTTCCGGCATCCCCAGCGCCCGAATCCGTTCCTCCACCCGCTCGAGCACATCGTCCCTTTCATATAGTCCGTCCACGTATCGTGCCGCATCTTCCATGTTCATGTTGCGTACCTCCGATACCCATTGTAACGTAACATGTCTGCCGCGAAAAGTTCGACCGGACCGCAACTTTTTGGAACGAAGGGGCGTCAAACTGACCAGAACCCCTCCATCATGATGAAAGAGTCCCAAATCAAGATAGAGGTGCAGACAACTCCACAAATCCCGGAATAAAGGAGGTCCCACCATGGGTAAAAGAAGCCTCCCTCTCATCCTAAGTCTTGCGCTCATGTTGGCTTTGGCCGGCGTTTCGCCGGCAATGGCGGAGACCGCCCAACCGATCCGTGTGTTCGTGGACGGCGCTCCGGTTCAACTGGCCGCGCAGCCCGCCATGCTTGACGGGCGGGTGTTTGTCCCGGCCCGCGACCTGCTCGCCGCATTGGAAGCGGCAGTTGCGGAGACCCGTGAATCCGGCGTGCTGAAACTCGTCGCCGAATGGAAAGACCGTACCCTCGTGATTCGCGGCAATGCAAAAACGGCGATCGTAAACGGAAACCCGTCCGATATCGGCAGCCTGCCGAAGACGGTCGGCGGCACGCTGTACGTGCCGGTCCGGTGGCTCGGTGAACAGCTCGGCGCCGCGGTGCAATGGTTGAGTGCCACCCAAACGGTCACCCTCACGTTCGCTGGCGAGGAACTGCCCCGCGTCGGAACGTTCGACCATTTGCAGGCGCTGGTGAGCGAAGCCGTGCAACGGGGCAACTCGATTGCGGGGCGCCGCGACGCGATCACGATCCAGATCGACGCCATGCCGGCCGGCGGCTTCTCGAGCACGATGTCGGCGGCCGACAGCGCTGCGGCCGCAGGCGGCGACTACTCCCTGACGAACACCCAGGTGTCCGGCGTGGACGAAGCGGATTTGATCAAGACGGACGGCACGTATCTGTACCAGGTGAGCGGCAACAACGTCGTCATCATCCGGGCGGTGCCCGCCGACGCGATGGAAGTCACCGCCGAAATCCCGTTCGGCGACGGCTTCCGCCCGGTGGAATTGTACGCCGAATCGGGCCGCCTGATCGTCATCGGCACGTCGGTGAAGCCCGACGTCCGCAAACCGCAGCAGACAAACCCGATGCCGCTCGGCCCGCAATCGGCTTACGGCCTCATCTACCCGATTGATCCGGTCATGTTCACGACCTCGGCCTACGTTTACGACACGAGCGACGCGGCATCGCCCAGGCTTGTCCGCGAACTGGAACTGGAAGGCGATTACCTCTCCTCCCGCAAAATTGGCGACAACCTGTACCTGGTCAGCAACAAATGGCTGGACGGCTACCGCATCATGGAAGGGGAGTTGCCGCCGGATTGGGCGGTCCCGCTGGCGCGGGACGCGAGACACGCCGCGAAGGAAGCCGGCTTGCGGGAGAACGGCAGCGATGCCGGGGAAGAGGCGTTCACCCCGGTTGCCCTGGAAGACATCCGGTACTTCCCCGATTTCATCGATCCGAACTATTTGCTGATCGGCGCCGTCAACCTGGCGGACGACACCGCCATGGACGTGCAGGTGTACCTCGGATCCGGGCACAACGTCTATGCGTCGCAGGATCATCTGTATACGACCGTCAGCCGCTACGAGCAGCCGCAAACGGCGGACGCCGGCCGGTCCGGGGTGAGGGTGCTTCTCCCCCGCATCACGGAAACATCGACGGACATTTACAAATTCGCCCTGCTTCCCGGCAAGGCGGAATTCCGGGCGAAAGGCAATGTGCCGGGCTCGGTCCTGAACCAGTTTTCGATGGACGAACATGACGGGCATTTCCGCATCGCCACCACGACCGGCTTTGCGTGGGGAACGGGTGGCATGCAGTCGAAAAACCATCTGTTCGTCCTGGACGATCACCTGGAGCTGGCCGGCCGGGTGACGGACATCGCGCCGGGGGAACAAATTTATTCGGTACGCTTCATGGGCAATCGCGCCTACATGGTCACCTTCCGGACGGTGGACCCGCTCTTTGCCATCGACCTGTCCGATCCGGCATCGCCGAAGGTGCTCGGCGCCCTGAAAATTCCCGGCTACAGCAATTACCTGCATCCGTATGACGAGAACCACGTGATCGGCTTCGGCAAGGATACGGTCGAAGTGTCCTGGAAAGACGAAAACAGCCGCGTGATCGATACGAACGCCTTCTACCTGGGCATGAAAGTGTCGCTTTTCGACGTCACCGACGTGGAAAATCCGGTTGAGAAGCACGTCGAGCTGATCGGCGACCGCGGCACGTATTCCGATCTGCTCACCAACCACAAGGCGCTCCTGTTCTCGCGGGAGAAAGACAACCTGCTGGCGTTCCCGGTTGATCTTTACGAAGATTTGACCAGGCACCAAAGCCGCAAGCCGCTGCAGGATCCCGGAGACGCCATTCCGGACTTCGGCACCTTCACGTATCAGGGCGCCTACGTGTACCGACTGGATCCCCGGCAAGGATTCGAACTGCGCGGCCGCATCACCCACCTGGGCGAAGACGAGCTGTTGAAAGCCGGCCAGTTTTGGCACAACGGCGACCGGTTCATCCGGCGCATCCTGTACATCGGCGACACACTGTACACGGTGTCGGATACGATGGTCAAGGCGAACGCCCTTGATGACCTGAAGGAAATCGGCGTTCTGCACATCAAGGAGTCGAATCCGTAACCCGTGAAAAAGCCTCTTCGGAGCGCCGCACATGATCGTGCAGTCGCCCGAAGAGGCTTTCTGTCTTTCCGGTGCATGCCTTCACCGGTTCACTTGATGAATGGCCGCGCCTTCTCGATCGCTTCGTCCTCCGTCGCGCCCTTGACAAAACGGCCGTTCACATAGATGAAGGCATACTTGGCGCAGGGGCCGCAGTAGTTTTTGCAGCCGATTTTGATGTCCGCGCCCGGGGCCAGTTTTTTCAGTTTGGCAACGGATGTTTTCAGGCTCATGTGCCGGCATTTGTCGCAAATCTGGATGACGTTGGACGACGCTGCGGCGCCTCCCAAAATCTTTGCGAGTTCGCGGTCAAGGTCCAATTTCAATGGTCCCCGTGATTGCCCCGGAGCGGGTTCGTGATGACAAAGCCTTCTTCCGGCAAGTACAAGTAGTCAATTTTCACGCCGTCCAACCATTCGTCGCCCTTCGTCAGCAACACGTCGATGCCCTTGTCCGTTGATACCAGCTCGTCGTCTTCCCGCCGCTCGTCAAGCCGAAGCCCGTAATGGGCGTGATCGCCGTGCGCATGGGTCACGTAAACCCGCAGATAAAGTCCGGCGTTCTCTTCCTTCTCCAGTTCCCGTTTCAACACTTTGGCCGCGTTGCGGGTGATTTTGCATTTCATGTAAGGTCCACACTCCATCCACACAAAGGATATTCCTTATTCTAAGAGAAAAAGGCGGACAAGTCCACACTGCGACGCAAGCGTATGAGAACGGGACAACGACGGTGCAGGGAAGGGCATCGGACGAACGGCAGGCGTTCACCGTCAGCGGCGCCCGTCATCCGGCGCCTTCTCCTCCGCCGACGGAGAGAAGGGAAGGACGGACAGCGCCTTTTCCATGATCGGCAGCAATTCCTGGTACAGGGAAGGAAATTGGCCGGCCGGTAGCGGGTTTTCGCCGCAGCCGAGCTCCACGGTGAATCCGGGACGGCGAAATTCGGCGATGAACCAGTCTTTGAACCCGGCGTCGCTGCCTTCCAGCCTGACCGGTTTGAGCCCGCTCGATTCCCCCATTTCGGCGGCGATCGCCTCCGCTTCCGGCGGCTCCAGGCCGCGGTAGTTCCAGTATATTTCCCGGCCCTGGGTATGAAGCGCCACGACGAGATGAAACCCGCGCAGCCGAACGCAGCGGGCCAGCGCCATCGCTTCCGGTTCGCTGAGCGGCCTTTCGCCCGTATAGTCCCGCGGACCGGGCGCCGTCACCTGGCGGCGTTCCCGTTCCGCTTCCCAGAAAGCGGGGAACTGGTCGTTCAAATCGACGCCGCGCACGTTGGCTTTCCAGCCGGAAAAATCCGTCTTGCCGCCGTTCATCGCCAGCACGTCACCGCGGCGGGGATGGTTCGGGCCGGCGCCGGCAAGCACCAGCTCCACCCCGTCCGGATTGACCATCGGCACCGCATGGAACGTGGTGGCACGGGCCAGTTCCGCGCCGCTCTTCCCGCACAGCAGATCGCCGCTGACGATCGATTCCGCATAATCTTCCAGAAAAGCCACCAGGAGCGGTGCCGTGATCCACTCATTGGCGTGCATCGCCGCATTCGCATGCACCCGCCACGGCCCGTCCCCGATCTCGACGGCCAGGATCGGTTTGCCGAGGACGCTGAAGCCGATGCGCTCCAGTCGCACGAACGGATACCGATCCGCCAGGCGGCGCAAGTCTTCCTCCAGTTTCAGATGGTTGTACCCTCCCTCGAGCCGCTCGTTCCACGACACGAAAAACCCCTCCGTTCATCCAGCGGATCCAAGGCTTCTTTCCACTGTATGCCCGAAGGGGTTTTCCCCATTCCGACAAAACATGAAGTTGTCGCATGCCCCTTGCCGGATCCAAGGGCCACGCCCGCCGCACCGCGGGCAACCCGGACCGCCCGGTCAGTCGCTCAATTGGGGCACTTCCCAATGAACCGGCGTCACGTCAATGTCCCGCTCCAACCATTCCCGCGCAATTTTGCGGAACAGTTCCGGATCGCCGCTGCACATGAACCGGTGGTCGGGATGCGTTGTTTCCTTTTCCAACAGGCCCTTGTGATACAGCAGCGCGCTGATTTCCCGCGCCGTTTCCTCGGCGGAGCTGATCAGCGTCACGCGGGGGCCCATCACCCGCTCAATCAGCGGCGCGAGGAACGGATAGTGGGTGCAGCCGAGGATGAGGCTGTCGATGCGCGAATCGGCCCGGATGATCGGTTCCAGCGACTCCCGGATCATGGCGATGGCCGATTCGTCCTTGTACAACCCTTTCTCAACCAAAGGCACAAATTTCGGACATGCCAGGCTGTACAGCTTCAAATGGGGCGAAATGATGTTCAGCGCCTTCTCGTAGGCGCCGCTGTTGATGGTGCCGACGGTGCCGATGACACCGATGACGCCGGTTTTCGTCGCCTTGATGACCGCCCGCGCGCCCGGCTGGATGACGCCGATCACCGGAATGTCGACCATCTCCTGGATGTCGTGCAGCGCCACCGCCGCGGCCGTGTTGCAGGCGATGACGATCATTTTCGGATTGAACCGCATCAAATACTCCACGATCTGTTTCGCAAAGGAACGCACTTCTTCCGCCGGTCTCGGACCGTACGGCGCGCGGCCGGAGTCGCCGAAGAAGAGGATTTGCTCCCGCGGCAGCTGCCGCATCACTTCCTTGACCACCGTCAAGCCGCCGACGCCCGAATCCAAAATGGCAATTGCTTGTTGTTGCACGGTTCCACCGCTTCCTGATTGGAATGATTGGTTTCATGCTTAGGATATGAAGCAAAGCCGGATGAGGTCTGTGCCGATCGCCCATTGCGGCGGCTCCCGGGCAGGTACCGGGAGGGGCGTCGCACAGCCTCTTCGTCAACGGGCCGTTTTGGCAGCCCGGGACACGCCGAAGAGCAACAGCAGCACCAGAATATGGGCCATCAGCGACAGGAAGGGAATCGTGATGAATCCGAACCAGTTGATGTATTCCGCGTCACACGGCACGATGCCGCAGGCGTGATTGCCGCCGTCGAACCAATCCGTCTTTTCCATCAGGTTGTGGTAGATCGAAATGGCAAGCCCGATCAGCAGCGTCGGCACGCAATATTTGACGATGCCGTAATCCTTTTTGACCGTCGCGATTCCGAGAAACACCACCATCGGATACATCGTGATGCGCTGATACCAACAAAGGTTGCACGGGATGTAACCCATGACTTCGGAGAAATACAGGCTGCCCATCGTCGCGATCAGCGAAATCGCCCATGCCAGAGCAAGACCCTGTTCCAACATAAACGCCTTGAATCGCATGTTCGCCCTCCCGTCTCTGCGTTACGCCCATTCTATCAAATTCCGGGCCCACTTTCGACAGGCGTTTTTGTGACGGGAGTTGGTTTCGTCCATGATGGTCAAGTCCCCGCACCCCGTCTGCAACGGAAAAACGGGTCCCTGCCGAGTGGCATGGACCCGTCTGCGCCAGCGACCCGCTGCCGCAAAACCCGATGGTGACCAGGATGTCATCAAGTCTTGTTCGAGATGTTCGAGTTCGTGTTTCGGTTCGCGTTCACGTCGCGTCAGCCCGTTTACGCCTGGGGCTCTTCTTCGCCGCCGTCGATGACCACCGCTTCCGCGGCTTGCACCGGTTCGCGGGTATCGCGCCAGCCCTTCACTTCTTCCGCCACCGTGCTGGCCAGTTCCTTCGCCTTGCCGACGATTTCCGTCGTCTGGGTGGAGACGGTGCGGGCGATTTGCTGGCTCTTCTCGCCGATTTGATGGGCCAGTTCCTGCGTGCGGGCCGTCACCGTGCCGGCCGTCTCGCGCAAGTCGGCGCGCAGTTCACTGCCCGTCTTGGGCGCGAGAAGCAAAGCCGTCGCCGCTCCGATGATCCCGCCGACCACCACGCCAAGAAGAAAATCTTTGCCGTTCATGTTGTTTTCGGACATCTCCTTTCACGCTCCCTTTTCTTTCTTGGACTCGTTTCGCAGACTGCTGATTTTCCGCCAAAGTTCGATCGCGGCGGAGGCGATTTGCACCGCCGTTTCGATTTTGGGTTGGCTGTTTTGCAACCCTCGGTCCACGCTGCCGGTGAACGTGCGAGAGACGGAGGCGGACACTTGCTTGACGGATGACGTCACCTGCTGTACCGCTTCCCCGACGTGCTCGATGGAGTGGAAAAGGCCGTCCACCCGCTTCAGCTTGCCGTTCACGTCTTCCGTGAGCCGGCTTGTGGAATCGAGCAATTTCATCGTTTCGCGGGATATGTCCCCGATCCGTTCACCGACTTCGGTCAACGTCCGATTGGCCTGGTCCAGCGACTGTTTCACCGACCGCAACGCCAAGACGGCGTAAACCGCCAAAACGACAAATGCAACGGCAATGACCGACACGCTGACGGGCACCAACCACTCCACAGGCTCCACCTCTCCCAACATGTACCGAAACGGGAACAAACGCCCAGTTCTCGTTATATGTATAAGTATAACATACGGCCTTTGACACACCAAATGCGATTTTTGCCTGACCAACATTGCAAAAAAAGGGCAGTCCCGTCGAACACGACAGGCACCGCCCGGTCAATTGTTTCCGTCTTCACGCTTTCCGTTCCGCTCCCGGATCAAATACCGGCAGCGGCGGCCGCTTTCGGCAATGCATTCCACCCGCTCCACGTCCGCGCCCAACAGTTCGCGAAACAGCTCCAGTTCGCTCTCGCACGCATGTCCGTAGCGGCTGGCCACCCGGGAAATGGGACAGTTGTACTCGTCGATGATGTAGACGCCTTCCTCGTCCCCGCTCCCGGTTTCCCATCCGGCCATGTAGCCGGACTCGTTCTGGATTTCCGCCAGCGAGCGCACCTTCTCCCGCAAATCCCCCGTCGGCACGCGATCCCGGTAGCGATGGACGAGCTTCACCTTGCGCCGGTCAAAAAGCCGTTTCACCGCGTCCGCATCCTGCAGTTCGGCTTCCATTTCCTCCAGCAAATCGAGCGCCAGGCCGTGATAGTTGTTCGGAAAAAGCCCCTGCGCCTTCTCCGTCAGCGAAAAAGCATGGGATGGGCGGCCCATCGCCTGCCGGACCAGCGTCGTCCCGACGAGACCGTCCCGCTCCATCGCGTGCAGGTGGCGTCGGACGGCCATCTCCGTGATGCCGAGCCGCTCGGCCATCTCGCTGACCATGAGCGGACCGGACACCTTGAGCATTTGCAGCAGCTGTGTCCTCGTGGACTGGTTATCGCTGGCGTGCATCGCGTTCACCCCGGGTTGTGCTTTTTCTCATCATATCGCAAATCCGGGGATTCGTAAATTATGAAACGAATATGTTTCGTAAGTCACTTCAGGGTTTTGCGCGAAAAATTTCCATTTCCTTGTCCGCAAATTTGGCGACGGCTTCGGCAAATTCCGGCAACCGGACCGGCATTTCCGCCGTCAGGGAAGCCAGCTTGTCCGCATCGACGGCATCATACTGCTGCACGAGCGGTTTGCGCATGAGCGCCAATTCCCGGAGCCAGGCGTACAGCTCCTCCGAGAAAAGACCCTCTCCGTGCAAAATGTCGACGATGTCCTCGTAGCTCGCCGCATCGCGCATAATGAACCAGTCAAGCAAGTCGCTGCCGATATCCGTCACGCATTCCGCCGCCACGTGGACCGCCCGCTCCGTCGCCAGCCGCACCACCTCCGGATGCACGCCGCTTGCACGAGCCGCGTTCACGCTTTCCGCCCGGGCGCAAAGCTCCCGCAAAAAAGAAAGGCGGCGGTTGAACCGATCCATATCCGGTCCGTACATGCCGATCCCTCCGAATGTTGTTTCCGAAAATGTTTAATGTGCCGGATCTTACTCCTGCCCTTTCCGCTTCGCCCTGCGGCGCAAAACGGGAATCGTGACGGCAAACGTCACCACGACGATGAGCAGGATGACCATGGCTTCTCTCATTGCCTCGTCCATGCGATCACCTGTTTCCTGTTTCCATGATGGTTTCCGATGCTTCTTCGCAACATCCCGCGCACGGCCGGGCGGCTATCGCTTCAACCGGGCGAGCAGCGCCCAGCGGCGCTCGGAACGTTTTTTGTAGCGGGGCAAGGAACGGTAAATGTCCGCCGCCTCCCGGAACGCCCGCTTCGCTTCGTCCGGTTTGCCCGTCTTTTGCAGGAGGACACCGAGCCGGTAATACGCTTCGCACGACGACGACTGCATGTCCCCGAATTGTTGCAGATAACCGAGCGCCTTCTCCCGGTCATGCTCCGCGAACGCCTCGCCGAGTCGCAGGTACGGTTCGCCGTATCGCACCCGCGGGTTCATGCGGAGCGCTTCCAGCATCATCGCCTCGCCTTCGGCCAGTTCCCCGAGCTTGAGCCGGCAAAGGGCCGCATCGACGCGCAAGTCCGCGGAATCGTCCACCTGACGGAGCGCTTCGTCCAGGAGCCGCTTCGCTTCCCCGTACCGTTTCAATTCGATCAGGATGCGCGCCGCTTCGGATTTGAGCGAATTGTGGTGCGGGTTGAGCGCCAGCTCCTGGCGAATTTTGCGCAGGCGGCGACGGATGCGGATTGGACGGGTCACGCTCGGCAGGAAGCCGACAAACCGCCGCTCCAGCACGTACAGGATCACCAGCAGGATCAAAAGGGCCACAAATGGATTGCCCGTCAGCCACCACAACAACCCGAACCCGAATACTTTGGACATCGGTCTCACCCGCTCCCGTCGGGATGGCGTCCGGCGTCATCCCTCGTAGTCGACGGCCACTGCGTGGTCCACCACCGTACGCATGAACTGGACGATCTCCTGGTGGTAAGGATCCACCTGATAGGCGTCCAAATCTTCCAGCGAATCAAAACGGCCGATCAACACGACGTCATAGGACCGGTCGGCGCGAATGACGTCCACGCCGACTTCCAGGGATTTCAACGTCGGCACCCGGCCGTCGAGCGTCAGCAGTTTCTCCCGCACCCGTTCCGCGTTTTCCCGGCTGCGGTCTTTCAATTTCCAGCAAACAACGTGCGTAATCATGTGTGTCATCCTTTGCTCTTTTTTCTTCATTATATGAAAACGGGCGCCGTGCGTCCATGCCGTCATCGCAACGGCCCGTTGCGCACGGCACCTAAGCGGGTGCGTTCTATTCCGCGGCCCGCAGCCGGTACAGCACGCCGGAGAAATCGCCGCGGAAGCCGTCCGCCGGCAGTCCCGCCCGCATCAGCAAGTCGCCGGCGTACACGCCGACGGGCTTCACCGCCGGCCGATCGTCCCCGGATTCGCCGGAAAATTCGAAGTCCCCGGTTTCCCCGTCGGCCGCTCCTTTCGCCGTCGTCACCCGCACGACACGGTAATCCCGTTCCGGGTCCAGACCGCGCAACGCGAGCCGGGAAAGGGGCTCATTGGGCACGCCCAGCACGCGGAAATGGAACACCGTCGCCTCCCGCCGGTCCGGCGACACAAACATCCAAGCCGTTTCGTTCCCTTCGAACGGGCTTTTCAGCCGGTACATGTCCCCTTGTTGGACGAGCCCGCGCATGTCCTTGTACAGCGCCACCTGACGCCGCACTTCCGCCCGTTCCTCTTCCGTGAATTTCGTCAAGTCCAGCTCGTAGCCGAAATTGCCGCCCATCGCCACGAGGCCCCGCATCTCCAGCGACGTGATCCGCCCCACCTGATGGTTCGGCACGGCGGACACGTGGGCGCCCATGGCGCTCGCCGGATACACGATGCTCGTTCCGTACTGGATTTTCAGCCGCTCCACCGCGTCGGTGTCGTCGCTCGTCCACGTCTGGGGCATGTAATAAAGCATCCCTGGATCAAACCGTCCGCCGCCGCCGGAGCAACATTCAAACAAGATGTCGGGGAACGCCGTCACGAGCCGCTCCAACAGCTCATACAGGCCGAGCATGTAGCGGTGGGCCGTCTCTCCCTGCCGTTCCGGCGGGAGCTTCGCCGACGCGACCTCCGTCATGTGGCGGTTCATGTCCCATTTCACGTAGGTGACCGGCGCGCTGCTGAAGACATCGGACAGCACCTTGAACAAGTAATCCCGCACGTCCTGCCGGGACATGTCCAGCACCAGCTGGTTCCGCCCTTCCGTCCGCCGCCGACCGGGCACGTGCAGGCACCAGTCCGGATGGGCGCGGTAAAGTTCGCTGTCCGGCGAAACCATCTCCGGTTCCACCCACAGGCCGAACTTCATGCCGAGCCGGTTCACCCGGTCTGCCAAGTCGGCGAGGCCGCCCGGAAGTTTGCGGAGATCCACCTTCCAGTCGCCGAGGGAGCAGTTGTCGGTGTCCCGGCGGCCGAACCAGCCGTCGTCCAGCACGAACAATTCGATGCCGAGGTCAGCGCCGGCTTTGGCGATCGCTTCGAGCTTGTCCGCATTGAAGTTGAAATACGTCGCTTCCCAGTTGTTCACCAGCACCGGCCGTTCGAGGTCGCGGTACTTGCCGCGAACGAGGCGGGTCCGGTACAGCCGGTGGTACGTCCGCGACAAGCCGCCGAGCCCTTCCCCGGAATACACCATGACCGCTTCGGGGGTTTGGAAGCTTTCGCCGGGTTCCAGCAGCCAGCGGAATTCGAACGGATTGATCCCCGCCGTCACCCGCGCCGTCCGGAACTGGTCCACTTCCGCCTCGATCAGGAAATTGCCGCTGTACACGAGGCTGAATCCGTACACGTCGCCCTTGTCTTCATCCGCTCCGGGGCGGAGAAGCGCGGCGAACGGGTTCAGCTGGTGACCGCTCGCGCCCCGCCGGCTTTCGATGCGGGTTCCGCCGGGGCCGAGGGGACGGCGGGACAGATGGCGCTCCCGCCCCCAGGCCCCCTCGAGGCAAAACCATTCAAAGCCGTCGTCATGGAAATCGACGGAGGCGCTCATCACCCGGAGCAGGCGCACCGGCAGGCTCGTCCCGTTCACGAGGCGCGCCGAACGCATGACGGCGTCCGTGTTCGGAAACACCGTATACAGGAGTTCGACGCGCAGCCCGGATTCGTCGGTCAGCTCCAGAACGAGCGTCTCCGCCCCGTCGCCGGGTTCGGCGTACACCGCCGGCAACCCGGCGAGTTTCGGCTTGCCCGGCTCCACCCGGTGGCCCGCGTATTTGAATTCGGCGATGCGCGTGCCGTCCGGCCATTCCACCTGGAACGCCGGTTGCCGGAAGTCGCTGGTCCCGTACTGCGGATATTCCTGGGGCAGCGTATCCAGGGAAAAGCGATGGTTTCCGGGCAGCGGATTGGGCGAAAAACTCGGCCGATCCTTCAATTGAAGAAGGTCACCGAGCCCGGACGTATGCCGGAGACGGGGCCCCCAATACAGATGCGCGGGATACCCGTGCACCAGTTTGAACGCGTAACTGCTTCCCGCCGTCTGCAGATGAAACAAACCGGAAGCGTCAACATGAATGGCCATTTCGATATACGCTCCTTCACCGATAATGGTGGCATCACCCCTCTATTGTAGCAAATCTTTGCGCCCTCTACTGGACTTCTTTTCATGCCGCAACGCCCGGCGCGGCCATCCCCGCATCCGTTTCACCGGCCGCCCGTGTCCGGTGACGGCGGGACGCCCGCCCGCGGCCGCTTTGGCCCGCCGCGACGAGTCGTCCCCGTGCGCGGCCCGGTACGCCTTCACCATGCGCCTTATCCGGCGATACCACGTTTTGTCCGGCAGCTTGGCAAACAGTTCGTGCGCCGGATTGCCCGGATTCGCTTCGATCAGCCACACCTTGCCGTCCCGGTCGACGGCGAAATCGTAGCCCATCTGCCATTCGTAACGGATACGGTCGAACATCCGGTTGCAGCGGCGGGCGAGGCGGAGGATTTCGGCCGCGATCCGGGGCGCCCGGGCGCCGTGGGATCCCGCCAATGCCTCCAGGGCGGGCACGACTTCCCCCTTGCCGCGGGCAATGTTGGTGACGATGCTGCCCGGCCCCGCCGTCTTCGCCAGCATGCCGCAATATTGCCAGCGGCGGCGGACGTCGCGCACCATCATGACGCGCAGGTCGTATTTGCGGCCGTGGTATTCCGCCAGATCGAGCCCCTGCTGCACCACGTGGCGCCTTCCTTCCGCAAGGCCGAGCCGATCCCACAGCTCATCCGCGGAGCGGCAGACGGCGGGGGAGCCTTTCTCCACGACATAAAGGATCCGCCCGTCCGCCGCCCGCCACGCCCGGGTCACCCCTTCGCCGCGGCCGCCGACGTTCGGTTTGACATAAACCATACCGTATTTGGCCAAAAAATGTGCCAGCGTCCGCCGGGTGCAGATGGCCGTGTCCGGCATGTGCCGCGAGAGCTCTCCGTCCTGCCGGAACACCCGGTAATAATGGTGCTTGGCCATGGCGCCCGTCACTCCGGCAAGTCCGCCACATCGGCGAAGGAACGGATGACCGGCAGCGCCCGTCCGCCGGACCACGGCCAGTACTTCATCGCATGGCACGTGTTGAACACGACGACCCGCTCCCCTTGCCGCAGCCAGCCGCGGGCGGACAATTCCAGCATCCCCGCCCATGTCGCCGCGCCTTCCGGGGAAGAGGAAATGCCCATCCGGCCCATGGCGCGTGCGGCATCGCCGATCGCTTGACGGGAGACGGCGATGGCCGTTCCGCCCGTTTCCCGCAAAATGCGCACGATCAGCTTCACATCCGGGGGCAGGGGTACGCGCATGCCGGTCGGGGAAGCAGCGACAGGACCGGGGATGCCGGACACATGGACGCGTTCCCTGTGGGGGTTCCAGGCATGATCGCCCGTACCGGGACCCCCGGACTGCCCCAATGGGGCGTCCGGCCCGTCATGCCGCGCCCGTTCCGCTGCCCGGACCGCATCCACGATCGGCGTGCAGCCTTCCTCCTGCACGCTGACGAGCCGCGGCATGTCACCGGTGACGAGTCCGAGCGCCTTCAGCTGGCGGAACGCGTTCCACATGCCGATGATGCCCGATCCGCCGCCGGTCGGATACACGATGGCGTCGGGCAGCCGCCAGCCGAGCTGCTCCGCCAGCTCCAGCCCCATCGTTTTTTTGCCTTCGGCGCGGCCAGGCTCCTTGAGGGTGCCGACATTGTGCCAGCAGCCCGCCTGCGCCCCCTCCTCCGCGATCCGGCCGGCATCGTGGATGAGGCCGTCCACCAAATATGTGCTCGCGCCGTAATGGACGCATTCTTCCGCGATCAGCCCGGGCGCGTCGCGGGGCACGAACACCCAGGCTTTCATGCCGGCCCTCGCCGCATACGCGGCCAGCGCCGAAGCGGCGTTGCCGTTGGAGCCGACCGCCACCCGCCCGACCCCGTGTTCCCGGGCGACCGACAGCGCGGCGGAAAATCCCCGCGCCTTGAAGCTGCCCGTCGGATTTTGCTCCTCCCGCTTGATCCAAAGTCCGAGCAACCCGAGCGCCCGTTCCGCCTCCGGCAGGCGGACGAGCGGGGTGCCGCCTTCCCCGAGCGAGACCACGTTGTCCGCGTCATTCACCGGGAGCAGTTCCATGTACCGCCACATGTCCCGCGGGCGCCCGCGAAGGGCTTCCGGGGTCATCGTAAGCCGAACCTTTTCCAAATCATATTCCGCCAGCAGCGTGCCGCCGCATTCGCAAACGGACGCCCGCAGGGTGAATGCCCGTTGCCGCCCGCACGCCGCGCATGTCAAGGCCACCTTCACAAAAGCGCCTCCTCGCCGTCGTTCTCGTTTGATTCACCATATCCATCCGGACGCAAACGGGCACGGCGATGGCATAAGCAACCGTGAAAAAAGTGGAATACAATGTCAGGGCATACGGTCGCGGATGAAAGGAAAAATACGGAATTCCGCTTGCGGTACCGCGGGTGGAGAAGGGGTGGAAGCTTGTCGATCATGGACCGTCTCATGTGCAAGGGCAAAATTCACCGGGCGACGGTCACGAAGGCCGATCTCGAATACATGGGCAGCGTCACCATCGACGCGGAATTGATGCGGGCGGCCAACATATGGCCCTACGAGATCGTGCAGGTGACCAATTATCGCAACGCGGCCCGCTGGAAAACGTACGCCGTGCCCGGCGCTCCCGGCTCGGGCGTCATTTGCCTGAACGGACCGCCGGCCAATCTGTTTCGCCCGGGGGATCATGTGATCGTGCTCAGCATGGGGCATTATTCGGAGGAGGAAGCGAAACGCCTCGTGTCCAGGGTCGTGTTCGTGGACGGAAACAACCGGATCGTCCGGGTCGAGGAACATCCGATCTTCAGAGCCGGGGAAGTGGACTGGCATGGCCTGCAGATGGAGTAAAATGAAAAAATACCGCACGCTCGCGGAAGACGGGGGCGTGCGTGACGCGCTGCCCGAATCGGCCCGGTTCAACCGGGAATCGCTGGACGGATTCCTCGGCCGGTACCGGAGCGTGGTGATCAAGCCGACGGGCGGATCGGGGGGCGAAGGCGTCCTTTTTGTCATGGCCAAAGGGGACGGGCGCTACCGCATCCGCTCGGGCAAGCGAAAGGTGACGGTTCGCGGGCGGGATGCCCTGTACCGGCACCTCCGCAGGCGCACCGGAGGGCGACGCTGCCTCATCCAGCGCAAAATTTCACTGGCCCGGGTGGACGGGCGGCCGTTTGACGTGCGGGTGATGGTGCAGCGGGGGCGCGAACCGGGAAGCCGCTGGCGGGTGACGGCCAAGCTGGCGCGCATTGCCGGGCGCGGCTGGCTGATCACCAATACGGCGCGCAGCGGCGGACGGGTGACCACGTACACGGGCGCCATCCGCCGTTCGAACATCCGGGAAGCGGAAGCCCGGTCGCTGGAGCTCCGCATCGACCGGCTCTGCCTCCGGGCGGTCCGCCTCCTGCACAAAGGCTGTTCCCGGCTCCGTACCGTCGGATTCGACATCGGTCTGGACCGGGACGGCAAACCGTGGATTATCGAGGCGAATTTCCGGCCGAGCAAAAGCCTGTTCAAACGGCTCAAGGACAAATCGCTCTACCGCCGCATCATCCGTTTGTGAACGCCCCGCACCGAGAGCCCGGCGGCGATGAGCAGGGAGCCGGTCATGACGAACACCCAGTGGATTCCCGCCAGCTGGCCGATGCCGCCGCCGATGAGCGGCCCGATCATTTGGCCGGTCTGGTTGGCGCTCGTCGTCAGGCCGAAGGAACGGCCCCGGAAATCGTCGTCGGTGGCGTGCACCACGAGGGTATTGACGGACGGGATGACGCCCGCAACGAACAAGCCGTACAAAAATTGCACCATGGCAAACAGCCACAGGTTGTCGATGAAGTATTGCGTGCAGCAGACGGCGCCGCCGGCGATCAGGCAGATCGTCATGATGCGGGCGAAGCCTCGCGATTCGCCTCGCCTTCCCCAGAACGGGGACGCGATGATGCCGGCGATGCCGACGAGGGCCAGAATGAAGCCCGAAGACAGGACGGCGCCTTCCAGGCTGCCGCGCAGGTCGGCAATGTGCAGCGTAAGCAGCGGCTGGACGAGGTTGCTCGCCAGCTGGAACACGAGCAACAGCAAAAGCAGGCGAAACATGACCGGGTTGCGGAGCGCTTTCCGGAAATCGCCCCACATCGATGCGTTCGAACGACCGGCCGCAGCGGGAGCATCCGTATCTGCGGCCGTTTTTGCGCCTTCCGGCAGGTTTTCCGCTGCAGCGGCCTTCGCCCCCCCTGCATGCGCGGGAGCGGCCGGCCCCGCCGCGGTGCCTGCCGTCGCCGGCTGGCGCTCGTGCACCCACACAATGACGGCGACGGTGGCCAGCGTAATGATGCCGCCGGCGACGAGGAACGACGAACGGAGGCCGAACGCTTCCGCCAGCAGGCCGCCGAACAGCGGACCGAGAATGCCGCCGGTCATGTTCCCCGCCTGCATGATGCCGAGCGCCCAACCGGTTTCCTTCTCCGGCGCCACCGTCGCCACGATGGACATGGACGCCGGCACGAATCCGCCCACCAGGCCGTGCAGCATGCGCACCCCCACCAGTTGGTACGGACTCTGCACGAACGCGATGAGGGAGTAAATGACGGCCAGGCTTAACCCGGCGCGCACGATCATTTTCTTCTTGCCGTATTTGTCCGCCATCATCCCCCACACGGGAGCCATGATGGCACCGATGAGGTACGAAGACGACTGTACGACGCCGGCCCACACGTTGATCGAAGCATCTCCCACGCCCAATTCATACAGAAAAAGGGGCAGGAACGGAACGGCCATCGTGAAGCTGGCGCCGCTGAGCAGCACGCCGGCGAACAAGATCCACATTGTCCTTTTCCACGGTTCCAAAGCTGTCACTTCCAAGACGGGATTGGTTTCATTTTACCAGACATGTCTTCGGCCGACCAATCGGACGCCATCCGGGCGCCTGAATGACGGTCCTGCAGGCATCACCGGGCAAAGTTTCCTTGCGTCGGACGTTTGAACGCTTCCGGCATTGCCGAACCGCTTCCATGCACCGAACGATTGAACACTTCCGACAAAGCCGAACCGCTTCCATACGCCGGACGTATGAACACTTCCGACATAGCCGAACCGCTTCCATGCACCGGACGTTTGAACGCTTCCCATAAAGCCAGACCGCTTCTTCCCTGCGCCGGACATTCGAAAACGCCCGGCAAAACCGAACTGCACCCCGTCCGTCAGCGTACCGCCGACCGTCGGGGTGCAGTTCATGCGTTTGGCGCAACGTTCACACCAAATAATGAAACAGAAGGGAATCCCGGTTGATTTCGCTGAAGTTGACGCCCCGCTGTTTCATTCTGGCCACGAGCGGTGCGTAATCTTCGCGGTGTTTCAGTTCGATGCCGACCAGCGCCGGCCCGCTTTCCATGTTCGTTTTCTTGATGTATTCGAACCGGGTGATGTCGTCCGTCGGGCCGAGCACGTGCTCGAGAAATTCGCGGAGCGCGCCGGCCCGCTGCGGGAAGTTGATCAGGAAATAATGCTTCAGCCCTTCGTAAATAAGGGATTTTTCCTTGATTTCCGGCATCCGGTCGATGTCGTTGTTACCGCCGCTGACGATGCAGACGACGTTCTTCCCTCCGATTTGCTCACTGTAGAAATCGAGGGCGGCAATCGGCAGGGCGCCGGCGGGTTCCACGACAATGGCGCTGTCGTTGTACATGTTGAGAATGGCGGTGCACACCTTGCCTTCGGGAACGATGATGATGTCGTCCACCGTTTCCCGCACCATCCGGTACGTCAGCTCGCCGGCCCGCTTCACCGCCGCGCCGTCCACGAACGGGTCGATGTTTTCCAGGGTGACGATCTCCCCCCGCTCGAGCGCCGTTTTCATGGAAGCCGCACCTTCCGGCTCGACGCCGATCAGCTTCGTCGCCGGCCGCACCTGCTTGATGTACGCGCCGACGCCGGAGATAAGCCCGCCTCCGCCGACGGTGGCGAACACGTAATCCGCCGGCTGGTCCAGATCCTGCAGAATTTCCAGCCCGACGGTGCCTTGTCCGGCCACCACCCACGGATGGTCGAACGGATGGATGAAGCTCGAGCCGTCCCGTTCGCAGACGGCCAGCGCTTCCCGCAAGGCGTCGTCGAACGTGTCGCCGGTCAGCACGATGTCCACGAACTCCCCGCCGAAACGTTGCACCTGGGTCACCTTCTGGCGCGGTGTCGTGCTCGGCATGAAAATTTTTCCGCGAATTTGCATCGCCCGGCAGGAGAAGGCGACGCCCTGGGCGTGGTTGCCCGCGCTAGCGCAGACGACGCCGCGCCGTCTCTCCTCTTCGTTCAGGTTGCTCATGTAATTGTAGGCGCCGCGAATTTTGAAAGAGCGGACGGCCTGCAAATCTTCCCTTTTCAGATAGACGTTGCAGTTGTAGCGTTGGGACAGGACGTGATCTTTCATCAGCGGCGTATGGCGGACCACGTCTTTCAGCGCATGGCTGGCCACGATGATGTCTTCCAATCCGATGTCGAGCGTTTTTGTCCGGTTTGCCGGCATGATGATCATTCCCCCATGGATCCCTTAATCAGTTCGGTTTGGCGTTGATCGGCGAAAATGCCTTTCGTGCATGATGCGGATCGCGCCAACAAAAAAATCCCGCCCCGTAAGGGACGAGATTGCACTCGCGTTACCACCCTCGTTCCGCCTGCACCGAAAACAGGACACGTGCAAACGGCACCTCATTCCACGTACCATCATACGGGTCCCGGTTAACGGCGGGAGGCCGGGTCTGCTTACTTGGACATCCGTTCGGCAGCCTTCTCGGGGAGGATTTTCGGCGGACTCCCGAACGTTGGCTTTCACCGCGCGGCCAACTCTCTGGGGATCGGAACGTTCCGCTTACTCGTTCCCGTCAACGAATTTCGCAAAGTTTCAAGATCTCCGCCATGCGGAGTGTTGAAGTTGAATTAGTTGATTATTACCGCATTTTTCGTCAAATGTCAATAGGGCGCGCCGCCTTTTCCCCTTCCTCTTCCTGAAAAACGTTGCCACAAGCCCGATTGCCGGTTCGGGATCGCGGGGTGCTGCGTTTCGCAACTTTTTAACCAATTTTATTTCCTAATTGTTGCGTTCCAATCCGGAACGTACGATAATGAAATGCAGAACAAAACAATCGTGGAGGGAAGGGATCAACATGTACGACGTTGCAATCATCGGAGCAGGTCCGGCCGGGGCAAGCGCCGCCATCTTCACGGCGAAAGCAGGCAAGAAAACGGTCGTCATCGACAGTGACAAAGGCATGACCCGCCGCGCCTGGTTTGAAAACTACTACGGCATCGAAGCGATCAACGGACCGGATCTGGTGGACACGGGACTCCGGCAAATCGAGAAACTCGGCGCCGAATTGGTGAAGGACGAAGCGACGGAAGCAACGGTGACGGAAGACGGCATCGAAGTCAAAACCGCCTCCGGCGCTTCTTACAAGGCGAAACATCTGATTCTCGCCACGGGCTTGTCCGTGGACCTGGCCGAGAAGCTGGGCGTCGAGACGAAACCGGGCACGGAGCCGCGCATCAAAACGATCGTGAACGTGGACGCGGACGGCCGCACCAACGTGAAAAACGTGTGGGCATGCGGCACGGTGGCGGGCGTCAGCGTGCATGCCGTCATCACCGCCGGCGACGGGGGCAAAGTGGCCATCAACGTCATCAGCGAACTGAACGGCGAACGCTACGTCGACCACGACGTGTACAAGCCGCAAGGCTGATCCGGAGCCGTCTGTTCCATCCATAGCCATCAAAAAAGCGGGAGCAATCCCGCTTTTTTGCATTCATCCGTCATCCCGGTTCAATGTCGGCTTTCGGTTTTGTCTATCCGACGTCCGTCCTCCATCAAGCCGTCCTGTTGCCGTTCATGGAGTATGCCGATCAAATCCCGGTCTTCCCCCCGATTTGGAAAAATCGCCATGTTCATCCGCAAATCCGTTGTCCCGGCCTCACAGCACCTTGTCCAGAAACTGTTTCGCCCGCTCCGTCTGCGGCGCGGTGAAAAACGTGGCCGGCGGCGCCTTCTCGAGCAGCAGCCCGTTGTCCAGGAAGTACACCGTGTCCGCCGCTTCCCGCGCAAATTTCATCTCGTGGGTGACGATCAGCATCGTGATCCCGGTATGGGCGAGTCCGCGAATGACTTCCAGCACTTCCTTGACCATTTCCGGATCCAGGGCGCTCGTCGGCTCGTCGAACAGCATGATTTCCGGCTCCATGGCCAGGCTGCGGGCGATGGCGGCGCGCTGCTTCTGTCCCCCGGACAGCCGCGACGGATATTCGTTCGCCTTGTCCGCGAGCCCGACGCGGGAGAGCAGGTCCATCGCCTTCGCTCCGGCCTGTTCCCGCGACCATCCCTTCACCTTCACCGGCGCGTAGCAAATGTTGTCGAACACCGTCATGTGGGGAAACAGGTGAAAATGCTGGAACACCATGCCGATGCGCTGGCGCACGCGGTCGATGTCCGTTTTCCGGTCCATGATGTCGACGCCGTCGATCCACACCTTGCCGCCCGTCGGTTCCTCCAGCCGGTTGAGGCAACGCAGAAACGTCGATTTGCCGGATCCGGAAGGGCCGATTACCGCCACGACTTCCCCACGGGCGACGTCGGTGGTGATGCCCTTGAGCACGTTCAGCTTGCCGAACGACTTTTGCAGGTTTTCCACCCGGATCATCACGTCCGGTTTCGCGCCCGACTTTCCGGCGCCCGTCTCCGCGTTCCCCGCGTCCGCTGCCACACTCCCGGCGTCCGTTGCCGCATTTACGGCATGCGCGGCTTGCGCTTCCGCAGCGCCGCCCGCATTTCCGCCGGCCGTTTCCGCCTGGCCGCCGTTCATGTCCGTCATTCCGCTCTTCCCGTCTGTCGCCCCGATCCGTTCATCAGTCACTGCGCCTCAACCTCCTCTCCAGCCGGTTCGCCAGCGCCGTGAGCAGGAGAACCAGAACGTAATAAATGGCGCCGACAAAAATCAGCGGCTCAAAAAACCGGAACGTGTCCGCGCTGATGATGTTCGCCCGCCGCATCAAATCCGCCACGCCGATGACCGACACGAGGGACGACTCCTTCAGAAGCGCGATGCATTCGTTAACCACCGCCGGCAAAATGTTTTTGAATGCCTGCGGCAATATGATGTCCTTCATCATCATCCGGTACGGCACGCCCAGGGCGATGGCCGCTTCCCGTTGCCCTTTGTCCACCGCCATGATGCCCGCGCGAATCGTCTCCGACAAATACGCCGCGGAGTTGAGCCCGAAGGCGAGACCGGCGGCAAGCAAGGGTGAAATTTTGTAATTGAGCAGCTGGGGCGTCGCGTAATAGATGATGGCCAGCTGCAGCAGAAGCGGCGTGCCGCGAAACACCGACGTGTAGGCGGTGGCAAACCAGCGCAGCGGCGCGATGCCCGAAATTTTGAACAGCGACAAAATCGTACCCAGCGCAAAGCCGAACAGGGCCGACACGAACGTGAACAGCAGCGTGTAGTAAGCGCCGCCGAGCAAATATTGCCACTTGTCCGCCAACACGCCGAAATCGAGATTCATCCGTCAACCACCAACGTTTCCCGTTCTTCTTGCATCAAAAGCGGATTGCCGCCGCAACCTTTTCCCCGGGGCTCCGTCATCCCGTTTCGGAACCAGGGGGAGTGGCGGCAATCTTTTTCGATGCTCCCTTCATCCGTACAGGAAAATAGATCGCGCTCAAGCCGTGACCTTTTTTCCATGGACGCCGTCAATCCGTTTCCGAAAAAGCTCGTCCGACGGTCGTCCGTCATTCAAACCATTTTTTGACCAGTTCGTCCTTCTTCCCGCTTTCTTCCAGCTTCTTCAGCGCCGCGTTGATGTCGTCCAGCAGCTCGGAACCGCGCGGCAGCGCCACCGCGTACCCTTCTTCCTCGCCGGTGTCGATCACGTTGAAGGTCAAATCCGGGTTGTTGGCCACGTACCCGGCTGCCACGGCGTCTTCGACGATGGCCGCGTCCAGACGGCCCGCCTTGATTTCCTGGATGATTTCCGGAATGCGGTTGAGCGGCACGATTTCGCCGGGGTTTGGAATGCCTTCGGCCACGTCTTCCTGGGTCGAGCCGAGCTGTACGCCGATCCTTTTGCCTTCGAGTTCCTCCAGCGTCGAGTATCCGTCCCTGGAAACGATCGTGTTGCGGGCGACGAAATAGATGTCAGAGAAATCAACGTCGCGGCTCGGATCCACGGACATGGCCGCCATGACGAAGTCAACGCGGCCGGCCTGCAGCGCGGCCACCAGGCCATTGAAGTCCATGCCCTCGATTTTCAGTTCATAGCCGAGTTCCTCCGCGATGAATTTGGCGATGTCGATGTCGAAGCCGACGATTTCGCCCGAGGTCGTGTCCACGTTTTCGTACGGCGGATAGTCCGGCGACGTGCCCAGGATGAGCACCTTTTCTTCCTTGCCGCCGCATCCGGCCAGCACCAGCGAAAGGCCGAGCAGCACGGCCAAAATCGTGAACGTTGTCTTTTTCATGAATGAACTTCCCCTTTTCTTTGGTTGCCGATTCCGGATCCTCACGCCCGAAAACCGGCGGTTTGAATTTTTTTGCAGTGAAACGTTCCGTCATTATAGCAGAAATCTGTCCGTTCGTCTGCTACTTTTGCAAGTTAACTGCCGTTTTTTGATTCCATCGTCATTTTTTTGGTGCTGCATGTCAAAAAAAGCCGTTCCGCCCGCGATCGCCGTGAACGCGGCAGCACCGCAACGTCCGAACCAGGCGGTCCGGCTTTGGCATGTTGGGCCGGCTTTCCCGTTCACCCGCAGGCAGCGGACGAGGCGGACCCGCTTCCTGAGCCGAAACCGCGGCCGAATCGTCCGGCCGTCCGTCACCCTCGCAGGATGGCTTCGATGCGGCTCACTTCGTCATCGCTCAGCGTCAGGTTGGTGACGATGCCGGCGTTGTCCCGGATTTGCCCGGCCTTGCTGGCGCCGATCAGCACGGAAGCCACCGTTTTGCGGCGCAACACCCAGGTGAGAGCGAGTTGGGCCAGCGTCTGCCCGCGTTCCCGCGCCACTTCCTTCAGTTTGCGCACTTTCGCCAGCTTGTCCTCCGTGATGTCGTCCCGCTTCAGGAACGGAGACGTCGGTTTGGCCGCGCGGGAATCTTCCGGGATGCCCTGCAAGTAACGGTCGGTCAAAAGCCCCTGCGCCAGCGGGCTGTAGGCGATCGCCCCGGCACCGGCTTCGTCCAGCACGTCAAGCAGGCCGTCTTCCACCCAGCGGTTGAACATCGAATACGACGGCTGGTGGATGAGCAGCGGCGTACCGAGGGATTTGAGAATGTCCGCCGCCCGCCGGGTTTCCTCCGCGCCGTAATTGGAGATGCCGACGTACAGCGCTTTGCCGGACCGGACGATCTGGTCGAGCGTCATCATCGATTCCTCCAGCGGCGTGTCCGGATCGGGACGATGATGATAGAAAATATCAACATAATCAAGTCCCATCCGCTTCAGGCTCTGGTCCAGGCTGGAAATCAAATACTTGCGCGAGCCCCATTCCCCGTACGGCCCCGGCCACATATAGTAGCCGGCTTTGGTTGAGATGACGAGTTCGTCCCGGTAAGGCTTCAGATCCGTCCGAAGCACTTTGCCGAACGTTTCCTCGGCGGATCCCGGCGGCGGGCCGTAATTGTTGGCCAAATCAAAATGGGTGATGCCCAGATCAAACGCCGTAAGCAGCATATCCCTCGCATTGGACAAGGTGTCGACGCCGCCGAAATTGTGCCACAGCCCCAGCGAAACCGCGGGCAGCTTCAATCCCGACCGGCCGACCCGGTTGTAGACCATTGTGTCGTAGCGCCGTTCATCGGCTTGGTAAACCGTCGTCATGGACGCGTCTCTCCTTCCGGAATGGACATGATTCGTTCCCTTCCCATTCTAACCCAAGTAATGGGCGGCTTGCACGGTTGCCGATGATTGCGGGTTTCGGACAGGTTCGGATGCCTGCGGAGCACCTGAAACCCGATTTTTTCGGGTTTCAGCGAGGCTCGGGCTACGGCGGCACCCTGAAACCCGATTTTTTCGGGTTTCAGCGAAGCTCGGGCTGCGGTAGCACACCTGAAACCCGATTTTTTCGGGTTTCAGCGAAACTCGGGCTACGGCGGCACCCTAAAACCCGATTTTTTCGGGTTTCAGCGGGCTTCGGGCTACGGCAGCACACCTGAAACCCGATTTTTTCGGGTTTCAGCGAAGCTCGGGCTACGGCGGCACACCTGAAACCCGATTTTTTCGGGTTTCAGCGAGGCTCGGGCTACGGCGGCACACCTGAAACCCGATTTTTTCGGGTTTCAGTCGGGGCCGGGCACTGGCGGCATCCATGAGCGGTCGATATTCCGGACAAAACAAACGGGGACGCAGCGTCTTCGTGCCGCATCCCCTCCCAAAACCGTTATTCCGTAAAGCCGCTGTCGCAGCCCGCGGGCAAGTCCGTGTCCGCAACGCCTTCCGCCTTGCGCGTGCCGAGGCGGAACGGCCGCCGGTTCCACAGCCCGCACAGACGCGCCATCACCGGGACGAACAACGGCATGATCACGATCCAACAGCCGTTATGCCGTTACCCCGCCGTCGCGATCCGCCGGCACGTTCGTGTCCGCAACGCCTTCCGCCTTGCGCGTGCCGCGGCGGAACGGCCACCCGTTCCACGGCCCGCACAGGCTCGCCATCACCGGAACGAACAACGGCATGATCACGAACGAATAGAGGAACAGCCCGGTCATCACGAGCGTGGCCACCTGGAGCAGGGACAGCACGCCCGAAGGCAGCATGGCGGCGAACGTCCCGCTCAGGATGACCGCGGCCGAAAGAATGACGTTGCCCATTTTTTTCATCGACAGCAAAATCGCCTCCGTGACCGGCAGCTCCTTGTATTCATTGAACCGGTCCATCAGGAAGATGCTGTAGTCGACGCCGAGCGCCAGCAGCATCGCGAACCCGAAGAACGGAACCGCCCAGCTGACGCCGTCGTAACCGAGCAAATCGACGAAAATCACTTCGGTGACCGCCCGGGAAATGAAGTACGTCAACAATAGCGACGGGACCAGATACAGCGGCATAACAAGCGACCGAAGCAACACGACCAGCACGATCGCAATGCCGGCCAGCATCAAAATGACCGTTCGGTCGTAGTCGCGGACGGAAATGGTGTCCAGGTCGTGGTGCATGCTGCTGACGCCGCCGACGGCCACAAGCGCATCGGCAAAACCCGCTTCTTCCAGCGTGCGGGATGCCATCGCCCGGATGCCGTCAATGCTGTCCAAGGCTTCCTTCGCATACGGATGGTCGGCCAGCGACACTTCCCACGTGACCGACTTCCGGTCCGCCGACATGTACATGTCCAGCGCCTGTTTGAAGTCTTCGTTTTCAAGCGCCTCATCCGGCGCGTACCAGCCGGCTTCGCTGCCGTTTTGCAGCCCGGCGAGATATTCCCGGGCGCTTCCGATGCCTTCGGCGACCCGGGTCAGCCCCTCCGTGCCGAGCGCGAGCCCTTCTTCCAGCTCGGCGATCTTGACGCGGAAATCGCCCATGCCTTCCGCCAGCAGGCTTTGCCCGGCCGCCACCTGATCCAGGCCGTCGGCCAGTTGCGGCACGCCGCCGGCCAGCGCCGACTGGCCGTCCGCCGCCTGTTCGATGCCCGCCGCGAGTTCGGCCAGCCCCTGCCGGATTTCACCGAGAGCGGAAGCAAACCGCGACTGCCCGTCGAGCGCCTGGGCGTACCCTTCGTTCGCCTGCGCAATGCCCCCGGCCGCCAGCGCCAACTGTTCGTTGAGCGTCCCGATGCCCGACTTCATCTCCGCGGCGCCTTCCGCCAGCTGTGCCACGGTTTGCTGCGCGGTCAGGAAATCAACGTCGGTGCCGAGTTCCGGATGGTTTGCCGCCACCTGCCTCAGGCTGGCGTCAATGCCGCCCAGCCCCTGTTCCAGGACGGACAGGCCGGATTCCAGTTCACGATATTTTTCCGCGAGCAATTCGATGCCCGCGCCCGCCTCCCGGTAACCGGACAACAGTTGGCCGTGGGCCGCCTGCAGCTCGTCCGCGCTTTCCGTCATCCGCGCAAGCCCGTCCAGCAGAGCGTTGGCACCGAGCGAGCCCTGGCGCAAACCTTCTTCCAGACGGGTAATGCCGGCGGACAGTTCCGCCACCCCGGATTTCAACTGCGCCGTCCCTTCGGCCAACCGGGCGGCCGCATCCACCGCATCCTGCAGCTGCGGCGCCGCGGAAGCGATGCCTTCCCGCGCCTCGTCCAAACCGTCGCGCAGCTGCAAAATGCCGTCTTCGCCTTCGCCAAGCCCGTCGTTCAACGTTTCCGCCTGGCTCGCCACCTGGAACTGCCCGATCGGTTCACCGGTCGGCCGGGTGGCCGAGCGAACCGATGCCACGGTTTCCATTTCGGACAACCTCCGGCTCACCCGTTCGATGACAGCGAGCCCGTCGGCGTCATCCATCGGCTCGTCAAACCGTGCGACCACCGTCGCCGGCAACGCCTCGCCGGGACCGAAACGTTCGGCCACAATGTTGAACGCCTTGACGGAATCGTATTTGTCGCCGATCTCATCCAACGAATCGTACGATTGATGGCCGTCGTAGGACAGGAACAGCGGCACGGCCACGGCCACGATGATCGCCAGCGCCGCCAGCGGGCGTCGGGTCGAAAACCGCCCCATCGCGCCCCACATTTTGCTTTCCTTGTGTTCCAGCGCCTTCTTCGACGGCCAAAACATTCCCGTTCCGAGCCAGTACATGAACACCGGCACGACGGTATAGAGCGAGATCATCAGCACGGCGACGCCGACGGCCACCCCCACCGCGGATCGGTACAGAATAAATTCCGACAGCCCGACGATGGAGATGCCCGCCATCACCGCGATTCCGGAAAACAGCACCGTCCTGCCCGCCGTCCGGTACGTCCTGGCGACGGATTGCGCCTTGTCCAGCCCGTTCGCCAACTCTTCCCGGAAGCGGCTGATCAGCAAAATGCAATAGTCGGTGCCGATCCCGAACATGATGGCCACGATGAACGTTTGTGTGAAATTGGAGAGCGGAAAATTGTACAAATCCACCAACCAGGCCACGACCGACTGGGCCGCCAGATAGCTGACCCCGATGGTGGCAAGGGGCAGAAGCGGCGCCACCGGCGAACGGAACACGATCACCAGGATGACCAGGATGACGAACACCGTGATCCATTCCGTCCGCTTCAGCCCTTCCTGTGCGCCGACGATGACGTCTTCGCTGATGACCCAGCCGCCCGTCAAATAATGGTCGGCGGCAACGTCGTCCAGGGCGGCGTACAGCGCATCCTTCGCTTCTCCCGCCGTCCTTCCTTCCAGGTCAACTTCCAACGCGACCAGCACGGTGGTGCCGTCTTCGGACACGAGCCGGTTTTCCAACTCCGGCATGGCAAAATGCGAGGTGACCTTGTCCAGGCCGAGCTCGCCTTTCCGCTCTTCCAACCGGTCCACGGCCCGGCCGATGGCCGCCAGGTCGGCATCGTCCAGCCCGTTTTCGTCATGGAACACGATGATGGTTGACGCAGCGTTTCCTTCCCCCGCATGCATCTCCTCGATCATTTGATCCGCAACGCTGGACGAATACCCTTCCGGCACCGATATTTGCCCTTTGTCCCGCACCAGCGTCTCCATGTCCGGAGACGCGACAAACAGGCCGACCGACGCCGCAAGCCAAAGCGCGACGACCGCCCAGCCCCATTTCAGATACGATTTCATCTCTCTCTCTCCCTCCGACCGATCTTCTGGATCGCCGATGCCAATTTTTCATAGGTGGAAAGGAACGATTCCACTTCCCCCGGAGCAAAGCATTCGAGCAGCGACGCCAACCGTTCGTGAATTTTTCGCTCGAAACGTTCCTGCACCCGTTTGCCTTCTTCCGTCAACGTCAACGTGATTACCCGACGGTCGGATGCCTCCGCCGTGCGTGCGATGTATCGTTTTTCCACCAAACGGTTGATGATCGCGGTGACCGCGCTTTTGCCGACGCAGAACGCTTCGGCCAGCACGGTGGACGTGCAGGAACCGTTTTTGCGGATATGCTGCAGCGTCACGAGCTGTTCGGGGGTCAGGTCGTCACCGAGCAAATCGCGGATGATCGCCTGCTTCCTCTTTTCCACGATAAAATTGGCCTGCTCGTACCTGCGAACCCACTCCAGCATGTCGTCGACTTTCATGCCGGTCCCCCTTTTCAAATGGTTCGATGATCGAATAGTTCACTTATTGAACCATTT
>Ga0310827_100450_pt1 | contig 33019 bp, 33 predicted proteins | sample WT_ome_2_FD_201309 | JGI IMG/M metagenome (GOLD analysis project Ga0310827, IMG submission 201309) | Sorghum-adapted microbial communities enriched on wild type (WT) sorghum from Joint BioEnergy Institute, Emeryville, California, United... ... | reverse complement strand
GGGCACGCCCGCGCTTGGGCACGTGACCTCGGCCTATTGGAGCGATGCCGCGGGGCGTTCGATTGCTCTTGCGCTCGTCTCCGGCGGGCGGGCGCGTACGGGCGAAACGCTGTACGTGCCCATGCCGGACAAATCGATCGCCGTCACCGTCACGTCGCCGGTGTTCTACGATCCGAAGGGAGAACGGCTCAATGGTTGAGATTCTGCCCCTGCGCCGCGCATCGCATGCCGGGCTCTCGCTCGTTGCCGACGAGCGGAGCGTACGACTCGAGGGCGTCGACGGCGTGAGTCGCTTCTCAGTTCGCGGCGAGGCGGAAGCTGCAGAAAAGATCGGCCGAGCGTTCGGAGTGCCTTTGCCATTGGAGCCTTGGCGATCAGCCGCAAACGGCTCTCGCACGGCGTTGTGGTTAGGTCCAGATGAATGGCTGCTCTTTGCCGACGAACGCGAAGCCGATGCCATCACTGCGCAGGTCGCAGCGGCAATGGGCGAGACGCCTTATTCTTGGGTCGATATCTCCCATCGCAATGCTGGCTTTCTCCTCGGCGGTCCTCATGTCGCTGACGTGCTCAATGCCGGCTGCCCGCTGCCGCTCAGTCTCGCTGCGTTTCCGATCGGCAAGTGCACACGCACGCTTCTCGGTAAAGCAGAAATCGTCCTTTGGCGGACTGATGAAACGGAGTTTCGAATCGAGGTCTGGCGCTCCTTCGCAGCGTATGTGGCGGAGTTCATCGCCGAAGCGGCGCGGGAGCATATGGTCTGAGAGGCCATGATCGGCTTCAGCGACATCTTCAAGGTGGGGATCGGGCCGTCTTCCTCGCACACCGTTGGGCCAATGAAGGCTGCTGCTTCGTTCGTAAGCAGCCTCGGCCAGAGGCTCTCACAGGTCACACGCCTCCGCGCTACGGCGTACGGTTCGTTGGCCTGGACCGGCAGAGGACATGCCACCGATAAGGCGCTTCTTCTGGGACTCGCTGGCTGCGTGCCGGCCAATCTCGATCCCGATCACGCCGAAAGCCTTTTCTCCGAGATCAAGCAGACCGGCCGCCTGCCGCTTCCGGATGGTCGAACCATCCCGTTCGACTTTGCGACTGACATCGTTCTCGATCAGATCACGACCTACGAGCGCCATCCCAACGCCATGGCGTTCGAGGCGTTTGATGCCGATGGGAGCTTGCTGACACGGCAAGTGTGGTTCTCCATCGGCGGTGGTTTCGTCGTGCGCGAAGGTGACAAGGAGGATGCGTCAGAGGGGCAGGCCGGAAATGTCTATCCCTTCCGCACCGCAGCCGATCTGCTTGCTATCGGCGAACGCACGGGACTGACGATTGCGGAAATCGTGCTCGCGAACGAGACGGCACGGCGGCCTCTCGCCGAGGTAGAGGCGGAGATCGACCGCGTGACGGAGGTGATGTTCGCCTGCATCGAGCGCGGCCTCAATGCGGAGGGTGAGCTGCCGGGCGGCCTCAAGGTCATGCGGCGCGCCCGCTCCATCAAAGAGCGGCTTGAGGCGGATGCGCGCCGCAATTTCCGCGCCCCGCACGAGGTGATGGACTGGGTCAGCCTGTTCGCCATTGCCGTCAACGAGGAGAATGCCGCCGGCGGCCGGGTGGTGACCGCACCAACGAACGGCGCTGCCGGCGTGGTCCCGGCGGTGTTACGCTACTACCGCGACTTCTGCCCCGGCGCGAACCAGAAGGGCATGCGGGATTTTCTGCTGACTGCGACGGCTATTGCGGCGCTGTTCAAGATGAACGCCTCTATCTCTGGCGCGGAGGTCGGATGTCAGGGAGAGGTGGGCGTCGCCTGTTCGATGGCCGCAGCAGGTCTCGCGGCTGCGCTCGGCGGCACAAATGCGCAGATCGAGAACGCCGCGGAGATCGGCATGGAGCATCATCTGGGGATGACCTGTGATCCGATCGGGGGGCTCGTTCAGATCCCATGCATCGAGCGCAATGCTTTCGGCGCAGTGAAGGCGGTCAACGCCGCTTCCTTAGCCCTGCGCTCCGACGGCATCCACAAGGTCAGCCTTGACCAAGTCATTGCTACCATGCGCCAGACCGGTGCCGATATGCAGGCGAAGTACAAGGAGACATCGCTCGGCGGCTTGGCTGTGAATTATACCGAGTGCTGAAGCCAGCGTCTGCCGAAGCTCGCGGCCCCGCTTTCGTGGAGGCTAAGCGTTCTTCCATTCCAGCAGCATCTTCACGAATTCCGGTAACCGCGTCACCGGGAAGAAGTGCCCACCGCTCGACAGAATGCGCAGCTCTGATTTCGGCATTAGGCTCGCCAACTCCCGCTGGAGGAATGCCGGCACAATAAGATCGTCCTCAGCGCCCTGAATGAGCGTCGGCAGGCTGATCGATCCGATGTCGCTGCTTCGATCGAAGGCGAGCAGTGCCTCGATGCGCTCCGCCACGACCTTCTGCTGCTCGGACGTCATCGGTGCTGCCGCCAGCATCGCCTCATAGTGCGCCCAGTTGGCGTCCAGCCACTCCGGCGTATAGCCGATGAAGGCCAGCGTGGCGGCATATTCGCGTGGTACCGTCTTGAGTAAGACGGTGCGCGAACGGAACAGTTCCGCCATGAACCGGTTCGGGCGCGCCCATGTGCCGCTGAGCACGAGCGTACCAACGCGCGACGGGTCGATCAGCGCCAATTCCTGGAGAATGACCCCGCCTGTCGAATGGCCCAGCAGCATGGCATTGCGGGCATCGACATGCTCGAGCACTGCAAGTGTATCGTGCGCCAGCCGATTGATGGACACCTGGTCGGTGCCGCGGTCACTCCTGCCGATGCCGCGCTGGTCGAACCGGATGACCCGGAAGTGCGGCTCCAAGTGCGGTACGACGGGATCCCAGAACGCAGCGGTTCCTCCAAGGCCGCTGACGAGAACGAGATCGCGGCCGCTTCCTGTGGTCCTGACGGCGAGGCGAGCGCCGTCGGGCAGAACGACGAACGAGCTGCTCATATGATCGGCTTCCGTGGCTGCGCTACTTTATCGGCGAGAACGATGTTGGCCTCAGTATCCGGGAGTGCTGTTCTTCCAGCAAGCCTTGGGTGATCTTGAGGTACTCCTGCCAGCGCGGATCAGCCATCATCCGATCCCGGCGCTGCTGCCGGTCATCCAGGCTTTCGTATCCCCATAGCGCGACGACGTGGTTGAGCTCGCCGAACTCGGTGGTGAAGTAGCCGAGGAAGGTTCCCAACAGCTCAAGCTGGATCGGAAGGCCGTGTTTCTCGTACAGGCTGACGAACTCCGCGAGCTTGCCCGTCTTCACCCGGTAGTCACGTTCCTCGACGATCATATTTGTCTCCATACAATCTTGGTTTGACGCTGGCTGCGGCGTGGTGGCGTCATCCGCGCTGCGAGGCAGATTGAGCCGGTTGCCGGCATGCTTCTCAGACCGCCAACGGCGTCGGTGTCCTCATCTGGCATGTGTTAGTTCCCACGGCAACACCGCGGCCGCCGATCCCGATCAAGCAGCATTGAAGTGCCGGCGCGGACTGCGTATGTTCCGGGCGCAAGCACAGTTTTTCGATTGGGACTGCAGGACCGCACATGGTTGCGCGCATCTACAAGCCGGCGAAGACCGCCATGCAATCGGGCATTGCCCGCACCAAGGAGTGGGTGCTTGAGTTTGAGCCTCGGTTGCCCCGCACGATCGACCCATTGATGGGGTGGACCGGCCAGCAAGACCCGCGGGAGCAGATCCAGCTCACGTTCGACTCGAAAGAAGAGGCCATCGCTTACGCTGAGCGCAACGGCATCCCCTACATCCTCCAAGACCCAGAGCCGCGCAGGCCGGTTCTGAAATCCTATGCGGACAACTTCAGATACGGCCGCATTGGCGCATGGACGCACTAGGCATTCGACAAGACGCCTCGTCTTCGATCGGGTATTGTACGAGTCACGGCCCCGTAGCTCAGCTGGATAGAGCATCTGCCTTCTAAGCAGAGGGTCGCAGGTTCGAGTCCTGCCGGGGTCGCCAGCTATTTCAATGGCTTACGATTCTGGACAGCCGTCATTCTGATTCTGCGGCAGTGGACCCTCCCGGGCGAGGAGATTTTCGACGGGTTCAAAAGCAGCGGAGCTGATCCAATCTTAAGCCCGCTGCGGAACGGTAAAATGCCCCTGTGCGCAAAAGGTGGTGCTGATGGCTTCATCGGAGCTCCGGACCATACATATCCGCATCGAAGGCCGCGTTCAGGGGGTGGGCTTTCGGGCGTGGGTGGAAGATGAAGCGAGAGCACTCGGCCTCGATGGCTGGGTTCGCAACCGCCGCGACGGTAGCGTGGAAGCCCTGTTCGGCGGAGATGCCGACGCGATCGCCGAAATGCTCCGCCGATGTGAGATAGGCCCGCCGGCGGCACGGGTGACGGGCATCGAGGTGGTCGACGAGGGACTTCCGGTCGATCCTGGCTTTCGAGTGGAGCCGACCGTCTAGCTTCCTTGACGCCGCGAGCCTTCCACGCCACAACCCGCGTCAATCCATAATTACTCAAGAATGCGCGGAGGCTCCATGTCCACTCACGACCTGCAAAGCACGATCGATGCTGCTTGGGAGGCCCGGGACAGCATCAGCCCGGCAACGAAAGGGGCCGTTCGCGAGGCCGTGGAAACGGCTCTCGACATGCTGGATTCCGGCAAGGCGCGCGTTGCGGAGAAGGTTGATGGCGAGTGGGTCGTGCACCAGTGGCTGAAGAAGGCGGTGCTGCTCTCGTTCCGGCTCAATGACATGACCACCATTTCCGGCGCACCCGGCGGCGCCAGCTGGTGGGACAAGGTGCCGTCCAAATTCGCTGGCATGGACGAGATGGCCTTTCGCAACGCGGGGTTCCGGGCTGTTCCGGGGGCCATTGTGCGCCACTCCGCATACATTGCGCCGGGCGTGGTGTTGATGCCGTCGTTCGTCAATCTCGGTGCCTATGTCGACTCAGGCACGATGGTCGACACCTGGGCGACGGTCGGCTCTTGCGCGCAGATCGGCAAGAACGTGCATCTGTCGGGCGGCGTGGGTATCGGGGGCGTGCTGGAGCCGCTGCAGGCCAATCCAGTGATCATCGAGGACAACTGCTTCATCGGCGCACGGTCCGAGGTCGTCGAAGGCGTCATCGTCGGCGAGGGGTCGGTGTTGTCGATGGGCGTGTTTATCGGCGCGTCGACGCGAATCGTCGATCGCGCCACGGGGCAGGTGCATATCGGCCGGGTGCCGCCTTATTCGGTGGTGGTCCCGGGGAGCACGCCCGGCAAGCCGTTGCCCGACGGCTCGCCCGGCCCGTCGCTCTATTGCGCTGTCATCGTCAAGACCGTCGACGCACAAACGCGGTCCAAGACGTCGATCAACGATCTGCTGCGCGATTGAGGCCGGACGCAAACAGACCCAGCAACCCCCTACGTACAATGAGCCAAATCGGTCGAGATCCCGTCGCGTTGGCGCAGGCACTGATCCGCTGTCCGAGCGTGACGCCCGAGGAGGCTGGCGCGCTGACGGTGCTCGCCGAGGCGTTGGAGCCGGCCGGCTTCACCGTGCAACGCATGATCTTCAGCGAGGTCGGCACTCCCGACGTGGAGAACCTTTACGCCCGAATTGGCACGGCGGGGCCGAATCTCTGCTTTGCCGGCCATACGGACGTGGTACCGCCCGGGGACGAGGCGCAGTGGACGCTGCCACCATTCGGGGGTGAGATTCGCGACGGTGTCCTCTACGGCCGAGGTGCCGTCGACATGAAGGGCGCGATCGCCTGCTTCGTTGCGGCTGCTCTGCGCTACCTCGACGCTCACAATGGGAAGCCGGCAGGCTCGATCAGCCTGCTCATCACCGGCGACGAGGAGGGGCCTTCGATCAACGGCACCGCAAAGGTGCTCAAATGGCTCGAGGCCAGAGGCGAGCGGCTTGATGCCTGCGTGGTCGGAGAGCCGACGAATCCGCACACGGTTGGTGAGGAGATCAAGATCGGGCGACGCGGCAGCCTCAATGGCGAGCTTGTCGTTTATGGAAAGCAAGGCCACGCCGCGTATCCGCATCTCGCAGACAACCCTGTGCCGAAGCTCGCCCGCATCATCGACCGTCTGTCGACGACACCGCTCGATGAGGGCACCCCGGACTTCGAGCCGTCCAGCCTGCAGGTGACGGTTATCTCTGTTCCCAATACGGCGACGAACGTCATTCCCTCGGAAGCGCGCGCGAAGTTCAACATCCGCTACAACGACCTACACCGCCGCCCGGATATCGAGGCCTGGGTCCGGCAGCAATGCACTGCTGCCGCAAACGAGGTCGGAGCCCGCTGGAGCGTGAGCTTCTCGGGGACGGGAGACGTGTTCCTGACCCGCCCCGGGCCGCTAGTGGATACGATGGTCGAGGCCGTGCGGCAGGTCACGGGGCGCGAGCCCCGGTTGACGACTGGCGGCGGCACCTCCGATGCCCGGTTCATCCAGGCCTATTGCCCTGTGATCGAGTTCGGCCTGGTCAACGAGACGATCCACCAAGTGGACGAGCGAGTGCCGCTGGACGATTTGCATCAGCTCACGGCCATCTATGAGCGGTTCCTGGCAGAGTATTTCAGCAAAGCTGTTGCGAATGCGAGCTAGTTCCACTTCTCCGGTTTATTGAACAAGTTGCTCGGGTGGCTCATACTGCGGGCATGCAACGGCCCTTTGTGCATCCACCGATCGAGGATGTAGCGCTGGAGAGCGTCCTCTACGCGCTGGCTGACCCCGTGCGCCTCGCAATCATGCTGAAGCTCTCGTCGGGCGGGTGCCCAATGAACTGTTCGACAGCAGCGCCGGAGAAGTTGCCGAAGTCGACCCAATCGCACCACTACAAGGTGCTGCGCGAAGCAGGTCTCATCCGCTCGGAGCGCCGGGGAACGGAGGTTGTCAACACGTTGCGTTGCGACGAGATCAACGCAAAGTTCCCGGGTGTCTTGCCCGCCATTCTGAAGGCCGCGGCGGCGCAGTTTGACCGGGCGACGGAAGACGCGTGAGCGTTCTGCCCCTCACTTGAAGTGTTTCGACAGCTTCAGCCCCTGCGCCTGGTAATGGCTGCCAAGGGCTGCGCCGTAGAGCATCTCCGGCACCTCTGTCATGCGCTCGTAGATCAGCCGGCCGATGATCTGGCCGTGCTCCAGGATGAACGGCACCTTGTGCGAGCGCACCTCGAGTACCGCCCGCGAGCCGGCGCCGCCTGATGCGGCGTGTCCAAATCCGGGGTCGAAGAAGCCGGCGTAGTGCACCCGGAACTCTCCAACGAGCGGATTGAAGGGCACCATCTCCGCCGCGTGTGTCGGCGGCACATTCACAGCCTCTCGCGAGGCGAGAATGTAGAACTCGTCGGGATCGAGGATGAGCCGCTTCTCGCCGTGAAGGGTGATGGGTTCCCAGTAATCCAGGATCGCGCACGAGCCGGTCGCATCGACGTCGACGAGCCCGGTGTGACGCTTCGCGCGATAGCCAACCAAGCCGTTCTCATCGCCTGCCAGATCGACCGATAGGGCGATTCCGTGCGAGATGTCCGGCTTGTCGGAGGACACGAGCCTTTCGCGCCGGTGTAGGTCGGCGAGCGCGGCGTCGCTGTCCGCGAACATCCCCTGGCGAAACCGCACCTGGCTCAGGCGCGAGCCTCGCCGCACGATGATTGGGAATGTTTGAGGGCAGATCTCGGCGTAGAGAGGCCCGGAATAGCCGGCGGGCACCTGGTCGAACGACGCGACGCCATCGGCGATAACGCGCGTGAAGACATCAAGCCGTCCCGTAGAACTCTTCGGGTTGGCCGCTGCGGAGACATCCGGAGGCAGGTTGAGCCGTTCCAGTAACGGAGCGACGTAGACGCATCCCGTCTCGAGCACCGCCGACTGCCTCAAGTCGATCTTGTGCAGGGCCAGCTCGGCGAGCTTGTCCTCGACCCTCGCTTCGGGACCGGGCAGGAAGCTTGCGCGCACGCGCCACGCGCATTCGCCGAGCCTCAGATCGAGACTCGCCGGTTGAAGCTGCTTGTCCTGCATCGCCTCCGCGAGCTGGATATGCCCGTCAGCGATCAGCCGCCGGATCGCCTGTGCAGGCAAAATTCCATTCGCTTTTTCTGAAGCTGCCTGATTAGCCATGCCGCACCTCCGCAGGCGACGTGTGTAGCCGCTCGACCGTTCCACGCCAAGGCGCGCCTATGTCCCTCTATGCCCCGTTAGCTCGCGGAGCAGCTTGCTGACAATTGTTTGGACTTCGACCTTGACGATCGTGCGCATCAGGCGTATCAGCGCAACGCATCGTGGTGATTTGGCCGGCCGGCTTGCAGCCACGTTAAAGAACTCGCTAAAAGGCCGCGCGCAAACCTGGCCCGCGCTCGGTGATTTTGCGAGATCTGCGGCCGGGTTTTCTTTTTGCCCTGGGGCCAGCAGGTAAGGAGGCGTCCATGGCACAGCGCGATAAGGTTTCGAATTCCAGTCAGCAATGGGCGCCCGAAACGCTCCTCGTCCACGGCGGACAGCTCCGGACGGAGTTTGGCGAGACGGCCGAGGCGCTCTTTCTCACCCAGAGCTACGTCTACGACTCCGCTGAGCAGGCCGAGGCCCGCTTCGCTGGCGACGAGCCCGGGTTCATCTATACGCGATTTTCCAACCCCACCGTCGCGATGTTCGAAGAGCGTATGCGGCTGCTGGAAGGCGCCGAGGCGGCGCGCGCGACGGCGACCGGGATGGCGGCAGTCACGGCGGCCCTGCTGAGTTATCTCCGGACCGGCGATCACATCGTCGCGGCGCGCGCGATGTTTGGTTCCTGCCGTTACATCGTTGATGAGCTGTGTCCCCGCTTCGGCATCGAGACGACTCTCGTCGACGGCAGCGATGTCGAGCAATGGCGGAAGGCTCTGCGGCCCAACACGAAAGCTGTTTTCTTCGAAACGCCGGCCAATCCGACTCTCGAGGTGGTCGATATCGCAGCAGTTTCGGCATTGGCGCACGACGTTGGAGCGCTTGTTTTTGTCGACAATGTTTTTGCCTCACCAATTCTCCAGAAGCCGCTCGCGCTGGGTGCCGACGTGGTCATGTATTCGGCTACGAAGCATATCGACGGCCAGGGACGGTGCCTCGGCGGCGTCGTGCTGTGCTCGGAGAAATTTCTAAAGGATTACCTGCACACGTTCCTGCGCCAGACCGGGCCTTCGCTCAGCCCGTTTAACGCCTGGGTGTTGCTGAAGGGATTGGAGACGCTGCCACTGCGGGTGAACGCTCAATGCGCCACAGCCGCGAAGATTGCTGATTGGCTGGCGCAACAGTCCGCCGTCGAGCGGGTGCTCTATTGTGGCCGCTCCGATCACCCCCAAGCGGAAATCATCAAGCGCCAGATGTCGGGCGGCGGACAAGTGGTGACCTTCGAGATCGTCGGCGGAAAGGAGCGGGCCTTCCGATTCGTCAATGCGCTGAGGCTCATCCGAATCTCCAACAATCTGGGAGACGCGAAGAGTCTCATTACTCACCCCGCGACGACGACCCACCAGCGCCTTAGTCCGGAGGCCCGCGCTGAGCTCGGCATTACGGATAGCATGTTGCGCTTGTCCGTCGGGCTCGAGGCGGCGGAGGATCTCATCGCTGACCTCGAAGCAGGTCTCGCTGCGGCAGCGGAATAACGACTGGCCGCGGTCACGGCTCGGTCATCAAACCGCATCAAGCCGCGGCTTGCGGTACTTTGTGCCACGAAGCCGGATGTGACCAATTCCACTCTGAAGCCGCTTTTCGGGAGAGATGTCGATCCCGCTCAGAGAATTTCTCTCGGCTGAATAATTCTAGCGGGCTCGCACTGGCCCGCTCCCATTCCATCTGTCGTGGTCCGCGCGGCACTCCGTCTCCGCTTCCGCGATACCCAAATCACTTCCGCTCCCGTGCCGACTACAGTCTCCTCTCTGAGCGGACGACGACGATTTCCCCATAAGCAAATCTTCACGTTTGGTATGCAGTCTTCACATATTGACGGATCTAACAAAGGGTTGTAGGCAAAAAGTGCAGACGATCAAATCTGAATAGGGGGGCAGCTATGATCGTGATTGTCGACGAGCGCCAAACTGTGTCGGATGGGTTCGCTTCTTGGTTCGACCGTGAGGGCGTCTCGGCAACTGGCCTGCGGCCGGCAGAGTTCGACCAGTGGGTCGATACGGTGTCTCAGCCTGACATTATGGCCGTCGAAGCCTTCCTCCTCGGGGATTGCCGCGAGCGCTATGCGCTGTCACGCAAGATCAAGGGGAAATCTGCCGCGGCAGCAGTCATCGCCATGAACGAGCGGCGATCTCTCGACGAGACGCTCGAGTTGTTCGCGGCCGGTGTGGATGACGTTGTCCGTAAGCCCATTCACGTCCGGGAAATCCTGGCGAGGATCGAGGCGATCCGCCGCCGTGGCAATCAGGGCGGCACAGACTGCGCAGAAGCAGGCGCAATTCGCGTTTTCTTCGATGGGCGCGATCCCGAGGTGCACGGCGAGGTGCTGCCGTTGCCACGGCGGGAGCGGCGCATTCTGGAGTACCTGGTAATGAATAAAGGCCGGCGTGTTACGAAGTCCCAGATCTTCAACTCAGTTTACGGCCTGTTTGGCGAGAACATCGACGAGAACGTGATCGAGAGCCACATCAGCAAGCTGCGTAAGAGGCTTCGCCAGCGTCTCGGTCACGACCCGATCGATTCACAACGCTATCTCGGTTACCGGCTCGTTTTCCAATAGCGCAGCGGGGTAGCGCGCGGGGAGCGGTCGTGCGGCGCGATCGCTCCCCATCAGTTTTGTGCAAGCCGGGCGTGCTTTCATGATCGCAGAGGGACGAAGGGGGACATCGAGAAATGAGCCTCTACGGCATGATGCGAACGGGCGTTTCCGGGATGGCCGCGCAGTCTGCTCGACTCGGCACCGTGGCCGACAATATCGCCAATGTGAGCACGACAGGCTACAAGCGCGCCTCCACGGAGTTTTCCACCTTGGTTTTGGATGCTGGTGTGGGGGCTTATCTTCCCGGCAGCGTTGAGACTCACACGCGTTATGCGATTTCCAGCCAGGGCCCGCTGACCTACACGACCTCTTCGACTGATCTTGCGGTGCGGGGTGGCGGCTTTTTTCTCGTCTCTGGTCCGGGTGGTCAGATCTACATGACTCGTGCCGGCTCCTTCGTTCCGGATGGCGAAGGACGGTTAGTGAATGCGGCAGGATTTAGCCTCATGGGCTATTCGCTTGCCAGTGGCGAGCCGCAAGTCGTCGCCAACGGCTTCGCGGGGCTCGAGGTGATCAATATTCGCGAGCTTGGCCTGCGCGCCAATCCGTCAACGGAAGGTACTTTCTACGTTAATTTGCCGGTCAATGCAGCTGCAATTCCTGCGGCTCAGCTGCCATCGACAAACGCTGCCAACGCAGAATTCAACGGAAAAACCTCACTCATTGTTTACGACTTCGTCGGAAACGAGGTCGTTCTCGATGTGTACAGCGCCAAAGTGGCGCCGAACACATGGGAGGTGACGATCTTTGAGCAAGGGGCGCAGGCGGCGGGAGGTGGCTTCCCTTATGCCAGCGGGCCACTCGGTACTGTCACGCTTACGTTCGATCCCACCACGGGGCGACTCGAAGCATCCAGCCCGACATCGATCACTTTCACGGTGCCGAATGGCGCCCAATTAACTCTCGACTTATCTCAAACGACCGCGCTGGCGACCGATTACACAGTCATTGCAGCGCATGTGAATGGCAATGCGCCCAGCGAGGTCGAGGCCATCGAAATTTCCGAAACGGGTGAGCTTTACGCAGTGTACCGCAACAACACGCGAGTTGCGACGCATCGCATTCCGCTCGCCACTGTAAGGAGCCCGGACAATCTCAGGCCGCTGGCTGGCAACGTCTATATGGCGACCGCGGAATCCGGCGACCTCAGAGTCGGGTTCGCCGGAACGGGTGGATTTGGGACGATGGTCTCCGGGGCACTGGAGCAATCGAACGTCGACCTCGCATCCGAGTTGACCACGATGATCGAGTCGCAGCGCAATTACACAGCCAACTCCAAGGTGTTCCAGACCGGCGCGGACTTGATGGACGTCCTCGTGAATCTCAAGCGCTGATGACTTTGCCGAAATGATACGCTTCGGGGCAACCTGGAAATGACCCTTACATCAGCACTCGATGTCGCTCTCAGCGGATTGTTGGTTACTTCCAGCCGAACGTCGGTGGTGTCCCGGAATATCGTCAATGCGGGACAATCCCTAGCATCACGCAAGCTGGCGAATGTCGTAACTGCACCTGATGGCGGCGTCCGGCTGGCTTCCATCACGCGGGCTGCCGACAGTGCATTGCTGGCTCAAATGCTGGCCGCCAATTCCGCAACAGGCCAGCAGCGGAGCATCGTCGAGGCGTTGGATCGGCTCGATGGAACGGTGCTGGATCCCGAGCTCGACGCCTCCCCAGCTGCACTGATCGGCAAGCTGATGGACTCGATACAAATCTATTCAGCAGCGCCTCATGATACAGTTGCCGCACAGTCGGCCATTGCCGCGGCGCGTGATTTGACGCACGCGCTCAACAGTGCCACCGATACGGTGCAAAGGCTGCGCCAGGAAGCCGACGCTGAGATTGCCAGCACAGTCAGCCGCCTAAACGGGCTGCTAGCGCAATTCGAGACAGTCAACACCGCGATTGTCAATGGTACGCGCTCCGGTGCCGACATCACGGACCACCTCGATCATCGTGATCGCCTTCTTTTGGCTATTTCCGAGGAGGTGGGCATTCGGACCATGATGCGGTCCGACAACGATATGGTGATCTTTACGGACAGCGGCGTAACGCTATTCGAGACGAAAGCGCGAGCGATTACGTTCGAACCCACTCTCATCTATACGGCCTCGACCACGGGCCATCCGGTGTTCGCGGATGGTGTACAGATTACTGGTGCCGCGAGCGGCATGGTGATCGGCAGCGGCCGGCTCGCCGGGCTAATGACGATTCGCGATGAAATCGCCACCACCTACCAAAACCAGCTCGATGAGATTGCCCGCGGGCTGATGGAAGCCTTCGCCGAGAGTGACCAGAGTGCGTCACCAACATTGCCCGATGCTCCGGGGCTATTCACCTACGCTGGCGCGACCAGCGTGCCTCCTAGTGGCACTATCATGACTGGCCTCGCCGGCATGATTATCGTCAACCCGAGCGCCGATCCTGCGCAGGGCGGAGATGTGACCAAGCTACGCGATGGAGGCATGAACCGGCCTGAAGGCGAGGGCCTTACTGGTGACGAGTACGTCTACAACCCCGATCCAGGCGGCCTACCTGGGTTCTCCGATAGGCTCCAAGAACTGATTGATCGGATGGCCGAGCAGATGGGTTTCAACAAGGCTGCGCAGCTCGGTGACAAAGCTACTTTGCCTGGATTTGCCGCGAGCTCCATAGCTTGGCTCCAAGAGGCGCGCTCGGCGGCGAACTCCGAAATGCATTATCGGGCGACCTTATTCGAACGTACATCTGAGGCCCTTTCCAATGCGACTGGCGTCAATCTCGATCACGAGATGACGCTTCTTCTCGACCTCGAGCGCTCCTACATGGCGACCTCGCGACTGATCTCGGTGATTGACGAAATGTTCCGGGCGCTGCTCGCCGCGACACGGTGATCGGAATGAAATTGCTGACCGTTTCCACCCATGCGCTTTTTGAGACGATGCGTCTTTCAGTAATGAAAGCGCAAAGCCGATTAGCCGCGGCGCAGAAGGAGGTCACCACCGGTCGCCATGCGGATGTTGGTCTGAGCCTTGGTTTCAGGGCTGGCCACACGGTTTCGCTGCGGAATGAGCATGCACAGCTCACGACGATTCTTGATTCCAATGCAGTCGCGAAAACACGCCTCTCCGCGACACAGAGTGTTTTGGAAAGCTTGGCGGCGGATGCAGAATCGTTTCTCGGCGCGTTAATTGGCAGCCGGGATAGTGATATCGGGCCGGACGTTCTGGTTGCGGAGGCGCGTTCGCGGCTGACGTCTCTCATCAACGGAATCAATACGGCCGTCGAGGGCGTTCACATCTTTGGAGGGATCAACACCGAAATTGCACCTCTTACAAAGTATTTCAGTGATCCGCCGCCAGCCAGCCGCCAAGCAGTGGCAAGCGCGTTTTTGTCGGCATTTGGCATTCCACAATCTGACCCCGCAGTTGTGGATATATCAGCCGAGGATATGCAGGCGTTTCTGGATGGCGCGTTCAGTGCATTGACCGACGAGGCGGCCTGGCTGGCGGACTGGTCCAAAGCATCAAACCAGCACATGACCAGTCGGATCTCGAAAAACGAGGTGATCGAGACCTCCGTCAGCGCCAATGCAGATCCCATTCGTAAGCTCGTCAGTGCATACGTGATGGTCGCGGACCTTGGAGCTGAGAAGCTTAACGAAGGCGCATTTCACGCCGTCGTCGATACGGCTGTGAGAACAATCGGGGCGGCTATCCAGGGCCTCACGGCTCTTCGAACAACTCTCGGCATCGCTGAGGAACGCATCGCGACTGCGAACGAACGCATGACGATCCAGATGGATGTTCTCGCGAACCACATCGTCGATCTCGAAGCGGTCGATCCTTATGAGGCGTCCATTCGCGTCACCTCCATCCTCACCCAAGTCGAAACGGCTTATGCGTTGACGGTGCGTCTCCAGGAAATGAGCCTCGTCTACCATCTCTAAGCGATTTTCACCGGCTAGATGAACCAATGACTGTTGAAGCTCACACCGCTGCCTACGCCGAATTGCTCGAGGATACGCCGCGGTTGGCGCGCGAGCGCGAGCGTGCGGCAATCGAGCGAGGAATCGACCTCTTGCGCCTGGCGCAGGAGAAGGGGCCAGGTTCGCGCGAAGCAGCTGAGGCGTTGCTCTACCTCAACCAGTTGTGGTCGATTCTGATGGAGGACCTGGCCAATCCGGAGAACGACCTGCCGCGCGAATTGCGGGCCAATCTCATCTCAATCGGCATCTGGGTGATGCGTGAGGCGGACCAGATTCGATTAGGGCAGTCGGAAAACTTCTCGGCCTTAATCGACGTGATGAAGGCAATTGGCGAGGGCCTCAGGTGAGAGGCAGCATGCACCTTTCGCTGCGGGCAGGCGAAAGAATCTACATCAATGGGGCCGTATTGCGGGTCGACCGGAAGGTGACGTTGGAGCTGATGAATGACGTCACTTTTCTGCTCGAACAGCATGTGATGCAGCCCGAGCAGGCGACCACTCCGCTGCGCCAACTTTATTTCATTGTTCAGATTATGCTCATCGAACCGGCGAAGGCTGAGCAGGCGCGAAACCTGTTCGAGAAGGTCCAGCCTCAGCTCATGGCGTCTTTTGAGAACGCCGCGGTGCGCGCAGGGTTGCAGCGTGTGCATGAACTCGTTTCGTCCGGAAAGCCTTTCGAAGCTCTGAAAACAATTCGGGTTCTCTTTCCGATCGAAGACGAAATCGTAGCTGCTGAGTCGCGGTCTTCTTTGGCGACGGAGGAGCAGGAGATGGAGGCGAGATGATGCAGGTGGGTGGAGCGACTCAGAGCACGGCTGGAGGGGCATCACCGACGCAAACGGCGCAATCAAGGTCGATGGTCGACTATAGCGCGTTTCTTCAGCTGCTCATCGCCCAGATGAAGAATCAGGATCCGACGCAGCCCATGGAATCCACGGAGTACGTTGCGCAGCTCGCGGCGTTTTCCAACGTGGAACAGGCCGTACAGACGAATGCGAAGCTGGACTCACTCATGGCAGCATTTTCGCTGGCGCAAGCAGATGGGATCATCGGCCGCACGGTCACCTCGGCTGATGGCAACATCACAGGTGAGGTCACGGCGCTTCGCATCATTTCCGGCGGAGCGGTGGCCATATTGGCCGATGGGCGGGAGGTAATGCTCGGCCCCGGCGTGATCGTCGCTTGACCATGAATCAGGCGGATGCACTCGATATCGTTCAGTCCACGATCTGGACGATCGTGGTCGCATCGGGTCCGGCCATTATCGCTGCCATGGTAGTTGGTATCGGGATTGCTCTCCTTCAGGCTTTGACACAGGTACAAGAGATAACTCTCACCTTCATTCCAAAAATCGTGGCGATATTGCTGACGGCCTCGATTTCAGCGCCTTTCATAGGCTCCACCATCTATACATTCGCCGAGCAGGTGTACGCGCGTATCGAGCACGGCTTCTGATTCTGGCAATCGAATGTAACCGGAGGGTAGTCATGGCTGCGCCCTCGACTTCGCGCGTCGAGTTCATCGAGCAGCGGGGACATGATATCTGGTTCGCGGTGGGGATCGTTTTTATTTTGACGGTCCTTTTCCTGCCGCTTCCACCAACGCTCATCGACGCGGCTCTCGCGGTTTCCTTCGCGCTATCAATCCTCGTGCTCATGGTGGCACTGTGGATTCAAAAGCCTCTCGAATTCTCCGCGTTCCCGACGGTTCTACTCATCACGACGATGTTGCGGCTCGCGCTCAACATCGCGACCACGCGCCTTATCCTCTCCAACGGCGCCGAGGGTTTGACCGCAGCAGGGCATGTGATCGCGGGTTTCGCAAGCTTCGTCATGAGCGGCGATTTCGTGATCGGGGTTATCGTCTTCCTTATCCTGGTCACCGTGAACTTCGTCGTGATCACCAAAGGCGCCACGCGCATTGCCGAGGTCGGAGCGCGCTTTACGCTCGACGCCATTCCCGGCAAGCAGATGGCAATCGATGCGGACCTTTCGGCCGGCATCATCGACGACAAAGAAGCCATGCGCCGCCGGCGCGAGCTGGAGGAGGAAAGCGCTTTTTTCGGCGCCATGGACGGCGCCTCGAAGTTCGTCCGGGGCGATGCCATCGCCGGCCTCATCATTACGGGCGTCAACGTGATCGGCGGCATCGTGATCGGCGTGACGCGACACGGTATGTCGCCGGCTGAGGCTGCGGATGTGTTCACGAAGCTGTCCGTCGGGGACGGTCTCGTGTCGCAAATTCCTGCGCTGATCGTCTCGCTCGCTGCCGGTCTGCTGGTCTCCAAAGGTGGTACACGGGGTTCTGCCGAAAAGGCGGTCTTGGGACAGCTTGGCCAATACCCGCGCGCACTATCCGTGTCGGCTTTGGTCGTATGTGTTCTTGCCGTAGCGCCGGGGTTACCGTTCCTTCCTTTTGCGGTGCTCGCTGCGCTGCTGGCGTCCGTGGCTATCCTGATTCCGCGCCGACAGGCAGAAGCCGCCGCGGCAGCCGAAGCCCGCGAAGCGGCCGCTCGCCGGGAGGCTGAGGAGGAAGCACGCTCGTCCGTAAAGGCTTCGCTACGGGCCGCTGAGTTGGAGGTCTGTCTCGGTAAGCAGATTTCGGGCGCGCTGCTCGCTGCCCACGGTGAGCTGGCGCAGCGGGTTGCGAAAATGCGTCGCAAGTTTGCGCGGGAGTTCGGATTCATCGTCCCGGAGATCAAGCTCAGCGATGATTTAGCGCTGGAGCCCAAAAGCTATCAAATAAAGATCCACGGGACGGCCATAGCTAAGGAGGAATTGCGCCTGGGCGACGTGCTTGTGATCATCGGCGATGGGCCTCGCCCCGATGTTCCCGGTGATGAAACACGCGAGCCGGCATTCGGGATGAAGGCGCTGTGGGTGCCCGAGGCTCTCTCCAGCACGATCAAGCGCGAAGGGTTCACCCCGATTGATCCGACAACCGTCCTGCTGACGCACCTTCGCGAGGTAATTCGCGCCAATCTTGCGCAACTTCTCTCCTACAAGGATGTCCGGGCTTTGATCGATGCGCTCGATCCCGAATATCGCCGTTTGGCCGATGAGCTAATTCCGGCGCAGATTTCCTATTCCGGCTTGCAGGCTGTCTTGAAACTATTGCTCGCGGAACGCGTCTCGATCCGCAATCTTCACCTCATCCTCGAAGCAATCGCCGAGATGGTCCCGCATGCACGCCGCGCAGAGCAGCTTGCAGAACACGTTCGCATTCGATTGGCGCAACAGATTTGCGGGGATCTGTGCGAGAACGGTGTGCTCAAGATTCTGAGGCTCGGCAGCCGTTGGGATCAAGCTTTCCATCAGGCGCTGAAACGTGATGCCAAAGGAGAGGTCATAGAGTTCGACATCGAGCCAAAGCTCGTCGAGCAGTTCGGGTCCGAGGCGGCCAGTGCGATTCGGGCGCAAATGGCGCAGGGGCACCAGTTTGCGGTGGTGGCGGCACCAGATGCGCGGCCCTATGTGCGCATGGTGATCGAGCGCCTCTATCCGAGCCTCCCGGTCCTCTCACACCTCGAGATCGCGCGCGGCGTAGAGATCAAGCTGCTCGGAACGATCTCATAATGCCTATCGCGTCCGACGTGGTGTTGTCGGCCTTTCTGCTCTTCTGTCGGATCGGCAGTTGCCTCATGCTGATGCCGGGTTTTTCAAGTCCGCGGGTGCCCGCTCAAATCCGGCTGTTCATCGCAATCGCAATCACGCTTGCGCTGGCGCCACTGCTGTTACCGAACGTCATGGACGCCGTATCCAGCATACGGCCGGCGTTGCTACTTCTGCCAATCGCTGCCGAGATAGTCACCGGAATTTTCATTGGGCTGCTGGGCCGCATCTTTTTCCTGGCATTGCAATTCATGGCCACGGCGGTCGCGAACTTCGTCGGATATGCAGGTTTTCCTGAAATGGCAATTGAAGATGCCGAGCCGAGCCCTCCACTGGCGAGCCTCATCACGTTGACCGCGACTGTGTTGTTCTTCATCGCCGACCTCCACTGGGAGGTGCTGCGCGGCCTCGTCCGCTCGTATGCTGTGATTCCCGTCAATGAGTTGATCGCCAGCAATTTGGGGCTCTCGCGGATCGTGGATGCGACGTCCGATGCGTTCATCCTCTCGCTTCAGATCAGCAGCCCCTTTATCGTCTACGCTTTTGCCATCCATATGGCTTTCGGTATCGTGAATAAGTTGACACCCCAAATCCCAGTGTACTTCATCTCGTTGCCATTCGTTATTTTCGGCGGATTGGTCCTGATGACTTTCGTCATAGGCGAGTTCTTGCTGCTGTTTCTGGACGGCGTATCAGGTTGGCTGATGCGCGGGTGAGGCGCAGAGCGTTGGCCAGCTTCGAGAATGTTGCGCATTTTAGATTTGGGGCCGACTAGGATCTCGGAGAAGCGCCATGTCGGTTGCAACGGTACAGCTCGGCAATCTTTACAACACCAACCCCTCTACGAAGCCAGTTATGGACGGATTGCGAGCGAGTGATCGGCCAAAGGCTGTGCGCGCCGTGACGCAGGAATTTGAAGCGTTTGTGCTGCAATCGTTTGTCGAGGCGCTGCTACCGGACGAAGCCAGTGCGTTTTTCGGCACGGGAACGGCCGGTGCGTTCTGGAAGTCGATGCTTGCAGAGCATGTCGCTCGGGAGTTGGCCCGTGGAGGCGGCGTGGGGATAGGGAACCTCATAGAAAAGGAGTTGGCCGAGCGCTCCGGAGGTAATGTTTGATATGACCGCCATGGTGTTTGTCGACAGGATCATAGATCATTTGGCTCGCGTTGTTCGCGAAGAAACGGAGCTCTTGAACAAGAACACTATTGTCGACCTTGCTGAGTATAGCATTCGGAAGAGTCAAGGGCTCTACAGCCTGAGCCGCGCATTGCGGAAATGTGAGGGACAAACTCTCTATCCCGAAACCGCCGAGAAACTGGAAGCGCTGCGCAGCTTGCTCGAGGCCAATCGGATTGCGTTATCCAGACATTTGCAGGCCGTTCGGGAGGTCGCGACCCTCTTATCCGACGTGATTCGCAAGTCAGAGTCCGATGGGACCTACGAGATGCCGTCAGCGAATGGCAGGAGCCATGAATGATCAAACTCGTGGCTGTCGGGCTCTGGATCTGTGCCGTCACCTTGGCTTCCGGATTTGCCGCGGTCTCTTGGAAAACCGGAGCGCTGCCCGAGCCCGGTGATGTTAGCTTGCTTGACGGTCTCACCACTGTGAAGACGCGGCTCATCAGTGTACCGGTGATCGCCGAGGGCGAGGTACAGGGATATGTCGTCACTCAACTGTCCTTTGCAGTCGATTCGAGCCTGCTCAATCGCTTGTCGATCAAGCCCGATCTCATACTGGTCGATGAAGCGATCAAGACGATTTACACCGGAGGCGATATCGATTTTCGCAGGATGAAGAGACAGGACCTGCCCGCGCTGACGAAAAGACTTGCAGAAAACGCGAATGCCCGCTTCGGGGGGAAACTCGTGCGCGAGGTCTTCGTCGAGGAGCTGAACTATGTCTCGAAAGATCAGGTGAGGCGCTCTCTGATTCAGTAGGCCGGAGCAAGTTCGTGGGAGAGCGCACTGAAGGTCAGGGTTGAACCCAGGCTGGCTGGTCTTGATCCTCCGACCGCACGTCAGAGACTATCTAATCTCTGGCTGGATCGCCACTTTGCGCCTTCAGCTCGCCTGATAGAGCCGGGGCATCCGCGGATGCTCTCAGCCACGGCAGGAGTGGCACAGAGCCCCAACCTGGAAGCTTGATCGCAAGCTGGCGGAAGTCGATCCCTGCAACCAGGCCAAGAACATTCACCTCTATACCTTCCACCCAAGCTAAGGTGAGGCCGAGAAGGCCGGCGATTGAGACTTGGATCCCTGTGCGTGTTGGGCTCGCGCCCAGGTAGATGACAGATCCGCGGAAGTCTCTCCCGATGGCATTGGACGGCAGAGCAATTCGCGCCTCGGGCACTTCGGCCAGAACCGAGGCGACGAACGTGTTGGAGTTCGGGCCTGGCCAAACGCGGTAATCGCCGGGATTGTTGTGCGGGTATTCCGCCACTGCAGACCTGATCTTGGGGATGAGCCGTTCCGCACGAGGACCGTCAATGGCGGCGACGAGCTGGGGTGCATTTCCGTACCAGCGCGCGTCCGGAGCCCAGTTGTCGATCTTCACCGGCTTTCCCCAACCCGCTACGTCGTAGCGCGTGTACGTCAGAGCATCCTTCTCTTTCACGACGATCCATGAGTGCACAGAAAATGCACCCTTCCAGCGGCCAGCAGGGGCGGCAAAGACCAGGACCAAGGCTTCCCGAGCCTCCGCGGTAGGCGGCAGCAGTCGCGTGCTGGACCAATCAGCCGCGCGCCAGTTTCCAGGGTGATCCTTGCTGAGCCACCAGAGCCCATGCAAGGCGAGAGGCAACAGGAATGCCAGCGCAAACAGCAGAAGCATCTTGCGAACTGCCGAAAGTGCACATCGAACGAGGTACTTGGTCCGGGTCACGTTTGAAGAGATGCGAACGCGGGCGACACTCCGCCCAAAGGACTTAGCCATTCTGCCCATATGATGCCTCGGCGAGATGGCACCAACGCGGTGCCATGATCTTGCCCCCTGTCTGGCGCAGGAATGCACCAAATGGTTGCATAACGGCAAATTGTGCCAGTACGGCATTGCGTCTTCTGGCCGAAAGATGGCACGAAGGATAGCCTGATTCTGTAACCTTGATCCGAGTTGGAGGGGTCGTGAGCAACGTCGGGAAGGTTCGTGGTCAGTCGAGTCGCTGGCAGAAGGCACTGAAGGACGGAACAACCATCCTGGTGCTGCGGCGCTTGCTGAGCGAGCACGGTCGCACATATGCACCGCGCTATGCGATCGCCTTCCTCTTCATGGGAGTGGTGGCAGGGTGCACGTCCCTCAGCGCCTGGATGATGAAGGACGTCGTCAACAAGATCTTCGTCGACCAGGATCGTGCGGCCCTCTTCTGGATCCCGATGGCCATCTCGGCCTTGTTCGTCATCAAGGGCATTGCCGCGTATCTGCAGGAAGTCTCGCTCAGCCGCATCGGCAACCGGATCGTCGCCGAGATCCAGAAGCGCATGTACGACCACATGCTCAAGATGGGCGTGGGGTTCTACCAGAAATATCCGTCGAGCGATCTCATCACGCGGATGACGCACAATGCCCAGGCGGCGCGAACCATGCTGAACCTTGTCGCCGTCGGCCTTGGGCGCGATCTCCTGACCCTGGTCGGGCTGATCGCCGTGATGGTGTCGCAGGATCCTCTGCTCGCCGCAATTTGCCTGATAGGTGGCCCGTTCGCAGCAATGGTGCTCAAGAAGCTCACAGAACGGGTTCAGAAAGCGGCCACGCGGCAATTCACCGGCATGTCGACGATCGTCGGGACCATGCGGGAGAGCGCACAGGGCATTCGCGTCGTCAAATCTTTTCAGCTCGAGCCTCTGCTGCAGCGGCGTATGAACCAAGGTGTCGAGGGTGTCGAGAAGCTGTCGAACAAAATCGTCGCCGTGAGTGCGCTGACGAACCCGTTGATCGAGACACTCGGTGGCGTGGCGGTGGCGGCAGCGGTTATATATGCCGGTTGGCGCAGCCTATCCTTCGGCGACACGCCTGGGCAATTCTTCGCCTTCATCACGGCTTTGTTGATGGCGGCCGACCCGGCCCGTCGGCTGTCGAAGCTACAACTCCAACTCGCGACGGCAGCGGTCGGCGTACGCATGATGTACGACCTGCTCGATACGCCGATCGCGGAGGCGGACGAGCCCCGGCGGCCCAATCTGAATGTCAGCCGCGGCGAGGTTCGATTCGAGAACGTCACCTTTTCCTACGATCCCGATACGCCCGTGTTGTGCGATCTCAGTCTCGTCGTACCTCCTGGGAAAACCACAGCCCTTGTCGGCCTTTCAGGCGCCGGCAAGACGACCGTCTTCAACCTCCTCCAGAGATTTTGGACGCCGGCGGAGGGTGTAATCCGCATTGACGGCCAGCCAATCTCTGAGGTTTCGCTAGCGTCACTTCGGCAGCAGATCGCGCTGGTCAGTCAGGATGTCTTTCTATTCGAAGGCACAATCCGCGAGAACATCGTAGCCGGGCGGGAGAATGCGACGGAAGAGGAAGTCATCGCCGCTGCCAAGGCTGCGCAAGCGCACGAGTTCATCTGCTCCCTGCAGAACGGCTACGACACACAGGTCGGCGAGCTCGGGTCGCAGATTTCGGGCGGCCAGCGCCAGCGTATTTCTCTGGCTCGCGCGTTCCTGAAGAACGCCCCGATCATTCTCCTCGACGAGCCCACGTCGGCCCTAGACAGCGAGACGGAGCAGTCGATCCAAACGGCTCTGCAGGAGCTGACCCGCGGCCGGACGACGATCGTGATTGCTCATCGTTTGGCTACGGTGGCCAATGCAGACGTCATTCACGTGATGGACAAAGGCCGGGTGATCGAAAGCGGTCGGCACCGTGAGCTTATTGAGCGCGGTGGCCTGTATGCCCGTCTCTACCAAATCCAATTCGCGAACGCGATCTCCGAGCCTGCAGACAAGAGCATCGCCGCAGCGGCTGTCTAGTCCGCTCGGCACTTCGATCGTTTGCTCAATTTGACCCAGACCTCTTCCAGGTAGGCGTCATAGGCGGCGGCCACCGCCTCGATCGAAAAGCGCTTGCGAACGTACTGTGCGCCACCGTCGGAGAGACTCCGCCGCAGATCCTCATCATCGATCAATCGTCGGATCGCATTCGCGAAACCATCGATATCTGCCGGATCGACGAAGAGCGCGTGCGGGCCACTGACCTCTCTCAGTCCGCCTGACCCCGACGAGATGAGGGCTGCGCCACCGGCGTGCGCCTCGAGTGCCGTACGCCCGAATGGCTCACGCCAGCGGGATGGGACCAGGGCAATTGCTGCCTGCTCGCAGCGGTCCTTGATGCCGCGCCAGGGCACATTCAGCTCAATCGTCACGCGGTCGCTCACCGCAGCGGCGGTGATAGCCCCTTGGACCTTTTGTAAGTAGGCCGGATCGCGTTCTGACTCCGAAAGTGAGAAGCGCGCGCGCCACTCGGGCCGCTCGGCCAGGACCCGGGCGACGGCTTGGGCTGCCTCAAGGATACCCTTCTCCGGAACGCACCGGCCGACGCACAAAATCTCGCTTTGCTTTGGGCGCGTCGGTGTCCACTGACCAAAATCAAAACCATTGTACACGACTGCTCGGGGCAGCGACACCTCGGGCCAGGCGCATGCGAAATGCGCACAACAAGCCTCGCTGACATGCACCAGACCAGCCAGGCGGTTTAGTTCTCGTAGTCGAATGCCGCGTCGCACCGAATGGAGGAGGCCGCTGGAATAGCGCTTGTAGAAACCGTGTGCATGGAAGACCACCCGTTTTGGCAGCATTCGGGCGAGCCGCGCCGCGATTTGAAAATGCTGATGAACAACGATGAGATCTGCTCCTCTCCTTCGAGCGACCCGCGCCGCATGGTGCGCAAGCAGCGCGGTATGGTTCGCGAATATGGGCGGAACATCTGCCGTTTCGAACTCTTTGAAGAAATCGTGCACGTGCTCGGCCAGGATGCACGTCGTATCGCGATGGCGGCTCGCGGCGACGAGGTCATGAACGCATAGATCGACCGAGTTCGGGATGTTTCGGTCAACTGGCGAACGCCTGGGTAGGACGACGAGGAGGTGCATGGTTATCACCGAAGGGCCTCTCGAGACCACCGGACGCCTTCAGTTTGTGGTCAGCCCTGAAGTGTCCGTGTGGCTCTTGACGTGTCTCCAAGTTCATCGCAATGTCGGTCCCATTAGAACAAAAAGGGAACAAGAATGGAACCCAAAGTGAGCGTGCTGCTCCCTGTCCACAATGCCGAGGCCTACGTGTCTGAAGCTGTCGAGAGCATTCTGCGCCAGTCGTTTGACTGCTTCGAGCTGATTTGCATCGACGATGGCTCGACAGATCAGTCCTATGAGCTTCTACAACACTACTCGGCGCAAGATTCTCGCGTTCGAGTTTTCCGCAATGAGCACGCCGGGCTAGTGGCAGCATTGAATGAAGGCCTGAGGCTTTGCCGCGCACCGCTTGTGGCTCGTATGGACGCCGACGACATCGCGACACCCGAGCGGCTGGCAAGGCAGCACCGCCGATTCGAGCTCGATCCTGGACTGTGGGTGCTCGGAACTGCTGAGGAACGGATCGACGAAGCTGGGCGTCCAAGGGGGCGTCCACCCGTCATCACGGGATGCGATGCTGTGGCCCGTGCCCTGCGGGAGAAATGCGTAATCCGTCATCCAACAGTGATGATGCGCCGCGAGCCGATCCTTGCCATCGGCGGATATCGGGCGGCGTACAAGCACGCGGAGGACTATGACCTTTGGCTTCGGGTCAGCGAACGAGGGAAGATCGACAATCTCGATTTCATCGGTTTGCAGTACCGAATGCATGCCGCTGGCATCTCTCAGCGCTGCTGTCCGCGACAGCGGCTTTCTACAGCCCTTGCTCAGGCAACACACGAGCTTAGGCGCCAAGGTTTGCCGGATCCAACGGATGGGATGGGCGCCGAACCTGATTTGTGGACACATTCAATTCTTGACGAACTTGTGCCTGAACACGCGGAGTTTTTCCGAATGCTTGCGATCGGTTTCGGCGCGTTAGAAATCGAATTCGATGCTGCTCGGTTCGAACATTGGATTCGGAAGCAGAACTCTACTCTAATTAAGCAGAATAGTTCGCTTTTTCTGACATCATTGGCACAAATAATCAAGAGGAGATCTTTGGTTGATCGGCTAAGCTTGAAGCTGATATTCATTTCTTTGCGAATGAACCCAGGCAGATTGGTGAGACTTCTGCTCTTCTCGGGTCGTCGAACGCCCAATTTGGACTGGGATTGAGTGACTAGAGCGGCCAATCACTAAAAAGGCTTTCTAACTTGGGCTGATACGCTAAGCCGGATCTGATCTCCTCAGTTACATTCACCTGTGGAGAATGATTCCTCCTTAATGGGGGCATATTTGTGTTGGCGACCGAGACCGGAACACGCGAAGGTGTAAACCATCTCGGATGAAGTTCATGGGGACAGAAAGCAAGCATTATAGGAAGTCTGCAGGGTTCGGGCAAGGGTAGTGTGAACAATACTGCTCATGGACTTGCTTAGCAACCATTAGGTCAAGACACTGCGCAGCGAGAATTAAGGATTTTGATGATTAGGATGAGATGTTGAACAGAGCAGTGCGTGAGACGTACATAACGGGCTTATAGAGGCTGCTCTTACAAAAAGGCGACTCTAAAGCTCAATATGAAAAATGGGAGACCAGCAATGCCTGGAACTTATACAAGCGCTCCGTATAACTCGGATCGAACAAGTTGGCCCTAGCGTTCCCGGATTTGGTCTAACTGTATCGCTATGGTCTAGTAGTGTTCACTCAGATGTATCTGGCATAGTTTCATGTTAGCCGAAAAGCACAATCAAAGCTGTGCCCTTAACATTGCACGGGTCACCTCGGATGGACGTTCGGAGTCACAAGATCCGCTATTTGTGCTAGAGAAAAATTTTTACTCTAGCATAAATGAGATGCTCGATTCATGTGAATTGATATCGTTCGACGTTTTTGATACCCTACTCAGGCGACCATTCCTAGAGCCCCCACATCTTTTTGATAAAATGGCCGCTCTTTTAGGCAACGAAGAGTTTGCGGCTGCAAGACGGTTCGCGGAGGCGAAGGCTCGTAGGAAGTACAGGGAAGCATTGGACGTCAACTTGGAGCAAATCTACGAGTTTTTGGACTATAATCCTGCCGACGAGATCGTTATCGAACGCCTCCATCTTGTTCCTCGCAAAGATGTCTGCGGTTTGCTGAAAACAGCAAGAGAAAAAGGCAAGAAAGTAATAGCAATTTCGGACATGTATTTACCCAAAAGTGTAGTGTCCGAAATATTGGCAGCTAATGATATATTCGTGGATGATCTGATTGTCTCGTCGACTGACGGTGTCGCCAAGTACGACGGGTCTGCGTTCAGGCTGGCAGCGAGACGTTATGACATACGACTCCGGCGTTTCCTGCATTTCGGTGATAACAAAACCTCCGACTATGAGGTTCCAGCGAGTTTGGGCATGCGCGCTGTATTGGTCGGCAATTGGGTGCCTGGTGGTCCGACTTGCAAGCTTACAGACACGCTAATAACCAAACTTGCCGATCTCGGACATCGAGCGTCTAGTGTCGGTGCAGCTCTGCGGGATCTTAGGTTTATTTTTGGGCACTATGACTTCTGGCGAGATCTTGGCCGCTATCATGTTGGGCCTATAGTTTACAGTTTCGCCAATTGGATTGCGGAGCAGGTTCGGGCAAGGAGTATCGAGCACATAATCTTCGTGGCGCGGGATGGCTGGCTTCCCTTCAATGTCTATAGGTACCTTGGTTATCCAGGCAAGGCCTCCTATGCCTACTTGTCTCGCGCGGTCTTGGTTCAAGCGTCCTTCGAAACGATGCCCGAAGCGACACTGAACCAGCTTGTTTCAGGAGTCGCCGCTCCCGTTAGTGACTATGTGAACCGCATAGGTTTGCAAGCCGAGGAATTGATGGCGGCGGCTTTGGAGGCCTTCAAGGGGGATCCAATAATTGATGATACTAACGATCGAGGGAGGCTTTCATTATTTTTCCAAGAGAACAGGAGTTTGTTAAGCCAACAAAGTAAGATTGCGCAGGAGAACTTGCGGGCATACCTGAACGAGCTAGGCGTGTTCGAGCGACCAGATCGTGTGGCTCTTGTTGAGATTGGCTGGGGAGGTACGATCGCAGCGATACTCAGTCATTTGTTTGCTGAGGCGAAGGAATGGCATTATTTATTTTGGGGAACGCAGGAGAGGTTTCAGGCGCCAGAACTAAAGCACTCAGCTCAGTTCTTCGAGTTCGGGGAGCCCAGACATTATATGGATGTCGCGTTTGAGTGTATTGAAATCGTGGAGTTCTTTCTCTCATCCCCTGAACCGTCTGTTATTGGGCTCAAGTCCGCTCCCGATGGTATCCATCCAATCTTTTCCTGCCAGGGGGACGGATGGCCGGAGCGCTCCTCAATCGCTCGGAATATTGAACGTGGGGTAATGGAGTGTGCGAAGTACTTTTCCTCGTTTACAGCCGGGGAGGATCGATTGCGTGTAGATTGTTCTGTAGTTTATGCAATTCTAGAGAATGTCTTAAGAACCGATGATCTAAATGTGGTAAAGCGATTGGGGAGTATTCGACATCAAGTAGGGATGGGAGAATCGAAGCCGGAAATTCTTTTGCCGGTTATGAACTATCGCTACTGGTCAACAATTTGGAGGTGGTTAAGAGGTCGCAACATGAAAAGTAGGGGCGCCACAATTTATTGGCGGTATCAGCAGGAGCGGCACTTTTTGGCGTCTTATCGAGGTATTAAAGGAGGCATGGCTAGGTTGGCCTACAACTTAAAGCAGCGCGGTGGCTTACTAAGACTCTTGAGGAGTGCGGTGGGACGTCCACGCTGAGTAGTTTTAAGGGGAGTAACAAGCGCGCAACGACGCTCTTGCGTGGTACGGGGGCAGTTCCGAGGCAGAGATTGCTTGAAAAAAAACGGCGGTAATGGCGGCTTGCAAGCTGTTGCATTTGTGTCGTTGACCACTGTAGGCAGGTACGATAATGCGGATCGTTTACATTTTAGGAACTCCGTTCTGCGGATCAACCGTATTGGCCAATGTTTTGGAAGCCGGCGGAGCTAAACATATTGGCGAAATAGATCGTCTGCCGCATTATCAGGCAAATAGGCATCCAACGACAAACTGCGGGTGTTGTGCGGCAAAGCACCAGTCTTGTCCTGTGCTCGAAAAGGAGTTTCTCTATGAGTTGGAAAGTATTCCGCTAAATGCCGAGGTCTATCGCCGTTTTGCGACGCGACTGAGGGGTAATGTGCTGATCGATGGTTCCAAGCATGCGTCGTGGTTTCGGCGGTCCTATCTGTCACTCGATCGGCAAACTGCCAAGAATGTTTGTGCAATCATATGCGTGCGGAACCCTTTTGGGTTCGTAAGATCTTTTGCCGGGGCGGACCGCAGTCTGCCACTATGGCGGATCGCTGAGATCTGGCGGGATACCTACATCGATATCCTCAGGACCACAGGTCGTTTTGAGGTTCCAAAGATGATCGTAACAAATGAGGCCTTTGCAGGATCTCATGAAAGAACAATAGAGGCGGTCGGCAGATTCGTAGGTGTTAAGATCGTCCCGAATGCGGAGGGTTACGCTCTTGGTGACTCTCATTCGATTGGTGGCAACCCTGGTTACTGGAAAAAGACAGTAGTAGAAGGAAGAATTAGAGTCGGACAGCCTCGGCCGATAACTGAGGGGCTTAACTCTGAATTTGTGGCGACAGTCGTCAACACGCCCGGTTTATACTCTTTGGCTACCGACGTGTTTGGTTATGACATATCGAGAGCTTTGATTGAATATGGGCTGTGAATAACAGTGCTGGCTAAGGGCGGAAGGGCACCAGGAGGGAGAGGAGCAAGGCGCCTGCTCCACTGACTGTAGAGACTAAGCATTCAAAGAGTTTTTTCGACTGTTAAAAGGGTGCAAAGGCGCGCCTTGTCGCTGTTTAGCCAGATGAGCAGAGGTGCGGAGTGTAAGTGTGCAAACGGCGGCTGTTGCGGTGGGAATTATTCCTTCCAATACTCCCCAATCCATTCCGCCGGCAGAAAGCGGTGGCGTGTGAGGCGTGGAATGCGACCTACTCGCGAGCGCTTCTTCGGATCATGCTCGCCGACCATTGCCGATGCCGGGGTGATTGAGCCATAGAAGACGAGAATTCGGCCCGATGTCGGCCGGCTTGGCTTGCAGAAATAGCGGAGAATGCGGGTCCGCGGTAAACAGGCTCGGGAGAAGGCGGGACACCAATCGTCTGGCCAGAACGTCACCTCATCGACGGCGCGTGTGAGGAAATTCTGCTCTTTGCAGGCATAGACGCTCGCAATTTGGTCCGGAGAAGTCGCGTAGAACCGATCGAGAACTGCACTTTCCAGTCCAATGAAATAGCGGACGACCGAGCTGTTGCCATAGCCGAGGTGCGGGTCCTTCCATTCGCGAACCATGCAGAAGCGCCCCGGATAGGAAAAGAATGGGTCGAGGCTGCCTATGACAACCACGTCCAGATCGAGGTAAAGCGTCATACCATCGAGGCCGCCGAGGTTCTCCTGAAATAGTCCGAGCTTCGGCCAATACTGCCCAAGCTTTGGGTCGAACTCGACAATTGGCATAGGTTGGCACTCGATGTGCGGGCGGATGCCGGAGGGGTCATCGGTGAAACAGACGAACCGGATGTTCCACGTGGTATTGCGACGAACCATCGCTGCAAGCCGATTTACCCATTCCGGCCCGTAGCGCGTGCCCCACTTCATACAGACGACGTTCGCGCGTTTCGTAAGCTGCGCGCGATCGAACAACGGCTTCCAAATGGCTTCGCCTGGATCGATCGGCTGAGGGTTTGAGATCAGGGCGCTGGTGGGATTGAGCTCTGTTATGGGCCAGACGCTCTCCTCCGCCCCGTTCTTGGCCGCGCATCCGCTGTCGATGCGCTCATACTTTTCCCAGGGAAGCCGGCTCGCAATCATTGCGCGTCACCCGTGAGAACATTACGAGTACCTGCGACGGCAACATTGCGGGGCAAGCTTGTGGCAGGCTGAGCTGAGAGCGTTTATCGACAAGCCCCCTGGCCAGCACGTTCAGCAAATTCGGCGGGTCGAGCAGGTTATCCGAATGAATTTGGCCCGCAGGATTTAGACATCCGAGCGATGTCTTTCTGAAAGGCAATATCCACAAACCGAGTTGGAGTCAGAGGCGAGGGGACGGCGATTTCGGCTTTCGTAATGGGGCCGGCAAACGCCGAAAGACGGTTCGCCAACACGTCAGGTGCGGCAACGGGGCGAGCTGGTCAGGCCGTCATGCAGCACTTCTTGTACTTCTTGCCCGACCCGCAGGGGCAAGGATCGTTGCGGCCGATCTTCGGGCTGGAGCGAACGAACGGAGCAATCGGCCGGTGGATATGATGGTGGTGATGGCCGTGGTGGTCATGGCCGCAGCCGCACGCGTCATCATGAACGTGATCGTGACGGGCCTTGGTTGCGTCGCCAGGGTTCGTCGTTTGGGTGCTCATCGGCTCAGGCCCTCACTGATTGGCTTTCCCGCAATATAGTGCGGGCTGGCTGTCCAGTAGACGCCTGTTAGTCGCACCCCGGCGGCTGTTGCAGTCGTCCAGGGATTGTCGTAACGGCTCGTCATGAAAGACACCGTCCTCATTCTCGATTTCGGCTCCCAGTTTACACAGCTCATCGCGCGGCGTGTGCGCGAGGCCGGCGTGTACTGCGAGATCGTTCCCTACGACAGGGCCGAAGACGGGCTCCAGCGGCTTCAGCCCAAAGCGATAATCCTCTCCGGCGGCCCCGCCAGTGTGTATGAAAGCGACACGCCTGCGGCTCCAGATGCAGTCTTCCGTGCCGGCTTGCCGGTGCTTGGCATCTGCTATGGCGAGCACACGATGGTGGCTCAGCTCGGCGGCGAGGTGAGGCCGGGCACGCGTCGGGAGTTTGGCCGCGCCGAGATCGAGGTGGTTAATCACAGCCCGCTGTTCGAGGGCGTCTGGTCCAAGGGCACGCGGGATCACGTTTGGATGAGCCATGGCGACCACGTCGCCAGCCTCCCGCCAGGTTTCCGAGTGATCGCGGTCTCAGAGGGGGCGCCGTTCGCGGCCATTGCCGACGAAGAGCGCCGCCTCTATGGCGTGCAGTTCCATCCTGAGGTGGCCCATACGCCGCGAGGGGCCGAGCTGCTGCGCAATTTCGTGATCGGAATCGCCGGATGCCGCGGCGACTGGAGCATGCGGGCGTTTCGCGAGGAAGCGATCGCGCGCATCCGCGAGCAGGTCGGCGAGGGCCGGGTCATTTGCGGACTATCGGGCGGGGTGGATTCTGCCGTGGCCGCGGTGCTGATCCACGAGGCCATCGGCGACCAGCTCACCTGCATCTTCGTTGATCATGGCCTGCTGCGGCAAGGCGAGGCCGAAGAAGTCGTCACGCTGTTCCGCGGACATTACAACATTCCGCTGGTTCACGTTGATGCAGAAAGCAGGTTCCTGGCCGCCCTTCAGGGCAAGAGCGACCCTGAGGAGAAACGCAAGACGATCGGCCATCTCTTCATCGACGTGTTCGAGGAGGAAGCTAAGAAGCTCGGCGGCGCCGAGTTTTTGGCCCAGGGAACCCTCTATCCCGACGTGATCGAGAGCGTCTCGTTCACTGGTGGCCCGTCCGTTACGATCAAGTCGCACCACAACGTCGGCGGACTGCCCGAACGCATGAAGCTGAAGCTGGTGGAGCCGCTGCGCGAACTGTTCAAGGACGAGGTTCGCGCATTGGGCCGCGAGCTGGGGCTGCCCGAGAGCTTCATCGAACGGCACCCGTTTCCTGGGCCGGGCCTTGCCATTCGCGTGCCGGGAGAGGTCACTCGTGAGAAGCTCGACATTCTGCGGCAGGCTGATGCGATTTATCTGGAGGAAATCCGCAACGCGGGCCTCTACAAAGAAATTTGGCAGGCTTTCGCAGTGCTATTGCCCGTGCGCACTGTGGGCGTCATGGGCGATGCGCGCACTTACGAATATGCCTGCGCTCTCAGGGCCGTGACCTCGACGGACGGCATGACCGCTGACTACTACCCCTTCCCGCACGAGTTTCTCGGACGCACCGCGACGCGCATCATCAACGAGGTGAAAGGTATCAATCGGGTCGTTTACGACATCACCTCCAAGCCGCCGGGAACCATCGAGTGGGAATGATTCCGCGTCCGGCAGCCGCCGGCAGGATCAGGCACCAGACACACCCAAGCCCGCGTCACTGCGGGCTTTTTTGTGCTTTCAACCTGGCGCGGACTGGCAGCCTGGGGTATGGCCAAGCACGAATTTTTCATGGCATAGTCGATGGCACGAAACCGGCCTGTGCCATGCCTCGCCGCCGATGCCATGCGCCTCGTTCCCAGGTGGTCATGGTATCGGAATCGTGTAAGTGGTTGCTGTAAAACGAATTTTTGTCGTTCCGCGCGGGGTTTTCCGGGCATGGTATTGGGGGCCGCTGAAGCGTGTGCGTCACGATGGTCGTGCCATGGGTACGTCCCCGCAAGCTGTTGACTTGTAAGGGGTTTCCTTTGGTTCAAGCAGGGCGCACGACGCATGGTGTTGCAAGGGAGCGTGTGTGCCATGTTGACCGATACCAAGCTGCGGAACCTCAAGCCGACGGGCAAGCTGTACAAGGTGGCGGACAGGGACGGC
>Ga0310827_100449_pt1 | contig 33133 bp, 30 predicted proteins | sample WT_ome_2_FD_201309 | JGI IMG/M metagenome (GOLD analysis project Ga0310827, IMG submission 201309) | Sorghum-adapted microbial communities enriched on wild type (WT) sorghum from Joint BioEnergy Institute, Emeryville, California, United... ... | reverse complement strand
CTCCAGCTTCCTTTGGATTCCACCTCGCGGTGGACACCCTTGCTCTTGGCTAGTGGTTGGTAACTACAAACCCCCACAGTGGACTTTCACCACCTAGTTAATCGCCATGCGTGGCACACTAAAAAAACAAGCATCGCTAACGGATGCTCGTTAAGAAGAAAAATCAGAACGTTATTTCTAAACATATTTCTTGCTCTGCATACCCTTGTTATTTAACTGATAGTGATTGTAACTCAAGAGAAATCGCACATGATTTATTGCACGAAACTTGAATTTATAGGTTTTTCCTTTCTGTTTTCGCGCATTTTTCCTTGTCATCTTTATAATTTTCAATGTTTTCTTTCTTGGGTTTATCTTTCTTTTGGATTGTCTAACATGCGGTTTTCCCTTCCGTTTGCAGCGTTTCCGTTTCTTCCGAATGATAATAAAGCCTCGGGGGCCCCGCTCACCTTGTGGGCCAGGAACTCCTTGGGGCCCCTGTGGACCAGGTACACCCTGCATTCCCTGAGGGCCTCGCATACCGGGTTCCCCTTGTTGACCTTGCGACCCGGGCACCCCCTGAGGGCCTTGGGGGCCTTGCTCCCCTGGCAGACCTTGCGGGCCTTGTTCTCCTTGTGGCCCTTGGGGACCTTGAGCCCCTGGCAGACCTTGCGGACCCGGTTCGCCCTGGGGCCCTTGAGGACCGGGTGGACCGGGTGGACCCGGAACCGGTGAGAAAGTACCCAGTTTGGTGACAAATGCGTCTTGATCCCCCATAAGGGAGGTTTGAAAAGCTCCAGGACTCGTCGGGAAATTAACAGACGAAGTAGCGCCGGTTACGTAAATATTAAACGAGCTATCTACGGCAACTCCATTCCCCGCATCTCTTAAGCTTCCCCCTAAATAGGTAGAATAGACGAGCGCATTGCCAGCCGTATTGAATACTGTCACAAAGGCATCCTCCGTGCCGCCGAATATACTTTGAAAGGCCCCTGGAGTTATTGGAAAATCAGCGGACTCTGTTGAACCTACTACGTAGGCATTACCTGCTGTGTCAACGACAATGTCTAAGCCTATATCGGAGTCTGTACCGCCCAAATAGCTCGAGTAAAGAAACGCCGTACCCGAAGCATTGAGCTTGGTCACAAAGGCATCCATTGAACCCCCAAGTACCGTCTGAAAAGCACCTGGCGTTGTCGGAAAATTCATGGAGCTTGTAGAGCCGGTGATATACACGTTTTCTTGTTGGTCAATCGCGATGGCATCCCCTGTTTCAAAATCGCTGCCGCCGATGTAAGTGGAAAATTCCAGTGTGGATCCCGTCGGATCGAACCTTGTAACAAAGGCATCTTCAATTCCTCCAAACGCGGGTTGAGCTGCGTTTGCCGTGACTGGAAAGTCATCCGAGAAAGTACTTCCGCTTACAATCGGATTCCCTAGCGCTGTAATGACAATTCCCGTGCCAAAATTAAAGGAGGATCCGCCCAGGTAGGTTGAAAAAACAAGCGCACTCCCAGCAGCGTTTAATTTAGTGACAAAGCCGTTAATGATTCCTAGTGCAGAGGTCTGAAATGCCCCGGGTGTGACCGGAAAGTCACTCGACGTGGTTACCCCTGTGACATAAGCATTACCTGAGGCATCAATCGCAATATCATTACCGGTCTCATCACCGCTCCCCTCCAGATAGGTAGAATAAATCAAGGATGACCCGGTTGCATCCAATTTGGTGACAAAGACGGAGTTGACCCCCAAAAATGTCGTCTGGAATGCCCCTGGCGTAACGGGGAAATCTGGTGATCGCGTCTCTCCTGTAATAAACACATTACCAGCCGCATCAATGGCAAGGCTCGTCGCTCTATCAAAGGCGCTGCCACCCAGATAAGTGGAGAAAACAAGTGCGGTACCTGTCTCATTCAGCTTGGTAATAAACGCATCTGTATCCCCGGCAAAGGTCTGACTAAAGGCACCTGGAGTGGTCGGAAAGTTGTCAGAAGAGGTGCTTCCAGCAACATACGCTTGGCCTGAGTCATCAACAACAATATGAAGTCCTGAGTCAGTATTATCCCCGCCAAGATAAGTAGAGTAAATTAAGACCGGATCAATAATGATGGGATATTCGGGATGATAATCGGAGTCCACTTGGAAGCCAAAGCTATGGGAGCCTTGAGCATTGCTATGAAGAACAAACCGGCTTTCTACAGGCACTCGTTCACCATCAATATCCTGATAACTTACCGGTTTAGCTTCCTGCTTTACGCCTTGTCTCATATGGATCTGAAGATTCCCATCCCTATCTAGGGATAGGCTCTCTGCACCACGGTACGCCAAGCGAATCGAAGCGATATCCGCTGATGGATGGACCACAAGATCATATTTCAGCTTATTGCCGTCGCCTTTGAAGATCAGATCTATACCTGCCCATAAGTCACGATAGATGATTTCATGGTAGGTTGGCAGGTTTCTCCTCCACTGCCCGGGATCGTTCCCAACTAAATAATGAATCTTTCCCTCCGCAGGGTCACGGCCTTCCATGGTTACGTTCGCATTGGACTCGAGAAACTGTAGAACAAGCTCCTCGTATTTTCCGCCTCCTTTGCTTACAAATAATACTTCCATTGGAGCAAAGTAAATCGATAAGCCGGGCTTCTTCGTCTGAAACCCTGTCGCCGAAGATCCTTGTTCCGTATATTCCCAGAAGGTCAACGGCAACTTGCCGAAATCGTACGTCGCCTTTTGCTGTATGTCCTGAACAGCCGTCAAAGGCTTAACACCTCTTTTCTTGGGATATAAGTCTATACGCTCCAATGTATGAGCTAGTTCATAATCACGACTGGACAATTCCCCTGAGTAATTAGCATATTTTGGTCTAATTTCCGTTGTATCCAATGTCTCCTAACAAAAAAAAGCCCCCGAAGGGGCTTCCTGTTCTTAAACATAACAACATATTCACTCGCTTAAAACGGATTTGTCGCAATAAAGCTGGCTGTTTTCACATAAACGCGTTGGCTGAGCTTCAATTGATTAACGATGAATTCCGCCAAATCTTCCGCTTGAATATATTTGGACTCATTGTTGTCCTTGATCAGATTCAAGTCCAGGGCCAAATCCGTTGCTACGGTACTTGGCGTTAGTGCCGATACCCGAATGTTGTTGCGGCGAACTTCTTGCGCAAGCGACTCGGTAAACCCGATCACCGCGAATTTTGAAGCGCTGTAGGCACTTGCGGTGGCTGCCCCGTTCAGGCCGTTCGTCGAAGAGATGTTGATGATGTCTCCGCTATTTTTTTCGACCATTTGGGGAAGTACAGCTCGTGTTACATAATAGGTACCCAATACATTGGTGTCGATCATGCCTTTCCATTCAGCCGGATCCATCTCCAACAACGTGCCAAAGGTAGCGATTCCCGCGTTATTGATTAGAATATCCGCAGCTCCCAACTCGTTCTTCAGCTTCTCAACCGCCGCATCCACTTGTTCCTTCGAGGCGATGTCGGCTGCCGCGTAAGCGACCTTAACCCCCAGCCCTTCCAGTTCAGCAGCAACTTGCTTCAACGTCGACTCCGTTCTTGCCATTAATCCAATATGAACGCCTTCCTTCGCTAAGGCAACGGCGGTTGCTTTACCGATCCCCCGTGCTGCTCCGGTGATGATCGCAACTTTTCCTTTTAAGGATTGTGCCATTTTCTTTTGGCTCCTCTCTTTGTTTGGTCTTCACTCCTCCCTTATTATACTGCACTTAGACAGGCAAACGTAAATGCGAAGAAGCACAGTTGACTTAAACTAAGGTTTAAGTCGTATCATATGGGTTGTCGACAAGAATTCCTTAAGATTAGGAGGCCTCCATGATGAAGTACTATACCATTGGCGAAGCTGCAGCCATGTATCATATACCAGAGTCCACCTTGCGCTTTTATGAGAAAAAAGGTCTTCTCCCGTTTATCAAACGGGACGAGGCGGGCAGACGATTATTTTCGGAACGTCAATTGGCGTTGCTTCAAATCGTCACCTGCCTCAAGAATACTAATATGCCCATCAACCAGATTAAGCAATATATGGACTGGGTTGTAGAGGGAGAGTCTACAGTAGAGAACCGACTCGACATGCTATTGAAGCATAAGCAAAATGTGCTCGATGAAATCGTGCTAATGCAGGAACACCTGAAAGAGATTGATTATAAAATCGATCTTTATCAAAAACAACTACGAGGTGAAGAGAACCAATGAAACTTTCTGGAAATACGATCTTGATTACTGGCGGCGGCTCCGGGATCGGACTTGCCTTTGCAGAGAGATTTGTGCAAAGCGGTAATACGGTCATCGTTATCGGCAGGCGGGAAAGCGTGCTTGAGCAAGCTCGGAAGCGAGTTCCCGGTTTAATCACCCGGGTGTGCGACTTGGCCCAAGAAAGCGATCGTGTCGCCTTGTTGGATTGGGTAACAACCAACTATCCCGACGTGAACGTGCTGATTAATAACGCCGGGATTCAACTGCGCTACAACGTGCTCAAAGCGGATGTGAGAGACAACTGGCGCGAATACAGCAAGGAGATCACCACGAACCTCGATGCACCGGTTCATTTGTCCCTGTTGTTCGCTCCATATTTCGCGAAGAAAGAATCGGCAGCCATTGTGAACATCACTTCTGGTTTGGCGTATACTCCTTTTGCGATTGCACCAGTCTATTCCGCAACCAAGGCCGCGCTTCACTCTTTCACGATGAGCTTAAGACACCAGCTGTCTGCCACATCCGTTGAAGTGATTGAAGTTGCTCCTCCGGCAGTAAACACCGATTTGGGAGGAGGCGGCTTGCATACCCATGGGGAACCGCTGGATGCGTTCACGGAAGGTATTTTCCAAGGTTTAGCCGAAGGCAAGCAGGAAATTGGGTACGGTTCTTCGGTTGCCCGCCTGCGGATGTCCCGCGACGATATCGACAAATATACGGAACAGCTCTACCAAGCCACGAAAGATTCTATTGAGTAATGGAAATGGAGCGTAACAAGAAGAAGCCGCTTCGGGATGAAGCGAACTTGAAGCTCAAAAGGAGATTGCCTTCTCCACGGACAGCAAGCCAGCCGCCTCAAACTAAATGTAAATGCATCAAGGGACGCCCGCTCAGGCGCCTCTTTTTGTTTATTATGCGTGATCATTCTTTCTTAATTCGCTCTTGCAATTAATTGCTTGTCTCTCCGACCATGCAGAAGCATATAAATGACTAGTGACAGGAGGGCAAGGATCGCTAACCCGCCAAACAAGGAACTATAACCAATGATCGGTTCCACAATACCGAGAAGCGAAGGGCCAAAGCCAAGCCCTGCATCTAAGGCAATAAAGAAAGTGGATGTAGCCAGACCCGTACGTTCGGCGGGCGTAACACGAACCGCTATGGCTTGCGCGCCTGATTGCAGATTCCCAAATCCAGCGCCAATAATTGCTGCCGCGACCAATAGAATAGATCCAGAGTAGGCACCGCTAATTAAGACAAGGCCCCCTGCAAAGAGAATGAAGCATGGAACCATCACATAGTTCGATCCTCTGGTATCCATCAGACGGCCGCTGAATGGACGGGTTAACAAGATCGCTATGGCATAGACTAGGAAGAAGAAGCTCGATGCGGTGACAAGATCCCGTTCCTGGGCAAAGAAATTAATGAAAGATAGGATGGCCGCATAGCCAAAAGACATCAGGAAGGTCACAATGGCGATGGAAATCGCGTTCGGTTCAATATAGTGTTTAAAGCTGAAAGCCTGTTTGGGTTTCTCGGTTACCGTATGGGCTTTGGAGGTCGGTACTGCAGGTGCCTTCAGAATAAAACTAATGATGAACGCGACAACAGCCAATGCCAAATAGAACAAGAAGATGTTCGTGTAGGACGTATTCTGGCTCAGGGTGATCCCCAAAAATGGCCCAATGGCCGTACCCAGTGTACTGCTCATACTGAAGTAGCCAATCCCCTCACTCTTCCGGGAGATAGGGACAATTTGCGCAACCATCGTACCCGTAGCGGTGGATGCAATCCCGGCTGCCATTCCGTTCACTAGACGTATGATGAGAAACAGCCAGATCCCAGCATACACAACATAAAGTCCTGTCGTAATAATAAAGGCAATCAGGCCAATGACTAATACCTTTTTGGTACCAGCCGAGTTAATCACACGCCCTGTAAACAGGCGGCCGATCAAGGTTCCGACGATATAAATCCCGGTAGCAAGCCCGCCTTGACTGGCTGAAGCATGATATTCACTAACGACGAACGAGGCTGTCGTAACCATCAATAAGTAAAAGATTAGAATGACAAAGAAGTTAATCACCGAAACGGTAAGAAAATCTTTGGTCCATAGTTTCTCCTTAATTCCACTCACTGCCTTTCTCCCCAACTCTCTTGATTAGATTTTGTCGAATTCGATGGATGATGTTCAAAAACAATTGTTGCTCTTCCTCCGTGATGCCGGCCGTAATCTCTTTGTCTAAGGCATCAATAAAAACACGCACTTGTCTATATATAGCGCGGCCTTTCTCAGTTACATGGAGATGTTTCTTGCGCTTGTCTTCTCTGGAAATCTCAACACTCACATACCCTGCCTGTACAAGATCCTTGAGGATTCTTGTAACGTTCGGTTTTTCAATCGTTAGCCTTTGGGCCAAATCAGCAGCTGTTAAGGCCTCATCTTGAATCAACTCAACCAATACGATCCATTCCAAAGGTTGAATGCCATGTTCTCGCAATATTTCGTTGATTTGAACTGCGAGCGGTCTCATCATCAACCCAAGATCACGATATATTTGGGGTGGAGAATTCATCAAATCCCCCTTTCACCTCGAAAATCTCCAAATTAGTTATTAATGATAACTAAATTTTTGTGCATTTTCATCTTATTACATTAATTTTCATGTGTCAATGTATCATTTAACCAACAAACAGACCCAAGCCTGAAAGTTAGCTTGGGTCTGTTTTGATTTCGGATGTCGTATTTGCCTTTACTTTGCCGAGCGGCCTCAAGCAGATAACCCTACACCTTCCTCTGATACGGACACCGGCTTGACGAGTGCTTTCTTCTCCCAAGCCCGGCTTCTCCAGCGAAGCAGCATGATGAGTCCGCGCAGCCATTCATCCACCGCAAACGCAATCCATATGCCAAGGAGTCCTATCTCCAGGTGAACACCCAGCAGGTAAGCCAGCGGCACCGAGACGCCCCACATCGAGCATACGCCCATTAGAACGGGGAAGCGTGCATCCCCGGCGGCGCGGAGCGAATTAATGATTACCATATTGAAGGTCCGGCCGGGTTCAAGCACGATCGACAGCAGGAAGATGCTGGCTCCGGTTGCGATAATCGCAGGATCTTCGGTGAACAACCCGATGAGGTCATGTCGGAAGATCGAAGCCGTCCCCACAATGGCCAAGGTGAGCAGAAAGCTGATCCGTACGCTTTTCATCAATCGCTTGTAGGCGGCCTTCATCGCCCCTGCTCCAACCATTTGTCCGACGATAATCTCCGTCCCCGCCCCAATCGACGCGGCCAATGCCATAAAATAGTTGGAGATGTTCATCACATAAACATGCGTATTTAATGCAGTTATGCTAATCATATTAACGAAGCCCATGATCATCAGGTACTGCGATTGCCAAGCCAGATGCTCTCCCGCCGCAGGCAGCCCCACGCTTAGGATCTGCTTCGCATACGTCCCGTTCCAAGTCACGTAGTCTTTCCCGTGAATCGGAGCAGGAACCCGGCGATACAAGATGAAGAACAGAACAAGGATGCCGACAAACCGGCTGACGACGGTTGAGATCGCTGCACCGGTCACGCCCATTTCCGGAAATCCGAGGTTCCCGAAGATCAGCAGATAGTTGCCGGTCACGTGGAGAAGATTCACGCCCAGCGTCACATACATGACGCTTTTGGTGTTGCCGCTCGAACGAATAACCGACGATACGGCATAAGACAGCGCCTCGATCCACATAAAGCCGCCGATGATCTTCAGATAATGGCTGGCAATGCCAATTTGTTCCTCATTTAAGTTGAGCAGCCGCAGAAGCGGCTCGCCTAAGCCAACCAGAACGAGGCTGACGAAGATCCCGAAGATCAGGTTCATCGTAATGGCCAGCGCCGAGACGCGGCTTGCTTCTTTCTCTCGCCCAGCACCGATATACTGCGAAACGGCCACACTCGTTCCGATGCCCACAAATCCAAACATTAGAATACAGAAATAGATAATCTCATTCGCTAAGCCCACCGCGCCGGTTGCCGTATCGGAAATGCGGCTCAGCATAAACACGTCAACGGTGCCCAGCATCATCCGTAACACCGAATCGATAAAGATCGGCCAAGTTACAGCGAATAGGCTAAGTTTCTTCCATGATGGTATACGTTCAGTTAGTGTCACGGTTTTACAAGCTCCTACTAGGTAATTTGCTTTGACGCCTTCCCTAGTGTAGCTCGCGATCAATGATTCGTCTATGGGAAAAATTATGTTTAACGAAGCTTGCCAAAAGAATAAAGGCGCCCACTATGGCGCCCGTTCCATACCTTAGGATGCTTCCACATACTTTTTGAAGTTATCCATGATCGCTTGCCAGCCGGCTTGTTGGAATTCGACCGGATGCGTGTTCTCCGCATCAAACGTCTCAACGACCTTCGTCCCTTGGCCTTCGGCAGCGAAGGTGATCTCCACTCGTCTTCCATCCCCCATCGTATAGGAGATGAACTCATGCGTTTTCACGTCATCGTACACACCGCCAAAATCAAAGCCTTCACTGCCATCCTTCGCTTCCATCCGAGTCAGAAACTTCCCGCCGGGGCGCAAGTCATTCTCCGATCTTGGCGAATGCCAATCCTCGGATGCTTGATTCCACTTCGTAATGTGCTGAGGTTCCGTCCAGCAGCCCCACACCTTTTCTACCGGGGCTTGAATGACCGTTTGTACAGTAACTTTGGTTGGTTGATTCGTTTCCATTTTACAAAGGCACCTCTTTCAAATAGGATTGTTTTTTGACTTTACATTCCTATAGACGTAACGCAAATTCGAAATTCATCGGTTGATTTGCTCCGGCAGCCCTAAACGCAAAAATAATTTCGTATTAATAAAATTCTGCACATGCAAAATATGATCTTCTTTCGTTTCAAGGACATGAATCCCCCAAGGCACCAGGTGATCCCCTTCTCGGCTTGGCATGTACTGCGCAAGCGCCGGATACCCGCCATTAACCTTAACCGGTATAAACCGAGAGCCTTCGCAATGCCACCGGGTAAGCGAGAAGAATTTCGCCAAATCCTCTCGGCCGCGAATCCACATGGGAAATGGCGGCATGGACATGCAGCCTTCCTCATGAAATAAGGCGACCAACCGGTCGATATCAAATTGCTCGAAGGCATCTACATAACGCGACAGCAGCTCCGCGTCCGGCTCACCTTCCATGCGGCTGAGCTCATCGGAACGAAGCTGGGTCCGGTTCATCGTCTCCCTTGCTCTTTGCAACGCACTGTTCACGGCTGCCGCCGACATCCCCAACGTCTCCGCGATTTGCTTGGATGACCAATCAAAGACATCCTTTAAAATCAATACGGCTCGTTGTCGGGGAGGCAAAGTCTGCAAAAGCGCAATGAAGCAGAGTTGCAAGGTATCCTTGCGGATGAGCGCCTCCTCGGGATTCCCCCCAAAATCAGGGGCCAGCCATATCCAGGCGGAATCGGGTAACGTCTCCCGAGGTTCCACGATCGAGCTCGCCGGTTCAGACAGGTCGATGGGAAGCACCCGGCGTTTCGCTTGCCTTAGTTTATCCAAACAGAGGTTGGAAGCGATCCGATAGATCCATGTCTTCGGCGAGGAATCCTGCCGGAACGAGCTCCAGCTCTGCCACACGCGAATAAAAATCTCCTGAACCGCATCGTCCGCGTCATCGATCGATCCTAACATACGGTAGCAGAACGCGGTAAGCTCCGGCTTCATTTTTTCCAATAACTGCAGGTCCAGGTGGGTTCCGTTCATATAAGCCTCCTTACAGGAAAAATGGAGATATCTAACCGATTTCCTCCCTAGTCGCCGTTCGACTCCCGATATGAAATCGATTCGCCCAGGACGCCTTGGTGACAGGCAAAATCCGGAAGAGACCTCTATTATATTCTATTTCTCCTATGGAATCCCTTTCAGAGGAAGGTTCTTTTATTTAAAATTTTTAGCACTTGCTTGCCTCCCTAAAAAAAGAGCACCCTACCCGAAATCTGGTGCCTACTCATCAGATGACCGGATTGTTAGAATGAAAGCGTTCTCCTATGTAAGGATTTTCCTAGTGTGCACAGGTTAGGAGAATGAGGACAATAAAGGGAGGGTATTTATGAAACGGACTCACTTTGCAGAAAGGCGGCTTGCTCGAGGTGTATTCAGCATGCTCCTGGCGGTCATCATGGCAGTTGGCATCGGTTTTGTGCCGACACCGGCTCAGGCAGCCGAGACCACCATTACATCGATGAGCTACTTCTCACCCGCAGACGGGCCGGTCATCACCAAGTCGGGAGTTGGACAAGCGAGCTACGGCTTTGTGATGCCTATTTTTAATGGCGGTTCGGCAACCTGGAACGATGTCGTGCAAGATTTAGGCGTTAAGGTGAAAGTGAACGGCAACTGGGTCGACATCGACAGCGTCAGCAGCTTTGTCTACAACCAGAACTGGGGCCACTGGTATGACAGCGGCTTTACCGGATATTGGTTCGTCCTTTCCGCAACCACAGAGATTCAGCTCTACTCCAAGGCAAACGGGGTTACCCTTAACTACACTCTCGTCTTCCAAAATATCAACACCACCACAATCACATCAATGACACCTACGCAAGGTCCGGTTATTACCGCTGGTTTTACAGGCGGGGCAGGCTTCACCTATCCCGTGTTCAACAACGATCCATCGATTCCTTATGCTGCGGTTGCCGACGACTTGAAGGTGTATGTGAAGCCGGTGAACAGCAGCACCTGGATCGACATCGACAACAATCCAGCCAGCGGCTGGATCTATGATCAGAACTTCGGCCAATTCACCGATGGCGGCGGCGGCTACTGGTTTAACGTCACGGAGTCCATCAACGTGAAATTGGAATCGAAAACTTCATCAGCGAGCCTCGTGTATACGATTATTTTTAATGAACCGGTAAGAAATTCGTACACTCTAACGCCTTATGAGGGAACGACGTTCACCGCAAATGAAAGCGGCGCCATTGGTCTGCCCCTGCCGAAAATTGACGGAGGCGCTCCCATTGCCTCGGAGCTGGAGAACTTCGTGTATCAGATCAACATCAACGGTCAGTGGGTAGATCTGGCGGATTCCAGTCAAAGCGGGTTCGTCTATTCTGCGAATGGTTACAATAACCTGTCCAGCGCGAACCAATGGGGCTATTGGGCTGACTACATCTATGGCCTGTGGTTCCAGCCGATCCAACAGGATATGCAAATCCGTATCGGCTATCCTTTAAATGGGCAAAAGGGCGGTAACGTGGGCAACAACTACGTCACTTACACCTTTATCGGTAATCCTAACGCCCCGCGGCCGGATGATTCCGATCAAGAGGATATCCCGCTGAGTACGCCAAGCAATCCGAACATCGACGGGTTGACCCTCATCTGGCAGGACGAATTTGACGGGACTCAGCTGGATCTAAGCAAATGGAATTATGAACAGGGATACTACCTGAATGACGATCCGGGCACTTGGGGCTGGGGCAACGCGGAGCTGCAGCATTATACGGACAGTCCGCAAAATGTCTTCGTTCAGGACGGCAAGTTAAATATCCGGGCGCTGAACGATCCCAAATCGTTCCCGCAGGATCCTAGTCGTTATGCACAATACTCGTCCGGTAAAGTGAACACTAAAGATCACTTCTCGTTAAAATATGGCCGAGTCGATTTCCGCGCGAAGCTGCCTACGGGGAACGGCATTTGGCCGGCGCTGTGGATGCTGCCGCAGGATCAAGCCTACGGCACTTGGGCCGCTTCCGGTGAGATCGATGTTATGGAAGCTCGCGGTCGTCTGCCCGGCAAGTCTTCCGGCGCGATTCACTTCGGCGGACAATGGCCGGCCAATACCCATCTCTCGGGTGAATACAACTTCCCATCCGGGCAAACGATCGCCAATGACTTCCATGTCTACTCCGTCGTTTGGGAAGAGGACAACATTAAATGGTATGTAGACGGCAAGTTCTTCTTTAAGGCCACCCGGGATCAATGGTATTCCACGGCTGCGCCAAACAACCCGAATGCACCTTTTGATCAGCCGTTCTACCTCATCATGAACCTGGCGATCGGCGGTAACTTCGACGGCGGCATCGCCCCAGGACCTGGTGATATCCCGGCCACGATGCAAGTCGATTATGTGCGTGTCTATAAGGACAACGGCAATGGCGGCGGCGGTCAAAATCCCGGGAACCCGGGAGATCCGGGCACGCCCTCCACGATTGTGATCGGCGATCAAGTGAAGGGACTGAAGAAAACCGGCGATAACCTGTTGTTCTACGTCAACGGCGCGACTTTTGCGGATCTGCACTATAAAATCAATAACGGTGTGCAGCTCAATGTCGCCATGACCCCGGTGGGGAACGGCAACTATACCTATGCGGTGAACAACCTAAGCCAAGGCGATGTGGTGGAGTACTTCTTCACCTATAACCCCGGGCAAGGGGCGCTCGATACCCCATGGCAAACCTACATTCACGGGGTAACTCAAGGAACGCCGGAATAACATATGAAAGATAGAAAGGCCGTTCCATGTTGGACGGCCTTTCTGTCACCTTATTTAATATATGTTATGTCATCCCTCGGGGCAAACCGCTCATTATTGAAGGGCACCGCCGCTAACTAACAGACGTTGACCACTCACATAGGAGGATAAGTCACTGGCAAAAAATTCAGCTGCATTGGCCACATCGTCCAACGTGCCTAATCGCCGCATAGGATGGGCTTGGATAAGAGCATCTCTAAGTTGTGCTCGATCTCCCGGGTTTGTCCATAATCCCGCACCCTCGATAACCGTTGGTACGATCGTATTCACAGTGACCCCTCGGTATCCGATTTCCTTCGCCAGCGCCTCGACGAGATACATCGGTGCTACCTTGCTGCTGCCATATAAGGAGTACCCAGCCATAGCACTAGTGGTTGTGCTTGATGAAACATAGATGATGCGTCCGTTATCTGCTACGTGTTTGGCCGCTTCTTGAATGGTAAAGAATGCACCCTTGGTGTTGACTTGAAATAATCTGTCAAATTGTTCTTCCGTAATATCAACTGTCGGGATGTTTACAAGCTCGATACCGGCGTTCGCAACGACAATATCAATTTTCCCTAATTCCTGGAGTGCGATTTGGAACATTTTCCGGACCTCGGCTACTTGGCTGATATCAGCTTGAATAGCAATCGCCTTCACTCCGTATGCTTGCAAGCTGGAAACGGTAGCTTCTGCGGCAGCCTTATCACTCGTATAATTTACGGCAATATCGGCCCCTAAAGACGCATATCTTTCTGCGATGGCTTTACCGATTCCTCGTCCAGATCCGGTTATCAATGCGACTTTGTTTCTTAGGTTGGTCAAGAAATGCGCCCCCTTCTGAGATTAAAGAGACATGCCTCCTGAAACCTCAATACGTTGAGCATTAACCCAACGGTTCTCGTCGGACAGCAACGAAGCGATAGCCCCTGCAACGTCCTCTGGTTCCCCGACACGACCGAGCGCCGTCATTCCCCCGATCAGCTTCTTGAGATCATCATTCGTGCGGAGTCCGCTAAAATCTGTAGCGATCGCACCCGGCGCAACAACGTTGGCGGTGATTCCACGTGGTCCCAACTCTTTGGCCAAATACTTAGTGAGAACCTCAATAGCACCTTTCACGGATGCGTAAGCACCACTCTCCGGAACCGCAAAGCGTGTAAGTCCAGTGGAGATGTTTACAATCCGACCGCCATCATTGATAAGCGGCAACAGTTTCTGTGTCAGGAAGAAGACTCCCTTGAAGTGTACTTCGTACAAACGATCCAACTCTTCCTCTGTTGTCTTCTCGAATGAGTTATGGTGAGAGATCCCCGCGTTGTTTACGAGGTAGTCAAATTTGGTAGCGCCCATTTCTTTTAGCGCATCTTGTACTTTTTGTACAAAAGCGTCAAAAGTACGGACATTGCTCGCATCAAGTTGTAGGGCGATAGCCTTACGTCCGATTTCTCGGATCTCGGAGACAACTTTCTCTGCTTCTTCTTGATTAGAACGATATGTGAAGATTGAATCGACACCATGGTTTGCAAGGGCTAAAACAGTACTTCTGCCAATACCCCGACTTCCCCCTGTGACGATAGCAATCTTTGGATTGGTTTGTGTCATTGTGCATTTCTCCATTCTTTATTAGATTCACCAGATAGTTTTCCCCATCCCACCAGACATATTTCTGGTTAGCTGACAGAAGATTAACTAACTGGTTGGTTATATAATAATACTAATTAACTAGTTAGTCAACTGCGTATTTGTGATATAATAAAAACCAAATTCATGCTTTTAATAAGGAGGGGCATCCATTGAGAAACGCTGAGGCAACAAAAGAGAAGATTATGGAGGCTGCTTTGGATGAGTTCTCTGCCTATGGTATTGCAGGAGCGCGTGTTGACCGCATTGCTAAAAATGCGGGTTGCAATAAAAATTTAATTTACGTTTACTTTGAGAACAAAGAAACGCTTTTTACAACCGTCCTCGAAAGACACTTAACACGTGTTTATGAGGAAATTGTTTTTACACCTGAGGATCTTGCCGATTACGCGAGGAAGGTATTTGATTGGGCAATGGCAAATCCACAAATTGTAAGGTTAATGTCGTGGTACAGTTTAGAGCGGAAAGAAGACAACCTTCCCGAACGTGCCTCCGTGCGCGACAGAAAAATTAAAGCGATCATGAATGCACAAAACGAAGGTCTGGTGGGAAAGACATTCACTCCCGGCTTTCTTTTGACTGCCATCATGGCTTTAGCAACTGCCTGGACGCCAACTCATCCTTTCGGGCCTTCGCACGACCCGAATGCTGTGAACTTTCCGACGGAAACGAAGGAGGCTATTGCTAAGGCCGTTCGTCTGATTGCTAAAGGTGAATAAGTTGATATTCTGCTTCACAACCACCAGCAATAAGGGCCCCCGATTGGGGGCTTTTTTATGACCGTTTTGCATCCGTACGAAGTTCGTTGAATACAATAACTCGGATTGAGGGTGTTGAATCTGGACAGAAAGGATGTCACTTCCGTGGAATTTCTGTTGAAAGCCATCTACCGAGAATATATCAGCAGTTTGAATAAACGGGACTTGTCACAACTGGGCCGATTTGTGCATGAGGATGTTCGCTATAATGAGCAGCCAATCGGCTTAGCCGGTTACCGCCAAATGCTGGAGGGCAATTACCGAGATATTCCGGATCTCTATTTTAATATCGATATTCTCGTTTGTGAGCCGCCCTATCTTTCGAGCCGCTTACGCTTTGATGTCACACCTAAGGGGCAATTTATGGGTTTGCCGATCAATGGACGAAGCGTGTTGTTTTATGAAAATGTCATTTACAAGTATGAAGGCGGAAAAATCAAGCAAGTGTGGTCCGTCATCGACAAAGCCGCGATTGAAGCCCAAATTTCTTGATCTCGCCCGGTGTTGCATCAAGAAGAAAAGGCCGCTCAACGTTGAACGGCCCTCCTGTCAGCTATATGAATACTCGCCCTTAATCACGAAGAACGAGCCTCGGATCGTACCGGCCAATTTCGACTTCTGCCGGGCAAATTTGAACTTCTTCTCCTCCAACTCCTTCGGAACCTCCATGCCTTCAGACAGCTTAAAGCCCACGGCCCGTTTCTTTGGATCGTCCAGGGTGTACATGACGTTAACCCCTAAGCCGTCCTCGTAGAAGACGAACGCCCACCGGATGTTTTCCACCTGAAAAAACGACGTTTCTAACGGCTTTGCCGAGAACTCGATCCCCCGTTCTTCTTTTAAGATTCGGTTCACGTAATCCAGGGTTTCCTGGCTTTCGCTGGCTGGCTCAACCGTAAACACATGCTTATATTTGTTCATAAAATAACGCGCCTCATTGGCTCGCAGTCCGGCTAATGCCTCTGCTACAGGAGAGGATTCTAAACCGACAGTAGATACATTTTTGAAATCAACGACATAGGACATGCTTGCCCCTCCTCTTCTTCTCTATTTCCTTACGACAGGGATCCACATTTCTCCCGCGACGCGGCCATTCGCTTGTTCCATCAAGACGGCGGTATTGGGCCCGCCAACATAAGCAACTTGATTCAGTTCCGGCAGAACTTGGCCAAAAGCGATCCCCGCCAGCTGATTACTTAGTTCATCCGGCGCGGTGCCTTCCCCTTTGACAATTACGTACTCTCCCTTCGGGAACTGAATGACCCGGGAGCCTTCGGCATTCGGCAGCGTTTCACGGCTAAGTACGCCAACGTAATACATCATCTTGTTATTAACCGCTTCGTTGACGGTAAAGACATAATCGTTCTCCGCAATCGCTTTGAGTTGGTTGAGTCGACCGTCCTCAGTGACGGCTTGCCAGAAACTCGATTTTTCCTGATTGATGCCGGCAAAATCCGTGTAATGACTTTTTAATTCTGTGCCCAGACCAAAGACCGTAAAGCTGTCCTTCTCTTCCAAAACATAATTCGCCATGTTTTAAAACCTACTCTCTTTTTAAATTTGTTTTCTGTTCTTGATGGGTTTATCATAACTTTAAATCATGTCAAAAAATGAACCTGTTTAGGAGTCACGATGAAAAAAGTTGAACGGATTAACACCATCATGCGTTATATCAACAATCGGTCCCACTTTACCATTACAGAAATTATGCAGGAATTTAACATCTCCCGCTCGACGGCGATCCGAGACATCCGCGAAATCGAAGCTTTAGGAATGCCGCTCGTTGCTGAGGTTGGACGGGACGGCGGTTATTCGGTGATGCACAACTCGATCCTGCCTGCCGTGCGGTTTACGGATAACGAGGTCAAAGCGCTGTTCATCGCCTTCATGGCCACCAGAAACGCCCAGCTTCCGTATCTCAAGAGTCGCCAATCCTTAGCCGAAAAATTGCTGGGGCTGATCTCGAAAAACCAACAGGACGATCTCCTGCTCCTGGATGAAATCCTGCTCTTTGAAGGGACCAACCCGCATAATCCCGATCTATTGGAGCTTTCGGACCTTCCCCATCCAATACTGGAGAAGCTGATTCAACACCTGCTCATCGACAGCTATTTATGGATTACCCTGGAAGAAGGCGATGGAATCAACTCGTATCCGGTTTTTCTGTTGCACCTTTATCGTGAGAGAAGTCTGTGGTGGATGGAAGTATTGGATTTACAGGAAGAGAAGAAACGAATGTTCTCCGTCGACCAGCTTACTCAAGTCGAGCTCTACTCTCCCAAGAAACGAATGAGCCGAAAGAAAATTCTGGAGCTCCTTGGCAAGCAAGAGGAAGCATACAACCTGATCCTGGAACTCGGCCCTCATGCCATTGCCCAGTACAAAAAATATCATCCCTTAAAAGCATTCATTTCCTATACCAATCCGTATCAAACCACCGCCATGCTGAAGATGGTTGTCCAAGTCAACGAACCCGAGGAACTCTCCGAGACGATTCATTGGCTGCTGTTCCTGGGGGAAGATTTGAAGTTCCGAAAAGTGCCGAAGGAAGTCTTGGAAGGATTGCACAAGAGAGGCAAAGAGATGGAGAAGCTGAACTTCTAAAAGCGCTCAAAGCAATCGTAATTGCGCTGACGATAGATTAAACCGTCCTGAAATTCAAATACACAGCAAAAATAAGCTTTAAGAGGCTGCCCGGTTTTAAAGGGGCCGACATCGGCGCCAACTTCGGCTGTCCAGACCACTTCTGTGATCACCGTATCCTCCAGTTCGTACGCGCGCTGAATATCGTAGTTCTGGAAAGCCAGAAGCTTAGCCCCGCCCGGCATCCGTTGAAATAGGGTTTGCCAATCACTGACCGTGAGTTGGGCCGTCAACAGATTCGGATACTCCGTTTGTTCAATGTCCGGGTGAAGAATCCCGACATAATCGGCTTCTGCCGTACGGAATTGCTCGGTTAAACGAAAGTACTGTTTCACAACATCCAACTTCATTGGCGTCCCAACCTTTCCCCATGGATCTCGAAATGAGCCTAATATGTTACAGCTTCATTTTACAGTAAAGGATAAATCAGGGGATAGAGGGAATTTGGTGGAATCAGTCTTCTTTATCTACATTCGAGGGTATTGCAAATCAAGCAAGATTGGGGTTACTCTCCCGATCCTGCCTTTTTTAGCGCATGAGACGGGTTCGTTATGACTAAATATCGAATATGGAAGCGGCCAATGCCTTCGGGTGTCGACAGCATCCTGACGATGCGATGGGCGAAAAACAAAGCCCTCAAAAAGCGACAAGGAGGTCACGGGATGAAGATACTAAATAACCGATTGAACCCATCACGGCATCCGGGGTTAATCTTGGCGTGCGTGTGCGCCTGTACCGTCCTGGTCGTGGGCCTGGTCGCCGCCACCAATCTGGCCGTACCGATCCTCGCCTCCAGCAGCCTGCATCCGAGTTCATCCGAGCTGCTCTGGATCGTTGATATTTATGTCATCTTATTCGCGTGCCTCGTGATCCCGGGCGGCGCAGCCGGTGATCGATTTGGGCGTAAGGGCATTCTGATCGCCGGGCTTGTCACCTTCGCAGTCGGCGCGTCGATTTCCGCCGCTTCGGTCAATGTGACCAGCCTGCTGCTGGGACGTGCGATTACTGGGGTTGGTGCCGCGCTGGTGCTCCCCAACTGCGTTGGGGTGCTGGTACACGCAACCGCACCGGACCGGCGCGTCCACGGGCTCGCCATCTGGGGGATGACCACGGGCTTGGGGGGACTTGTGGGCAATATCGCCGGAGGAGCCTTGCTGGCTGCCGGATCATGGAGGGCTCTGTTCTGGGGCATCGTGCCGTTCGCGCTTCTTCTCGCGCTATGGACGTCCCTTGCCGTTCAACGAAGCGAGCGCAGCCCTCGCGGTCTAGATCCCGCCGGCACCATTTTACTTGTCGCCGCGATGGTCGCTCTCCTGATCGGCATCATTGGGGGGCCGGAATACGGCTGGAACAGCTCGGTGGTCATTACCGCATTTACGTTCAGTGTGATCCTCGGCGCGATCTGGGTCGCGGTTGAGCTAAAAGTCCGTCACCCTGTGCTGGATCCCCGTCTGTTCCGGATCCTCCTGCTCAGCACTGCCAGCCTAGGGATGCTCGTGCTGTTCTTCGGCAGCTTCGGTCTGTTCTATCTCAATGCCTCCCTTCTGCAGTATGGACGCGGGTATTCCGTACTCCAAGCGGGATTTGCCATCGTTCCCATCTCCATCCCCATGATGTTCGGAACACGATTCGTTCCCGATCTGGTGAAGCGTATCGGCATCCCTGCAACGCTGTCGGCAGCCTTCCTTGCCGTCAGCATTGGCTTATTCGGCTTGGCGTCGGCCGTCTACCAGCCTTATCTCGCTTACGCGGCTTGGTTGGTCCTGATCGGGGTCGGCATTGCCCTTGCGCTGCCCTGCTTGACCGCAGAGATTACGTCGGCCTTGCCTGCTGAGCAGGCTGGCGTCGCCGGGGGGCTTCAATCGGCGACCCGGGAACTTGGAAGCGCCCTTGGCGTCGCGATCGTGGGTACGGTACTCACTGAATCCTTTACCCGGCATCTTCCAGTAAATTTTCAGCAACATGCCGTCCCCCATACAGTCGCAGATGCGATTGCAGCAGCCCCTAATCAACAAGCCGCCATCATCAGCGCCTTCGTCTCGGGAGCTCAATCCGCGCTGCATGTCGCTAGTATCATTACGTTCCTCATCGGCATTCTTGTCGTGGCGGCAACCTTTCGAGCCAGCCGTCACTTGCCCGATCAGGGCCTAAATGCAGCAGGTTCAACGACCGCTCCCAACAGATAGCACATACTGTCCCACAGGAGACCCCCAAAATCAAATCGCCGTCCAGATCCAAGCAGGATCGGGGACGGCGATTTTTTTCAACAAGGCTCCAATGATCTGGTCAAGATGAAACCTATCTTACAGTTAAGGTCTGCCATCTTATGATATACTATATTTTCCGTATCCAGTTGAAAATGGCTGATTCGGGGTATTCTTATATAGTGATTGCCGCTTAGGGAGGAAATGACAGCATGACGGATTTAAACAAACAGCAAGTTGTGGAGAGTGTTCCGCAACGAGGATTTTTTGGACATCCCAAGGGATTGTTCACTTTGTTCTTCACAGAGTTTTGGGAGCGATTTTCCTATTATGGCATGAAGGCCATTCTAACCTACTACATGTATTACGAATTAAGTCGAGGCGGACTTGGCATGGAGGAGAGCGTGGCCCTTGCCATTATGTCCATCTACGGCTCCCTAGTGTACATGTCCGGTATTATTGGCGGTTGGTTCGCAGATCGGATCTTCGGGGAGTCGAGAGCCATATTTTACGGCGGCATCCTCATTATGCTGGGACACATCGCCTTGGCGATCCCGGGAAGCGTCCCGTTGTTCTTTGTATCCATGGTGCTTATCGTCTTGGGGACAGGCCTACTGAAGCCTAACGTATCGAGTGTGGTCGGGGAGCTTTACAGTGAACATGACCCGCGCCGGGATGCAGGATTTAGCATCTTCTATATGGGGATCAACCTGGGGGCGTTTATCGCTCCGCTGATCGTAGGCACCGTCGGTCTGGATTACAATTTCCACCTAGGCTTCGGCATTGCCGCCGTGGGGATGTTCCTGGGGCTTGCTATTTTTGCCTTCACGCGTAAAAAAAATCTCGGCCTCGCCGGCACGATCGTACCTAGCCGGCTTTCACCGGCGGAACGCAAGAAAGTATTCCTGCAAATCGGCCTCGGTGTATTGCTTCTTGCGGTGATTGTCGCTATTACCATCCCGCTGGGTTGGCTAACCTTCGAATCGTTTATCGTGATCGTTGGCATCCTGGGGCTCTTGATCCCTACTGCCTATTTTGTAGTCATGTACCGCAGTCCACGCACAAGCAAGGTGGAGCGCTCCAGATTGATCGCGTATATTCCGCTGTTTATTGCGGCGATCATGTTCTGGGCGATTCAAGAACAAGGCTCGACTATCCTGGCGAACTATGCTGATAAGCGGACGCAGTTGGATTATGCCGGATTTCATATTTCACCGGCTTGGTTCCAATCCTTAAACCCTTTATTTATTATTACACTGGCCCCGGTCTTTGCCTGGTTCTGGCTCAAGTTGGGCAAGCGGCAACCTTCGATTCCGAAGAAATTCGCGTTGGGCTTATTGTTCGCCGGCTTATCTTTCCTGGTGATTCTGTTGCCGGCTTACTTTGGCGGCGAGGACTCCTTGGTGAATCCGTTATGGCTCGTGCTGAGTTATTTCATCGTGGTGCTGGGAGAATTGTGCTTGTCTCCAGTAGGGCTGTCGGCGACCACCAAATTGGCGCCTTCTGCCTTCTCTTCTCAGACCATGAGCTTATGGTTCTTGGCCAGTGCGGCGGCCCAAGCGATTAATGCGCAAGTGGTGAAATTCTATTCGCCGGCCACCGAAATGGCGTACTTCGGGGTCATTGGAGGAATCGCGATTGTCCTCGGCATCCTTCTCCTCGCCCTCTCTTCGAAAATTCAGGGGTTTATGAAGGGAATCCATTAACTCAGGGATTGGAGTTATAGGAGGAACATAAATGCATCCAAATCGCTTGGAGGAGCATTTGGCAAGGATGGCTTAATCGGAACTTCCTGAGGACATGATCATCCCCACACGGGAAGCAACATCTGCCATGTGGGGATGAAGGGGAGGTTTAAAGCAACTGGGCGATTTCCCATACGTAACCGTCCGGGTCGGCAAAACAAGCTGTCCGTCGCCCCCCAGGGACGTGTGATCGGACCATTGAGCAATTTTACACCCTGCTGTTCGAGTTGAGTAGAAACCCGGTCAACGTCCGACACTTGGATCGTCAACAGAAATCGCGCCCCCTCTCCTGTCCGAGCCACCTGAGCCGGCTCAATCAATTCAGAGGCATTCTGTTGGTTTAAGAGATTGATGCAGGTGTTACCATAATCAAATACCACACAATCCGCGTCTTCATAATGAATCGCCAGCTGAAACGCCTCTTGATAAAACGTCTTCGACCGCTGTAAATCTGCTACAAACAAGGTGATTTCGGTAATTGGGTTCACCCCTCCCGATGTCTCCATGTTCCTCAGCTCCTCACGACTAGTATTCCTGCTACTCCTCTATTTAGACGTAATTCAACTGCATAACTCATCGGTCATTGGAGACGAGAAGGAGATAGGAGTTCGTCTTTTACGAAAAGAAGTTCTCCGACATTGATTTCATTTACCACCATCAGATTTAGACCGAGAGGGGGATAGGGACTATGTGATTGAGCGGCTGGCTCGCCTCCTGCATGAGCTCAATCTTCTCTTTCTCCCGCAGGTCTTGGATTCGAATTTGTTCGGAGGCCTTCGCATACGCTTCCCATACCAACACGCTGTCCGCTTCTTCCCAAAGGGTCATATATTCGTTCTCCACCAGATTGTAGAGCCGGCTTTTCTTGATGAGATTGTAAGTGAAGAAGTCGTTGGCTGTAATCCGATGATCATCTTCATCCCGATTATGCATATAAGGGCCGGTCACAATATGTAAATCGACTTTGTAGGTATCGCTAAATAAAGGCTTCTGCGTAAACCGCACCTCGCATACTTCCTCAACCGGACGACCCGCCTCCCGGCAAGCTTTGGCGATCGCGCTGAACACTTTGCAGTAATTGTCGATGACGCGGTCATTTTCACCATAGACTAACTTGAACCCGTCCATCCAAGGAGGGGAGATCAGCAGCTTCAGGTTAGCGCCTTGTCTGATCGCCTGCGATAGGCTGGGGGCAATTTTACTTGTCAGAATTAATCGGTAGCCGGAAACCCAGACTTCCCTGTCGCATGATTTCAACAGATGCTCAAGCAACTGCTGCTTATTAAAATGAAGATCATTGATGCCGAACTCGTGAATCCCTTCGAGGAGCTTGTCGTTTTCAAGGTTTTTATATTTCACATAAATATCCGAGACGAGCTGGAAGATCGAGGCGAGCAGCGAAGTAGCGCAAGCCAGCGCCAACTCCGGGACGAAGCGGCTCTCTCGCAACGGTGAAACATAGATGAGGATGGACCCCGCCACGCTGACAGCTAACATAATAACGACATACACATTGTTGTGAAGCTTGTACGCCTGGAGCTTCTGCCAAATGGATCGTCTGCTATTCACGATGTTGGTCCCTCCTGTAGAGCCTTGCGATAATAGACTGTGTCCAGGCCCGGCCCCCGTCCATCTTGAATACGTTGGACTTCCCGCATCCCGATTTTATGCAAGACTCGAAGGTGGCTGTGATTCGTTGACCAAGTCCTCGTCATGATCGGTCGGTTCTTCTGCTGTGCGATGACTTCCAGCTCTCCATACAGGCGCGTTGTCATTCCCTGACCGCGATAGGCCTCATCTACAATAACGGTCGTTACGTAGATCGCCTCCACGCGCTCGTCCGCATGTTCAAACACATAATGAGGGCGAAATGACATAAATCCGATCACTTGCTCTCGATCCAGTATCAGCAAGAACGCTTGCTCCTTTAATTCGTCAAAGTATCGCTTGGGTAAAGCGGTTGCCGCTGCACCAGCGGTCAGATCGGACTGATAAGTATGCTCACGTGCGGATAAGGGCGGGATGAATTCATGATCGTAACGGCATAGCAAGTCCCATACCCCTTCCAAGAGAGCGGGGTCCGTCAGCGTTTCATCATATCGGTATTGGATCGGCAAAGCGGGTTCACTCCTCTAGAGGTCCTAAGATGTATTTATCTATTATACTGCATCCTTTGTGCACTTTGGCGATTAATCATCGATTGAAAATAGTAAAATAGAGCTACCCCAAGAGGGATAGCTCTAAACTTTCAAGCTTACAGCGTTCTGGTGCCGGACATACTGGAATGCGCCGGATGTGACCTTAGCGCCTCAGCCGTTTCAAAGGAATGGATGCAATCCAAAGTCAGCAGCTTATCGAAGACTCGAAGCAGATCCTTGGAGCGCGGTTTATGCAGCTTGATTCGCAGCGTTCGCACGCTTTCACCTTCATCTTCCTGATCATCGTTCGGAGCCTCTAGAGACATATTCACAATGAGCAGTCCCTCCTGCTCGAACAACTCCGCAACCTTAGCGATGCCGCCCTCCTTATTCAGGATCCGAACGGTGACTTCATTTCGACTGCGTTTGTTGTGGAAGCTCTTCTCAAACTTATTGAGCAGCACCAGTATAATAATAACCAGTACCGTCACAAGCACCGCGCCAAAGAAGAACCCTGCCCCTACGCATAATCCAATCGCTGCCACCACCCAAATGGAGGCCGCCGTCGTTAAGCCTGAAATACTGGAGCCGTTGCGAATAATCGCGCCCGCCCCCAGGAAGCCGATACCGGATACCACTTGAGCCGCCAACCGCGCCGGGTCCATCCGGACGTTATATTCGTTCGAAAAGTCGCCAAACCCATAGATAGACAGCAGCATAATCATCGTGGACCCTACGCAGACGAGAATATGTGTACGGAATCCGGCGGCATGGTTATGCCACTCCCGTTCTAATCCAATCAAGCCGCCCAACAGAAGTGAAATTACGATTCGCAGCGATAAGTCCACATAGGAAATGTTCCACAAACCCGCGTCAATCAGTTTCATTGCATAGACATCCCCTTATCTACTCGTCATGGTCACTACACGGGTGACACCTCGGCGATCACGGGATAATGATCCGAAGGATATCGACCTCCATACAGCTCTCGATCCACCGTAACGTTCTGAATCTGCAAGTCAGGGGATACAAAGATATAATCAATCGGCTCTCCCGATTCTCCGCCTAAAAAGTTATGAAACGTCGCTCCCACTTCCTTATTTTCCAGGTGCAGAACGGAATAGGCATTTCGATATCCTTCCTGCTCCAGTCCTTGAATCACAGCGTTTGCCGGTTCAACATTAAAGTCGCCCGTTAACACAACCGGAAGCCCCGTCTGCGCACGAAATTGCTTCATCCGTTCTCGAATTAACTCCATGCCTTTCTGTTGTGCTTCTTCGCTGATATGATCTAAATGCGTATTAAACGCAGCAAATTCTACGCCCGCTTGCGACTTAAATGTCACCCAAGTGCACATGCGCGTGTTTGAAGTATTCCAGCTCTTCGTCCCAAGCTGCTCCGGGGTTTCCGACAAGCTGAAATGCCCCACACTCCCTGCACTCCACTTGCTCTTTTTATATAAAATGGCCGTATATTCGCCTTGCTTCCCGCCTTCTCGCCCTTCTCCGATCCAAGCGTATTCCGGGAGTAATGGCTCCAAATCCGTAAGCATATTATGCAAACCTTCTTGAATGCCAATGAGGTCTGGATCGTGACGTTTGATCACTTCAGCAACCGCGCTGACACGAAATGGCCAGGCATTGTCCCCGTCGGATGGTTCATTGTATCTTAAGTTAAATGTCATAATTTTCGCCATCATTGAGTTCCTCCACTTCTGGAAACATCCACATAGATTCTAGTGATACTTAATTATCTTTATTACTTCTACCGTAAACAAAGTACATCGTAATTCCCGACATAATCATCAACACGACGGAATAAACCAGTGACATTGCACGGGCCGCAACCCCTGCTTCTGCGTCTGTACTGCTCTTGATCACAAGCCCCAGCGTCTGATACACAGGATGATATAAGAATACAGTTAAATCGTAATCATCCAGTATTTTAATAAAGTTAAGCGCCAGCACGGCAAGGGTGGACGGCAAAATGATTGGCAGCAGAACCTTTCTAAAAGTATAGAACGTCTTCGCTCCCAGGTTCTTGGAGGCATCCTCCAGGTTGCTGTCCAAGCTGAAGAAAGACGCTTTGACCATTCGCATGGTAAACGGGATATGAATAATGATATAACCAATCAATAGCATCCAAAGCGTCCCCGTAAGCACCGTATTCCCCGTCACTAAACGCGGAACATTATAAGTAACCACCAAGCCGATCGCAATCAGCGTGGATGGCAGAACCCATGGAATCAGCAAGGAGTATTCCAGAGCTGCTGCCAGTTTACTATTCTTGTATCTGTGCAAGATTCGAGATGCAAACAAAGCCAGGGCCACAACCGAAAAGGACGCTGCCGCAGCATACAAAATACTTACCAAGTAAGGCTTGAACGCACTCATGGTGGTAAATAATCGGCCGTAGTTCTCCAAGGTGAAGCTGTCCAAACGGAGCGTCGCTGTCGCAATACTCTGTGAATCTGTAAAGGAGAAAATCACGATCAGCGTTACAGGAATCAAGTAAATAACAAACAAGACATATCCAATCATATGCGTGATCACATTCGCGAACTTGTTGTTAATCTTCTGCTTCACCAAGACGGATTTGACTTTGGAAACAGACATATAGTTACCTTGTTTCTCAAAGCGGATCATGATCGACAGCAAAATGATCGTAGCCAGACCAAGCACAAGGGCGAGCAGAGCAGCCAGATCCTTGGAAGTGGAGCTCTTCGAGAACGTCAAGATCATGGGCGTAATCGTTTGAAACTCCGTCCCCCCCAGAATCAACGGGGCCGACATCGCCCCAAGACCCGTCAAGAAGGTTAAGATCGTCAAAGCAAAGATCGTGGGTTTCAACACCGGAAGGACGACCCGCCATAAAATATAAAAAGTCGACGCTCCCATGCTTCTTGCGGCTTCAATCGTTTGGAAATCCACTTTGCGAATCGCGTTTCCCAAAAACAAGATGTGATTGGAGGTACACGCAAATGTCATTACAAAGAGTACGGCCCAGTATCCGTGGAACCAATCGGTATTAAAGGAGGGGAAAATGCTGGCTAACACGCGCGTAATAAAGCCATTTTCACCATATGCAAACTTGTAACTAGATGCTACGACCACACCGTGATACAGCAAGGTTGTAAAGAAACCCAGCTTTAAAATGTTCGCACCCTTGATTTTAAAGTACTCTGTGAGCAGGACTAACGTAATTCCTACGATATTTACCGTAAACACTAGAGATACGGCTAACACAAAGCTGTTGGACAAGCTGGACATGGCACGTTTCGATGACAAGAGCTTGTTGACGGCATCCAGCGAGAAGCTCCCATTCTTGAAGAAAATCTCATAATATATGTTTAGGTTCGGGTAAATGAGAAAAGCGATAATGAACCAGGCCAGCAGGACGTACAGCAGCAGCTGCCCATAATTCAGGGAGGCAAATTTGTTCTTTAGGGTCTGTGCGTTCAATTCGCTCCCTCCGTCCGATCATATTGCATGATATCCGCTGGTCTAATATACACATCCGCTTCGGTCCCGACCTCAAGCCCTACAGCCCCATTTTCCTTCTCAATGGTCTTCAACAGACTGCCGCCGGGCATTTCTAATACATACTTGCTATATAGTCCGTAAAACTCCCGATCCACAACCTTGGCCTTCAGGCGGATCACCTCACTGTCGGGCAACGGAGTTAAGTTTACTTTTTCATTGCGAATATAGGCGATCTTACCGGCTTGAACCACATTTCTTAATGGACTGTTGGCGATCAATGCCGAATCGATCTGATTAATGTCACCGATGAAATTACATACAAACTCCGTTTTCGAAGAATTGTAGATTTCATATGGTGTCCCCACTTGTTCAAGGTTACCGTTGTTAAATACCGCAATACGATCAGATAATGTTAAGGCTTCTTCTTGGTCGTGCGTGACATAGATGGTCGTGATCCCAAACTGCTTCTGCAATTCCTTCAATTCATTTCTGAGCTGAACGCGCAGCTTCGCATCCAGATTCGATAACGGCTCATCCAAGGCCAAAATCGACGGTTTTAATACGAGCGCTCTGGCAATAGCTACACGCTGTTGCTGCCCGCCCGATAAATCCGATACACGCTTATGCAATTGTTCTTCCTTTAAGTCGACCTTACGCGCAATGTCTCGGACCTCCTGGTCGATCTCGGACTTTGATGCTTTCTTGACGCGCTTGCCGAAGGCAATATTTTCGTATACCGTCATCGTCGGAAATAACGCATAACTTTGGAACACCATACCGATTCCGCGTTTTTCAATCGGAGCATGTGTAATCTCTTTGTCGTTTAGTAGAATTCTGCCGCCAGATGGGGTGATGAAACCGGCAAGACTTCGAAGAATGGTAGTTTTACCACAGCCTGAAGGGCCTAAAAAGGTGAAAAATTCCCCCTCGTTGATTTTCAGATTAAAGTTCTTAATGGCATGGAAATCTCCAAAATGAATTTGTATATCTTGAAATGTGATCATCACGTTCACCTTTTCTATTTAGGTTGTTGTAAGAAAGAACTGCATAGCCTGAACTAGCGCTATGCAGTTCCCCATCCATACTGTTTAGTTCATGATTTGCAATTCAATTTTCTCTGCCCAGGCATCCAGATGTTCTGCAATGAAGCCCCAATCCAACGGCTGCGCCTTCAACTCGGCAAACATAGCTTTAGCTGAATCCGGAGCTTGTTCGGCTGCTTCTGCGATAACGGGCATTGCATTAAATTCCTTCGCAAAGGCTCCTTGCATTTCAGCGCTGCCAAACCACTCCACAAACCGTTCTGCCGTATCCTGCTTCTTCGTGCCATTAACAATGGCGATATGTTCGACAACCATAGGGACACCAATTTCAGGAATGACATAACCTGTTTTGACGCCGTATTCTTGTTCTCGCTTGGCGCGTTCGCCGGATACGATCGTTCCGATGGGAACTTTTCCGCTGGCCATATTCGCATACAGCTCCTCGCCTTCAATGACCGGAAGCCCATTATCGTAGAGTTGCTTTAACGCGTCCCAACCTGCATCAGAAATGCCCAGGTCTCCATTGGCGTCTTGATGGGGCGACAAAATCCCTGCGACAACCAGACGCATGGTAGCTCTATCAAGTCGGGTAGGCGCTTCATATTTCCCTTTAAACGCTTCGTTGGTATATAAGTCAGTCCAATCTTTCGGAGCCGTCTCCGGGGTATACATGTCCGCATTATAGCCAATCAGAATCGCTTGTTTTACGAGGCCATGATAGTAGCCTTCCAGATCGTTTAGGCCCTCGTCAACTTGCGAAGCCCACTGCGGGACGTATTTCGTTAAAACTTCCTCTTTCTTCAGATTTTCATAGAAAATATTATTTAAGCCGAATACCACGTCAGCAATCGGGTTATTCTTCTCTGCAATCAAGCGATTGGTTAAATCCGCACCGCCTGCACCCACGATTTCAATATCAAATCCCGCTTTTTTCGCTTGCTCCGTCCACCACTCACCGCGGCCGTCCGAATTTGAATTGGTATATACGATCAATTTCTCATTTTTGACCTGGCTCCCCGAATTTTCGCCGGATTCCGCCGAGTTTCCGCCGGCATTTCCACTATTATTACTTCCGCAGGCCGTGATGACTAAACAGCTAAGCACCACCATTGCCAACGCTTTCATCATTTTCGACATCTCATACTCTCTCCTTATCAAGTGATAATAAGTGGCTTCGATCGAAGACCGATTTCCTTTCAACAATGTTCGTTTGTATTTTGATCGTGAGATGTTGTTCCTTCGAATGATTGATACGCTTCATGAGCAGATCTACGGCTGCTGCGGCAAGCCGATCTGTATCTTGACGAACTGTAGTTAATGGGATGGGTGTTAATGCTGAAAGATAAGTATTCGAAAATCCAACGATAGACAGCTTCTCCGGGACGGATATGTTCATATGAAGTGCAGAAAACAAAGTAGAAATTGCGACTTGGTCGTCCGCACACATGATCGCCGTCATTTGCGGATTGCTTCTAATAAATTCCCCTTGTTCGGCATCATACTCATGAAAGCGGCCCGGTTCACAGCGTTCCGTTCTAAAATGAATATATTCGCTCTTCACCGGAATCCCATGATCAAGCAAAGCTTGAATGTACCCCTGATATCTTTCCTCTCGACTTGTGATGTTCTCAAAAATGTTAGACGAATACCCAATGTCCCGATGACCCTTCGCAATCAAATACTGTGCCATTTCATAGGAGCCTTGAAAATGGTCGTGATAGACGCAATCAAACGGAATCTCACGAAAAATCCGGTCGATGATCACACTTGGAATTTGTTCCGTTTTTAATCGAAGCACTTGATCACTGCAGGTTCGACTTCCCCAAGGAAATAAGATGATTCCGCTGATCCCTGCAGCCACAAGCTCCCGTAAGCATCGGTCTTGGTCGTCTTGGTCGCTGCTAATTTTTAAAATGAGCTCAAACTGATGTTTGCGTAACTCGTGCTCAACAGCCGAAATGATTCTGGATGTATAGTCGGACATATGCGGAATGATCAGTGCAACTTGTTTGCTTGCCTTCTTTTCGGGTAACCGTTGTACAGGTTCCTGTAATAGCTCACGACGTCTTTCATGTCGATCACCGGAAAGGAACGTTCCTCTTCTCGGCAAGCGGTAGACGATGCCTTGTTCGGCGAGTTGTTCCAAGGCCAATTTACTCGTCATTCGGCTGACGCCAAACAACTTGGCCAGTTCACCCTCAGAGGGTACAGGATCATGCGCTTGAAGCCCCCGGGTCTCGATGATTTCCAGTACCTTCTCCGCGACTTGCAAATACAGCTGTTGTTTCTCTCTTTTGGAAGTGCTTTCAGAACTCATGTCCGGACATTCCTTTATTATTTTTTAGTTGGTAAACCGCGCGTGCTCTACCAATCCGTTAGCTTAAGCTGACATAACCATACAATATGTCACTGACACATTCAATGATATTGAGATAAGGGATTTTGCATGAAATTATTGCCATTATGCTTTATTGAAATATGCTAGGATTGAAGATTTAAAGTCATTGACATATTTCAAGTCAAAAAGAAGACCCTGCACGAAACACCTTGATTTCAGTGTCCCTTGCAGGGTACCCGCTAACGTTAGATCCTCTTTATTTTTGCTGTATAGGTGTACTTCGCAGCTCAGGAGTTCCGTTCTCCGGCTCTTCCCTTTCATAACTGGTATCATAATAAGTTTTCATATTCCGCAATACCGGGAACAGATACATCCAGAGTACAGCCACAACCAGTGTCCCGATTCCCCCAATAACGGTGGCAACCACGGCACCAAACCAATTGGCCATCGTGCCGGATTCGAATTCACCGAGTTGGTTCGATGTGCCGATAAACAGCATGTTGACCGCATTGACACGCCCCTGCATTTCACGCGGCGTATTTAGCTGAACCAGCGTAGAACGAATGACGACACTGACCACATCTGAGGCGCCGATTAGGAACAGGGCGACCAGAGATAATACGAGATTTTTAGAGACGGCGAACAGCACGGTAGACAAGCCAAAAATCGCCAGCGAGATAAACAAATACTTGCTGATCGAATTTTGGATTGAATAACGGGTCAGAACCAGCGACATCAGCAATGCGCCAACTGCCGGAGCTGTCCGGAGCAGCCCGAGTCCCCATGACCCCGTATGCAGGACATCTTCAGCGAAGATAGGCAATAGTGCCGTAGCCCCGCCGAGCAAGACAGCGAACAAATCCAGTGAAATCGTGCCTAGAATAACTTTGCGCTGGAAGACAAAGCGCAGACCGTTCAGCAGCGAATCCATACTGATGGTTTCCAACTTCCGTACGGCACGCTTGACTTGGATGGAAAGAATCAAAAAGGCCGAAATCAACAAAGCCGCAATGGATGTGGTGTACACGACCGATGGACCGAAGGTCAGCAACAATCCGCCAAGGGCGGGGCCGATGATCGAGGCCGTTTGCCCTGCCGAGGCCGACCAAGCTGCAGCTTGAGGGAGCTCTTCCTTGTCTACGAGATCCGGCACCATCGCCGAGTTTGTCGGGTTCTCAAAAGACCTCGAGGCTCCAAGAATCGCAGCGGCAATCAGGATATGATGACCCTGAATCCAGCCGCCTAGCGTTAACACAAGCAACAGCGCCACCACAGCGCATTCTACAAGCTGGCAAATAAAGATGATTTTGCGGCGTTCAAATCGATCCGCCACTTGACCGGCGATTAAGGTAAGCAGCAGCATCGGAATAAATTCAGCCAGACCCACCAGCCCTAACTTAAAGGCATCATGGGTTAATATATACATTTGCCAGCTGATGGCAACGGTAAGCATCTGAAAGGACGTCGTTGTAAAGATCCGTGCAAACCATAACCGGCGATAAGAGCGGTTTGTTCGGAGAACGTTGGGTCTTGATGCGGTGATGATAAACCCCTCCTGTTGTATCATTTTGTCCCGTCTAGTGTAGCACACACATCTCTACTGCGTAAGCCATCTTGTGTAAGAATTGCAGGAGGGGATACAGCCGGTTCAACAGAACGGCATGGTCCCGATTAAGGGTTTCAAACGAATGAGAATTGCTGTCTCAACCCAAGGATCCGATCAGTTGACGCAGAATGCTCGGCCACCAAGAACGAGCGGGTATATTCGTGTACAGGGATCTTCAAGATTGACGCCTCCTGTCGCTGCTAATTAGAAGAAGAGCCCATTAGCAATATAAAAGTAAGCCAGCAGGTTGGCTGCAAAGTGGGCAAGCCAGGAGACCCAGACATTTCGGGTTTGATAGTATATGATCCCAAATACAAGACTATCTAAGAACACCGATATCAAATCGATCGACACGATTTGCACAGATCCCTGAGACACATGCATGAGCGCAAATATCATGGAGGTTAGAGGGATCGCAAAATAAGGTTTAACATACCAGTTGAGTCTTTCTTGCAGCAACCCTCTGAATAAAAAATACGGCTGAGTAAACTCGGTATACCTCGGGATTTTAAATTACTTATCAAAGGGCCTAACCTATAAAGAAATTGCAACCCAAATGCATTACTCAGAGGGAACTGTGAAAAATTATGTTTCCATCGTCTATTCCAAGATGAATGTCAAGAACCGCATGCAGGCGGTAAATAAATATCAAGAAGTGTAACGACAAACAAAACAGATTGCACAATAAGAAAAACGCCTGGCGGCGTCCTTTTAAGTTCGTTCAACTGAGTTCATACGTGTAAAATGGCCGGGTGTGGGAGCAAAACTTATACCCGGCTATTTTCTTACATCGCTAATCCTGTACTCGTAA
>Ga0310827_100445_pt1 | contig 33301 bp, 24 predicted proteins | sample WT_ome_2_FD_201309 | JGI IMG/M metagenome (GOLD analysis project Ga0310827, IMG submission 201309) | Sorghum-adapted microbial communities enriched on wild type (WT) sorghum from Joint BioEnergy Institute, Emeryville, California, United... ... | reverse complement strand
CCGCCGCCGCTTTGATGGACTTGGAGATGACCGTACTGAAGGAATTGCCGACATTGATCCACTGCCCGTTCTCGTAACGCTTGACCTGAATGTCCCGGTCATAATCGAATGCGACGTACAAGGTGTTATCGTGATAAAAGAGATAGGGGTTGTACGATACCGCCCGGTCGAAGGAGTCGTTGCCGCTGTAAGGAAGCCACTCACCGTCTTCCAGCTGGTAAACCCCAAGCCCGTAAAAGCCCGATCTGGAGTCTCGTGTTGCCCTCAGCACCGTGCCTCCGTGAGCTGCCACCGACAGATACATCGAGGAAAACACATCGGTTTCCTGCTTCCATTGCGGTATCGTTTCCGTTTCCGATTCCGATTCTTCAGCCAGCGCGGGATGAATCCCCCAGGATGACGTCAGAACCAGAAGAATGAGGCATACTTTCAGCAACATGCCTTTCGTACGACGCGATTTCACCATGTTCTTGTCTTCAACCTCCATGTTCCGGTCGTTTCATGGTGAATATAGGAGATCCCCGTCGATTTGCGCATCCCCCAAAAGTTATAGCCGACAAAAAAACCGCCCGGTCACGGATCGGGCGGTTCGGCCGGCGGCAAGGGGCGCCGGCCGCTACAAATCGAGCAATTTCAGGCGGCGTGCCTGGGCGATGGCCTGGGTGCGCCGGTTGACGTTCAGCTTGTTGAAGATGTTGTTCGTATGCACTTTGACCGTGCCCGGGGTGACGCCGAGCTGGGCGGCGATTTCCTTGTTGGACAGCCCCTGGGCGATGAGTTGCAGCACTTCGTATTCGCGATCCGACAGCGGGACGAGCGGGCCGGTGACGGATTTGTCGGCTTTTTCGGAAACGGCTGGCATCTGGGCCTGCAACGTGGTTGACAGGCGCGTGTAAAACAGCGTTTGCGCCGCAAGGACGGAGAGCGCATCGAGTTCCCGATCGGTCAGGGGCGGGGAAGCCTGCGGCCGTTCCAGGTAGAGCACCCCCGCCGGTTCGTCCTGCAGGCGGACGGGCAGGCAGCAGGCCGTGCGGCTGCCGGTGCGGGCGACGTACGGATCGTAGCGGAACAGCTCGTCCGTCTGCATATCGTTCACCTGCACCGGCGTACCGATCCGGACGGCGTACTGCACCAGTGTCCGGGGAGCGGCGGAGGCCGCGTCGGGCGGTTCCTTTCGCTTCCCGTCGGCCGTTCCGGTTTTCGGCCATTGCCGTTCGACCTGCATAGCGGCGTCCTGTCCCGAAATCAGGCACCCGTAAGATGCCCCGGAAAGCTGCATCAGCCGGTCGAACAGCAACGTCCTTGTCCGTTCGAAGCTCAAATCCGCCGGGAAGCGCAACGAGTCTTTCAGCGCCTGCAGCCATTCCATCTCGCCGTCAAGCCCGGAGGAACGGGGAAGAGGGGCGGCCGTGCCGTCCGGTTCTTTGGAAACCGCCGTTTCCGTTTGCGCCGCGGCTTCCGGTGAATGCCGTTCGCCGAGACGATCGAGAAGCTGTGCCACTTTCGCTTCGGCGCCCCACATGTTGTATGCTTCGCACGCTTCCCGTCTATACCCTTCGGCCACCCGGCGCCGGCCGCGCCGTTCGTGCCAGGCGGCCGCACATTCGCATGCGACGGCCCAGGACGGCCAATCGCACCTCTCTTTCGCGCCATCGATCGCTTTGTCGTAAAGGGTGATGACGGTGGAATCGTCCAGCCGTCTTTGCCCGGTTTCCGCCCGGATGAGCATGTACTGATGGCCGAATCGTTCCGGTGACAGGCGGGACCAGCGGGCAAATCTGCGAAGCCTCGCGGAGAGCCTGCGTCGTTCGCCGGCGTCCAGCGTCCGGTTCCGTGACGCGGCGGCGAGCGCCAACGCTTCGTAAAAATGCAGGATGAACTTGTGCGGTGACTGGACGGCCGATTGCTCGTACGGGTCGGCCAGAAGGGCGTTGCGGATCGCCGCATCCGCGTCGCCGAACAGATAATGGGCTTGTGTTTTGTACGTCCAGATTTGATAAAGCGTGACGGCCCCGCTTTCCTGCCGGCGAATGCGTTCCAGCGTCTGCTCCTCGCCCCCCTGTTCCGACGCCAGGGTGAAGGCGCGGCAATCCGGCGACTGGAGCTGTTCGCACCATTGCATGTAGATCGCGATGTTCGTGTAGACGAGCTCCTCGTTCGTCAATTCGCTGATTTGCAGGCTTTGCCGCAGGACGCGGTCAAATTCACGGAGCGGGGCGATGCCGTACGACAGGTTGATCAACCCGCCGAGCGCATAGCTGCCAAACACGAAATCGCCGGTTTCGACGCACGTTTTGGCCGCTTCCCACAGCCGGCTGGCCGCCTGGTTGTCCTTCGCCATCCACTGGGATATGACGGCGTGGAACAACACGTTCGTTTTCGACTGCAACAGGGCGTTGCCCGACTGTTCGGCCAACTGCACGGCCAGCCGGCCGATCCGGTATCCGTCGGCGAAATCGCCGAACAGCGTCGTCAGCACCATGCCGAAGCCGGCGTATACCGCCGGTGCACCCGCCGGCGCGCCGCGGCGGAAAAAATGGCGGACCAGTTTCGATGAAAGAACGGCGAACACGTCGCGGTTCGTAAAAAAAGTCGGACCGACTAGCGACGCAAACAGTTCGACGAGCCGCACCGCGTCCGGACGGCTTGCCGGCTTGAGGTGCCGAAACCGTTCTTCGTACCGCCGGAACAGCCTTTTTGTCCGCATCGCCTCCAGTCTGACCGTCCACGGAGAAGGGGAGGAGGGGACGCGGATGCCCGCTTCGCGAATCGTGGCCAGGCCGAGTTCGATGGCTTTCGCGTATTGTCCGGTATTGCTGTACTGGTCGATTTTCACTTTGGCGGCCCGGGCGCGTTGGTCCCAGTTTGCGGCCCGGGCAAGCGCGGTGTCGAGCATCGTTTCCGCGCGGTCATAATTCGTGCACAAATACTCGCATTCGGAACAGGCGAGCAGGGTGTCAAAGGCGAACGGCTGCCGGTCATTCCAGTAATGGTCCGGCATGTGCTCCAGCGCCAGGTGAAAATGGCGGAGCGCCGTCTCGTAGTCGGACGATTTCATGGCGAGCCGGCCGGCTTCTTCATTCAGGCGGATGCGGATCTCCGCGAGCCGCTCGTCCGCCAGATCGCCGGCGGCGTTGAGATGGTTTGCGATGATGTACGGATCGCCCCAGACGCGGCCCTCTTCTTTTTCATGGAACAAATACGTGCCGGCCGCCAGATGGATCCGCCTGCGCTCGCCATCGTCCAGAAGCGAATAGGCGGCCTGAAGGATGCGGTCATGGGTGAACCCGTAACGCACGGATCCTCCGTCCGGTTCGCCGGCGGTCAACAAACCGGCGCGCACCGCGTGCGCAAGATGCGAGATCACCTCGCGCTCGTCCATGTTGCCGATCACGCTCAGCAGATGGGAGGTGAACGTGCCTCCCAGCGTGGCGGCTTGCGCCAGCAACGTGCCGGCAGCGCCCGGCAACCGGTTGATGACGCCGGTCAAATATTCGGCCTGTCCGTCGATTCCGGGCAATTCGCCCAGTTTCGCATCATCCCACCGCCAGCCCGGGCCGGTTTCATCCGGATGGAGGATGCCGTCGTCCATGGCCGTCTGAAGCAACCGTTTCAGGAAAAACGGGTTGCCGAGGGATTTGACGTGCAGCAGACGGGCCAGCGGTGCGCAATCTTCGACTGGCATGCCAAGCGTGTCGGCAACGAGTCGTTCCGCATCGTCCGTGCGCAGATGGTCCAGCGGGATCTCGCGCACCGTGTAGCCGGCGGTTTCGCCGGACAGCCATGCGTCCCGCAAGTCGGCATTGTCCGTCCATTCGTTGTTCCGGTACGCGCCGATGATGCAGACGTGGCGGTTGTCCGGGTCTTCGAGGAGCGTGTGCAAGAGCTGCAGGGAAGAGCGGTCCGCCCATTGAAGGTCGTCCAGAAAAAGAACCAGAGGACGGTTCACGCTGCTGAACGTTTGCGCAAATCGGCGAAACACCCATTCAAAACGGTTTTGATTTTCCTTGCCGGAGAGCGGTGCCGCCGGCGGAATCTTGTCAAAAAGAAGACGCAGTTCCGGAATTTCGTCGGCAATGACCGAGATGTTGCCGCCGACCATCTTGGCAAACCGGTTTTTCCACCGGTTGATCGTCCCGTTTGGTTCCGTCAGCAGCCGGCGGATGAGGAACTGGAAACATTCGATCCAGATGGAGTAAGGCTTGCTCCGGCTGTAAAAGTCAAATTTGCCCCAGGCAAAATAGCCTGTTTCCCAAATGATCGGGCGAAACGCATCAAGCACCAATGCGGATTTTCCGATGCCCGGCGGGCCTGACAGCAGGACAAGTTCGGTCGAGCCCAAAGCGGCCCAGCGATACGCTTCCATCAGTTCGGCAAGCGGTTTTTCCCGGCCGTAGATGGCACTTGGAGCCGCAACGGTTTTGTCGGCCGTAATGTTTCGACTGACGATCTGATTCACCCCCTGCTGGGATTCGGTCAAGACGGCAAGTTGCGGGCCGGCGCTGACGCCGGCGCGTCTCCCGTCGCCAGCATATAGCCGATGCCGCGCACCTTCACGATGATAACGGGATTGGGCGGATCGGCTTCGATTTTTTGCGCAAATTGCTGACATGCACCGCCACCGTTCGCGTGCCTTCCAGGCTGTCCAACCCCCCCGGCAATTCCAGCAACCGGTCGTTTCGGCCCCCCGATCTCCGGCGCAGGTGCGCCTTGATGCGGGCCGTGAGCACGCCGGGGCTGAACGGCCTGGTGCATGCGGATGCAAGCCGCGAAAACGGACAAGCGTCATGTTGTGTTTATCATACCTTTCCCCGGCACATCCTGTGAAGGCGTTTGCGCAGGAAAACCGACACGAAACGCTACAGTTCGATTTCGTAATATTGGCTGAGCCGGCCTTTCGTGAAGTTGTCCTTTTCGAACAGCAGGACGCCGCCGCATTTTTGAATGATGCTCGCCGAAATGCGGTTGTCCTTGTAGCATCCGACGATGACGCTCGTTTTGCCTTTATTCCGGCAGATGCTCAGGGCGTGTCGCAGCATGAGGGTGGCGTATCCTTTGCCCCGTTCGGACGGGCGGACCCCATAACCGATATCTCCGATGATTTCGGATTGTTCGCGCGACAGTTCATGACGGACGCTGAGCAGGCCGACCAGCCTGTCCCCGTCCAGGCACAGCAACATCAACGATTTTCCGTATGTTTCATCGCCGGTTTCGGCGTTGCGCCGGATCGTGTCCACCCACCGGGCATAATCGGAGAAGTCCAAATCATGGCTCGCGGTGATCGTCGTTTCGCCGTGTTCCCGGTGTTCCCGGACGTAGTCGAGCAGGAGCGATTCATCCTCGAGCCGGGGGAGCCTGTACAACATGGGCCATCGAGCCTCCCTCTTGATTCGCACAACCGCCAATCGCCTTTCATCCGGAGCATGCGGTTGTTGCATCGGGGGTCTTTTTTCCTAATATAACCACAAATTTCCCGGGATGGCGACTGGAAATCGGATGCCGATGATTGGCCAGGGAGCCACCGAACGACCATTCCCAAAAAAATACAAAAAAATGTGATCCGGATATTGAAATTCACCGGGCGAGTTGCTATGATGTTACGTGTTGATGCAAATGAAAATCATTATCATTATCAACGGGTGGAGAAAAAGGGAGAGACTGTATGATGAGAAAGATGAAAAAAATCGCATCGACCGCACTGTTGCTGGTTGTGGCACTGGCGCTCGCCGCATGCGGCGGCGGAGGCGCGGACAACGCGGTGACGGGCAGCGCCGCAACCGCTTCGGAAACAGCGGCATCCGCCGAACAACCCGCGGCCGCCGAAGCGGAGCAACGGACGGAAGTGGAAGTGACGGACATCCACGGTACGTTGACCGTCAAGGTCAATCCGAAGAACGTCGTTGCCCTCGACAACCGGACGTTCGAAACGCTCGCCGACTGGGGCATCGAATTGGCGGCCGTTCCGAAGAACGTCATGCCGGCGGACTCTCCGTACGTGACCGACGAGAAGGTGCTGAACGTCGGCAACCACAACGAGCCGAACCTGGAAATCATTGCAGCCGCGAATCCTGAACTGGTCATCGTGGGACAGCGGTTCGCACGATACTATGAAGACATCAAAGCCCTTGTTCCGAACGCCGTCGTCATTGACCTGAACTTCGACGTTTCCGCCGGAGACGGCACCGCAGGCCAAAACATGGCGGACGGTTTTCGGGACACGACGAAAATGCTCGGTCAAATTTTTGACAAGAACGAAGAAGCCGATGCCCTGATCGCCCGTTTCGATGCGGCGCTGGAAGCGGCCAAAACGGCATACAACGGTACGGACACCGTCATCAGCATCATCGTCTCCGGCGGCAACATCGGCTACTCCGCACCGCACAACGGCCGCGTTTGGGGTCCGCTGCATGACCTCTTCGGTTGGGTATCGCCGCTGTCGGTGGACCATACGTCGACGGACCACCAAGGCGACGAAATTTCCGTGGAAGCCATCGCGCAAGCCAATCCGGACTGGCTGATGGTGCTCGACCGCGACGCCGCCATCTCCAGCCAGGAGGCAAAGATTCCGGCCGCAGACGTCATCGCCAATTCGCCGGCTTTGAAGAACGCGACGGCCGTCACCCAAGGTCAAATCGTCTACGCGCCGGCGGACACCTACACGAACGAATCGATCCAGACGTATATCGAAATCTTTGAAGAAATCGCCGAAGCGATGACGAAGTAAGGCCAAAGGAGTCCATGCCAGTGCCCAGGAACGTATCCGCCGAGGTTGGGATTGCCTCTCAACCTCCGCTTTCTGCCCGCAGAACAATATGGACGGTGCCGTTCATCGCCGCCATCCTCGCCGTCATCGCCCTGGGCGTCGTTTCCCTGTTTACCGGCGTATACGACATTTGGGGACAGGAAGACGGCTGGGACATGTTTTTCATCACCCGCGTCCCGAGAACCGTGGCGTTGATGCTCACGGGCGCCGCCATGGCCATGACCGGTTTCATCATGCAGCTGATGTCGCAGAACAAGATGGTGGAGCCGACCACGATCGGCACGACGGAGTGGGCGGGCCTCGGGCTGCTGGCGGTCTACCTCCTGATCCCCGGTCCGACCCTCGTCATGCGCATGACCGGCGCCATTGCGTTTTCGTTTGTCGGGACGATGGTGTTTTTCCTTTTTCTGAGGAGGGTGCGGCTCCGCTCTTCGCTGATCGTGCCCATCATCGGCCTGATGCTCGGTTCGGTCGTTTCGGCGCTTTCCACCTTCATGGCCCTTTTCTTCCGGATGTCCCAGGTTGTCGAAAACTGGTTCATCGGATCGTTCGCGCCCGTTCAAGCCGGCCGGTATGAATTTTTGTGGATCATCGTCATCATTACCGTCCTCATTTTTCTGTATGCCAACAAGTTGACGCTGGCCGGATTGGGCGAGGATGTGGCGACGGCGCTGGGCGTCAATTACAACCGGCTCATCCTGTTTGCCAATGCGCTCGTTGCGGCGGCCGTCGGCATCGTTGCCGCGGTCATCGGCAACATTCCTTTTCTGGGCTTGATTGTGCCCAACATTGTGTCCATGGCGCGGGGGGATGATCTCCGGAGCAATCTTCCCTGGGTGTGCGTGACGGGCATGGGGACGATCATGTTGTGCGACATCATCTCCCGGGTCATCATCATGCCCTTCGAGGTGCCCGTCTCCCTCATTCTCGGAACGCTGGGAGCCGTCGCCTTCATTCTCATTTTGCTGCGGCAACGAAAGATGAGGAGGCTGTGATGAGCGTACTCGATTCTGAGCTCGGGACTGACAGGTCCGAAGCGGATGCCGCCCCGCGGACCCGTTCCGGGCGCCGTTATGCCGGGGCGTTCCGTTCCGCGAAAGAGGCGCGGCGCTACTGGATGTTGCTTGCGGTCCTTCTTGCATTGGGGATCGTCGCTTCCATCGGGCTTTTGCTGTACAACAATCCGGTTCCCGTCGATTCGCCGTCGTTCATTCCCGTTGTCAAAAGGCGGCTCACGGCCGTCATTTCCATGCTTATCGCCGCCCTGTGCCACAGCTTTGCGACGGTGACGTTCCAGTCCGTGACGAGCAACCGGATCATCACGCCGTCTCTGCTCGGATATGAAGCGCTTTATTCCGTCATCAACACGTCGACGCTTTACTTTTTTGGCGCGACGGCTTTCGTCAGCTTTATCGGCATGGGATCGTTCCTGCTGCAAATGGCGCTGATGATCGCCGTCAGCCTGGTCCTGTACGGATGGCTGCTCACGGGCAAATACGGCAACCTGCATCTGATGCTGCTCATCGGCATCATCATCGGAGCGGGCCTGAATTCGGTGTCCGGTTTCATGCGGCGCCTGCTCGCCCCGTCCGAATTCGATCTGCTGCAGTCGCGGTTGATCGGTTCGGTCACCAACGCCAAGGCGGAATACTTTCCGATCGCGGTTCCGATCGTTGTGGCGGCGGTGTTCCTGCTGTTTCTCTTTTCCCGGAAACTGAACGTGCTGTCCCTCGGGAAAGACACGGCTACGACGTTCGGCGTCAACTACCGGACCAACATCATCTGCGCGCTTGTTCTGGTCGCCGTTCTGATGTCCGTGTCCACCTCGCTGATCGGTCCATTGACGTTTTTCGGTTTTCTGGTGGCCATGCTCAGTTACCAGGCGGCGCAGACGCATGACCACCGGTACGTGTTTCCGATGGCGTTCGCGATCGGGTACGCCATCTTGACCGGCGCGTATTTCATTCTGTACCACATGCTCAATTCGGCAACCGTCGTATCCGTCGTCATCGAACTGGTCGGCGGAATCGTGTTCCTGACAGTCCTTCTGAGGAAGAGGTCGCTATGATCCAAATTCGGAACGCCAGAAAATGGTATGCGGAAGAAGTCAAAATCGGGCCCCTCAACATCGAGATTCCGAAGGCCGGCATGACGGCCCTGATCGGGCCGAACGGCGCGGGCAAATCGACGACGCTGCTCATGATCGGTCGGCTGCTCAACATGGATGAAGGCCAAATTCTGGTCGCCAACATGGACGTCACGACGACGAAGTCCAGGGATTTGGCGAAAATTTTGACGATCCTGCGGCAGGAAAACCATTTTGTCACGCGGCTGACCGTGCGGCAGCTGGTCGGCTTCGGCCGTTTTCCCCATTCGCAGGGAAGGTTGACCCGGGAAGACGAGGAAATTATTTCGAGGTACATTGATTTTTTGGAACTGACGGATCTGGAGCACCGGTTCCTCGACGAACTGTCGGGCGGGCAGCGGCAGCGGGCCTATGTGGCGATGGTGCTTTGCCAGGAAACCGAATACGTGCTGCTGGACGAACCGCTCAACAACCTGGACATCGCCCGGGCGGTCCAGATGATGGAACATTTGCGGCGGGCGGCGTACGAATTCGGCCGCACCATCGTCGTCGTGCTGCACGACATCAACTTCGCGGCCAAATATGCCGACCGCATCTGTGCGATGAAGCACGGGCAAATTGCGGCGTTCGGAACGGTGCAGGAAATCATGAAGCCGGAACTGCTGTCGGACATTTTCGAGACGAACATCGACATCATCGAAGGGCCGTACGGACCGATAGCGGTGTATTGATGGATTCGTACTCGACTTCCGTTAGCGCAGAATAGAGCCCTTTTTTGCCCAAATAAGGCCCTGTAGTTCCGTTAGCCAACAACATCAGCCCTGCGCAGCCAACGGATGGAGACGGCGGAAATGCCGAGCATGAGCAACAGGTTCATGCCCGCAAACAGGGCCGTCTCGCCCGGGGTGAGGGAGCTCTGGCTGAGCGCGCCCATCCCGATGGTGAGGAGCGAGTGCGGAAAGAACATGCCCAAATGCATGACATACATGCCGAGTCCGGCGAATGCGGTGCACAATCCGATGCCGACGGGTACGGCGAAACTGCGAATGCGCATGGACAGCGCCAGTTGCAGCGCGGCGATGGTCAGGGAAGCGATCCAGCCCCTGAACAGCCACCCCGACAATTCGACCGGAAGGCCGGAACCGATTCCCGCCCACAAGCCGCCCGAAACATACAGTACGCCGAAGAACAGCTGCACAATCCCCAACAGCACGGCAACAACGATCCATTTGGCGAGGAAGATGCCGGCTCCGGTTACCGGTGCGGTCATGATCATGTTCCAATTTTTGCCCTGGTGCTCCAATCGCCACACGTACGAGCAAAGGATCGCGATGAGGACCGGCAAGAAAAATTCCCCGTAAAACAGGCTGACCTGCGACCACAGGCTGTACCACCCGTTGTTCAACACACCCTGGTTCATGACAAAGTTGGCGCAACCCGCCAGCACGCTGATGACCGGCAAAACGACCAGGATCCACCAGATGCGGGAACGCCGCATTTTTATCCACTCCGCGGAAACGCACCGCATCAACATGTCCATCCCTCACCTTTCCTGTCTTGATACGTGGAAGCTGCCAACCGCATAAATCCCGATGCCGGCCGCGAGCAGCGCCGCCATTGCGGGCCACGAAGTACCCGCGTCCCGCACCGCAAACCGCAGCGTGTCATCGGCGTAAAGTTGGGAAACCGGACTCAAGCCGGTGTAATAGGCCCATACGAACAACCGGCTCACGCACTGCGGAAACAAATCCGCCGTCAGGCCGATGAAACCGCCGACGAGGCCGACGGTCAAGGCGAAAGCCTGGTTTTTCACCGCCAGCGATAGCCATTGCTGCAGGGCGATCACCGCCAGGGTGGCGATCGCCGTTCCCGCCACGAGCCGGACAAGCAGAAGAAGCGGTACCGGCTCCCCGATGGGCTGGATCAGGCCGAACGCGGCGACGGCCAGCGCCTGAAGCAGGCAGACGCCCAACAGGATGGCGGATGCGGCGGCAAACTTGGCCGCATAAAGCGCGCCGCGCTTGACGGACAAGGCCGCGAGCAGCTTCCATGTGTTTCCCTTGTGTTCCATGTCGCAGATGCGGGAGACGCAAATGGCGGCCAAAATCGGCCAAAACAAACCGTTCATGGACGAAACCGTGGCGATGAGCGGTTCCCATCCGGCCAAACCGGGATTGCGGGAGAAGGATGTGCCGGCCGCCATGAACGCCCAGGCCATTTCCGCGGTCAAAATCAAAAGCACGGTCAGAAGCACGCGTTTGCGGCGCAATTTGAACCATTCAAGACGGATCGCTTTCACTACAGGCTGGCCTCCTTTCCCGTCATGTCGAGGAAAATGCGCTCGAGATTTTTTCTGCGTTCTTCGATGCGGAGTACGTCGACGGAAGCTTCCACCAACGTCCGGTTGGCCTTTGCCACCTGTTCGTCCGTCACATCCTCGAAGACAAGCCCGCCGTTTTCCAGCACCGGCGAAAATCCGTGATGGGACAGCAGCGCCCGGGCCAACGGATTGTTTCCGGTTTTCATGATGACGGCAGGCCGGCTTTTGCTTTTGAGCTGCTTCAGGCTTCCCTGAAACAGCATCTTGCCTTCGTTGATGATGCCCACCGAAGTGGCGACCTGCTCGATTTCGGTCAGCAGGTGGCTGGAAACGATCACCGTCATGCCGTTTCCTTCGACGAAGGGGAGAACGTTTGCCGATTTGTCGTGTCCGATGACGGGAAGGGCATCGACCGAAGCGAGCTGCCTGATCTGCTCGAATTGCCGTATTCCACCAAAAGGAAACACCCCCGCAAAAACGGCCACGGGCTGGGGCTGCCCATGGTGGCGAGAATCGTGCGGGCGCATCGCGGGCAGCTGGTGCTGTCCGCCGATGCCGGACACGGGTTTCGCGCGGAAATGGTCCTGCCCGCCATCGGTCCCTGACAGGGTGATGCCGCAGACGGGGCGAAGGATCACGACGTGGCCTGAAACAAGACGCAAGGCGCGCAGTTTCCGGAAAGAGACGCAAAAAACGCCCGCCGCGAAGCCGAAGGGTACCGTGAAGCCGGTCTGTCCCGGCCTTCGGGATCCGCTCGGGGTCGCAGCGGGCGCTTGATGGCCGCCACGCGGGCGTTGGTTGCAAGCGGGCGGTTGATGATCGCATGCAGGTGTTTGATTCGGGAGGGGGAGAACCCCTCTTTTTTGCTTTACATACAACAGGTTTGTCTGGTTGGCGAAATCCGTGATGTTTTCGCTGAACTCGCATGGGATTCTTGAAGCCATTCCTGATTTATCGGTCAAGGTTCGGCGGAATGTAAGGGCGTCGTTTGCTGCGGATTGTTTCTCCCGGTCGTGACGCACCGGCGAATGCGGGGGAGGGTGTGTTTGATGGCGGTTTGTCCCTTGATGGCCATGGGCGGCGTTCCGGGAGGCGAGTCAGGGCAGCGGGGAGGGAAGACGCTGATGATCGGGGTCAGGAGATGGCTTCCTCAATCGCAAACAAAGCGTCCAGGATTCTGCCTTTGACGAAAACGTCGAACTGATCCTCGTATCCGGTTTCTTTCGGGTTGATGAAAATGCGGGGAGCTCCGGTCGGAAAAAACAACCGGTTTACAGAGGGAATTTGCCGGCCGGTACCGGCCACCAGGAGGAGATCCGCCTTGCGGATGGCGTCCAGTGTGCAACGCCAGGCTTCTTCGGGCGGCGATTCGTCAAACAGCACCACGTTGGGGCGGAGTTTGCCGCCGCACGGACATGCCAGCTTTTGCTGAAAGGCTTCTTCCGAATGCGCCATTCCGCAAGCATGGCAACGGAATGCGCCGATCGTACCGTACAGTTCATATACGTTGCGGCTTCCGGCGGACTGATGAAGACCGTCCACGTTCTGCGTGCCGATGAAAGCCAGCAGGCCCCGTTTTTCCCATTCCGCCAAAATGTAGTGTCCCTCGTGGGGAAGTGCGTCTTTCAAATGATTGACGCGCACCGAGAAAAATTGGTGAAACACGTCGTAATTGCACTCCAGCGCTTTGACGGTTGCCGCCGCCCGGGGATCGATGCCGCGCAGGTCGTTTTTGGAGCGGATATCGATCATGCCGGAATCTTCAGACAACCCGGCACCCGAGATCAGCACCATGCGACGGGTATTTTTGATGAGTCCGGCGGCGCGCAGGATGGAATGGTCCAACGCGTTGACCGTGCAAGGAACCCGATTCATCGGTTACACCTCCCGGTTGAACACGGAATATCATGGTTCATTTTTGCCGCGTCGTTTGAATGCCGCATCGGTTCTGATATAATAATATCATTCAAAATGCTGTATCTATATCTTTTTGTTATTTATTTTTGTAAAAATCAATCATTGATGAGTGATATAATGACAAATTCGCGCGAGATTATTACAATCCGCAAGGACGGATCCCAGATTGTGGAGTACAACAATCCGCTTTTTGAAAGCTTTGCCGTAAAGTCCTATTATGGCTCCAACCAGATCTATTATGTGACGGAACACTGGCACGAAGATGTGGAAGTGTTGTATGTCATCGATGGAGAATTGGCATACAACGTCAACGGAAAATCCGTCGTGTTGCATGCGGGAGAAGGAATTTGCGTCAATTCCAAGCGCATCCATTCGAACCGCTCCGTCCCGGGGAAACCTTGTGCGTACTATTGCAGCATCATCCATCCGTCCCTTCTTTGCAGTTCCAAATATATCGAGAACACGTACGTGGCCCCCTTGCTGGGTGCGAATTCTTTCGATTATCTGTTGCTGAGTCGCCATGACTGGACGCATGTCATTTTGGAAGAACTGGAACGATTGTTTGAAGCCGCGGATCCCAAGACGATCGAACTGGACATCCTGGAGGCGTCCTTCAGAATATGGAAAACGATTTGCCAAAACATGGACATGCCTTCCGGAGCGGCGGCACCGGCTTCCCTCGAAGTCGGCACCTTCAAATCCATGATGTTGTACATCCAAAACCATTACATGGAGAAAATGGCGCTGGAGGAGATTGCGGCCGCCGGAAATGTCGGAAAAACGCTCTGCACGAAGCTTTTCAAAAAGTACGTTTCCATGACGCCCTGGGAGTATCTGATCCATTACCGGATTCAAAAAAGCATTGAACTGCTGACCAAAACGGACATGAGCATCACGGAGATCGGCTACGCCACCGGTTTTGCGAGCGCAAGCCATTACACGAAAACGTTCCGCGAGATGATGGGATGTACCCCTGCGAAATACAGAAAAGACAATTCCGCCTGCCGATCCGATTATTTTCTCATCCCCCAAAGGGATTTCACTGGACGTTAGGCGGAAGATGGCATGCAAGAAAGGATGTAAACGCAACAAACGTGGAAGAAACCGGATTTTTCTGCATAAAAAGCAAACCTGAGTCGGCCGGATACCAACGAAAGCTCCGATGGCTCAAGCAACGGTTTGCCGAGGGGCTGAAGCTGAAAATTCCCGGACGGATGGCCGATTATCCATTTTTCCAGACAAATCGCGGCCCCTCGGCTCCCATCACGCCGTTCGGAACAAAACCCGCTTTTTCCAGCACCCGCCGGGAAGCCGCATTGTCCGGTTTCGTTTCGGCTTCGACGGATAACACGCCCGGCTGTTTCGCGGCCCAGCGCACCACGGCGGACACCGCCTCCGTCATCAATCCTTGGCCTTCGTATCCCGGATTCATGCCGTAGCCGATTTCCACCGTTCCGCTATTGCCCAATCCTTTGAACGACAGCATGCCGACGACGGTTCCGCTGCCGTCGTTCAGCTGCAACGCCCACAGCGCATGCCAAATGCGCTGCTGCGGATTTTTCAGGCATCCTTCCAGCATTTCCGAAAAGGCGGCTTTCAGCGTTTCATCGGGTTCGCGCTCGATCATGCCGCGCATTTCTTCATCGGAAAGAGGATAGATGTTCAGCCGCTCGGTTTGAATCGTGATTGGCAAGGTGATCGACTCCGTTTTGAAAAGATTCCTTGTTCGTCGTCCTTTTTGCTGCGTGAGTATCAGCCCGGGACCAACGCATCGGTTTTGCCGGTTTGCGGGCTGCCGCAAACGTCATCATCACCGGGTACGCCTGTCCATTCCAACTCTACTATAATTATCCGTACCCGACGATCTGAAAAAATTGGAAATCGTCAGGCCGTCCGTCTCCGGAACAGTTCGCATGATGGAGCGGTCCGGGCCGCAAAAAATACGGACTCGACTCGTGATGGAGAGATCGCGAATGATTCAATATACCGCCAAACACCTCACCGTATTTGAAAGCCAAATCTACAAAACGACATCCACGATCATCGAAACGGAAGATTGCGTGATCGTTGCGGATCCGTGCCTGCTGCCTTCCGAAATCGAGGATATTCGTGAGCATGTCGTGCGCGTGAAAGGCACTCGTCCGCTGTACCTGATCTTGACCCATTCCGATTGGGACCATGTTGTCGGGGCCGGAGCGTTTCCGGATGCGACGGTGATTGCAAGTGCCGCATTTCGGTCCAAAAAGCCGGAAGAGATCCTGGAGCCGTCGAAGGCCTTTGATGATCAATACTATATCGATAGAAATTGGCCGATTCTTTATCCGGATGTGGACGTTGCCGTTGCGAAAGATGGAGAGCGGTTGGTCGTTGGTGACACAACCCTCACCTTCTATGCAGCGAAAGGCCATACGGATGACGGGGTTTTTGCGATCGTTGAACCCCTCGGCATCTGGATTGCGGGCGATTATTTGTCGAATGTGGAATTTCCGTTTATCTATTCGAGTTCGAAGGACTACGTTGAAACGTTGGAAAAAACGGAGATGATCCTGTCGAAGCATCCAATCAACGCGTTGATTCCCGGGCATGGGCACATCGCCTTCAGCAAAGAGGAAATCATCAAAAGAAAAAATGACGGCCTTCATTATATTGCAAGTTTGAAACAAGCGATTCGGTCCGGTGCGGAACATGATCATTTGATATCCGGCTATCCGTACAAACGAAGTTTGAAGGCTTGCCACGAGGAGAATGTGCAATTTTTGATGAAGGAACTGGCAACGGAATGAGCACGCGCATGAACAGGCCATTGGCGATCAGGATTCGTTGATTGCGGAATTAGAATCATCATGAAAGAAGGAGTTGTGTCCGGCGACTCCCCTGGCACGGACTCTTGGATGGTAAACCTCCGAGAAGCCGTCGAATGACCCGTCAGGCCGTCAACCTGGTCCCGCGTAAGGCAATCTGTTATTTTGATCGCCCGGTTGTAAAGCCTAATGACGTCTGATCCGGAATATGTAGTACATGAAATGCACTTCGTGAGGACGATGAAGGACATTTCATGTACCACATTTTGTCCGAACGGCGGAAAACGAGGGAACGAAGTGCATTTCATGTCATACATTTGCCGAAAAAGAACCATTTCCACTGAAATAACCAAAATGAAGTACACAAAATGCACCTTGTTGTCACAAAATGGCCAAATTGCTCAAAACGAAGTACACGAAATGAACTTCACGGTTATCAGCATTTCCTTTCTTCAATCTTCACGGGAAGAAACGGAACGAAACAGGAATGTCAATCGAGCCCGGGATCGAGGGGAAATCGGTCCCGGGCATTTTTTTGAGCCCCCGGCCGCTTCATCCGGGATCCAACGGCAAACCATCCGACGGTTCTACTCAAAAATGCAATTTGCATGTCAATGAATCTGCTATTTTTTACAAGACTCGAGGGAATTTCTGATACATTCTTGATATATAAAATGACAAGATTGGTCACAGAAGCTCCGTTAAAAAAGGGTGGATAGGAGAATGCGATCTCGAAAACAGTTGGCGCACATGCTGGAAGAGGCCTCGAGCATCCGAAACCATACCAACCAAATGCTGAGCGGCAACCTGGACATCAAGATCGATACGGACCGGTTCATGTTTCTGAAGGATTTGGCGGAGGACATCAATCACATCAACGGCACGTTCAATACCTACATCAACGAAATCACCCATATTCTGTCCCATCTGTCGGCGGGCAACATGGCGGTGGCCTTTTCGACGGATGTGCGTTATCACGGTGACTTTCTGCCGATCCGAAATGCCCTGTACAAAATCCGGCAATCCTTGAACCATTCCTTCGAAGAGATTCAGAAACTGTCCGAAGAAATCGATGCGATGAGCACGCATGTGGAGAGCGGGGCCGCCTTCCTGGCGACGAACGCAACGGAACAGGCCGCTTTCATTGCCGATTTGACGTCCACGCTTTACGACATTACGGACAAAACGGTCAACAATGCGGAACACGCGACGGCCGCCGCGAAAACCGTCGAGGCAATCCGGGCGGAAACCGAAGTCGGCCAAAACTTCATGAACGAGATGCTGTCCTCCGTGGACAAGGCGAAAGCCTCCATTCACGAAATTTCCCACGTCATCGAATTGATCAACGAAATTGCCGGCCAGACCAAGCTGCTCGCCCTGAACGCATCCATTGAAGCGGCAAGGGCCGGCGAGTCCGGCAAAGGGTTTGCCGTCGTCGCCGAAGAGATCGGCAAACTGGCCAAAAAAAGCAGCGAAGCCGTCGGACAAACCGAACAGCTGATCAACAACGGGATTGCCGCGGCCGAAGACAGTGTCGCCATCACGAAAAAAACGGCGGAAACGTTCCGGAACATCCGCGATTCCATCGAAGGGGTCGCCGGCCTGTGCCGGGAAATCGCCGAGCTGTCCAATGTGCAGGCGGAAAACCTGAAGGAAACGTCGGCGATCATTACCAACATTTCGGAGGCCGTGCAAAGCAATGCCGCCTATGCCGAGGAAAACAGTGCGGGGGCGGTGACGCTGTCGGGCATTTCGGCCCATTTGAAAAAGGTGCTGCAACGTTTCCGTCTGGTCGGACAAGCCCATGCGCGGGCCACGGACCAAAAGGCGGAAGAAACCTTCATTCGCAAGCTGACCGGAGAGTTGGCGGAAAAGCTGGCCCACGCCACGACGACCCAAAGTGCGGACGCGATTTTGGCCAGGGAAATCGAAAAGCTCGGGGATGTGGAATGCCTGTACGTGATCAACGGAGAGGGCAGGCAATTGAGCCATACGATCGTGAATCCGAAAATCCTGGTGGAGCAGGACGAAAACTTTACGCCTGCGTTGCCCGGCGAGGATTACAGCTCCAAGAAATATTTCCGGCGTGCGATGAAAAACAGGCGGGAACTCTACATATCGCCGGAATACATCTCGAAAGCGACGGGGAATTTGTGCAAGACCATTTCCTGTGCCTATCGTGGGGCTGACGGGCGGGATTATGTCATTTGCATCGACTTGCTGTGCACGTTCTGAACAACGGGGGAAAGGGGCAAAAAGCGGGGGCAGGGATGCGAAGGCGGACAAGCCTCCGTTTTCATTTCCAACGGCGCTAACGGAACGACAGGGCGCGATTTACGCCAAAACCGGTGAAAACGGCCGGGAAAAGGGGAATTCGTGCCCTGTTGTTCCGTTAGCGCGTCAGAAGCGCTTGGTTTCGCAAATCGTGTCCTGTCGTTCCGTCAGGATTGCCGCCTTGACGGTCATACGACCTGAAAGATATAAAACTTCAGGTAATCCGTCTCCGGCACGTTCCACAGGATCGGGTGGTCCGGCGCCTGCTGGCGGGCTTCGATCTGCCGGAGCGAGACGGAGGCGTCCTTCGCGGCGCTGGCGAGCACTTTGCGGAACAGCTCGTCCGTCATGAAATGGCTGCAGCTGCAGGTGGCCAAGTAGCCGCCCCGGGGCAGCAGTTTCATCGCTTTCAGGTTGATCTCCTTGTATCCGCGGGCAGCGTCGTGCACGGCTTTGCGGGATTTGGCGAAGGCCGGCGGGTCGAGGATGATGAAATCGTAGTCCCGGCACTTCTGTTCGGCCAGTCGGGTCAGCAGGTCGAACACGTCCTCGCAGACGAAATCCATTTTGCCGGCCAGCCCGTTGCGTTCGGCATTCGCTTTCGCCATGTCGACGGCAGCCTGGGAGACGTCCACGCAAGTCACGTGCTCCGCTCCGCCCATCGCCGCATTGAGGCCGAAGGAGCCGGTATGGGTGAAGCAATCCAGCACCCGCTTGCCTCCGGCGATCCGGGCCACGGCGGCGCGGTTGTATTTTTGGTCCAGGAAAAAGCCGGTTTTCTGCCCGTTTTCCACATCGACGAGATAGCGCACGCCGTTTTCGCAAATTTCCGTCACGGCGGATTCCGGCGCCGACGCCCAGTCGGACCGGTACCAGCCCTTGTATTCCGCCAGCCCTTCCCGCGTGCGAAGGGCGATGTCGTTTCGCTCGAAAATGCCGGTGACCGTTTCGCCCATTTCGGTGAGCACGTCCCAAAGGGCGCGGTAAACCGTCTCCTTGACGCGTTCCATGCCGAGGCTGGCGATTTGCACGGACAGGATGCCGCCGTAGCGGTCCACGGTCAGGCCCGGCATTTGGTCGGCTTCGCCGTGAATGAGCCGGCAGCAGGCGAAGTCTGCCCCCGGCATGACGGTTTTGCGGTAGCGAAGGGCATATTCCACGCGCCGGCGCCAAAAACGGTCGTCAAACACGTCGTTGGCGTTGCGGGAGATGAGCCGGACGGTGATCTTGCTGTTGCTGTTGTAAAAGCCCGTTCCCATGTAGGCGTTGCCGGCAAATACATCGACCAGCCCGCCGTCTTGGGGCTCGCCCTCCATCTTGCGAATTTCTTCCCCGTAGATCCAGGGATGCCTGTTCTTGACGCCGGCCTCCGCCTTGGGGGAGATCAGGACTTTCGGATACTGCCGCTGCTGTTTCATCCGGTTCACCTTGGAAAATGGTTTGGTTGCTGCGCTGATTGTACTACAATCCCGCATCTGCCTTCAACGCGGGCGCCATCAGCGGGAGCGGGACGGAAGTTGTCGATGGCCAGCCGTGCATTGCGCTTCTTCAACGCGGGCGCCATCACCGGGAAGTCGTCGAAACCATGCATTGCGGTTTTTCCGCGCGGGCGCCATCACCGGGACGAAACGAGGCGGCATTGCCGCAAAAAAGACAAGGCGCACGTTTCCTCCCTTTCCAAGCGTTCCCGGACCGGCTTCCCCGTATGCCCGCCGTCCCCTATGACACAAGCAGCGCCGCCAGCAACGTGCCGATTACGAACGCGGCCAGCCATGCATCGGTTTTGCTGATGGACGTTTCATAATAGAACGTTCGCGGCGCATCCATGCGGAACTGTTTCGCTTCCATGGCCATCGCCATGCGCTGTGCCCTGCGAATGCTCTGGGCAATGAGCGGCACGCTGTACAGCTTGAGCCTTTCATAGATGCCTTTCAAGCCTCTGGAAAATGACACGCCCCGCACCTTCAACGCATGCGTCCTCGTTTGCCACTCTTCGATCACGATCGGCACCAGCCTCACGGCCGCCAGAAAACCGTAGGCGTACTTGGCGGGAAAGCGAAATTGCTGCATCAAGGCATAAAACAGCAACACCGGACGGGTCGTGAGCAGCAGCACAAGGCTGATCATGCCGATGGCAAGCGACTTCGTTCCGATGACGAGCCCGCTCCGGATGCTTTCTTCGGAAATTTTGACGATGCCCCACTGCCACAGCACGTGCTCGCCTTTGCCGAACAGCGCCAGCGTCAACGAGGAGGACAGGAAGGTGAGGACGAAGGGCAGGCAAAGCAGCGCCAGTTTTCGGTACGCAAATCCGCTGAACAGGAAAAGGAGACCGCCATACAAACACGCCATGGTCACGATGAAGGCAAGGTCGCGGGAAAAAAACAGCACCAACATCACCAAAAACAGCAGCAGGCCTTTCCACGCCGGATTCGCATGATGCAACCATGTCGTTTTGTGCGGGACCAACCATTCCGCCAATGTTTCGGACATCGCCTGTTTCCCCCTGTGGCTGTTCCGGGCCGGTCGAAGACGCCCGCCGGGACGCCCGCCTTCGCAACCCGGTCACGGCTGAGAAATCTTGCGGATTTCCTTTAACCGCCCTTTGTCAATTACCCATTCTTCGGTGGCAAAATGATCGACCGCGCGCCGGTCGTGCGTCACCATGATGATCGTTTTCCCTTCCATCCGCTGCTGTTCCAGATCTTCCAGAATGGCAAAGGCATTACGCGCGTCCTGGCCGAAGGTCGGCTCGTCCAGCAGCAGGACGGAAGCCTGCCCCGCCGACGCCGTCACGACGCTCAACCGGCGTTTCTGCCCCAAGGACAAGTCATACGGATGCCGGCCGGAGTCGGAAGGCAGATGGAATTGCTGCAGCAGCCGCTTCACTTTCTCCGCTAATGCATCGCCCTTCAAACCCGCCTTCGACATGGGCAGCGCCAATTCATCGAACAGGGAATCGGCCACAAACTGCATCTCCGGATTTTGAAACACCAGCGCCAGCCCCTCCGGCACCAGACGCTTTTTCGGATGTTCCGGCACCGTTCTTCCCCTCAGCACATAGCGGCCGGATGTCGGAATCAATTGCGCCAGGGCCAGGAGCAGCGTGCTTTTGCCGGCGCCGTTCTCGCCGGTGACGGCAATCCATGACCGCTCGGCGACGTCAGCCTTGTCGATGCGGAGCTTGCAATGCTTCCCCCGGTAAGCTTCGAAGTGCGCCAACTCCAGAACGGGGGTATTGCCGGACCGGTTTGGGGCCAAGGGGGCGCGGCCGGAAGTCGCTCCTTCCGGCACAGCCTGCGGACGGTTCCCCGACACTTCGCTCCGTACCGGCGGTGAAAGGGCAGCAGCCGTCTCCATTGCGCTTTGCCGTTCCTCGCAACATGCGGGGGATAGGGCGGATCGCTCCCGCTCGGCGCAAATGGCCTTCCAGCGGGACGACGCCAAATATTCGTCCCAAACCTCGGGATACCAGATCCCGTATCGCACGAAGGCTTCTTTATGGTGCCGGAACACGTCGTCCGGCTTGCCGTCCGCCATGAGGCGCCCCTGTTCGTCCAGCAAGACGATCCGGTCAATCCAGTCCACGATCGCTTCGATTTTGTGTTCGACCAGAATGACCGTTCGATCGTGCAGGGCGTGTTTGACGGCGTCCCAGATTTGAACGGTGCCTTCCGGGTCCAGCAGAGCCGAAGGCTCATCGAGAAAGACGGTTTCCGGCCGCAACAGCAGCACGGAAGCCAGCGCCAGCCGTTGCTTCATGCCCTGGGACAACGCCCGGATCGGGACATGGAGTTGATCGAAGGACAGCCCGACCCGGGAAAGCGCCTCGCGCATCCGCGGTTCCATGTCCTGCCGGGGAACCCGCAGATTCTCCAACACGAAAGCCAGCTCTTCGTCGACGCAAGGCATGCAAAATTGCGTGTCCGGATCCTGAAACACGAACCCCCATGACGCGGGCCGTTGAATGCGGTCGCACTTCATCGGCACCTCGACGGAATGAGGAATCAGTCCGCTCAACACCTGCAGCAGCGTCGATTTTCCCGAACCGCTCGGGCCGAGGATGAGCACTTTTTGGCCTTTTGGCACATGCAAGGTCAAATCATGAAAGTAGATCTCCGGCTCCCCGGGAAACTTCAGGCGCAACCGTTCAACGCTGACGACGGTTCCGGCATCTTGGAACGCGCCAGCGGAATGCTCCGCCAAAGGCGCACGGAAAACCCCGTATCCGGAAGATTCCCGGGACCTTGCCTGCGCGGAAACGGCCTGCGCCGGTTCATTTGCAATCCTCATGCGGACCCACCTTGCCTGTCGATGATGCGGATGACGGGGGATTCCCATACGTTGCACCGCAAGCAGAACGAACGAACATTCAGCGGCCCAGCTGTTCGTATTCGTCCGGCGAAACGGGGCGGATCAAATTTGTCACCTTGGTCGCTTCCAGCGCCTTGATGATGAAATACGCGAAGACGCCCGTGAAGATGAAGGCACTGATCGTCCTCAGCCCGTACTTCACAGCCAACGCCCACGCTTCCAGATCCGCATAGCCGTAATACAGATCCAGCAGGAAACTGCCCAGACAGGACATGACCCCGGCAAGACCCGCGACCGCGATGTTGTACCGTTTGTAGCGGAAAGCCGCAAACAACAGCTCGGCCGCCAAACCCTGCACAAACCCGTAGACCAACACCTGCACGCCGTGGCCGATGAAGGCGGACAACCCCGCCCCGGCCAGGCTGGCGAGCAGGGCGGTTCCCGGTTTGCGGATGAGCAAAAAGGCGAACGGGCCCACCATGAACCACATGCCGTACAACAACTGCCGCAGCGTGGGCAAAATCGGTTTGATGAACGTGTAAAAATCGTCCCAAAATTTCATGATGACGCCAAACACGATGCCCACCATGATCGTCACCAGCACGTCGGTGAATTTCCACTGTTTCATCCCGGATTCTCCTTTTTCCATTGGAATTTGAAAAAACAAAAACCGCCTGGATAAAAGCCAGACGGTTTCACGCACGGATCAAGCACGTTTCTCCGCCATCTTCTCTACGCTGGTATTATCCAGATCAGATCAAACGGTCAGCAGCGGCCGACAGCTGCTATCTCAGCCCGATTCCCTCGAGCCCCCGTAAATGGCGATATGTTGTTTTTTCATTTGCCACCAGTAAGATACAACATCGTTTCGCTTTTGTCAATGCCCATCCCGGAACTCTCGCGTTTTCTGTCAAGAAACTATCTGTGCCCTGATGGCGCCCGTTACCCGTGGACGGAGATCGAAGTGACGAAAGCTGAAATCGGCCCGCCGCCCCCGGGATTGTCCAAAGAAGCGTCGTGGGAATGGTCGCCCCATTTCAGCGCCGTGGCCAATGCCTGGCTGCCGCAGGGAACGATGGTTTTCAAATTGAGCGGGTATGACAAATGGAGAAACAAACGGATCGACCAGATTCGCATGCAAAAAACGTGCCCATCCGGTTTGTGGCCGAAGCGCTTGGCGCCGAAGTCACCTGGGATGGCAAGAAGATGAGGGTAGGCGTAAAAAGGGAATAGAGGCATCGACGCGGATGGCGTCCATCCCTGCGTGCAATGCAAGGAAAGCCCCCAATGTGCAGGGGCTTTCTTTTTGCGATCTATTTTGATGGGAGAGAGGATACGCGCTGCAAATCTATCATGTCAGAATTCCTCTTCTTTTTTTGCCATAAATCTGGTAGAATTTACTAGGAATACCAAAAGAATGCGCTTTCGTATGTTGTTGGAGAAGGCGCTTGGATTGTCGCGGTGAAACGAATGGGCTCCCATCTTGGGGGTTCCATGTTTCACGGCTTGACAGGGGGTGATTGCAAAACGGGGCATGTGTCCAACTGAAGTGCAGGCGATTGCGGGCGCATCAATTGAAAGAACAGGAGGTTGATCATTTCCATGCTAAAACGTTTAAAGAAACTGCTCTCATTGCTCTGTTGCTTGGCCATGTTGACGTCGCCCTGGTCCATCGGGTTGGCAGCCGATGCTGACGACATCGGGTATGCCGCGGAGGATGAAGCGCCGGCGGAAACGCCGACCGCCTTGTTCGGAACGCCCCAGCTCGGCGCCGACGATCCGCTGTGGGCCATGACGAAGGAGTATCCCATCGACAAAAGCACCGTTCCCGATGACGAGAGACCCCATGCCACGGGCACGGTGAGAATCCTCTGGGACTATGACTACCTGTATGCCCGCGTCGAGGTGAAGGACAGCAATCTGTACGTCGGCCCCGGTGCGGATTATACATACGACAGCGTGGAGTTTTTCGTCGGTCCGGGTTCGAGCGGCTCCAACCAGTGGCGCGTCAGCGCAACGGGCGTGTTCTCCGGGCTGTCCTATGCGGGCAGAGCCGCGTGGACCGAGATCACGGACACGGGCTACATCGTGGAAATGCGAATCCCGAAACGGGATTTGACCCTGCAGCCGGGCAAATTCACCTTCGAAGTGAACATCAACAACTCGACAGCTGACGGCGGGGACCGCTATGAAGTCGTGTCCGCCTTCGGTGAGCCGGACTCCGGGTTTGGCGGCCATCAATCCTTCGAGGACAGCATTGAGCTCATTCCGGCCGAAGTGGAGGATCCCCGCTTGTCCATCATCCTTTCGGCGGAGACGGGCGGCACCATCACGCCGAATGCGCCGGGCAACGTGCTGCGGGTGGATCCCGGCTCGGACATCACCTTTACGGTGATCCCCGATTACGGCAAAGTCGTGGACACCTTGACGGTCAATGGCGAACCGGTGGATGTGGATGAGAATAACCAATTCACGTTGACCGGGATTAACGCCAACCAAAGGATTCACGTGACCTTCAAGGACGACCCGGCGGCCGAACCGCTTTCCTTCATCGTGTGGAACGACAACTTCGCCCGAGGCGAATATACGACGGCGGTCATCATCGACCTGGGCGAAGGCCGTGAAGCGCTCGGCTCCGAACTCGATCCGGGCCTGTTTGAAGTGTCGGCCAGAAACACGACCTTAAGCGGCGACACGGTGGTCTTCGAAGGGAAGCGCAACATCTCGCGGGTGTACGCCAACGACGAACCGAAGGTGCGCGGCTATCGCGGCAAAGTGCACAATTCGCCGGATTACCGGGAAGGGCTGGACCAAGGCCGCTACATCGTCGTGGAGCTGGAGTTTTACACGGAAGTCGGCGGCAGCACGACGCTCGACGGCAGCAGCAACTCGACGCTGCAAACCTACAGCATTGTGCAGAAAGGCGACATCGTGCTGGCGGAAGGCGATCCGATCACGTATGCCGTCTTCAAGCAGACGGACGTCGTGAACCCGATCCTGGACAAATTCACGACCGGCAACAACGAAACGCTCAACTATGCGCTGTACATCCACAAGGATGAAGCGGGCAACGAGGTGAAGGGACTGCCGCTGTACATCTATACCCACGGCTTCTCGCGCGGCGGCACGCAAGCCCACATCGACCAGAAGGCATCGATGAAATCGGCCAACGGTTCGGTTGCCCTGATGAAGAAGATGGAAGAGGATCCCGAGAAATACGCCAGCCATATCCTGAATATTTCCTACAGCGGCGGTTCGGCTCCCCAGATCGGCGATGTCAGGCAAGTGATCGACGATTTGATTGCCGACGGGCTTGTGGATCCCAACCGCATCTATGCGTCGGGCTTCTCGCTGGGCGGCTTCTATACGAACAACCTGGTGAACACATACCCCGGCTTCTTCGCGGCGGCCGCACCGATGGGCATCGCAGCCGGCTGGCCGCAGGCGAGCCTTAATGAAGCTCACCGGGATCTGGCCTACTGGATTTTTGTCAACGCCTACGACACCCGGGTCGGTGCAAGCAACCTCGACAACTTCGCCAATGACATTGTGGATATGACCAACGCAAGGGCTTCCCGGTTCGAAAGCAACGAGGCGCTGACGTGGCCGTACAATCAATACGATCAGCCGAGCCAGCGGCCGGATCCGAACAGCACGCCTCCCCTGCTCGATTACATCGCGCACGAAGTGGAAGCGGCGGTGCTTTACAACCGGATCACGATGGAAAATCCGTTTACGGAGGAGATCTGGAGCATCGCTCCGATCATGCAGTCCCCCGACTTGCCGGCCTGGGACGATGACTACACCGACGTCTTTGACTGGATGTTCTCGCAAATCAGGCGGGGCGTGCCCGACGTTCCGGGCGACTTCACGGCAACGGCAGGCAACCGGCAAGTAACGTTGAAATGGTCAGCTCCGTCCCACAATGGCGGACATGACATAATGGGTTACAAAGTCTGGCATGGCGACAACACGCCGGTAACGGTGGACGCATCGACGTACGAATATACCTTCAAGGGCCTGACGAACGGTCAAGAGTATACGTTCAAGATCGTCGCATTCAACGAGAACGGCGACAGTGCGGCGGTTAGCGTGAATGCAACGCCGACAGGCGGTTCCTCCGGCGGCGGAGGCGGCGGAGGAGGTGGCGGAGGCGGCGGAAGCGGCGGCACCTCCGAAGATGCAACAGACGACGAGTCGCCTCAACCCGGCTACACGCTGATCACGCCGGAAGACCAGCCTGCCGTCACGGATGAAGACGGCATCACGACCCTCCCGGGCGGCGGCGAGATTGTGCTCGAGAACGGAATCACGATTCAAGTGCCGGCAGGCACAACGATCGATGAAAGCGGCACGATCGTGATCGGATCGGGCGGCGCGACGATCATCCTGGATGCCGGTTGGACGCTGAACATCCGGGAAGGCGCGGAGCTTGTGCTCGACGAAGACTTTGCCCTGGGCTTCTACGTGGCGTCCGGCAATCCTTTTGATGATGTCAACGAGAACGCCTGGTTCTACGACTACGTGAATACCGCCTACACCTTCAGCCTGTTCGACGGCACGTCGTCCTCGACGTTCTCGCCGAATGCCGTCGTGACGCGGGCGATGATCGTACAGGTACTGGCCAATCTCGAGGACGTGGACCGCTCCGAATACACGGCTTCCAGCTTCATCGACGTGGCAGACGGAGCATGGTACACGGCGGCCATCGAGTGGGCGGCTGAAAACGGCATCGTCCACGGCATCGGCGGCGACCGGTTCGCTCCCAATGCTCCGCTGACACGCGAGCAGATGATGGTGATCCTGTACAACTATTTGGCATACGCCGGTTACGAGATTCCGGAAATCGAAGCCGAGCCCTTCGCGGATGAAGACGAGATCAGCCCGTGGGCATTGGAGGCCGTCCAGGCTCTGCGCGGCATCGAGCTGATCGCGGGCAAGGGCAACAACCGCTTCGATCCCAAAGGAACCGCAACCCGCGCCGAAATTGCCACCGTCTTTGTCAAACTCATCGAATATTTGGCCCAAGCCGAGGAGTAAGCAGGCATAAAGGGAGACCCTTCCCGCGGACATGGAACCCGCAGGAAGGGTCTCCTTCTGTTTTTCCGGTTTCAATCCCTTTTTTTGATCACGCGGGACAACCTTGATCAACGCGCTCATTCATCTGTAAAATGTGCATTGTTGATCGCGAAAACCTGATGAGGGGGAATTTCCCGTGATTCTCATGATGGACAAAGCTCCATGCAAGGTTTGAGGATCCTGCATGGAGCCATGAGCCGTTCATAGGCTCTTCTATCCTCAGACTTTGCACTTTTGATCTTCATGAAACCATCAAAGGGGCAAAGTCAAATGAAAAACCGCATACATGAGCTGAAAGTTTTCTACATCCTGTGGAGTACGCAAGGGTTGTCGCAGCTTGGCAGCACGATGACGAGCTTCGCATTGACGCTTTGGTTGTATCAGCAGACCGGGTCGGCGCTGCAGACGGCATGGTTGTCCATTTGCTCTTATGTTCCGTATGTCCTGATGAGCATGTTTGCCGGGGCGCTGTCCGACAAATGGGACAAGAAAAAGACGATGCTGGTCTGTGATGCGGTTGCCGCTTGCTGCACGATGTTGGTTTTTGTTCTTCTGAAAACGGACTTGCTCCGCGCCTGGCATTTGTACGTGCTGAATGCGGCAAACGGCCTGATGAACACGGTGCAGAGCCCGGCAAGCGACGTCGCGACCACGATGCTGACATCCAGAAAACATTACCAGAAGGTGAGCGGCCTCCGCTCCCTGTCCCGGTCGCTGGTGACCGTTCTGCACCCGGTGCTTGCCACGTCGCTTTATGTTTCGGGTGGAATGGATGTTGTCATTGCGTTCGATTTGGGCGCTTTCTTGATCGCGTTTTTTGCGCTGCTGCTGTTTGTGCGGATTCCGCGAACCGCAGCAGCCGCAGGGGATCAGGAATCGTTGTTCGCCTCCGTCAAGGCCGGTCTCCGGTGCCTGAACGAAAATCGCATGGTGCTGATGCTGATCCTGTTTTTGGCCGGCGTCAATCTGGCGGCCTCCGCCTTTGATGCGGCGCTTCCGGCATTCATCCTGCCAAGGGAGAACGGCGGAGAGGCCGTTTTGGGAATCGTCACGTCCTTCGCGGGCATGGCCATGCTGGCAGGCAGTTTGGCTGCATCCGTCATGCCTCCGCCCAAAGACCGGATCCGCCTGATCGTGGTCACCATGTTGATCTCCCTCACGCTGGGCAACTTTCTGATGGCGTTGACCGATTCGCCGGTAGCATGGTGCATGGCACAGGTTTTCGGCTATTTGCCCGTCCCGTTGATGAGAGCGAGCCTGGATGTCATCATACGATCGACGATTCCGGCCGGGATGCAGGGCAGAGTCTATTCGTGCCGGAACACGCTGCAGTTTTTCACGATCCCCATCGGCTTTTTTGTTGGCGGGTGGATGATCGACGACATTTGCGAACCGTTCATGGAAAGCATGGCTCCGGAAAGCATCATGGTTGCCCTGTTTGGCGCAGGAAAAGGATCCGGAGCAGGCTTGATGATCTTCATCCTGGGATTTTTGGGCTTGGCGATCTGTCTCGTTTTTGGTGTCATTCTCAAAAAATACCGATTCCGTGAGCAGGTTTGATCGGCGTCTTTCGCCGCCAACCGTCCAGGGCTCGCCGCAGCCGGCAGGTTCGCCGGTTGCGGCGGGCCATTTTTTTTGCGGGATCCGGCGGACTCGTCATCCTCCCAAAGTTGTTGGACCGCGTTGACTTCCCGGTTCGATCTTGTCACTATAAAAGCAACAACAATGAAACGCCGCCGTCCGTGATGCTCCCGCAAGGTGCGGGAACAAGAAACGGGCGAAAAGCACGAGCAAGGAGCAAACAGCGATGAAGCCAAAGGCGCCGGAAGCGGACAACCTGAAAATCGGAGATTCCATCGTCGTCACCATCAAAAGGATCGGCATCAACGGCGAAGGCATCGGCTATTACCGGCGAAAAGCGGTGTTCGTGCCCGGCGCGTTGCCGGATGAAGTCGTGAAGGCGAAAGTCGTCAAGACGAGCCCGCGTTTCATCGAAGCGAAATTGGCCGTCATCGAGCGAAAGTCCCCGCACCGGACAGCACCGGTCTGCCCCGTCTACGAGCAATGCGGCGGCTGCCAGCTGCAGCATCTCGACGACGCGGGACAGCGCGCGGCCAAAATGGAAATCGTCCGCGAGTCGTTCGCCCGCTATGCCGGCCTGGACAATCCGCCCATCCGGCCGATTGCATCCATGGCCGATCCGTGGCACTATCGCCACAAAGCCCAGCTGCAGGCGGGCACGATTGACGGGCGCACCGCGCTCGGTTTGTATTCGCCGTCCAGCCACAGGCTCGTGGACATCGCGGGTTGTCCGGTGCAACATGACGACATCAACCGGGCCGCCGGCGTGATCCGTTCCCTGCTCGAACAATTCGGCATCCCGCCCTGGCAAGAGAAGTCCGGCCAAGGCCTTCTCCGCACCGTCGTCATCCGCAGAAGTTCCCATACCGGCGACATGCAGGTGACCTTCGTTCTGACGAAGGAACGGTTGCCGAATGCGGACAAGCTGATCGCGGGCATCCGTTCCGCCCTCCCGGATGTGGTTACCGTCGCCGTCAACAAGCAGGACAAGAAAACGCCCCTCGTCTTCGGCGCACATACCCGCGTGCTGTGGGGCAAACCGGCGATCGAAGAGCGGCTCTGCGACCTCGCGTACCGGTTGTCGCCGCGGGCTTTTTTCCAGATCAATCCGCAGCAAACGACGGTCCTGTACGATTACGTGAAAGAAGCCGCTGCGCTGACCGGCAAGGAACGCGTTGTCGACGCCTATTGCGGCACGGGCACAATCGCCCTCTGGCTGGCGCCGGAAGCTGCCGAAGTGCGGGGGATCGAAGAAATCCCCGAAGCCGTCCGGGACGCGCAGGAAAATGCGCAAGCGAACGGCATCCGCAACGCCCGTTTTTACCTCGGAAAAAGCGAAACCCTTCTCCCTTCCTGGGTCAAAGAAGGGTATCGGCCCGATGTCATCGTCGTCGATCCGCCCCGCACCGGTTGCGACCAGAAGTTGCTGTCTGCCGCCATCGCAGCAAGGCCGAAGCGATTCGTCTACGTGTCCTGCAGTCCCGCCACCCTGGCCAAAGACTGCAAGGTGTTGCTGGACGGCGGTTTTGCGCTCGAATGGATCCGGCCGGTGGACATGTTCCCGCAAACCGCACATGTGGAGGCAGTATTATTGATGGTTCGCAACGATTGAGATGTGACAGTATTGTTCCAATCACTGCTGCTCCGCTCCCGCCATAATGGCATCTGCCCGTGCGAGAAGGTTTCTTCAAGAAATATTCCCGCCCAAAATAAAAATTTTTGGTAATATGGTGAGGGAAATGTTCAATCCCAATGATTCGATTCAAAGGGAGGGGACACCCCATGATCATAACCACGAAACTTCATATTCCCCGATCGCGAAGCAGGCATGTTGCGCGTCCCCGTCTCACCCGGCGTTTGCATGAAGGGTTGGATCGCACGCTTACGTTGATCACAGCTCCAGCCGGGTATGGCAAAACGACATTGCTCAGCGAGTGGGTGATGGCGCTGGAACATCCCGTCGCCTGGGTGTCGCTGGATCATGGGGATAATGATCGCATGCGCTTCTGGGCACATACCCTTGCAGCGCTAAAACAAGCTTATCCGTCCTTCGACCAACAGGACGTGCTTCGTCATGCCGCGGAAGATCCATCGGGCGAGTCGCTGATTGCAGCGCTCATCAACGGGCTTCATCGCATTCCGCAAACGACGGTGCTCGTATGGGACGACTTTCATCATATCGAAGAAGCGTCAATCTTGAAGGGCGTCACTTATTTGCTGGAACGCGTGCCGTCGCATGTCCATCTTTATCTTGCAAGCCGGAATGATCCATCGCTTCCTCTTGCCAGGCTGCGGGCAGAAAACAGGTTGATCGGGTTGGATGCGAGTGATCTCCGGTTTGTGCCGGCCGAAACGACCAAATTTTTTGCGAAGTGCGGCGGTCTGCAATTATCCGATGAAGACGCGGCTGCCGTACAAAAAAAGACGGAGGGATGGGCAGTGGCGATGCGGCTGGCGGTCTTGTCATCGCACGAACATGCCGATCCCGTTTCCCTGATCCGCAGGATGGCCGGAACGGAACGTGATATATCGGATTATTTCTTTGATGAGGTGTTCGCCCGACAATCCGAAACGATGCAGCACTTTTTACTCTATACATCGATCTTGGATCGGATGACGGGCGAACTTTGTCAGGCGGTAACCGGTATCGCTGAAAGTCATGCGTATCTGCAGCAATTGGACAAGGGAAACCTGTTTCTTGCAGCTTTGGACGAGCGGCGGGAGTGGTACAGGTATCATCATCTCTTCCGGCAATTTTTGACGGCGCAGTTGAAAATGCGCGAGCCGCGGCAATGGAAAACCTGTCATATGAAAGCGGGAAAATGGCTTGAAAATAACGGTTATCCACATGAAGCGGTGGATCATTACCTTATGGCCGCAGATTACGAACAAGCGCTTCCATTAATAGAGAAAATGTCGCAGGAACTGATGGACAAGGAATGGACGACGCTTAGTACGTGGTTGAACGAAATTCCCGACACGCTGTTATTTGCCAGGCCGATGATGCTGCTGACAAAACTTGCCGCCCAATACATGTCCGGGCAAGTCGTAGCGGCCACAGACGGGTATTGGAGAGCGCTTCGCAGGTTGGATGAAGACTCCGCCTCCCTTCCTCCTCCGGCAGTCGAAATCTTACGTGCCGGACTTGCTTTTCTGGCCGCATTTCGCACGTTTTTGGATCGCGACTTTGAAGATGCGGTTCAATTCTCCAAGGCGTATGTCGAGAAGCATGCGGAAGGCGATTTTTTCATCGGGTTCGGGCGCGACCGGGACGGTTATCATCCGGTGTTGGACATCTACGTGTCCGATGACAGCCTTCAACTGGCGGAACAGGTGCTGACTCCCTTGCTCTCGATTTGGTCCGGAACCCGAAATCAATATTTTGTCGCTCATCTCTATATCGACTTGGGGAAAATGCAGTACGAACGAAATCGCTTGGTCGATGCGGAGAAGGTAATGCGTCAAGCTTATGAGATTGGAAAATTGCATGATCATCGAAGCCTGGCGACCATCGCGGCGCTATGGCTCGCCCGCATTGCCGCCGTACAAGGAGACGGGAAGACCTCAAATCAAATCTTGCGCGAGTTGACCCAACTCACGTCCAGGACGGCGAAGTCCCGTTTGTCCGGGAAAATCGCCTTGTTTCGCGCAATGCTGGCAAGGATGCAAAGAGAAGAGAAACCGGTGAAACAATGGCTGAGAAAGAGCGGTTTGCGAAGTTCTGACGAAATTCCGGTATCGATGATCAAGGAATATGATTTGCTGGCTGCTGTATTGGCAGAGGAGGGCAAAACAGAAGAAGCCGCAGCTTTGACGGAGCGCCTGCTCCGGCTTTCGATAAAAGCCGGACGGCTTAGCGACCGAATCCGTCTGCTCGTTCACAAGAGCAGGATCCTGTCTTTGCAGGGAAAGATTTCCTCCTCCATGGATGTATTGGAAGAGGTGCTGGCATTGGCACGGCCGGAAGGGTATATCCGAACTTTTGTCGACGAAGGAGCACCCTTCGGACAATTGTTGGATCGATATATCCGACTGCGGCAAAATCAGCATTACCGCCCCACTCACAAGGTGCCTTTATCCTATGTAAAACGACTGCGAAGACTGATCCCGCAAGCCGATGGGAAAGCAGGCATTCCCCATGCCGGAACGCCGGTTGCTTTGACGGC
>Ga0310827_100435_pt1 | contig 34168 bp, 33 predicted proteins | sample WT_ome_2_FD_201309 | JGI IMG/M metagenome (GOLD analysis project Ga0310827, IMG submission 201309) | Sorghum-adapted microbial communities enriched on wild type (WT) sorghum from Joint BioEnergy Institute, Emeryville, California, United... ... | reverse complement strand
AACCCTGAAGCCAGGCCGCGCCCGGAAGTCCCGGCATCCAGTCCACGCAGCCGCGAAGGATTCCCAGGACCCCTGCCGAGTAGGCAAGGCAAAGGAAGCGGAGACGGAAAAAAATCAGTACGGCAGACACGATCGACAGCATCACGGATGCCTGCGGTTGAATGGCCGCGCCAAGAGCACCCAGGACAAGGGAAGCCGCCAACCCGGCGATCCAGCCTGCCGCAAGGGTCCGCCCGCAGCGTCTCCAGATCGAGTCGAACCGGGCATGAAACAACTTGCGTTCCATCCGGATCTGCTTCCGGTATTGCAAAATCACCAGAAGAACCGCCAGGTAATAGAAAGGGTGGGTTACCATTCGCAGGAGCGAGCCTCCCGCGGCCCCCGCCATATCCCCTAACCAAGTCATCAATAAAATAAGCCCCTTTATCGGAAAATCGAAAAAGAAGGAGTCCCCCCTGGACATCCTTCTTTACCGGATTCGACGCCGGCGGAACGTTTTCCTGCCTTCCGGCGCGAGTTGTTCTATTTGATGACGTCTTTCAGATAATTTACCGCGGCGGCCAGCTGTTTGTCATTCTTCGGATCCTTGATCTGCGCAATAATGGCATTCTCCAGCTGCGTCGCCGTCTCCTTATCGATTTCGCCGGTCATGGGAAGATGGTGAAGACGCTGGAACGCCTTGACCGCGAGGGTCGTCCGCTCGCTGAAGTAGCCGTCCGTACGGCCCGGATCCAGGCCCAGCCCGCTCAGCATAATCTGGGCGTTGCGGACATCGTCGCCCGTTGTATCTTCCTTGAGCGTAGTTTTCTTGCTCAGCGGAGCAACCGTAAAGTACGGCGGTTGTTCCACCGGAAGATCGGGCGTTATGCCTTTCTTGTGAATCCAGTTGCCATTCGGCGTTAGCCACTTGTAAACGGTCATCTTGATGTTGCTGCCGTCTCCCAGCTCCTTGTCGAACGGTACCTGCACTGTTCCTTTGCCGAAGCTGGTTTCGCCGATGATCTTGCTGCCGACGGCTTCCTGGAAGGCTCCCGCCAAAATTTCGGAGGCGCTTGCGCTGCCTTTATTGATCAATACGGCGACGGGGTAATTTTTGCCTGTTCCCTGGGAAACGGTTTTGTCCCGTTTTCCGTCCCGGTTCTCGATTTGCACAATCGTCCTGCCTTTCGGCACGAAGGGCTGGACAATATCGACCACCGTTTTCAGAATGCCGCCCGGATCGTTGCGCACGTCAATAATGAGACCCTTCATTCCCTGCGTTTCCAGGTTCTTCAGCTCCTCGGCAAAGCGGGCCGCCGTATTCTCGGAAAATTGGCGGATTTCGATCTTTCCAATCTGACCGTCGAGCATCTCGGCATAGACCGTTTCCAGCGGGATATCGTCGCGAACGACAATCACCTCCACCGGATCGCCCGTTCCCTGCCTCAGGATCTGCAGCTTGGCTTGGGTGCCTTTGGGCCCGCGGATCTTCATGACAGCCTGGTTCAGCGTCAATCCGTCCAGCTTCTCCCCGTTCACCGAAACGATGACATCATGGGCATGAATCCCGGCTTTCTCGGCCGGCGAGCCTTTGATCGGGGAGACGACCGTCACTTTGTTGTCCTCCATTGAGACTTCCGCCCCGATCCCCTGAAAGGATGAGCTGAGACTTTCTTCAAACTGCTTGGCTTCCTCCTGATCCATGTAGGTAGTGAAGGGATCATCCAGCGCCGCCAGCATCCCGTTGATGGCCCCGTTCATGATTTTGTCGTGGTCCACCTTTTCCAGAAAATTGTGCTGGATCAAACGGTAGGTTGTTTCCAGCTTCTGCACATCTTTCGCGCTGAGGCCCGAGGACAAACCGGAAGCGGCGGCCCCGCCGGCCAATCGTCCGGTAAGCGCGGACGGATCGGCGATCGTAAGCGTCACTATGCTGCTGGCGAACATGGCCAACAGGATGAATGCAAGCACGGTACGCCCTTTAAACACCATGTTCCTTACACCACCTTTTTTCCTCTCCTTGCCAGGTTACTCGTCCCTCTAGTATATGACAAGCTCTTCCCTAAACATTCGTTCTTTTTTCAGCCTCTCAGGTACGGAGTGGGGTCGGTGGCCGTTCCGTTGACCCTGACCTCGAAGTGCAAGTGGTTGCCCGTTGCCCTTCCGGTCGCGCCGACTTCGGCAATTTTCTGCCCGCGTTTGACGCGATCGCCTTTTTTGACCACAATGCCGTCATTATGAATGTGGCCGTACAGTGTCCAAAGACCGTTCCCGTGGTCGATAATGACGCAATTGCCATAGCCGCTGTACCATTGAGCCAGGATCACCACCCCGTCCTCGGCGGCGAGAATGTTCGTCCCGTACGGCGCCCCGAGGTCGAGGCCCGTATGGAACGCGCTTTTCTCGCCGGTGATCGGGTCTGTCCGCGAACCGAAGCCCGAGGTGACCGGATACACCTTCGGCAGCGGATAGCCCAATTTCCCCCCCGAGTAGGTGTAAACCGTGCCGGCCTCGTTCCGTTTGCGGATCAGCTCGGCTTGCTTGGCCGCTTCCTGCTGGGCGATCCGGGTAAGCTCGCGGGAAGCCTGTTCGCTGATTTCCTGAAGATCTTCGGCCTGCTTGTCCAGCGAAGCGATCTTGACTTCCTTCTCCTTCTCCTGCACCAGCAGGGTTTGTTTCAGCTCGCTGGTCTGATCGTACAGATCCTGCACCTGCGCCAGCTGCTGTTCGATCTGTTTCTTCTTCTCCCCGATCAGGTCCCGGTCCCGTATGTTGGCCTGCAGGATTTCCTTGTCCTGGTTGACGATCGATTGAAGCGCCATGAGCCGGTCCAGAAAATCGGCAAAGCTCGTGGAACTCATCAGCACATCGATGTAAGAAACGGTTCCGTTCGTATACATCAGCCGGATTCGCGACCGCAGAAGGTTGTCCCGGGCTTTGACCCGTTCCTCCGCGGCGTCAAGCTGCCTGGCGTTCTCCCGGAGATCGCCGGTTACCGTCTCGATTTTCTGATCCAGCTCCACCAGCTTCTGATTGGTCTGGTCGATTTGATCGAAGATCGCATTGAGATCCGTCTCGGTCTGCGACTTCTCCTTGTTGATCTGCGCCAGCTGGCTCTGGGCCTGGCTGACCTTCTGCTGGGCGCTTGTTTTCATCTGCTTGATTCGATCGAGATCCTTTTGGATGTCGTCCACGGTGCTTGCCTGGCTGTGTACCGGACACAGCAGAACGCCGATGATTCCGGCGGCGGCGGCAAGCGGCACAAGTTTGCTTTTCAACAGCGAATCCTCCTTAGGGTTCAAATTTCCGGCAAGCTCACCGGCGCGGCCTCAACCGGGCCGGTTTCCGGCAAGATCCCGCGGCGAAAAAAAAGGTCTTGTCTTCCGTCTCAGACCCGAAGGAACTTGCGGACGGAAAGAAGCGTGCCCCAGATTCCGATGACGATGCCGATTCCCAGAAGCAAAAGCGTGAGGCTCGTCTGGATTTCGCTGAAGGGCTTCAATTTCACCATCAGGAGACTGAGCTCCAGCTGGGAACTGCCCACCAGCCTCCAATACCCGTACAGCAGAATCGCCACCGGAATGATGGAGCCAATCAAGCCCAGGAGCGCTCCTTCGATAAAAAACGGCCAGCGGATAAAGCTGTTGGTGGCGCCGACGAGCTTCATGATGGCGATCTCCCGGTTCCGGGCCATAATGGTCAGCTTGATCGTATTCGCGATCAAAAACATCGCCGTAAGGGCCAGCCCCGCTACCAGGACAAGACCGATATTGCGGACGATGGCGGTCACCCTGAACAAGGTTTCGACCGTCCCCTGCCCATAACTGACCTTATAAATCGGCTTGGGGTTCTTGCCGTCGTTCAGTGCGCTGATTTGCGCCGCCACCTGCGGCACGGTATGCGGGTCGGCAACCTCTACGGTATAGGAGTCGTTAAGCGGATTGTTCTCCCCGTCAAAGCCTTCCAGCAGCGCCTTCCCGTTCTCCCCCAGCCGTTCGCGCAAAAATTTCATGCCTTCGTCTTTGGACACGAAGGTGATCTTGCTGACACCGGAAATCTGCGCGATGTCTTTCTGCAGCGACTGAACCTGGTCCGCGGGGGTATTGATGTCCAGATACACCCGGATCTCCACCTGCTTCTCGATCTGCTGCGCCAAATAGTTGACATTTAGCGACAGCAGCAGAAACACGCCCAGGATGAAGAGGGAAATCGAGATGGCACTGATGGAGGCGAACGTCATCCAACCGTTGCGCAGAAGGCTCTTTCCTCCCTCCCGCACGTGCCGGATGGCCGTACTAATCGTCATAGCCGTATTCCCCTCTCATCTCATCGCGGGCGATCATACCGTTCTCGATCGCAATGACCCGCTTTCTCATGGTGTTGACAATCTCCTTGTTGTGGGTAGCCATGACAATGGTCGTTCCCCTGAAGTTGATCTCTTCCATCAGCCGCATAATATCCCAGGAGGTTTCCGGATCCAGATTGCCGGTCGGCTCGTCGGCGATGATCACCGAGGGATTGTTGACGATCGCCCGGGCGATCGCCACCCGCTGCTGCTCTCCGCCGGACAGCTGCGTGGGCAGCGAAGAGGCCTTCTGGCCAAGCCCCACCAGCTCGAGGACCTCCAGGGTCCGTTTGCGAATGATTTTCTTGGGCGACTCGATAGCCTCCATGGCAAACGAAACATTCTCGTAAACCGTCAGCTTCGGCAGCAGCCGGAAATCCTGAAAAATAACGCCGATATTGCGGCGGACGTAGGGAATTTTGCGCTGCTTCAATTTGCCGAGGTTGAACCCGTTGACGAAAATCTGTCCTTTGCTCGGACGCTCTTCCCGGTAGATCAGCTTCATGAAGGTCGATTTTCCAGCCCCGGACGGGCCTACCAGATAGACGAATTCGTTCCGGTCGACTTTGACGTTGATTCCTCTGAGCGCATGGTTGCCGTTGGAATACGTCTTCCAGATGTCCTGCATTTCAATCACGTAGTTTCACATCCTGTTCATTAGCTGGCCTATCTATCTTCGACACGGAAACGGAAATTCCTTTAAAAAGATATGATTTTCTACACCGCGACACGAAAAGGAGGGAAAAAAGCCGCCTCCCGTCGTCTTTTCGGGTTTTGTCCGTCCGCATGAAAGAAATCGCGTTCCGCGCCATATATATGAGACATGGGACAGCTTGCACGGCAAGCGGTCCGTCCATCCGTCCGATCAAAGGAGAGGCCTATGTTGACTTCGCGATACGTCCGCTGGGGGCTTCTTGCCGCCATCCTCGCCTGGGCCGCCGGCTTTGCCGGGCTATCGCTGTACGCGCGCCAAAGCCAGCTGCCCCGCGGGCTCAGCATTGCCGGCTGGGAGGTCGGCGGCACCCCCGCGGCGGAGCTGGAGACCGCCCTGGCCCGGCGGCTGGAGCGGCTCGGGGAAGTTCCGGTGCGCCTGGCCGACCCCGGCGGGCACGCGCCCCAAGCCGCGCTCACGCTCCGGCAGCTCGGGCTGCGCGTCGATCCGGCGAAGCTGGCCGCGGAGTGGGCCGGGCTGCGCGAGGGCCCGGCGCTGCACCGGGCGCGCCAGCGGTGGCGGCTGCGCGGCGCCGACCTGCCGCTTCCGTACGCGTTCGATCCGGCCGCGCTTGAGGCCGCGCTGCAGCGGACATGGCCGGCCCTGTACGCGCAGCAGCCGGTGAACGCCAGGCGCGAGATTACACCGGACGACCAGGTGCGGCTTGTCGACGGCCGCAGCGCCTACCGCGTGGACACCGCCGAGCTGACGAAGCGGCTTGCCGCACTTGTCCCCGCCGCGGCCTGGAACGGCGGGGAGCCGGCGGCATCGGTCTCCGTGGAGCTGCCAATGAAGACGCTCGCGCCCGAGGTGACGCTGCAGACGCTGGAGGCGCAAGGCATCGTCCGCAAGCTCGCGGAATTCACCACCGCGTTTCCGGGGAACAGCAGCGGGCGGACGCATAATATCCAGGCCACGGCGCAGACCGTGAACGACCGGATGGTGAAACCGGGAGATTTGTTCGACTACAGCCAGATCATCGGCGAGACGGAAAAAACCTACGGTTACCAGGATGCTCCCGTCATTGTCAACGGCAAGCTGGTCCCCGGAATCGGGGGCGGCATCTGCCAGGTGTCCAGCACACTCTACAACGCCATCCTGCGGGCGGGGCTTGAAGTGGTGGAGCGCCGCAACCATTCCCTGCCGGTCAGCTACGTTCCGCTCGGCCTGGATGCCACCTTCGCGTCGGGCCACATCAATTTCCGCTTCCGCAACAACACGTCGTCGTATTTGCTGATTCGTACGGAAACGGATAACAACAGGCTGACCGTCAAACTCTTCGGCAACGCTCCCGCCAACGTCACGTACGACGTCGAATCGAGGGTTGTGCAGACCCTGCCGCCGCCGGACAAATACGTCAGGAACCCGAAGCTGAAGGCCGGCGCAAGACAGGTGCTGCAGAAGGGCAAGCCCGGGTACGTCGTGGAAACATACCGGACAAAGAAGGTCGACGGAAAACCGGTGGAAACCGTCCGCATTTCCCGGGACACGTATTCCGCCCAGCCGAATCTGATTGCTACAAATACGGGGGAATCCGGCGGAACCGGTCCTTCCTCCCCTCCCCCGGCCCCGATCGTCGAGGACGGGATCAAGGGCCCGGTCTTTCCTTGACCGGCGCCGGCCGGGAAGTCCGTCGTTTCATTTGATGCGCAGGTCCCCCTTCTGGTAAAATTTGATTGAGTCATGTGACTGCGGAAACTTGGCGCTTGTGACTGTTTTTCGGTAAAGTAGGAATAGCGGCAAACACTCAGGAATATGGGGGGACGAAATAGATGACGCGGGAGGAATTGTACGGGCATTTGAACGACCGGTATCATATACTTCCGGAACGGGAACGGCAGCGGATCATCCGGTTCTACGACGACTTGTTTGAGAAGGCGCTGGCGGAAGGCCGGACCGAACGGGAAGTCATGGAAGCGCTGGGCTATCCGGAAGAACCGGCGTCCTCCCCGGTTTCCCGGTTTTTCAGCCAGTGGCCGGCCCGGTTCAAAAGGTCGCTGGTCCGGTGCGCCCTGGGAGGATCTTACCTGATCTTCGTCTTCGGTCCGTGGGCGTTCGTCTTTACCCTGTTCCTGGTGATCGGGACCCTTTCGCTTTCGCTGGTGCTGAGCCCGTTCGCCTTGCTGTACCTGTTCATCGAACCGGCACCCGTCCTCATGCATATCAGCACGGGGGCGCCGTTGTTGTTCTTCCTCTCGATGCTGCTTCTCGGCCTGGGGCTGTGGATCGGCTGGTTTGCGCTGCGGGTGACACGCAGGCTGTCCGTCCTGACGCGGCAATATGTCCAGTCCAACCGCAAGCTGATCCGGGATGCCAACAGCCTGTAAATCCGGCTGATCCGCAATGCCGACAGCCCCTGAACTGGCGGATTGCCGGAGGCGGCCGCGGATCCCCTTTCCGGCAAACATCTTCGTAAAATCAAGCGGTCCCTTGCACCAAACAGCAGGGACCGCTTTTTTCCGGTCTTCAATCCGGTTTCCGTTTCCGGTCGGGCGTTAAATCCGGTTCCGCGACCGGTTCCTAATTCCTGGACGAATACTCTTCGAACCAGGCTTTGGTCTGGTCCAGCATTTGTTCGCCGCGGGCGACCGCCTCCGCCACCTGGCTTTTGGCCGTGCCCCCGTACACGTTGCGGGCATTCACGACATGCTCGGGCTGCAGCACCTGGTAAATATCGTCCTGAAACAGCGCGGAGAAGCGGCGGAATTCCTCCAGCGAAAGATCCAGCAAATATTTATTGTGCTGAATGCAGTAGAGGACCGTTTTGCCAATCACTTCATGAGCCTGGCGGAAAGGCATGCCTTTGTTCACCAGGTAGTCGGCGATGTCGGTGGCGTTGGAAAAATCCTGATTGACGGCCTGGCGCATGCGGTTCTTGTTAACCTTCATCGTGGCTACCATCGGCGCCATCAGCTGCAAGGCCCCCTGAAGCGTACGAACCGTATCGAACATGCCTTCCTTGTCTTCCTGCATGTCCTTGTTGTAGGCAAGCGGCAGGGCCTTCAGCACAGTGAGAAGACCGAACAGGTTGCCGTAGACGCGCCCGGTTTTCCCCCGCACCAGCTCGGCCACATCCGGATTCTTCTTCTGCGGCATAATGCTGCTGCCGGTACAGAAGGCATCGTCAAGCTCGACAAAGGCGAATTCGGTGCTCGACCACAGGACCAGCTCCTCGCACATGCGCGACAGATGCATCATGATCATGGACGCGTTGGACAGGAACTCGAGGATAAAGTCGCGGTCGCTCACCGCATCCAGGCTGTTCTCGTAAACCCGCTCAAAACCGAGCTGTTCGGCGACATAGTGGCGGTCGATCGGAAACGTCGTTCCGGCCAGAGCCCCGGCGCCCAATGGCAGGACGTTAATCCGCTTGTAGCTGTCCCGCAGCCGTTCGATATCGCGCTGGAACATCGAGACGTAGGCCATCAGGTGATGGGCGAACAGGATCGGCTGGGCCCGCTGCAGATGGGTATACCCGGGGAGAAGGGTGTCCAGATTGGCCCTGGCTTGTCCAACCAGCGCTTCCTGCAGCTTGTGCAGCAGACCGACAAACTCTACGACCCTCCGGCGTAGATAGAGATGCATGTCCGTCGCCACCTGGTCGTTGCGGCTTCGTCCGGTGTGCAGTTTGCCGCCGACCGGACCGACCTCTTCAATCAAGGCCTTCTCAATGTTCATATGGATGTCTTCGTCGCCGATCGAATATTCGAGCTCTCCGCGGCGAATGCGTTCCAGCACCTTGTTCAGGCCGTTCCTGATCGTTTCAACGTCCTCCGCCGGCAAAATTCCGCAGCGGCCCAGCATGGCGACGTGCGCCAGGCTGCCCTGGATGTCCTCTTCCGCCAGCTCCTTGTCGAATAAAATCGAAGCGGTATATTCTTCTACCAGTTGGTCGGTTTGCTTGGTGAACCGACCGCCCCAAAGCTTTGACACGTTGGCAACTTCCTTTCTATACGGCTCGCGCGGGTTCCGCGGTTCCTTATACACACAAGGAAGCCGCAGATTCCGCGGCTTTCCCGTCAATTATTTCCCGCCGTTCTGCTCTACGCCGGAAGCCACCTTCAGGCGCAAGGCGTTGAGATGGATAAAGCCGGTTGCATCCGACTGGTTGTACGCCTGGGTCGGATCGGCTTCCATCGTGGCGATGTCCGGATTGTACAGGCTGACCGGGCTCTTCACCCCGGCGGCGATGACATTGCCCTTGTACAGCTTGACGCGTACCGTGCCGGTCACGTTCTTCTGGCTTTCCGTGACGAGCGCCTGCAGCGCCAGCCGTTCGGGAGCAAACCAGAAGCCGTTGTAGACGAGGCTGCTATACTTTGCGATCAGGGAATCGCGCAGATGCATAACCTCCCGGTCCATCGTCAGCGACTCCATCCGGCGGTGGGCATGGAAAAGGATGGTCCCGCCCGGAGTCTCATAAACACCGCGGCTCTTCATGCCGACAAAGCGGTTCTCTACCATGTCGACCCGGCCAATGCCGTGCTTTCCTCCCAGCTCGTTCAGTTTTTCCATCACTTCCAGCGGGGTCATCGGCACTCCGTTCAATCCCACGCAATTGCCCTGTTCAAAATTGAGCTCAAGGTACTCCGGCTGATCGGGGGCCTCCTCCGGCGATACGCTGAGCACATACATGTCGCGGTTGGACTCGGCGCTCGCATCGAACCACGGATCCTCCAGCATGCCGCTCTCAAAGCTGATATGCAGCAGGTTGCGGTCCATCGAATACGGTTTGGCGGCTGTAGCCTGGACCGGAATGCCGTGCTTCTCCGCATAAGCGATCATTTCGGCGCGGCCGGGGAATTGCTCGCGGAACTGCTCCAGGCGCCAGGGGGCGATCACTTCGATTTCCGGAGCCAGCGCGGCGGCCGCCAGCTCGAAGCGCACCTGGTCGTTGCCTTTGCCGGTAGCGCCGTGGGCAATCGCCGTCGCGCCTTCCGCGCGGGCGATTTCGACCATCCGCTTGGCGATCAGCGGGCGGGCAATGCTCGTGCCGAGCAGATACTGTCCTTCGTAAAGCGCCCCGGCCTGAAACATCGGATAAATGAAGTCGCGCGCAAATTCTTCGCGCAAATCGTCAATATACACTTTGGAAGCCCCGGTGCGCAGCGCTTTGGCCTCGAGTCCGTCCAATTCGTCCTTCTGGCCGATATCCGCCGTAAACGTAATAATTTCCGCATCATACGTTTCCTTCAGCCAGGCCAGAATGACCGAGGTATCCAGCCCGCCGGAGTAGGCGAGCACCATTTTCTTTTTAGCCATGATTATCCTCCCGTCGAATGATCAACCGGGCCGTCAGCCCATCAATGCGGCCATAACCGCTTTCTGCGCATGCAGCCGGTTCTCCGCTTGATCGTAAATGATGGAATGCCCGCCGTCGATGACGCCCTCGGACACTTCCTCCCCGCGATGCGCCGGAAGGCAGTGCATGAAGACAAAATCCGGCTTGGCGTACTTGACAAGCTCTTCATTGACCTGAAACTCGCGGAACGCCTTCTCCCGTTCGGCCTGTTCCGCCTCAAACCCCATGCTGGCCCATACATCCGTGTAAATGACGTCGGCATTCGCGGCCGCTTCCCGCGGATCCTGGCAAACGGTGATGGAACCGCCGGTCTGCAGCGCATTGTCCCTGGACATGCGGGTCACTTCCGCATCGGGCCCGTATCCTTCCGGTGTGGCCACCGCGCAGTGCAAACCCAGCTTGGAAGCGCCGATCATCAGGGAATGGGCCATATTGTTGCCGTCGCCGATATAGGCAATTTTCAATCCTTTCAGCGTGCCCTTGTGCTCCAGAATGGTCTGGTAATCGGCAAGCGCCTGGCAGGGGTGGAACAGGTCGCTCAAGCCGTTGATGACAGGAATGGTCGCCCCCCGCGCCAGCTCGACCACGTTGCGGTGGCCGAAGGTGCGGATCATGATGCCATCCAAATAGCGGGACATGACCTGGGCCGTATCCCAAATCGTCTCCCCGCGGCCAAGCTGCAGGTCGTTGCGGCTCAGGAACAAGGCATGCCCGCCCAGCTGGTACATCCCCGCCTCGAACGATACCCGGGTACGGGTCGACGATTTCTCGAAAATCATTCCGAGGGTCTTGCCTTTGAGCGGCTGGTAGAGTTGTCCTTCCTTCTGTTTTTTCTTTATGTCCATCGCCAGATCAATCAGGTACCGGATTTCCTCCGGCGTGTAATCGACCAGCGTGAGAAAATCTCTTCCTCTCAATTGGGCGCCGAGTTCCGGCTGTACCGTTTCTGCCATTTGCCCATCTCCCTTCTTTTACGAACTGATGGTGTGCGCCGCCTGTTCGGCAAACACCTTGCCGATGATGTCAATGCCGCGGTCCAGCTCTTCCCTGCTGATCAGGAAGTTCGGCAGCAGCCGCACCACTTCGGGACCCGCGGATACGACAAACACGCCCGCTTCGTGAATGGCGGCGATCAGACCGGCAACCGGTTTGACGCAGTGAATGCCGATCAGGAAGCCGAGGCCGCGGATTTCCCGAACCAGCGGATTGTTTCCCAGCTTCTCCTTCAACCGACCCATCGTGTATTCGCCCAATTCGGCCACGCGGTCGGGCAGCTTCTCCTCCAGCATCTGCTCCACCGTAGCTATTCCGGCCGCCGTAGCGAGCGGCGTCCCGCCAAAGGTTGAACCGTGACTGCCCGGGGAGAAGGCCTCGGTCAGCTTCGCCTTGCCCAGCATGGCGCCGATCGGGAAGCCGCTTCCCAGACCCTTGGCCAAGGTGAAGATATCCGGCTCTATGCCGTAATGCTGGTAGGCGAAAAGTTTGCCGGTGCGGCCCATGCCCGTCTGCACTTCGTCCACGATCAGCAGCAGACGGCGTTCGCGGCACAGCCGGGCCACCTGCCGGACAAATTCCGGATCGGCGACCAGGACGCCGCCCTCGGCCTGAACAAGCTCCAGCATGATGGCGCACGTTTTTTCGCCAATGAAGCTTTGGAGCGCCTCCGCATCATTGTAGGGGGCATAGACGAAGCCCTCCGGCAGCGGCCGGAATCCGTCCTGCACCTTATCCTGGCCGGTCGCCGTCAGCGTGGCCAGGGTACGGCCGTGAAACGACTGGCGGAACGTGATGATTTCATATTTGTCCTGCTTCAGGACCTTCTGGTAATATCTCCGCGCCAGTTTGATGGCGGCTTCGTTCGCTTCCGCCCCGCTGTTGCAGAAGAAAACGGCGTCCGCACAGCTGCTTGCGGTCAGAAGGCCGGCCAGCTTCTCCTGGTTTGGAATGTGGAACAGGTTGCTCACATGCCACAATTCATCCAGCTGGGCGGCCAGCCGGGCTTTGACTTTGTCCGGTACATGCCCCAGGTTCGTGACCGCCAGGCCGCTCGCGAAATCCAGGTATTCTTTCCCCTCGTCATCCCACAGCCGGCTGCCCTTTCCCCGAACCAGCGTATAAGGGAATCTTCCGTATGTCGGGAACAAGGCGCTGTTCTGCTCTCCCATGTTTCTTGCCTCCAATCGATGGATAGGATTCCGCCGCGGCCGGTTAGCGGACAATCCGCGTCCCGACCGAGCCTTCTTTCAACACTTTGCTGAGTACCCGGGGTTCCGCGCCGTTGACGATCACCACTTCGCGGACAACCCCCTGAATGCATTGGATGGCTGCCTTTACTTTCGGAATCATTCCCCCGTAGATTTCGCCGCTTTGAATCATCTCGCCGATCTCGGCGACGGTGACGACCGGAAGGACGGTTTTCTCTCCATTCACGGTTTTCAGAATCCCGGGAACATCGGTCACGACGATCATCCGCTCCACGCCAAGATGGGAAGCAACCGCCCCGGCCGCCGTATCGGCGTTGACATTAAACCGCTGGGATCCGTTCTCTCCCAGTCCGATGGGGGCGATGACGGGAATGTAGCCAATCTCCATGATCTGCCGGATCAGCCCGGAATTGACGCCGCTGATGTCGCCGACCCAGCCGATCTCATCGGCGTTCGGCACGGGAACCGCGCGCATCAGATGCCCGTCGACCCCCGACAAGCCGAGCGCCCGGGCGCCGGAGAGCTGGATCCGCCGGACGATCTCCTTGTTGATCTGTCCCGCCAGCACCATCTCCACGACATCCAGAACGGCTTCGTCCGTTTTGCGCAGGCCGCCGACAAACTCGCTTTCGATCCCCAGCCTCTCCAGCGTCCGCGAAATGGCCGGTCCGCCTCCGTGAACGATCACGGGAGCCATACCTTCCTCCTGAAGCTGCTTCAAATCGGCAAAGAAGGTATCCGGCAGCGCGGCCAGCGTGCTGCCGCCGCATTTCATGACAAAACAGGTATTCGGGTTCATCCTTCGCCGCTCCTCTCTTACGTCCGGTAGGCGGCATTAATCCGCACATAATCGTAGGTCAGGTCGCATCCCCAGGCCGTAGCGGTAGCGGATCCCATGTGAAGGTCGAGATAGAGCTGGACGAAATCGCCCCTCAAGTATTCCGCCGCCTTGTCTTCGTCGAAGGGAATCGGCCGGGACTGCTCGAGCACGGAAATGTCGCCGATCCGGATATCTACGGCGGAGGGATCGACCGGCTGCCCGGCCCGGCCGACAGCGGCGATGATGCGTCCCCAGTTCGCATCGGCGCCAAAGCAGGCCGACTTGACCAGACTGGACCCGATCACGGTCTTGGCGATGGCCCGCGCGGCTTCGCGGGAAACGGCCCCTTTCACGCTGACCTCGATCAGCTTCGTCGCCCCTTCTCCGTCCCGGGCGATGGCCTTCGCCAAATATTCGGCGACAAAGCGGAAGCCCGCGGCAAACGCCGGCCAATCGGGATGCTCCGGGGTCAGCCGTCCGCTTCCGGACAGCCCGCTGGCCATGACCACCACCATATCGTTGGTGCTGGTATCGCCGTCGACGGTGATCATGTTGAAGGTCTCATCCGTGACCTCGCTTAGCAGCTTCTGGAGATCGGCGCTTCCGATCTCGGCGTCGGTGGTCATAAACCCGAGCATGGTGGCCATGTTGGGATGTATCATTCCCGAGCCTTTGGCCGCGCCGGCAATATGTACCGTTCTTCCGTTCACCGTTACCGCCACGCAGGTCATTTTTTGCACCAGATCGGTCGTCAGGATGGCCTGGCAGAAGTCCCCGGCCCCGTCCGCCTTCACCTCGCGCGGGAGGCTCCGGATGCCGCGGATGACTTTGTCCATCGGAAGCAGTTCGCCGATCACTCCGGTGGAGGTTACCCCTACATAGTGTTCGGGTACACCGAAAGCCTTGGCCGCTTCGGAACGCATCGCACGGGCGTCCTCCTCCCCCTGCCTGCCCGTACAGGCGTTGGCGTTGCCGCTGTTGACGATCATGGCCTGCAGCTTTCCTTCCGCCGCTATGCTCTCACGGGTTACTCCGAGCGGAGCGGCCTGAAAGGCGTTCAAAGTATACACGCCCGCGGCCCAAGCCGGCACGTCGCAGACGATCGCGCCCAGATCGTAGCGGTCCGTCTTCTTCAGGCCGCAGTGAAGTCCGCCGGCCTTAAAGCCTTTGGGGGTAGTGATTGAACCGTCCGCAATCACCGTAAAATTGTTGTTTCCCGTCATCCCCATGTCACCTGTCCTTTAATGTGTTCCCTGCAAATTACGGATAGACAGGCGCAAATTTCAGTCCTGTCGTTTCATCCCAGCCCATCATCAGGTTCAAATTCTGGATCGCCTGACCCGCGGCTCCTTTAACCACATTATCAATTACGGAAATGATGGTCAACCGCCCGGTTCGTTCGTCCACGGAGAACCCGATATCGCAATAATTCGAGCCCCAGACTTCCTTCGTCGCCGGCCATTTGTCGCGGCTCCGGATCCGGACGAACGGCCGTCCTTCATAGTAGCGGCGGTACAAGGCGATCAGTTCGTCATCCGTCCGCGGCTGCTTCAAAGCCGCATACATTGTCGACATAATGCCCCTTGTCATCGGCACGAGATGGGTAGTGAACGTCACCGTAACCTCCTCGCCGGCCACTCTTCCCAACGTCTGCTCGATCTCGGGAATGTGCTGATGCCGGTTCACCTTGTAGGCGGAAAAGTTCTCGTTCACTTCGGAAAAGTGCGAGGACAGCTTCAGCCCTCTTCCCGCTCCGGACACGCCGGTCTTGGCATCGATAATGATCGATCTCCGGTCGATCCAATCCGCCGCCACGGCCGGGATCAGGCCAAGCAACGCGGCTGTCGGGAAACAGCCGGGATTGGAGACAAACGGGACGCCGCGGACTTCGGAGCCGAACACTTCGGAAAGGCCGTAGACGGCCCGGGCCAAATATTCCTGCGGGGCCGGCGCTTTCTTGTACCACTGCTCATACAGCTCTCCCGATTTCAAGCGGAAATCGCCGGAAAGATCGATGACTTTCAATCCCGCATCCAGCAGTTTGGGCGCCAGCTCCGTGGCTACCCCCGCCGGAGTTGCCGTAAAGACGACGTCCGCCTTTTCCCGGATCAGCGGAATATCGACCCCGTCCAGCCGGTCGGTCATAATCTCCGTCAGATGCGGAAAGCCGTCCGCAATCGGTACGCCGGCGCTGGAGGAGGAAATAACGGACGTGATCTCCACATAAGGATGGTTCAATAAAAAACGAATCAGTTCTACCCCTCCGTACCCGGTAGAACCGACTATAGCCGCCCTGATTTTGGTATTCACTTGTAACCCTCCCATGATTCCTTCTCTTTTCTTGTGCTGCTGCCGTGCCTTGCTCGAACATGAATTATTATACATTTCAAAGAATAATAATTCAACAGCGAAATTCACGGCCTGCCGCCTTCAGGCTTGTCTTCCCGCCTGCCCAAAAAAATCCTACACGGATGGCGTGTAGGATGATCTCTGCCCTCTCCGTGCCGGGAAGACAGGCGGGGATACCGGGTCTTATTCCTTGGCGCGGTTAATCTGCTGCCGGAGGTAGGCGTCGATGAACGGGTCGAGGTCTCCGTCCATGACCGCCCCGACATTCCCGGTTTCTTCCGAGGTCCGGTGATCCTTGACCATGCTGTACGGATGGAACACATAGGAGCGAATCTGGCTTCCCCAGGCAATCTCCGACTGTTCCCCGCGGATCTCGTTCAGCTGTTTTTGCTGCTCTTCGATTTTTTTCTCATACAGCTTGGAACGAAGAATTTTCATGGCCCGCTCCCGGTTCTTGATCTGGGAGCGCTCGGATTGGCAGGTGACGACAATCCCCGTCGGCAGATGGGTAATCCGCACCGCCGAGTCGGTGGTGTTGATGTGCTGCCCGCCGGCCCCGCTGGAACGGTACGTGTCGATCTTCAGATCCTCGGGGCGAATCTCCACCTCGACATCATCCTCGATTTCCGGGACCACATCGCAGGAGACAAACGAGGTGTGCCTGCGTCCGGATGCGTCGAACGGCGAGATGCGCACCAGCCGGTGCACCCCTTTTTCCGCTTTCAGGTAGCCGTACGCGTTGTAGCCCTTGATCAGCAGCGTGACGCTCTTGACCCCGGCCTCGTCCCCCGGCAAATAATCCAGCACTTCCACCTTGAAATCGCGCTTCTCCGCCCAGCGGCGGTACATGCGGAGCAGCATCTCCGCCCAGTCCTGGGACTCGGTTCCGCCCGCTCCCGGGTGAAGCTCGAGGATCGCATTGTATTTGTCATACGGTTCGCTGAGCAGCAGCCGCAGCTCGTATGCTTCCAATTTCCGCAGCAGCTGGGCGATGCCCGTCTTCAGCTCTTCCGCCATGCTTTCGTCGTCTTCTTCCTCGGCCAGCTCCGCAAGAACCTGGAGATCCTCGTATTCCTTGTTCAGAGCCTCGAAATCGTCGACGACCGATTTGACCGCGTTGGTTTCGGCGATCAGCTTCTGTGCCCGTTCGTTGTCATCCCAGAAATCGGGCGCAGCCATCTTCGCTTCGAAATCGGCAATCTGTTCCAGCTTCAGATCTAAGTCAAAGAGACCCCCTTAATTCCGTCAGTCTCCGGGATATCTCCCGCAAATCCTGCTTGTATTGGGTATCCAGCATCAAACTCTCCACCTTTTCCGTCTTATTTGCCGTGGCACTGTTTGTATTTCTTGCCGCTGCCGCACGGGCAGGGATCGTTGCGTCCGACCTGGTCATCCCGCTTGATCGGCGAAGCGGAGGTTTCCACGTTCACATTCACCGTCTGGCCCTCGGCCACCGCCTGGCGTTCCAGGTTGCTTTCCACGTGAGCCTTCATGATGTACATGGCGACTTCCTCCTGAATGCTCTCGATCATCTCCTGGAACATTTCGAAGCCTTCGAACTGGTATTCGCGCAGCGGATCGGTTCCTCCGTAGGCGCGAAGGTGAATGCCCTGGCGGAGCTGGTCCATGGCATCGATATGGTCCATCCACTTGCTGTCCACGGCCCGAAGCACGATGACCTTCTCGAATTCGCGCATGAATTCCGCACCGATCTCGTTCTCGCGCTCCTCGTATACTTTCTTCACCATGTTCTGCAGGTATTCGATGATTTCCTCGCGTTCCTTGCCCCACAGATCATCCTTGGTCAGCGTCCCCTCACCGATGAAGGTCCGATGGGCGTAATCGACAATCGCCTGCAAATCCCACTCCTCCGGGATCTGCTCTTCCGGACAGTGCGCGTTTACAATCCGTTCGATCACCGGAAGAATCATGCCCAGCGTAATCTCCCGGATGTTGTCGGACTCGAGCACTTCCCGGCGCTGCTTGTAAATGATCTCCCGCTGCTGGTTCATCACATCGTCGTACTGCAGGACAACCTTCCGCACATCGAAGTTGTTGCCTTCCACCCGCTTCTGGGCCGATTCCACCGCTTTGGTGATCAGCCGGCTCTCAATGGGCTGGTCCTCTTCGAAACCAAGCCGCTCCATCATATTCATGATGTTCTCGGCCCCGAACCGGCGCATCAGTTCGTCTTCCAGCGACAGATAGAATTGGGTGGAGCCGGGGTCTCCCTGGCGTCCCGCGCGGCCGCGCAGCTGGTTGTCAATCCGCCGGCTTTCATGCCGCTCCGTCCCTATAATATGCAGCCCCCCGATTTCGGCGACCCCGTCCCCCAGCATAATGTCGGTTCCGCGGCCCGCCATGTTGGTGGCGATGGTGACGGCCCCCGGCTGGCCCGCGCGGGAGACGATTTCGGCTTCCTTCTCGTGGAATTTGGCGTTCAGGACGTTGTGGGGAATCCCTTTGCGCCTGAGCATTTCGGAGAGGATCTCCGAATTCTCGATGGAGACGGTGCCGACCAGCACCGGCTGGTTGTTCTGGTGGCGCTTGACGATCTCCGCGACAACGGCGCGGAATTTGCTGCCGACCGATTTGTAGACGACGTCGGGCAGATCCTTGCGGATCATCGGCTTGTTGGTCGGAACGATGACGACGTCCAGACCGTAAATTTTCTTGAATTCCTCTTCCTCGGTCTTGGCCGTGCCGGTCATGCCCGCCAGCTTGCGGTACATCCGGAAGTAATTCTGGAAGGTGATCGTGGCCAGCGTCATGCTCTCGTTCTGCACTTCCAGATTTTCCTTGGCTTCAATCGCCTGATGGAGCCCGTCGCTATAACGGCGCCCGACCATCAGACGGCCGGTGAATTCATCGACAATGACCACTTCGCCGTCCTTGACGACATAATCCACATCCCGTTTCATAATGGCGTGCGCCTTGAGGGCCTGGGTAATATGATGGTTTAACGTCACATTGCTGTGATCGAACAAATTTTCGATATGAAAGGCTTTCTCTGCTTTCGCCACGCCGCTCTCCGTCAAAGCGACCGAACGCAGCTTGATATCGATGGTGTAATCCTCTTCCTCTTTCAGGGTGCTGACAAACCGGTCCGCGGCATAATACAGCTCCGTCGATTTGGCGGCTTGTCCCGAAATGATCAGGGGGGTTCTCGCTTCGTCGATCAGGATCGAGTCGACCTCGTCGATAATCGCGTAATACAGCGGCCGCTGCACCATCTGTTCCTTGTACAGGACCATGTTGTCCCGGAGGTAATCGAAGCCGTATTCATTGTTGGTGCCATAGGTTATATCGCAGGAATAGGCAAGCTTTTTCTGGTCATGGGACATGCCGGTCAGGTTCAGGCCGACGGTCATCCCCAGGAATGTATAAATCTGGCCCATTTCGTTGCTGTCCCGCTGGGCCAGGTAATCGTTAACGGTTACTACATGCACACCTTTCCCCAGGAGCGCATTCAAATAAACCGGCAGCGTGGCGACCAGGGTTTTGCCTTCCCCTGTCTTCATTTCGGCTATGCGCCCTTCGTGAAGCACCATGCCTCCGATGAGCTGCACATCGTAATGCCGCTTGCCGAGGGTTCGTTTGGATGCCTCCCGGACAACCGCGAAAGCTTCGGGCAGCAAATCGTCCAGCGTCTCGCCTTGTTCCAAACGCGATCTGAATTCCGCTGTTTTGCCCCGCAGTTGATCGTCCGACAAAGCCTGGATCGTGGGCTCCAGCTCGTTGATCTGTTCAACCGCTTTCCACATGCGTTTGATTTCGCGTTCGTTCGCGTCGCCGAATATTTTTTTAACCAATCCTAGCATGGGTCTGCCCCTTTCACTCTTTCGAATTGTGCGCTAGTTAAAATTGTATCAGTTTGAGCATATCCCCGCAACAACCGGATGGCCGCCCGTCAAAAAAAGCCCGGTCCCGCAAGGACCGAGCTTGGTTATGCAAATCTTTCCGCATTCAGATGGCGGGCTCGATCAGCCCGTATTTGCCGTCGTTGCGCCGGTAGACGACGTTGACCTGCTCCGTATCGGAGTTGGCGAAGACGAAGAAGTTGTGTCCGACCATGTTCATCTGCAGTATGGCTTCGTCCACGTCCATCGGCTTCAGTGTGAACCGTTTCGTCCGTACCAGCTCGAAGCTTTCCTCTTCATCAAGGCCTGCCCCGGAGGCGCTCTCCGCGTCCCGGAAATAATTCTTCAAGCCTCCGTCCAACCGGATTTTCCGGTTTACTTTCGTCTTGTGCTTGCGAATCTGCCTTTCCAGTTTGTCCACCACCAGGTCGATCGATGCGTACATATCGGTCGCCCGTTCTTCCGCCCGGAGCAAACCTCCGGTAATCGGCACCGTGACTTCGACGTTCTGCAGTTCTTTGCCGACGCTTAGTGTTACATGTACTTCCGATGTCAGGGGAGCTTCAAAATACCTCTCGAGTTTGCTGAGTTTCTTCTCGACATAATCCCTCAAGGCCGGTGTGACTTCAATGTTTTCACCGCGGATATTGATCTTCATGTGAACTCCTCCTTCCTAAGATCATTATACTATATTTCGAAGGCTTGTTCAAAAATTTCTGACTATTCGAATAAATATTGGCGGGCATAAAAAACACCCCGGAATTAACCGGGGTGAGTTGCCAGCTTTTTGAACGGTCATATCTATTCCAACGGCCGACTGGTCAGGCCGGGGCTGATTATAACTTGTTCACGTTCGCTGCTTGCGGTCCGCGCGCACCTTCCACAATGTCGAATTCTACGGCTTGCCCTTCCTCGAGGGTCTTGAAGCCTTCCGAGTTGATTGCCGAGAAGTGTACGAATACGTCTCCGCCATCCTCGCGCTCAATGAACCCGTAACCTTTCTCTGCGTTAAACCATTTTACTTTACCTTGCATTCAGACACATTCCCTTCATTATCAAGTAACGGAGTCGTGCTCACAACTTGACTATATCACCAGGCCTTGGGGAATGTCAATTCTTAACTGTAAACGCATTCTTTGTTTTTTTGCCAATTGCGCGAAAATTCCGGTATGCACACGGCTGTGCACATGGAGCCGAATGATGAAAGCTTGTTTTCACTGGTTATGCACAAAGTTATTCACATTGTCCACAGGCTTGTGGATAAAGATCCATCCCGACGAGCCGGTTACGCACCGGATGAAGCTGCGGCGGAAATCGGGAAATCTTCGCAAAAAAAAGACCGGACGGATTGGCTCCGCGGTCTTATTTCTTCCGGTCGATAAAGGCGCTTTCCATCGCGTATATTTTCTCGTAAGCATTCCTGCGGATTCGCGACTGCTCCAGCTTGGCCAGGCTGCTTGCGGCCTGGCTGCGAAGCTGCTCCATCTTTCCCAGTATGGGACCGTCGAATTTCAGGAGGTTCGCGACCTCGCGGATCTGTTCGGGCGTGGGATTCCCGTCGTAGCCTTCCCGGATGCGGCGGACCATTTGTTCCCGCCGCTCCACAAATCGGCACATTTCTTCAAAATCCGCCTGTGCCAGCCGGTCCGCCAATTGCCGCGTCATCTCCCGAAGTTCCGCAAGATCTTTATCCATGCCGCGCCGCACCCGCCTTCCGCTGGATGGCCTCGGCCCGGACCCAGGTTTCGCGCAATTCGACGAGATAACCGAGAATTTCTTCCGCCGGCTCTTCCGCTTTCTTCAGATTGGCTTCCCTCAGCCGTTCCATAAAATAATCGTACAGTCTCAGCAAATCTTTGGAAATCTCCGCCCTGCGGTCCAGGGTAACGGCCAATTCCCGGACGATATCTTGCGCCTTCAGCAAGTTTTCGTTGGCCTGGTCGTACTTCCGGCCGCGGATCGCTTCGATGCCCAGCCGGCAGAAGCGGATCGCTCCGTCGTACAGCAGGATCAGCAGCTGGGCCGGCGAAGCCGTCTGCACCTTCGTTTGAAAATAGGAATTCATTGGCGTTTGCATGGATCGCTTCCTTCCCGGGTTATGGATTGCCGCCGAACGCGTTGGCCAGGTAGGCGGACTGGGCGTTGTAATTGTTGATGGCCGTTTCCATGGCCGTAAACTGCCGGTAATACCGGTCCTCCAGGTCCTTCAGGCGGGTATTTTCCTGATCGATCTGCTCCCGCAGCGTTTTCAGCTGCTTGCCGATCACGCTCTCATCGCTGTACGCGCCGTCGGTCAATGGGCTGCCGTTCTTCGTGGTGATCGCGTCCATGGCCTCCTGCATATGGTCATACAGCTTCTTGGCGATTCCTTTGTCCGCCTGGTTCGCCGCATCCGTCCCTACGCCGGCAAACAGGTTCATGACAGCCTCCGGATCTTCCTCAATGGCCGCTCTCAGTTTGGTCTCATCCGTCAGATACAGCTTGCCGTTCTCGGAGTAATCCCCCGTCTCGATTCCAATGGAAGTCAATGTTTTGTATTTCGTGCTTCCTGTCTCCACCGGGGTCATGATGTCCATCCGCATATTCTCGATCGCTTTCGACAAAATCTCGTCATTTTTCAGCAAGCCGCTTTTCGCCTTGTCTTCCCAGAGTGTAATTTCATTGTCTTTCATTTCTTTCTTCTGGTCGTCGGTCAGCGGCGGGTAATCCCGGTAGCGGGGTTCCGAAACCTTGTCCTGCAGGGACTTGAGCATGTCGTTGTAATCGGAGATAAAGCTTTTGATCGTGTTCACGATGGAATCCGTATCCGTCGTCACATTGATCGTGGATGCGCCGCCGCCCTGCTGCAGCAAGGTAATCTGAACGCCGTTGATCTCGAAGGTATTGCTCGTCCGTTCGGTCTGCATCCCGTTAATCGTCACCGTCGCGTTGACCGCTGCGGTCGCATTGGCGCTTGTTGTCGACACTTTCAGGACATTGGTCAGAAAATCGCCCGAAAATTGAATGTTCGCGTCCGTTCCTGTCGAACCGTTGGTTTTTCCGGTTTGCTTGGCCATGAAAGAGACTTGTCCGCTGACCGAATCATAATAGGCCGTGACGTTGGTCTGTTTGTTGATTTTGTCGATAATGCTGTTCAGCGAATCCTGCGCCGGATCGAACGTGACATCGGTCCCGTTGATCGTAAAGGTCGTCTGGGTATACGTTCCGGCCAAATTGCCCGTCTGTGTGCTCAACGGTCTGGAAGGATCGAAGGCGGACGCATTGCTGCGAATATCCCCGCTGCTGTAGTTGGCGGCCGCGGTGGCCAGGTTTCCTACCTGAACGGTCATTGAGCCGGTGCTGGCGCTGCCCAGGGCGGTGGCTGAGACGGCCGCGGTGTTGCCGGTGATTTCCGTCTTTTTCGCGAGATAGGGGCCCTGCAGCCGGTAATTGGACAATTTGTTGTTGCGGTAATCGTATATCTTGGTGTTCATATTGCGGTAATCTTCGCGCTGCCATTCGACAATCTGCTTCTGCTGGTTCAGCTTGTCCACCTTGGTCCGGTTCGCCTGCATCAGCTTCTGCACAATCGAATCGATATCGATTCCGCTGGCGAGACCGGAAATTCTCAGTGTCATGCCTCATGCCCTCCCTGCTACTTCTTTTCGTCAACCAGGATGCCGATCCTCTCCCATACCCTGGCCAGAAAATCGAGGTTCTGCTCCGGGGGGATCTCCCGGATGACTTCCCCTGTTTCCGCATTGACGACCTTGACCATGATCTGCTTCGTCTTCTCGTGAATGGAAAAATCCAGATACGTGTTGTGGCCCGCGGCCGCTTTCACGGCCCGTTCGATGGCCTTGATCAGCTGCTTTTCGCTGATGGAGATGTAGCTTCCCTGCTTCCCGCTATCGCCCGATTCCTTGTCCACCCTGGATCCGGACGGTTTCGGCTCGGCCAGTGAAGCGCCGCTGTCCGGCAGGGGCCATACGCTTCCATGCAAAGAGATGCCCTTGTCCATCCGCAACCTCCCCGTTCCTGCTCTTATTCACTATATCGGAAGGCCGGGCCCGCGAGATTAGCCATTTTTCACAAAAAAAAGACCCCAGGAAATCCTGGAGTCGGGAATGGCCTGAATCGGATTAACGGAGCAGCTGCAGTACGCCTTGCGGCTGTTGGTTGGCTTGCGCCAGCATGGCCTGGGCGGCCTGGGAAAGGATGTTGTTCTTGGTGAACTCCATCATTTCCTTCGCCATATCTACGTCGCGAATGCGGGACTCGGCAGCGGTGAGGTTCTCGGAAGCCGTTCCCAAGTTGTTGATGGTGTGTTCGAGGCGGTTTTGGTAGGCACCGAGTTTGGAACGCTCAGAAGATACCTTTTCAATGGCATTTTGAATTACCGTGATAGCCGCATCTGCGCTTGTTTGTGTCGAGATATCAATACCTGCAGCGGCCACGGCATCAGCAGTTTTCTGATTACTTACAAATGTAGCTGCTTGCGCAGTTACAGTAGTTTTGGAAATATCAATGCTGTCATTGGAACTGTTAAGGTTAGTTACATCAGTAACATCAAAAGAAATACCTGCAAATGCACCGGAACCAATAGAAACTTTCGTATCTGTGTCTTGAACCGTAATTGTTTGGGAGTTAGATCCTCCATCCGAAATTGTGATAATGGTTTCGGAAGAATTCGCATCCGCCCCACCAGATATCGCACTTGATGATGTGCCGGTCGCTGTTGCAGTTGCTGTACCACTTACTGTAGATGTTTGAGTAAATCCTGCACCGGTTAATGCATTATTTATAGCTGTCTGAATGCTCGAAGATGTAGAAAATGCACCGGAGCCATCAGTATCATCAAAGTCACCATTAATAATGATTTTTTTATTTGCAGTATCAACAGTCGCGGATTCCGTCGTACCATCAGCAACAGTACCCAATTCTAATGTATAACCATTTAATTGTGAGCCCGCTGAAAAATCAAATGTTAGTCCGCCCAAGGTGACTTGTCCCGGTGCAGCCCCAGAATTGTCAGCAGCGCTAAATGTAATATTTGCACCATCTACTACAGCCGATCCAACTGTATCACTCACACTTACGTTTGAGATAATAGAGCCATTAGCAGTTGCCGAAGTCGTTACTTTATCTCTTGCAACTCCTAAGGAGAAAGCATCCATTGCACTGATAGATAAGGTAAGATTCTGTCCGCTGTTTGCACCAATATGGAAAGTCGCTTCGCTAACACCATTGGAAGAAACAGCGCCGTTCAGGAGAGATTTCGTATTGAACTCGGTATTGTTAGCAATTCGTGTAAGTTCCTGTGCGAGTTGGTCAACTTCTTTTTGAAGTTCTTCACGGTCGTTATCGTTGTTAGTATCGTTAGCAGACTGTACAGCCAGCTCCCGCATACGCTGCAGAATGCTGTGGGTTTCGTTCAAAGCACCTTCAGCGGTTTGAATCAAGGAAATACCATCTTGCGCATTCTTCGATGCCATGTCCAACCCGCGAATTTGCCCGCGCATTTTTTCCGAGATGGCAAGTCCGGCGGCGTCGTCTCCCGCACGGTTAATGCGAAGTCCGGACGACAATTTTTCCAGAGATTTTTGCGTGCTCGTCGTGTTGTTCGACAACTGACGATACGTGTTCAATGCGGCGATGTTGTGATTAATAATCATTCCTTGTTTCCTCCTTGAAATTATCCTGGATCCACTTCCATGTAGATCCGGCCATCCGGCAAGGTCGGCCGCCCCTCCGGTGGCTTCATAGAAATATATCGTACGAAACGGGGAGGAATTGAAGAGGGAAAAACAATTTTGTGGGCCGAATTGCCCCGGGCCGCCGGAGAATTATCCCGAACAGGTGTGCTTGGGTTACCCCTGTTCAGTTTCGCCGTTCCCCATGAGCTGCGCCAATCGCTCCGGACCCGGCAAATGCTCCGCGGCTTCCCGGTTCGATTGCTGGATCAGCTCATAGACTTCCTTGCGATGAATGCCCACGGTTCGGGGAGCGCGGATCCCGATTCGCACGGACTCCCCTTCAACGGCGAGCACGACCAGTTCCATCTGGTCCCCGATCATAATCGCCTCTCCCGGCTTACGGGTGAGTACCAGCATGCGAACCCCCCTTCCCGCCCGGCAGCGGATGCCGGGTCTTGTAGGGCGAATGCTCGAGAACGACCTGTTTGCCCAGCCGTCTGCGGCGGTTTACGACCACCGGAGCGAGCAGATTGACCGTCGCCCGCCCCAGCCCGGCTTTCATGGTGACAATCGCGTGAACCATCACTTCTTCCGCGCTTGTGATTTCCAACTCCGATTGCACCGATTCCGGCAGATCAAATTCATAATCCGGATAAAAGACGAAAGGATCCGCTGTAAGAAAGCTTAATCGGGGTTCATCCACGGATTGCATATAGGAAAAAGGAAGCGATTCATCCGGCCGGATGAAGACAAACCGCCTGACCTCCTCCCATCCCGGGATCCCTTCCGGAAAGAAGAAGGTCTCCCCCTCGTCAATTTCGAGCTTGCCAAAGAAAGGTGTTTCCACTAGAGCCATCGGCTGTCCTCCTGTTTTCCGGGTTCCCGAATCGAAAAAGGCCACAGATTCCGGGAAATCTATAGCCTGACTGCAACAGATTATGCTTGTACGTCAATCTTCGGCGGGATGATGTCCACCTTCGGATCGCGCAGCATGTAATATTCAATCTTCCATGGATGATACGTCATTTGCGGCGGGTTCGGGTGCACTTTGATTTCAGTATGACCGGGGACGACGCTGATTTGCGGCGGATGAGCGGTATAACGGAGATCGACATTATCGTAAGAAGCCGTTCCCATGTATTCGGGAGAAGGCGGCCGCTCCAGCGCTTCTTCCGCCGCCAGTTCCCCAATCGTATTCCCCGGCCTGTAAAAAGCGGCCAGGCGGTTCCCCTTTTCCACACGATGGGCGAGATTGCTCAAAAAGATCGCCTTCATCTGATCGTAAATCCGTTGATTGAGACTCAGCGGATTCCCGCCATTCAGCGCCACGTACGCCCTCGTTTGGTCGATCTCCAATTCCCCCGCGGGGGAGCGGATGTCCAGCTTCGCCGGCGTGCTGCGAATCTCCAGGCTGGTCCGCGGCTGCCGGATCTCCAGGCCGCCCGGGATTCTATCCATCCCGAGCAGAGCGGACTGCTGGCGAATTTGGATGGAAGGAATGGACGGCAAGCGCACTCCTCCCTATTTCAGAAAGTCGACCAAGGAAGGCGAAATGATCTTGGCCCCAACGGACAAAGACGCCTCATAAATATTCTCGTTGACCTTCGACTGGATGATCAGCCGGCTGTAATCGGCGTCTTCCGTCTTTGATTGAAGGTTGGTTAGATTCAGTCCCAAATCCTGCAGCCGATTTCCGATCAAATCGACCCGGTTCGATCTCGCGCCGATTTCCGCCTGAAGGGAAAGCATCTTGTCGACTCTGGTGTCCATTTTGCCGAGCGCCGCGTTCAAACCGGCGGTATTGCCTGCGGCCAGATCGGAAGACAATTGGTCCAGGATGGCAAACACGTTGTCCGCTTCGCCCTTGCGGCCAAAAAACTGATTCCCGGTTACATTCACCGGAACCTTGATACCCGCGCTCAGCTCAAGTTCCACATTGTACCCGTCGGTTACGGCGTCGGCCGCCGTGGATGCCGGATCATACGGCTTTACGTCTGTTTTCTGCCCGTTAAACACATATTTCCCGTTCAACCGGCTGTTCCCGATATCGACCAGCTGGTTTTTCAACTGGCCGATTTCCTGACGGATGGCATCCAGCGCGGCTTGCGGGTTGGTTCCGTTGGCTCCCTTCACGGTCAATTCCCTGACCCGCTGCATGATGTTCATCGTTTCGGTCATCAGGGTATCCTGATAATCCAGCCAGGATTTCGCCGTGTCGACATTTTTTTGGTACTGGTCGTTGGCGCTGATCTCCGAACGGTACCTCAAGGCGTAGGTAATGCCTACCGGATCGTCCGAAGGCCGGTTGATCTTGCGTCCGGTGGACATCTGTTCCTGCATCTTGTCCATACGCTTCATGCTGGCTCCCAGATTGCGCAGCAGCTGCATGCTCATCATGCCCTGGGTTACGCGCAATGCCATGCCGGATCCTCCCCTTTCTCATTCGATTCATTAACGTCCGACCTGCCCGGTACCGTTGATCAGCTTGTCCAGCAGCTCGTCATAGGCGGTCATGAAGCGAGCCGCGGCATTGTACGCGTGCTGGAACTTGATCATGTCGGACATCTCCTCGTCCAGCGAAACGCCGCTGACCGACTGCCGGCGGGCATCGACCTGGTCCACCAGGGCCTGCTGGTTGCCCAGCTGCCGGTTCGCTTCGTCCGCCTGGACGCCAAGCTGGCCGACGACGGAACGGTAATAATCCTCGATCGTCCCTTTGCCGACTCCGGCGGAAGCTCCGAAGTCAAAGGCGGTATCCTTCAGTTGGGACATCAGAACGGCCAGCGAATTGTTCCCCTGGATGACGGTATCCGCCGCCCCGGTGCCCGTCATCCGCATGGATGCGGCAATCTTCCCCGGGTCCGCAACAATTTCCGGACTCACCCGGAAAGCGGCCGCGGTGATCGGCCCGCCGTCCGCGGAAACGAAGAAATCTCCTCCCGCCCGCGGAGTGCCACCGGCGATGTAGCCCAGCTTGTGCAGGCCGTTCAGCCCGTTCACCTGGACGGTCAACCCGCCCGGGCCGACGGTCCTTGCAGCCCCGGTGAACGTCGTCGGCGGCAGCACGGTTCCATCCGGCTGCACCTTGCTCAGCTGGACGCCGTCCGGGAGAACGGTGCCCTCCGGAAGCGTGACTGTAATTGTCCCGTTGGCGATCGTATTGGCCAGGGTATCGAGCTGCTGCTGGTAATCGGCGACGTATGTATCGCGCGAGACGATCATTCCGTACACTTCGCCGCTGTTTAAATCCCCCGCTCCGTATGCCGCGGTCAGCGCGTCGGCGGATGTGGCAGCAGCCGTATTTCCCGTCACGAGGCTGGTTCCGCCCATGGAAACGGTATACCCTTGGGGGGTGTCCGTGACCGTGACGTTCACGATTTTGGACAGATTGTCCACCAGGTAATCCCGCTGGTCGCGCAGGTCGTTCGCGTTGTCGCCCAACGCCTCAATCCGCTGAATTTCCTGATTCAGATTGGCGATCCCGCTTGCGATCGAGTTGATCTGATCCGCCTTCACTCCGATATTGGCGGTCAGATCGGAGCGGAGGTCGCCAAGCTGCTTGCTGATCTGGTTGAAGGCATCGGCCAGGGCCAGGGCGTTCTCCCGGACGATCTTCCGGCCGGTCAGGTTTTCCGGATCCTGACTCAGCTCCGACCAGGAAGACCAGAAGTTGGACAGGACCGTCCGCAAGCCCGTATCCGACGGTTCGTTCACCATGGCCTCCAGCTTTTCCAGCGTGTCCGCCTGCACGGACCAGCTGCCCAGCTCTTTATTTTCGTTGCGGAACTGATCGTCCAGAAATTTCTCCCGGAGCCTGGTGATCGAAGCAAATTCCACCCCGCTCCCGAGCTGTCCCGGTACGGCGGAATGGGTCATGCCCGGATATTCCAGCGGAATGGAGGCGGTCATATTGACGCGTTGCCGGGAATACCCCGGCGTGCTGGCGTTGGCTATGTTATGGCCCGTCGTATTCAACGCGGCCTGCTGGGTAAACAGGCTCCGCTTGGCCGTCTCAATGCCGTGAAATGTCGAACTCATGTGAACACCGTTCCCCTCTTCCTAGGCTCTGCCGTCGAAAAACCGCTGATGCCGGCCGGCCGCCGGCCGGCGCAAGGGATTCTGGTAGACCGCCTCGTCCCCCGGGATCCCCATCGCCAGCTCCAGGGTATATTCAATCAACGCCAGGGACTGCCGGATCAGCTGCTGGTTCAGCTCATTGCGCCGCTTCAGCTCCCGCAGCGTCCCCATCAGCCTGGCCTGGGCCTCAGCGAGGGCCTTCTTCTCATCCGCCCTGAAAATCAGGCGAATCAGATCGCTCACGGTTACCCGCGGATTGGGATGGTAGCCCCGCTGGATCAGAATGCGGCCGATAGCCTGCGTTCTTTCCCGCTCCAGATCGTTGACCTGATGCAGCATCCGGTTCTCGCGGCGGATGATCGCGTTCAGCTCGTCAACCTGATTTTCCACGAGAACCTGCCTCTTCCGTTCCGCCAGCTCCGTGAGCTCCATATGAATCTCATTCAGCTTGTCCATACATTCCAGAAGCGCCTCGACCGACATCCCGGCCCTCCTCCCCGGATTATTTCAGATATGGAAAAAGCTTCGCGGCGAGCTTACGCGAATCCACCCGGTACGTGCCCTCTTCCACCGCCCGCTTCAGCTCCTCGAGCTTCTGCCTCCGGGGGTCGGCCACCGGCGTTTGCGGCGCCGCCCCGGAAGCGCCGTGAAGCTCTTTGGCCTCCCGGGAAATCTGCACTTCATCCTTGCGCTTGTTTCCGGGCCCGGATACCGCGGCGGTCTGCCGCTCTCCGGCCCTTTTATAGGAACCGGCGGCTCCAATTCTTTGAATTTCATTGATTTTCATGCCTGCCACCTCGCTCGGTTTTCCGTGGAAACGGCAAAAAACCGATAAGCTTTTACTTCCTATATCGGTTTCTTGCCCGGGGAACTTTACCCCCAATTTTTACCGTTTCAGCCGGCTGTTCAGCCGGTCCTGGATCCTGTAGGCGTTACCCTGGCCGGAATCCGCCATGCTTTGCCGGGTTCTTTCCTCTTCCGCCGCCTGCCTGAATTCCTTCGTCAGCCGTTGGCGGCATGCATCGCAAAGATGGCCCTCCCGGATGGGGGCTGCGCATGCTTCGCACTCATAATGCATACCGGGGTGGTCCTCGAGGGAAATGCGGCCTTCGCGGATAAACCGGATGATCTGGGCGACCGGCACCTTCGTTTCATCGCTCAGCTGCTGCATGGTACAGCCGCGGTTTTCCCGCAAATAGGCGGCGCAGCGTTCGTATTGCTCTTCCACCTCTTTGAGGCAGGAAGGACAAAGGCTTTTGTAATTCCGGACAAAGATTTTGCCGCAGCGCGGGCAATTGTCGATATTCATCGCCATGTTCGGTTCCCCCTTTTTTCCGGAGCCGCCTTAAAGTCATTGCAGCGAATCATCTCGCCCAGGTGAGTCCATAAACCTCGACCGGCGCGTGAAGCTTGAGGACCCGGGCGCATTCGTTGAGCGTGCTTCCGGTCGTATAGACATCATCCACGAGCAGCAGGCGGTAAGGCCGGCCTTCCCGCCGGATCGCGCGAAGCCCCTCCTCATGGACGGCAAAGGCGTGCCGCATATCCTCCAGCCGCTCTTTCCGGCTTTTGAAGCTCTGCTTCTCCGTATGTTTGACCCGGCGCAGCAGGTTCAGCACCGGAAGTCCTGAGGTCTGCCCTAGCCGCCTCGCCAGCAGTTCCGACTGGTTAAAGCCCCGCTCCAGCTTCCTCTGCTCGCTGACCGGCACATACGCCAGGGCATGAAAGCCGCTCCGCGAGCCGAATTCCTTCTGCAAATCGCGCAGGTGCATGCGGTATGCGTGACGGAGCATTCCGGCGAACACAGGCAGCAGCCTTTCCTGCCCCCGGTATTTAAATAACGCGAGCCATTCTTTCATCGTTTCATCGTACCGGACCGAACTGCGGTTCCGGACAAAGAAGGTCCCGCCGCGTCTGTCGCAATCCCCGCAGTCCTCGTATCTGCCGCAGACCGGGCAGTACACGCGGGTGATCCAGGGAATGGCCGCGAGACAGTCCGGGCAAAGCGACAGCGGATTTGCCGTTTTCACCGCCGCCCGGCAGATCGCGCAGGTTCCGGCCGCCGGAGCCAGCAAGGCCCCCGCCCGGTTCGCCATTTCCTTGAGGATGGCACGCCATCCGCGGTTGTGCAGCAAAACCATCATTCACCCCCGGATGATACTTGCAGATAGCCATGCTTCGCGGCCAGCCGGTTCATCTCCCGGATCTGGCGGATGGCGCCGGCCTGCGAAGCGGATTTCTCCGGATCGGCGAAAAATACTCTGCCGCCCGGATCGTTCAGGGAGCGGCCGGCCCGGCCGGCCATCTGCACCAGGGCGGCTTCGTCGAACAGGGCCGAACCGGCATCCAATATGAATACATCGGTTTTGGGAACGGTGACTCCCCTCTCCAGAATTGTCGTCGTCACCAGAATCCGGGTCCGGCCGTCGCGAAAATCCTGCACTTTCCGGGTCCGCTCCGGGTCCCTGGACGATGTCCCCTGAATGACCGTTTCCGGAAAGCGGCGGCGCAGCAGCCCGACCAGCGGGTCCGCCAGGCGGATCGCCGGGACGAAGACGAAGATTTGCGCGCCCCTGCCGAGAGAGTTCCGCAGCTCGCCGAGCAGAGCTTGCGGGATGCGGCCGTCCGCCAGCATGCTCGACACCGGCCGGCTTTTCACTAGCACCGGCACCGGCAGCGGATGGCGGTGAAACCGGACCGGCACTTTGGCGTGGGGCAGCCGTCCGCTCCGGGCCGCCTTCTGCAGATGGGCCGGCGGGGTCGCCGATAAGAATATGTATCGTCCGGAGGGGCGGCAGGCTTTACGCGCGGCGTGTTCGAGGACCGGATTGTTGTGAAAAGGAAAGGCATCCAGTTCGTCGATTATAATCAAATCGAAGCTCCCCCGAAACCTGAGCAGCTGATGGGTCGTCGCCAGCGTGATCTCCCCCTGTTCCCAGCGCTGCTCACTTCCCCCGTACAGCGTAACCACATTGCGCGAAGGGAAAACCTTCGCTATACGGGGCTGCAGCTCGAGCACCACGTCCCGTCTGGGGGTCGCCACGCAAATCCGCCCGCCCCGCCGAAGCGCATATTCGATGAGGGGAAAGATCATCTCGGTCTTTCCCGCTCCGGTCACCGCCCAGATCAGAAAGCCGGGCGGCTCCCGCTTGGGGCCCCGGGGGGATGGATCGGCCAAAAACCGGATGGCCTCGGCGGATGCCGCTTTCTGGGCCGGGCTAAGCCCCCATGGTTCGAGAATGTCCGGCAATTGGACAGCCTCATTACCGCCCGCCGCTTCCGGGGACGGGTCCGGGACATGGAAGAGCGGCGTGCAGCGGCGCACCCTGCCCATGGTCAGGCATTCTTCACAGTAGGGACAGAGCGTGCCGCAAACACTGCATTCGGTCCAGTTCAGGCGTTCGGAATGACAGCGGCCGCAGCGGTGCTTTGCCGCCCCTTTCCAGCGGAAAATGGATCGGGATGGAATTTCTTCCGTCCCGGCCTCCCATTGCAGCAATCCCAGCAGCCAGGCGTACTGGACAATCCGTTTCCATTCCCCCGCGGTCTTGTCGAGACCGCGGCCGCTCCACAGGCTCTGCAGCTCCTCCGGGAGCAGCGAACGGCCCTTCAGCGGCTTCAGAAGCTCCTCCACCTGCCCGGGCGTCGGCAGTTTATCCCCGGCTTGCCCTATCCGCCGGGATTCCGTAACGCCGGCACCGCGTTCCCGGGAATACCATCTTAACCGCTTCAGCAGGGAAGCGGGCAGTGAGCGGAAGCTGTCCCGGGAAGCGGCCTTCGCCGCCAGCGCTTCCCGGGACAGGCCGCGGCAGGCCATGGCGCCGAGATCCTGTTGCAGCATTGCAGCCTGTCCAAAAGAAAGTTGCGGTTCGAACCAGACCATGCACGAAACCCCGGAATCCCGGCGAAACCAGAAATTCCAGTCGACCGAGAACTCGATGGAGGTTCGGAAGATCCAGTCGTCCCCTTGCTTGACAGCATAAAGTACAGCTTTCATCGTTCACCTGTTTCTGACAAAGTAAGCGTTTCCTAATGAAGCGGAAGATTTGCCGCATCCTCTTTCCGGTTCATATCGACCACGATCACTTGATCCATTTGCCGGTCCTTCATCCACACTTCAGCCGCCGCGGAAGATGGCAACCACTGGATTTCCGCACAGCTTCGCGGGGAATAGATCCGGGCGATCCCTTCCGTATCATCCGTTGAGCCCTGATCCCAAACCCCTATCCGGGTCTGGCGGCCGGTGAGTGATGTATTCCAGGACAACGAACGCAGGATCCATTCAATGTCCGCCTGATTATTTCTCGTTTTGAGCAGGTAATACCGGGTGTGACTTGGACGGTCCCGAACCTGCGTATGAACGAAGTGAACGAATGCGGCAGCCGCGGCGTAAACGCCGATGATCCACAACAGCCCAACCCACATGATGGCTCCCTCCCTTACACGATACTATATGTCGGGAGGGAGCCCGGGGTTCCTACAACGTGACCCAGCCGTTTTTGATGGCGTTAATGACCGCCTGGGTGCGGTCATCCACTTCCAGCTTCTGTAAAATGCTGCTGACGTGGTTTTTTACCGTTTTTTCGCTGATAAACAGATATTCCCCGATCGCCTTGTTGCTCTTTCCTTCCGCCATCAGCCGCAGCACTTCGGCTTCCCTGCGGGTAAGCGGACTGTTGTCGCTGTGAATGTACTTGACCCCGGCTTCCTTCGCCGATGAACCGCCCGCGGCGACGCCCACTTCGTCCAGATAGGTCATCCGCCGCAGCTGATTGATCAGCTTCCCGGTTACCTTCGGGTGAATATAGGAGTATCCGGAAACGACCGAACGAATCGCATTGATCA
>Ga0310827_100426_pt1 | contig 34705 bp, 31 predicted proteins | sample WT_ome_2_FD_201309 | JGI IMG/M metagenome (GOLD analysis project Ga0310827, IMG submission 201309) | Sorghum-adapted microbial communities enriched on wild type (WT) sorghum from Joint BioEnergy Institute, Emeryville, California, United... ... | reverse complement strand
TGGTGTTTTTATTGACGTAATGCTGCGCTTCCTGCTTCTGACTCTCGGCTTTCTCCTGCTGCGCTTTGGCTTGCTTAGCCTGCTCCTGAAGCTGCTTCAGCTCTTTGTCGATCTGGCTGATGGTTTTAGTCTTGGCGAAGCCTTCAGTAGGTTGGAAAATCAAAGCGGCTAATGCGACAACGGTGAGTGTGGTTATCCATTTCTTCAACTTCGTTTCCCCATCCTTCTTGTATAAGGTAGTTAAAAGTTCGACTCTTCTAGATATAAGAAGACCTCGGCTTTTGATTGCAATGTGCTACACCTTCAAAAACTTCCGAATCGACATCGTACTTCCCCAAATGCCAATCAAAAGTCCTAAGCCAACCAGCAATCCGCCTAGTTCCAGACCGATATCTTGCAGCGGCACCAGTTGAATAGCCAGCGTCACGTCGGATTTGACCGAGGTCACCAGCTCGTTATAACTAAAGAACAGCACGCCAACGGTAATCAAAGAACCGATCAAACCTATGAGTGCGCCTTCTACGAAGAACGGCCAGCGTATAAAGGTATTCGTCGCGCCGACCAGCTTCATGATGCCAATCTCCCGGCGACGGGCTAAGATCGTAACCCGGATCGTATTGGAGATGAGGAACATCGCCATCAGGGCAAGACCCGCTACAAAGGCAAATCCGATATTGCGGATCGCCCGGGTGATTTTAAATAACTTTTCCACCGTACCTTGTCCGTAGTTAACCTTATAGATCGGCTTCTCTTCGTATTTATCGTTCAGGGCATTAATCTTGCTGGCTACGTAAGGCACCGTAGTAGGTTCAATGACCTGAACCTCAAACGTATCAGGAATCGGGTTCGTCGTCTCGTCGTACCCTTCCAGCAGATCCTTGCCTTCCTCGCCGAGCTTCTCCCGGAAATCCTTGAGGCCTTCGGCTTTAGGAATCAGTTTCACTTTGCTGACTTCTTCCATGGAGCCGATATCGTTATAGATCTGGTCGCGTACGGCTTCGGTCACATCTGAGTTGAGGTATGCTTTGATCTGTACCTGGCTGTCCGCCTCATCGGCAAACGCATTGACGTTCAGCACTAGCAAGGTGAACACGCCTAAGATCAGCAACGATACGATGATCGAGGTGATGGACGCCACCGACATCCAACCGTTGCGGAACACGCTCTTTGCGCCTTCCCGCAAATGCCGCAAGAAGGTGCTAATAGTCATAACCATATTCCCCTCTCAGCTGGTCTCGCACGATATTGCCGTGTTCAATCGCGATGACGCGTTTGCGCATCGTATTGACAATCTCTTTGTTGTGGGTAGCCATAACGATTGTAGTGCCTCGGAAGTTGATTTCGTCCAGCAGCTGCATAATCCCCCAGGAGGTCTCAGGATCGAGATTCCCCGTAGGCTCGTCCGCAATAATGACGGAAGGATTATTGACGATCGCTCGAGCGATCGCCACCCGCTGTTGCTCACCGCCGGATAGTTGGGATGGATCGCGGTTTGCTTTATTTTTCAGCCCGACCAGATCGAGCACTTCCATTACGCGTTTCTTAATAATCTTCTTCGGGGCTTCGATCACCTCCAAAGCAAACGCCACGTTCTCGTAAGCCGTTAGCTTCGGGAGCAGACGAAAGTCCTGAAAAATCACCCCGATATTTCGGCGCACATAGGGAATTTTGCGAGGTTTTAGCTTGCCAATGTTAAAGCCGTTCACAGAAATCTGCCCCTTGGTGGGCACTTCTTCCCGGTAAATCAGCTTCATAAAAGTCGATTTCCCTGCGCCGGAGGGACCAACCAAATACACGAATTCATTACGGTCGATCTTGACCGAAACGCCTTTAAGGGCGTGGGTACCGTTCGGATATGTCTTCCAGACATCCTGCATTTCTATCACTTGATCACGTCCTAAATCTATGATTCCGTTTCTATAGGTGGCCCTATCTTACATTCGACATGTTCCAGCCAAATCCTTTAAAAGTTGAGGAAATTCCTTGAAGTCCGATATTTATTGTAACAAAGATGTTACCACTTGAGTACCCGAAAGTTTCCAGCTGTTTGATCATACATATAGTTGTACAAGGTTCTTTTCTATGAATCTCAAGGGCTGCGGCCTAAAGGAGACGGCGATGAAAAAGAAACATTTGGCAGCTATATTCCTCTGCGTTGGGCTTCTCGGCGCCGCAAGTTGGGGAGCGCTCACACTCTATGTCTCACAGGACACCCTGCCTGCGGGCACCGTTGTGGCCGGATTGGATCTGGGTCGGCGCCAGCGTGATGAAGCGCTGCGGCTCCTTGACCAGGAGATCGCCGCATTAAACCGGAAACAAGCTGTGTTTACAGTCGACGGCACTACCAAAACCCTCACCTGGGAGGATGCCGGGATTACATTTGATGCAGAAGCTTTTCATGATGAGGTACAGCGACTGGAAGAAGGCTCCTTATGGGAACGGGGAATGGCGAGAAGAAGTTTTCCTCGGCAGCAGACGCTCAGCATCACCTTCGATCCGAAGAAGCTGCAGACGATGTTTTCCCCGGAGTGGGAAAAGAATCGATTTGGCTCCCCAGTGAACGCCGTGCGAACGATTACGCCGCAAGACCAAATCCGCTATTTGCCGGGTACGGCCGTGCAACGCATCGACTGGGAACGCTTATTGGAGATGGTGCCAAAGCAGCTTGGTGAAGAAGTGCGTCGTTTGGAAAAAAATTCATGGCATGAACCAACCTCAAACGCGTTATCGAAACAGCTTCCTACGTTGCAGTTTACCGTACCGCTCAAAACCGTAGAGCCCGAAATCACCGTAGAACGGCTCAAAAAAGAAGGCATCCGCCGCAAAATCATCCAGTTCTCCACAAGCCTGATGTCCAGCGGGGCCGGGCGGGTGCATAACGTGGACGCGGCAGCCCGCAGCATCGACGGGATGGTATTGGCTCCAGACGAAATTTTCGATTACAACGAAGTGATTGAATATGCGGAGAAGACGTACGGCTTCCGGGAGGCGCCGGTTATTTTTGGAGGGCGGCTGACCCCTGGGGTAGGAGGCGGCATTTGCCAGGTCTCGAGTACGCTCTACAATGCGGCGGTTCGTGCCGGGCTGACCATCGTGGAGCGACGCAACCATTCCCTTCCGGTCAAATACTTGCCCAAAGGTCAGGACGCCACGTTCGCCAAAGGCTACATCAATTTCCGTTTCAAAAACACCTCCGGCCATCATCTCCTCATCCGCGCCGAGGTGAAAAACGGCTTTCTGACCGTTAAGCTTTTTGGCGATATGCCGGAGAACGTGAGTTACTCGCTTGAATCCCGTACAACTGAGGTCATTTCCCCGCCCAACAAGTATGTGATCAACCGCTCCTTGCCTGCGGGCAGCCAGCAAGTGCTCGTGCGTGGAAAGCAAGGATATGTCGTGGAGACATACCGCATCAAGAAAGTGGACGGCAAGACCGTTGAGCGCACGTTACTCTCCAAAGATACCTATCCGGCACAACCCAACGTCATCGCGGTGCGTGAAGTCAAAGCTGGTTCGACTGGGGGCAGCAATAGCGGAGATACGGGGAGCGGTGGCGGCAACCGTGGGAGCAACGGAAGTGGTAACCGCGGTAGTCAAAGCGGTGGTACAGGATCCGGGGGGCAAGGCGGCACAAGTGGATCGGGGAATTCTAACGGCGGAACGTCTTCGGATAACCTACCCAAACAGATCTTAGAGGACGGCGTCACCGGTCCGAATTTTCGATGAGCATCGAGGGGAGGCGGCCTTGCCGCTCCCCTCTCCCTTCTAACCCGGGCGATAACGGTAAAAATGGACCTTATTTCGTCAATTTCACGCCACTTCACCGAGATAAGGGAAAATTGTGACGTTATTTTACGATATGAAGCCCAAACTCACGCTTATTGCGACGTTTCCTCAATTATAAGGACATTTTTTACCGTTATTTCCCCGGAAATTGTCTGGGCGAGTCAAATAAGACCATAAAAGGGCGCTATTCTCCTCGCAAATTACAAAAGAAGCCGTTCGGCGTCGAGCGAAAGTCGATAGGAACGAACGCGTACGCTGCCGCTGGCAGGTTGGATCCACTGTTTCTCAGACAGTTGTCTTAGCCATTTGCGAGCTGTTTTGCTTTCCACTCCCATCATGTGACAGATGTCCCCCGGTGTTAAAGGTCTCCCCGCGCGAAGGAACTGACGAAGCAGCTCCCTCTCATGGTAGTTGGCCTGCAACAAAGAATCCGCCTCCCCCAGCCACCTTCCCATAAACTGCTGCAATGTTTGCTGACAGTAACGCGGGTTCTCGCTGACGTCATCGTATGTAAATCGCAGCACCTTCCAACCATCCAGAATCAAGTCGTTTTGCCGCCGACATTGGTCGGAGAAGCGATCCCGGCTGATCCCGCGCAGATGCGGGCCATATCCGTCGATTTCAATGGCAAGCTTAATTCCGGAACGTAGGTAAGCAAAGTCAAGATAGCGGTATCCGTCTTTAAAATCGGTCACCTCATATTCAGGATGAAGCTGCCGAAAATGCCCGAAAGCGGGCCACCATACTTTTTCGACAAATGCCTTTTCCGCATACCCATGCCCCTCCCTCAATCTTCGTTCTCTCTCCCCTTGCCGGCGTCCCAAATGATCGCTGATCCACTGCGCATACGTCTCCTGAAATCCCATCCAACCAACCTCCTCCAATGGAAAAATAAAACGCCTTCCGTCGACGGACGAGACAACTACATCGTCCAACAACAAAAGGCGTGTGCTTCACGGCTCTATATTTGTTTTGTGATTTACTCATTATTATACCACATGCTCGCCATATTCTTCCATATACTTCTCCAACTGGAACAGGTGACCAATCACCCAAAATTTGCCGCACGATGTAAACTTGAAGTATACTGGACTGCATCTGAGACCTGCCACAAACGTTCCTCATAAATTTACTGCATAAAATAATTTGCAGCGTCTCCAAACTAGGGTATCAACTTCAAGAGCACCGCTCTTGTTGCTGATTTCGTCGATGTAAGAAGGAGGCTTCCTTATAGATGAATAAAACGATCGCGTCCGCCTCTAACCCAGACTTAGATCAAACGCGCCGCACCTCAGTATGGCTACTGGTCACTGCCGTGCTTCTGACCGCCGCTGCCCTGCGGTCGCCCATCACCGGCGTAGGTGCCCTCATTGGCGAAATCGAGGCGGCCACGGGCTTGTCGCACGCGATGTCAGGCATGCTGACGACACTGCCGCTGATCGCCTTCGCGGTGTTTGCGCTGGCTGCGCCGGGCTTGTCCGCAAAGCTGGGGATCGAGCGGACGTTGTTCTTCAGCATGGTCCTGATGACCGGCGGCATCCTCGTCCGCTCCCTGCCGTCCGTTGCTGCGCTATTTGCCGGCACCGCGTTGATCGGCATCGCGATCGCGGTCTGTAACGTGCTGCTGCCCGGGCTGATCAAACGCGACTTCCCGCAGCAAGTCGGTCTGATGACTAGCCTGTTCACCACGTGCTTGACCTTCTGGGCGGCGATTTCCTCCGGGATCAGCGTGCCGTTGTCCCAAGGCCCGCTGGGGTGGCGAGGTGCGTTAATGATTTGGGGGGTGTTGACGGCGATCGCCAGCTTGGTCTGGCTGCCGCTGCTGCCCAAATACGCCGAAGCCAGCCGGAACCAGAACAACGCAGCCGTTGCGGGCCGTTCCGTCACCCCGAAGGAAGGGGAAGCAACCAACATTTCCTCACGCACGCAGTCCGGTCAGCCTAATCTAAGCCCTGCATCTGCTCCACGGCTCCGCAATCTTTGGCGTTCACGGGTTGCCTGGCTGGTGACGATATTTATGGGCTTCCAGTCGATCCTGTTTTACGTCAGCATTTCGTGGCTGCCGGACATCCTGCAGGAGCGCGGGATGAATGCCGAACAAGCCGGTTGGATGTTATCGCTGATGCAGTTAGTCAGTATGGCCGGCTCCTTCTTAATGCCGCTGTTCGCCGCGCGATCGGACAACCAGAAGTGGCTGACCGCCGCCTCCGCTGCGTTATGCGTGATAGGTTTTGGCGGCATCTGGGCCGGATCGGTCTCGTTAGCTCCACTCTTCATCCTTCTGCTTGGGGTTGGTTCCGGCTCCACCTTTGGTCTGGCGATCGTGTTCTTCTCGCTGCGCTCGCGCACAACGGAGCAGGCCAGTGCTCTATCTGGCATGGCTCAATCGATTGGTTATATCTTGGCTGCTTTTGGGCCAACGCTGTTTGGCTATCTCCACGATCTTAGCGGCAATTGGGACACCCCGCTTGCTGTGATCACCGGTGTTTCGATCATAACCGCCCTCTTTGGCTATGCCGCAGGGCGCAAGGGAGATGTTGATGCACGCTAAAGGAGATGCAAGCCCCAAGCCACAACTCAAAAAAGCTGTCCCCAAGGCCCTCAATTAGGCCCCAAAGGGACAGCTTTTTCATTACTGCCAACCTCAGCTCGTTGGCTGACCTTCCAGATGCGGCTGCGGCTGTGGCTGCACCGCCGGCTTGTGCTTGAAGATCGGGACTAGGATCATCGCGCCCAGCAGCATGATGGTGCCGGATACCGCGTAAATGCCAACAAGCGGGAAGAACGTCTTCAACACGCCGGACACCGACATCATGATGACCATCATGCCCATAAACATCGGGCTAAGTACGCCATTGACGCGGCCGACATAGGATTGCTCCGTCCATTGCAGGATCATCGTGTTGATTCCGATCTGGATGCAAGGGAATGTCAATCCGTTCAGGAACTGCAATGCCAACGTCAACGGAACGCTGGTCGACAGCCCCATGCCCACGATACAGACAGCGCTGACCGCCATCCCGAAGGCTAACAGCATTTGAGGCGGGATTTTTTTGGCTAAGCCCATAATTACACCGCCGCCAATCAACATCGCTACCCCGTTCACCGCCAGCAAAAATTGCAGAAATTCCTTAGGTTGACCCAAACGTTCGGTGACGACAAACAACCCCAGCGTCTGAATAATCCCAACCGAGAAGCCAGCGATGGCAAACGTGGCGCCCAATACCTTCAGTACCGGACTACGCCATACATAGCGGAAGCCGTCCGCCAGTTCCTTGCGAATATTGGAGGTTTTCTCCTGTTTCTCCTCTGGCTCCGCATCCGCCGGCAGCCGGAACAGCACCAAAGCGGAGAGCAGGAAAGCCACGCCCATCACGCCAATCGAGATGTAAATCCCAAATTGATGATAGGAGTAAATCCCGAGCGACGGCCCAATCACCATGAAAATAGCGACCAACGACTGGAACAACGCCATCCCTTGCTGCACTTTATCCGGATGGACATGCTGCTTAAACAGCTTCATAACTGACGGCTGCGAGAACTGCGACAAAATGGCCGAGATAAAGGTGGCAAAATAAACCGCTTCCCACGAACCGTACAGCAACGTCAGCAGCACGGCGAAGACCGACACCGCGGACAGGAAGTCGCACCAGATCATCGTCCGCTTCGGCTTCCAGCGATCCGCAAATGCCCCTCCGATGAATGAGAACACGAAGATCGGCGCAAACTCCACGACGGAAATGAGCGAAATCGCCAGCGGATCGTTATTGGTCTGGTCGGTGACAAACATCAGAATCGCAAAGTTACGGACCCAGATCCCAATCTGCAAGAACAGGTTAGAGATCAGGATCGTCTGGTAGAACCTGTTCCGGAACAAGCTCCCGGAAGGCAAAGCCTGTGACTCATTACTTTTCACGTAAACACCTCATTATTGCTCAGGATAAACTATAGATTATCCATATGAACTGTAGGGATGTCAATTGTTTCTTTGATTCCCTTGAATCTGGATATATCTCACTCCGAAACCACCGGCTTCTTTTCAGTACGACTCGCCGCATTAGGCCCAAACCCGCTCATTTTGGCATGGCCCATAAAACATACCGTGATCAAAGCCAGAACAGCTGGCACCAGCGTCCACCAAAACATCGTGGTAATCGACTTCGACAGATCCGTTACAATCTGCTCCAGGACCGGTGCCGGTATGGCTTTACGTGCTTCCGAAGCCAGGAGCGTCCGAGGATCATCCAGGGATGGAAGCCCTTCGGCTCCGCCGCCCATGCCAGATAACGATTCACTTAACCGATTGGCGAACAAGTTGCGTTGCACGATCCCAAAAATCGTAATCCCCACCGTCATCCCCAGCGAGCGAATGAACGACATCGTCGAGCTGGCAGCTCCCCGCTGCGAAGGTCCAAAATCTTGAATGGCCGACATTCCCAATACAGAGAAGGAGAACCCCACGCCAAAACCTGCGATGGCCATATAAATCGACAGCATCAACTTGGTCGTGTCCGGCGTAATTGTGGCCAGCAAAGCGATCCCCAAGATAAAAATAACCGCCGATAAGATCATCACATTACGGAAGCTGGTACGCTGCACGAGAAAGCCCCCAACTTGGGAAGCAACTACAGAGCTCAGCGTCATCGGCAACAGGATCAAGCCCGAGTTGGTCGCCGTACCGCCCGTGACCCCTTGCACGAACAACGGAATATACACCGAAGCTGCAATAAATGCGGCACCGTAAAACAACCCGGCGAGGTTGCTGCTCGCAAACAGCCGTTTGCGGAACATCGCGAAGGAGATGATCGGCTCCTCCGCCTTACGTTCTACCAGCAGAAAAATCGTAAACAGCACGGCAAACGCCGCAAACAGGCCAAGGATCTGTCCGGAATCCCAGGCGTACAACTGCCCGCCCAGTTCCAAGGCAAACATCAGGGCAACCACTGCACCAATCAAGGTTACTGCCCCCCACCAATCGATGCGTTGTTTGGAGTGAACGGCCGATTCCCGGTAAAAAGCCAAGATCAGGAACAAAGCGACGATCCCCAGCGGGATATTGATGTAGAAATTCCAGCGCCAGTTCAGATGGTCGGTAATAAATGCCCCAAGCAACGGGCCGGCCAGGCTGGAGATCCCGAAGACGGCGCCAAACAAACCGCCCATGGCACCGCGTTTCTCCACCGGGAACACATCAAACACGATGGCAAAAGCGATGGGCATCAATGCCCCGCCCCCGATCCCTTGGATCGCACGGTAGATGCTGAGCTGTACAATGGTGTCAGCCGTACCACAGAGAATAGACCCTAACAAGAACAATGCTATGCCAAAAACAAAGAAACGTTTCCGCCCATACATATCGGACAGCTTACCGAAGATCGGCATCGCCGCCATTTCCGCGACCATGTATGCGGAGGTCACCCATACGTATTTATCCAGTCCGCCGAGCTCGGACACGATCGTGGCCATTGCCGTAGACACGATCGTGTTGTCCATGGCGGACATTAAGATGCCGAGCAGCAGACCGGCAACCACGAAGCCGAGACGGCTGCTTTTTTGTGTGTTCATCTTATTCATTCCTCCAAACGTTCAAGTGCTCCCCCACCTCGCTGTGCGGGTCTTGATGATAGTGCTTTGTATATTCCACGAGTCGGATCCGACAGCCCGGACCAATATGGACATCCCCGCCGCGCACGACATCGGCTACGGTATTTTCCAGGCGAATGACATCCCCTTCAATCACCCTTGCCTGCAACGCCGGTGTGCCCCATTGCTTAAACAGCGATACCCACTTCCAGGTCGGGTGCGGAGCGATGCGGATTTGCCCGCCGACGATTTCCCCCGCTTCACTGCGGCCGAACATCCCAATCTCCACCCGCTCGGCATTGATCGTGCCTTGGGTTTGAACCGCCCCCTTGAGGCGCAACCGTTCGGCCTGACAGTCACCATTCAACTCGCAGCTTCCAAACAGCCCAATCTCCTCTCCTGCGATGCCGCCATCAATGCGAAGCTCCCCATTCAGCTTGGCTCGGCCTGCTTGAAGCCCGCCTCGGACGTTAAGGGTGCCGGTAAGATGCAGCTCTTCTCCGCGCATCGGCCCGGTAACCTCAATCGTGCCAGTCGCCTTGACGGTCTAGGCACGCAAGCCTCCGTCCACCTCCAGCGTTCCGGTACAATTCAAGCTGCGGCAATTCACATCTCCATTGATTTCGCCTTCGCCGACAATTTTCACTTTATTAAAAATCCCGCCGTTTGATGTCCCGTTGCCAACGATCTTCAAATCGGCGCTGCGGTCTTGCATAACTTGTTCAGCCATCCTCAATCCCTCCTGAGTGATGAGTCGTTATTTCTGTTCCGCGTGCCCAACCGAAGCCTGCGGTGAAACCTCATAGTGTTCCTTATACTCCACGCGGCCAATTTCGCAGCCCGGTCCAATCACAACCGAGTTACCGCGCACCACTTCCGCCTTCGTCCCCTCCAGCCGAATGTCATCTCCTTCGATTACATCGACCGTCAACCGCGAAGCCCACATGGGAGAGATGTAATCCAACAGACGTTTGCCTTTGCGCTGGCGAACCACAATCACTTCCCCGCCGATTTCCTTCGCATGGCAAGGCCCCTCCAAATCCAGCTTCAGATTTCCCGCATTCAGCATCCCGCCAACCTGAAGCTGGCCGTCCACCTCCGCGGTTTCAAATTCAGCATTGCCGTCCAGCTTCAAAGCGCCGTCCACCTTCGCCGTCTCACCAATCACAGAGCCTTTGGATTGGAGCATTCCTTGGACATGCAGCGAGGTGAATCGCACATCTTGGTGGACCTTCAACATTCCGTCCAGCTCGATTTTGCCGCCCTGCAGCAACCCCTCCGAGGAACCAGTGCCGTTGAAGCTCATTTGGCCAGCTTGGATCGTTCCTTTGATTTTCAACGTCCCGTTGGCTTCCAAGACTTCGCAGGTAATGTCCCCGTTTAATGTGGCAATGCCCTCCGTCTGGATTTCACGGTACACGCCGCCGGATGCCTGACCTACACCGTTAATTTTCAAATCCTTAACGCTTCGTTCCGCCATCATCCTTCACTCCCGCTCACCAATAGTTTTAATTCCTCTGTGCAGCGCGCCAGCGATAACCGAACGATCGTCCGGACACTGCGGTCAACAAAAATGTCCCCATCCTCCGGCACCAGGATAAAGGCAGCCACCCCCATTTTACGGATGAGATGTACGCCGCATTCCTTCCCAGCCAAGCCTGGTAAATGGTCCTCAAGCGCCTGAACCAATAAACGCCCTTCCTCGAGGGAAATATCCCCGCTTTGCAGCAGCTTATCGAGCACGTAGACGATTAACATCTGATCGAAGCCAAAGTTCGGCTGCGCCTCTTTCTTCTCTGTAATCTCCATATATAAGTTCAACGATGTAGATGTAACAATGTTTCGTTCCAGAAGTTCGTCAGCGCTTAAACGGATATCCTTCGGACTCCCTGAGAAGACATCCGCCAGCGCATCCAGCGATAAATCGTCCTTCATGCCCAGAATGCGGTCAATGCGCTGCAGGATTTTTTCCCTTGGAAAATACGTTTCTTGCCCGGTAAAAGACGATTTACGGATAAACCACTGTTCCGGGATCAGGTTCTTGCGCTTCCAGCGATACAACTGTCCATACGAAATGCCTGTCAGATCCAGCAATTCCTTCTTGGAAATCAAATCCTCACTCATTGTCATGCTCCTTTCATTGCACAAACAGCGTAACATAACATTGTTACGTTGTAAAGCAGGCGTGAATGGAGATCGATCCAAGTCGTTGCTGCTATTCATCTTAATCGACCCTCGGATCTTCTCCATCCGTCTCGGGGCGGATTTATGCGCCCGGCTCAGGGTGGAAATCTCAAACGAAAAAAAGCCCCTCGCCACGAACTGTGACTAGGGGCATGAACGGCATAGATTCTATTTTGACCTCTTATAGCTTAAACCGATCGATCTGCGCATGCATATCTGCGGCCATCCGAGCCAAGCCTTCTGAGGCGGAGGAGATCTCTTCCATAGACGCCAGCTGTTCCTGGGTTGCCGCCGTCACCTCTTGCACGCCCTCCATGCTGCTGGACGAGGTTGCTGCAATTTGTTCAACTGCGTGAGCGATTTGATCGGCACTCGCCGACATTTGCTGCGTGATGGCCGACACTTCATGAATTTGCTCCGATATCCGCTGCGTAGACCGCTCGATCGCTTGGAAGGCCGTTTGCGCTTCCTCGGTTACGGCTCTTCCCCGCTCGACATTCGTATTCACCTTATGATTCATGACTTCGTAGGCCTTGCTCGTAAGTTCGGTCATCTGCCCGATAGTCCGTTGAATCATTTCCGCTGTCGCTCCAGACTGTTCCGCCAGTTTACGCACTTCGCCCGCTACCACCGCGAAGCCGCGTCCTTCCTCGCCAGCCCGCGCCGCTTCGATCGCTGCATTTAGCGCCAGCAGATTGGTTTGGTTGGCAATCTCCGTAATCGCACTGCTCATTCCGGCAACCTGTCCGCTGAGCTCATTCATCTGATGCAGGATCTCCGCCGATTCCAGCGTCGACCGGCGAATCTCTTCCATTTGCAATCCGACGAGGTTCACCTTCCCGTTGCCCTCCCGGACATCCTCTACCGTTTGCAACGACGACTCAACGATGAGACCGGACGCGTCCGCGATTTTCCGGATGCCTTGAGACATTTCATCCATCGTTTTGGCACTTTCTAACGAAGCAGCGGCTTGTTTCTCCGCATGATCCGAGGCATCCGACACCAGCTGGGCAACATGTTCAACCGCCTTGGCGTTCTGCTCGGTACTCGCATTTAATTCTTCGCTGGAAGCGGTCAACTGGCCCGCCGTTCCTGACATCTCTCGTACCATTCCCCGCAGGGAAGCCAACATGCCGTTGTAGTTCGCAGCCAACTCCCCAATCTCATCCTTACGCTTCGTGGCTACATCCTCGTTCAAGTAACCTTCACTCACCCGTTTGGCCGAACGGTTAAGCCGCTCGATCGGGCGCGTGATGCTCAAAATCACGATGATGAGCAAGGTGCCCGCAACGACCATGGAGACGCCCAGAACAATCAAGGAAGTCCACATGATCGGCTTCGAGGCGTCGCGGAATTCCTGCACATCCAGAACCCCAACGATTTTAAACCCGGTCAGTGGGTTGGTCGTAAAAAACGCGCTTTCTTCCTTCCCGGTTTCTGGATCGGTATACGTCAAATAGCCCGATTCCGCCTCATGGATTTTCGCCAGATGTTCACCTGAAGCCTCTTCACCAACCGTTTTGGTCGGATGCGAGACGAACTTGTTCGAACGGTCCAAGATATAAATATACCCGCGTTCCCCCAAGTGAATGCTGCTGACGTCCGCATTCAGTTTTGCCAAGTCCAGGGCGACCGTGATCGCTCCTTGATGGTCTTTTAACGCGCGGCTGATATAAAGATTAAAATTGCCGGTCGTCGCCGATACGAACGGATCAATGATTACGGTTTCCTCCGGGTTTTCCATGGAGGTGATATACCAATCCCGTTTGCGCGGGTCATAGTCCTGTTTGCCAGGATCGGGGGCTTTCATCCACGCTCCGTTCTGATTGCCAACTACCAGATTCTCTAGCTCTGGATGTTTTTCTACGAAGAGGTCAATGAGTTTCCGCAGCTCCGGAGATTTGGCATCCACCTGGGCGGAATCGATTTGCTGCACCAGCTGCTCCACGTTGCGAACCTCTGCCTCCACGATATGGTTAATCGTATCATTCAACAGATTTACGCTCGATCGGGTGTTGTCATCCATTTGTTCATGTAACTGTTCGCTGGCGCGGGTATAGCTGGAGTAAGAGGTCGCCAGATTAGGGACCGCCAGCAGTACGGCAAAAATGATGAGCATCCGGTTGCGTAGTGTACGGACCTCCAACAATTGTCGAATCTGCATCCATCTTTTTTTCATCGTCGTTCTTCTCCTTTTATTTTGTAATGGGCATCCTGTGCTTCTTGTTGTCTGCCAAGGGTTGATCAACTACAAAACCGCGCCAATGTTGCTTCAGTCTGAGTCAATGCACCAAAATAAAAGGCTTGGCAAGATAAGTTATTACTATCTTTCGACAAAAAACGACGAATTCTTTATGGTTTTCTGAAATTTTTATGTAATTTCCATAAAATTCAAAATGTACAGAAGGCGCCCTCTCGAGGGCGTCGAAGCAAGGTAAATAAAAAAAACAGCCGTTCGTCTATCGACGAAGGCTGTCTCCGAGCTCTGCCTGCGAATTGGCTAATCGCTTATTTACTTTTTTCCAGATACTCTTGCGTCCATTGGCGGCCCGCTTCCAGCTTGCTCTCTGCACGTTCAATGGCGGCCGTCACTTGAGCGGTCGCTGTCCCGCCGTATACGTTACGGGCATTCACGACCGTCTCCGGCTGGAGCACGTCATAAATGGTATCGTCAAACAATGGCGAAAACTGCTTGAACTCGTCTAATGTCAGATCCAGCAGGTATTTGCCGTTTTGAATGCAGTAAAGGACGGTTTTGCCGATGACCTCATGCGCCTGACGGAACGGCAGACCTTTGTTTGCCAGGAAGTCGGCAATGTCGGTGGCGTTGGAGAAGTCCTGGTTGACCGCCTCGCGCATCCGCTCCTTGTTCACTTTCATCGTGGCGATCATCGGTGCGAATAGCTGCAGCGCTCCTTGCAGCGTGGCAACAGTGTCGAACATGCCTTCCTTGTCCTCCTGCATGTCCTTGTTGTATGCCAGCGGCAGCGACTTCAGTACGGTTAACAGGCCCATCAGGTTGCCGTAGACTCGGCCGGTTTTGCCGCGGACCAGTTCCGGAACGTCCGGATTTTTCTTCTGCGGCATAATGCTGCTGCCTGTACAGAACGCATCATCCAGCTCGATGAAGCGGAATTCGGTGCTGCTCCACAGCACGAGCTCCTCGCTGAGACGCGAGAGATGCATCATCAGAATGGAGGCGTTGGCAAGGAACTCGACGATAAAGTCGCGGTCGCTCACGGCATCCAGACTATTTTCATATACCCCGTCAAAATGCAGCTGCTCGGCTACAAAATGACGGTCGATCGGGAACGTCGTGCCAGCCAGCGCCCCTGCACCCAGCGGCAGCACATTTATCCGCTTATAGCTGTCCTGCAGACGCTCGATGTCGCGTTGGAACATGGACACGTATGCCAGCAAATGATGGGCAAACAGGATCGGCTGCGCCCGCTGCAGATGGGTATAGCCCGGCACAATCGTGTCGAGGTTCGCCTTGGCTTGTCCCAGCAGCGCCTCCTGCAGTTCCTGCAGCAGGCCCACGAACTCGACCACTCGCTTGCGCAGGTAAAGGTGCATGTCCGTCGCTACCTGGTCGTTGCGGCTGCGCCCAGTGTGCAGCTTCCCGCCAACCGGCCCCACCTCGTCGATCAACTGCTTCTCTATGTTCATATGGATGTCTTCGTCCGATACGGAATATTCCATCTCGCCGCGGCGGATCTTCAGCAGAACCTGATGCAGGCCTTCCTTGATCTTCTCGACATCCTCTTCCGGCAAGATCCCGCATTTGCCCAGCATGGTAACATGCGCGAGACTTCCTTGCACATCCTCCTCCGCCAACGCTTTATCAAACCCGATGGAGGCGGTATACTCCTCAACTAAACGGTTGGTCTGCTTCGTAAAGCGGCCACCCCACAGCTTGCTCACCTGACCCACTCCTTAACTCGAAACTTGATTGCTATTTCCAATCAATTCAGAACAGAAACAGAAGGAAATGTATTCGAAATTTCGACTACATTTCCTCGCGAACCATCGAAATTGTAGATTCTATTCGAAAAATCATACACATTCCCGCCTCATCCCCGCAAAAAGCTCAATTATATACGAAATTTCATACACATTGGGGTCTAATCGCTGAAAATCGGCGAATTGTATTCGATTTTTCGAATAGATTTTGGGTACACCCTTTACTTGCCGCTGTTTTGCGCCACACCCGCGCCAACTTTCAGCCGCAGCGCGTTCAGATGGATGAAGCCGGTGGCGTCGCCTTGGTCGTACGCTTGCGTAGGATCGGCCTCCATCGTAGCGATATCCGGGTTGTACAAGCTGACTGGACTCTTCACGCCGGCGGCGATGATGTTGCCTTTGTACAGCTTCACGCGCACCGTACCTGTTACATTTTTCTGGCTCTCCGTCACCAGCGCTTGCAGCGCCAAGCGTTCCGGCGCAAACCAGAAGCCGTTGTAGACGAGCGTGCTGTAACGGGTGATCAGGCTGTCGCGCAGGTTCATGACCTCGCGGTCCATCGTCAGCGATTCCATTTTGCGATGAGCCGTGAACAGAATCGTTCCGCCCGGCGTCTCATATACCCCGCGGCTCTTCATGCCGACAAACCGGTTCTCCACCATGTCGACGCGGCCGATGCCATGTTTGCCGCCCAGCTCATTCAGCTTCTCCATGACCCCAAGCGGGCTCAACCGTTCGCCATTGAGGGCCACGCAGTTCCCTTGCTCGAACTCCAGCTCCAGATACTCCGGTTGATCCGGGGCATCCTCCGGCGACACGCTGAGCAGGTACATGTCTTTGTTTTCCGGGGCAGATGCGTCAAACCACGGATCTTCCAACACGCCGCTTTCATAGCTGATATGCAGCAGGTTGCGGTCCATCGAGTACGGCTTCGCTGCCGAGGCCGTTACTGGAATGCCATTCGCTTCTGCATAGGCGATCATTTCAGCGCGTCCCGGGAAGCGATCGCGGAACTCGCTCAACCGCCAAGGGGCGATCACGCGAATTTCCGGAGCCAACGCCGCTGCTGCCAGCTCGAAGCGCACTTGGTCGTTGCCTTTGCCGGTAGCGCCGTGGGCGATCGCCGTTGCGCCTTCCGCGCGGGCGATTTCCACCATGCGCTTGGCGATCAGCGGACGGGCGATGCTGGTGCCCAGCAGGTATTGCCCTTCATACAAAGCGCCCGCCTGGAACATCGGATAGATGAAGTCTTTGGCGAACTCGTCGCGCAGATCGTCGATGTATACTTTCGAAGCGCCTGTAGCCAAAGCCTTCGCTTCCAGCCCGTCCAATTCTTCCTTCTGGCCGATATCAGCCGTAAACGCGATAATTTCGGCATCGTACGTTTCTTTTAACCACTTGAGAATGACCGACGTATCCAGGCCCCCGGAGTATGCCAGTACGATTTTTTCCTTTGCCATGATTCCTAGTCCTCCCGAAAAAAATTTATCCTATCAATGCGGCCATCAGCGCTTTCTGCGCATGCAACCGGTTCTCTGCCTGATCAAAAATAATCGAATGCGGTCCGTCGATCACGCCTTCGCTGACTTCCTCGCCCCGGTGAGCCGGCAGGCAATGCATAAAGACGTAATCCGGCTTCGCATACCGCGCCAGCTGCTCGTCGACCTGGTAATTGCGGAAGGCCTCTTCGCGGATCTTCTGCTCTTCTTCAAAGCCCATGCTTGCCCACACGTCGGTGTAAATAGCGTCCGCTTCTTGTACCGCTGCCTTCGGATCGCGCACCACTTCAATAACCGCGCCCGTCGCTTTGGCGATTTCTTGCGCATCCGCAACGATTTGCGGGTCCGGTTCATACCCTTCCGGGCTGGCCACGGACACGTGAACGCCCAGCTTCGCCCCGCCGATCATCAGCGAGTGCGCCATGTTGTTGCCATCGCCCACGTAGGCCAGTTTAAGGCCTTGCAGCTTGCCCTTATGCTCGTAAAGCGTCTGATAGTCGGCCAGCACCTGGCACGGATGAGCCAAGTCGCTCAGTCCGTTAATGACCGGCACGGTAGCATAGCGGGCCAGATCGACCACCTTATCATGACCGAAGGTCCGGATCATGATCCCGTCCAGGTAGCGCGACATGACTCCCGCCGTATCAGCGATTGTTTCGCCGCGTCCGAGTTGGATATCATTTTTGCTGAGAAAAAGCGCATGGCCCCCCAACTGATACGTCCCCACTTCAAAGGACACCCGCGTCCGCGTTGACGATTTTTCAAAAATCAATCCGACGGTTTTCCCCCGCAGCGGCTGGTACACCTCGCCGTTCTTCTGCTTGCGCTTGAGCTCAATCGCCAAATCGATCAAATAGTGGATCTCGTCAGTCGAATAATCCGTCAGCTCGATAAAATCGCGGCCGTTCAAATTCATACTGCTGCGTTTGGATGGTTCCAGCAAAGTCATTGATTAGTTCCCCTCCTTGGAAGTATAAGCGGCGATGACGTCTGCCAAAATCGCTACGGCCTGATCAATCTCTTCCTTCGACACCTTGAGGTTCGGCAGTAAACGAATGACCTCCGGGCCAGCGGTGACGAACAGCAGTCCATGTTGTTGTCCCAGCAGTACGATGTCGCCTACCGGTCCGGCGCATTGGATTCCGATCAGCAAGCCTTTGCCGCGCACTTCTTGGACAAACGGCTCATCTTTAAACGTCTCCTTCAGGAGCCCCGTCAAATATTCACCCATCTCTGCCACATGCTCCGGAATGCGCTCCTCCTGCATCGTCTCCAGTGTGGCAATGATCGCTGTCGTCACGATCGGATTGCCGCCAAATGTAGACGCATGGCTGCCCGGAGGGAACGCTTCGCGCAAATACGCTTTCGCCAGCATCGCCCCGGCGGGCAAGCCGCTGGCAATCCCTTTGGCCGATGTAAAAATATCCGGCTCGATGCCGTAATGCTGATGCGCAAACCATTTGCCCGTACGTCCCATGCCGGTTTGGACCTCGTCGATGATGAGCAGCAGTCCCTCTTCCTTGCACAGCTCGGACAACTCTCGCACGAACGCCGGATCCACCGGGTACACGCCGCCTTCGGCTTGCACCATTTCCAGCATCAATGCCGCCGTTTGTGGGCCAATCGCTGCTTTCAGGGCAGGCAGGTCATGCAAAGGTACGGACTTGAAGCCTTCCGGAAGCGGCAGGAAGCCGTCCTTCACCTTCTGTTGACCGGTCGCGGTCAGCGTAGCCAACGTCCGCCCATGGAAGGATTGATTGAACGTAATCATCTCGAAGCGGTTGGTTCCCTTCACCTTTTGATGGTAGCGCCGCGCCAGCTTGATCGCCGCTTCATTCGCCTCGGCCCCGCTGTTGCAGAAGAAAACGACGTCCGCGCAGCTAATCTCCGTCAGCTTCCGCGCTGCAACTTCCTGCTGTGGAATATGGAACAGGTTGCTCACATGCCAAAGCTCATCCAGCTGAGCTTTCACTTTGGCCGCCACCTTCTCCGGGGCATGCCCCAGGTTGGCGACCGCAAGACCGCTCATGAAATCAAGGTAGCGGTTGCCCTTATCGTCCCACAGCCAGCTGCCCTTCCCTTTCACCAAATGGATCGGGTACCGAGCATAACTTGGGAACAACGCGCTGGGGCTGCTCCCTTCCGCCGCAGCTGCAGCGGCATTCGCTCCGGTGGCCGAAGCCGTAGTAGCTTCTTTCAGATCACTTTGCGCCATCGTTTTTTCCACTCCCATCTTCTTAATTACTAATATAACCTTCCGTCAGCCGCTGCGCTACGCCATCCGCACGATTCGGGTGCCGATGCGTCCCCCGGCCAGCACTTTGCCAAGCACACCCGGCTCGTTGCCGCCTACAATCACCGCTTCCTTCACGCTGCCGCTGATGCAAGCTACAGCAGCTCGCACCTTCGGAATCATCCCGCCGTAAATTTCCCCGGTCGAGATCATATCCTCAATTTGCTGTACCGTAATGGAATCGAGTACTTTTCTTTCGGTACCCGTCATTTTCAAAATCCCAGGCACATCGGTAACAACAATCATGCGCGAAACCCCAAGTGCCGATGCAACCGCTCCTGCAGCCGTGTCCGCGTTGATGTTATAACGTTGCGTTCCGTCTGCACCAATACCTACGGGAGCAATGACTGGAATGTAACCGAGGTCCAGTACGCCGCGGATCAAATCCGCATTCACATCCGTCACTTCCCCGACGAATCCAACTTCCTTGCTGTTCGCCACCGGCTTCGCCTGCAGCAAGCTGCCATCCGCGCCGGACAAGCCCAACGCTTTCCCGCCGTTCTGAGCGATGCGGCGTACGATCAATTTGTTAATGCTGCCGGCCAGCACCATTTCCACGACGTCCAGGACTTCATTCGTCGTGTAACGCAGCCCGTCCACGAACTTGCTCTCAATTCCGAGCTTGCCAAGGTTTTCCGAAATGGCTGGCCCGCCGCCGTGTACGATCACCGGGTTGGCCCCTTCTTTTTGCAACTTCACCAAGTCAGCAAAAAAAGAATTCGGCAGCTCCGCGAGCGTGCTGCCGCCACATTTCATCACAAACATTAATCTTTCTGCTCCTTTCCGGAGTTCATCTCATCTGATAAATGATTTAGGATATAAATTCATATTAAGTGCGATAAGCCGCATTAATCCGGACGTAGTCATAGGTCAAATCGCAGCCCCAAGCGGTGGCTTCGCCTTGACCGTTATGCAGGTCCACGGAGATATTGACCGTGTCGCCCTTCAGGTAAGCAAGCGCCGCATCCTCATCGAAAGGAACCGGACGCGAGCCCTCCAGCACAACGATGTCACCCAGCTTGATGTCCACCGTCTCCGGGTTGACCGGCTCTCCTGCACGGCCGACCGCAGCAATGATGCGGCCCCAGTTGGCATCGGCCCCAAACACCGCCGACTTCACAAGGCTCGAGCCGACGATTGTCTTTGCGATCGCCCGAGCCGAGTTATCGCTTACGGCGCCTTGGACCGTCACCTCAACGAGACGGGTTGCGCCTTCCCCGTCGCGGGCAATCGCCTTGGCCAACGTCTCGCACACGTGGCGGAACGCCGCAGCGAAGGCGTCCCAATCGGCGTGTCCGGGGGACAGCTCCCGATTGCCGGCCAACCCGCTCGCCATCGCTAACAGCATGTCGTTCGTGCTCGTGTCGCCGTCGACGGTGATCATGTTAAACGTCACGTCGGTCGTTTGCCCGAGCAGGCTTTGCAGCGCCTGCGGTTCAATAGCGGCGTCCGTCGTGACGAACGCCAGCATCGTGGCCATGTTCGGGTGAATCATGCCCGAACCCTTGGCAGCCCCCGCGATCGTTACCTCGCGGCCGTCCACGTCCAGCTTCACGCACACCTCTTTCTTCACGAGGTCCGTGGTCAAAATCGCCTGGCAGAACTGCTCGGCCCCCTCGCCGTTCGCTGCCAGTGCCGCCGGCAATCCTTCGATGCCGGCACGGACGCGGTCCATCGGCAACAATTCGCCGATGACGCCGGTGGAGGCTACGGCGACTTCGTGTTCGCCGAGCCCAAACGCCTTCGCCGCCGCTGCGCGCATCGCGTAGGCGTCAGCTTCGCCTTGCGCGCCGGTGCACGCGTTGGCGTTGCCGCTGTTGACGACGACGGCCCGCAGGCGCTGCCCGCTGGACGCGACGCTCTCGCGCGTCACTTTCAGCGGTGCCGCCTGGAATACGTTCGTCGTATAAACTGCCGCGGCGACCGCCGGCACCTCGCAGAGGATCGCGCCGAGATCGTTGCGGGTCGTCTTCTTCAGACCGCAATGCAGGCCGCCGGCCTGAAAGCCTTTTGGCGTGGTGATGCTCCCCTCCGGCGCTGCACGAAATAAACTAACCACTCCCATGACTGACTCCTTTCATAAGCCCAAATAAGTTGAGATCTACCTACGGATAAACGGGTGTAAACTTCAAGCCGGTCGTTTCTTCCCAGCCCATCATCAGGTTCAAATTCTGAATGGCTTGCCCCGCCGCACCTTTAACCAAATTATCAATGACGGACACGATCGTCAGCCGACCTGTACGCGCATCCGCTGCAAAACCGATATCGCAAAAGTTCGAGCCAAATACCTCCTTGGTGGCCGGCCACTTGCCTTTGTCCCGAATGCGGACGAACGGACGCCCTTCATAATATTGACGGTACAGCTGAATCAAATCTTCCTCCGTGTAAGCCCCCTTCAATGTGGCGTACATCGTGCACATAATCCCCCGCGTCATCGGCGTCAGGTGCGTCGTGAACGTCACCGTAACCGGTTCCCCGGTGATTTGCCCCAAGGTTTGTTCGATCTCAGGGATATGCTGGTGCTTGTTGACCTTATATACTTTCATATTTTCATTGATTTCCGCGTAATGGTTCGTCAGGTTCATCCCACGGCCCGCGCCGGATACCCCCGATTTCGCATCGATGATGATGCTGCCCGGATCAATCCAACCTGCACTTAACGCTGGGATTAGGCCAAGCAGCGTTGCGGTCGGATAGCAGCCCGGGTTGGAGACGAACTCCTTGCCTTTCACTTCATCGCCGTAAATCTCTGCCAAACCGTACACCGCCTGCTCAAGCCATGCGGCTTCCGGAGCCTCATGTTTATACCAAGCCTCGTATTCCCGGCCGTCTTTAAGCCGAAAATCACCGGACAAATCAATAACCTTCAGTCCAACCTCCAGCAGCTGCGGCACCAGCTTCGTGCTGACCCCGGATGGCGTTGCAGTAAATACCACATCCACCTTCGTCGCAAGCTCCTCTGGATTCAAGCCATCCAGCGGCTGAACGATGATCTCGGATAAATGCGGGAACCCGTTCGTTATAGGCTCTCCTGCGCTAGAAACGGAAATCACCGAAGCAATCTCGACATGCGGATGTCCCCATAAAAAACGAATCAGCTCCACGCCCCCATATCCCGTGGAACCGACGATGGCTACTTTTATTTTCTCCCCGTTCACAATGCTAACCTCGCTTCCTCTCCCGTTGGATCAAACCTATGAAATCAACAATATGCATCATTCCGTTGTAAATATGTATTATTATACGGCTGAACTTATATAAATACAACAACTCTCACAAAAAATTTCCCCTCGCATGTCAGGCCTCTCTTTTGGCCGCCAAACTTTTATGTAGGGGCTGAATCAGGTATATTTAAAAGGTGCTCATGAACCGTATCATAAGGAGGAGAAGCACCATGTCGAACGAAAAAACAATCGCATTCGTATACGCCCATCCCGATGATGAAACATTTGGATGTTCTTATTTAATCCGGCAAATCGCTGATGAAGGAGGCAAGGCGGTGCTGCTCACGGCTACCCGGGGAGACGCGGGCAAAACCGGCCGCTTAGGGGAGATGACCCGCGAACAGTTAGCGGCCCGCAGGGATCAGGAGCTGGCCAAAGCCGCTGAGATCCTCGGCATCTCCGTCGTTGAGCAGTTAGGGCTGCCGGACGGTAAGCTGAAGGAGGCGGATCCTGTAATGCTGCGGGAGAAGATCGCCGACTTCTTGCGGCGCCATCAGGCACAGGTGGTCGTCACGTTCCCGGAAGACGGCCTGTCCGGACACCCGGATCATATCGTCATCCATCACGCCGTAAACGATGTCGTCTTTGGGGGCCAAGCGCCAACCGTGCAGAAGTTGTATTATAACCAATTGGGATCGTATACTTCCGATCATTCCAGCGTGCTGCGCGTAGCAGCCGGCGACCGTTGGGAAGCCAAACGCCAAGCCCTGGCCGCCCATGAATCGCAAATTTGGAGCGTCGAGCGGGTATTTGGCGTATTGGGACCGCAAGTACCGCCCCGTCACCAATTCGAATCGTTTGAGCTGATTTGGGAGCGCGGCGAACGGTTCCCGCAAAAAAATGAGCAGTCTATCTATGATGGCTTGGCTTGAAAGCGACCCCCAAACAATAACCGTCCGAATCAATTCGGACGGTTTATTTCTATTTTGCGGGTATGTTCTTTTTCGGGGCATGCGTCTCCCCGGACGTATTAGATTCTCCGGACCCCTTTTACACCATTATCCCGTTCGATCAGAGCAAGAAACACTTCTTGATGAATGATCTGCACAGGTCAGTTCACCCCTGCCCTAACGATCATCTCCTGAAGGAAAGGGATAATGGTGCAAAAAAGCCCAGCAGAGTTCCCCCATGCCGAGCTTATCCCCTTTGGTCAGCCAGCACCGGAGAGATCAACCAACTACCAGAAGTCACTGCTCTCCCTGCACTCTTTTAAACCCTTCCCCTAACACTTCATGCGCATTGGTGATAATCACAAACGCATTGGGATCCAGCGTCTGCACCAAGGTCTTGAGCCGTGTAACTTCGCTCTGCCCGACGACGACCATCAGCACGGTCCGCGCATCGCCGGTGTACCCGCCGTGGCCGTCCAGCTTGGTCAGCCCTCGATCCAGATGAGTAAGGACCGCTTGCGCGATCTCTTCTGTTCGGTCGGCGATGATATAAGCAACCTTCGTATAGTTGAAGCCCAGCTCGATGGCATCGATAATTTTACCGGTGATGTACAAGCCGATCAGGGCATAGAGCGCTTTTTCCGGGGTCAGCAAAAATAACGCCAACACAATCACTATCCCATCCATCATCACAACACAAACGGAAAGGCTCAGGCCGCTGTATTTCTGAATGATTTGCGCTAAGGTGGATAGTCCCCCTGTCGATCCCCGGCCTCGGAACACGATGCCAAGCCCGATCCCGACCCCGATACCTCCATATAACGAAGCCAGCAACGGATCTGTCGTCGGCACTGGAATGTCCCGCGTCAAGAAGACGAAGAACGGCAGCACCACCGTGCCCAACAAAGAACGGATGGAGTAGTCCCGCCCAAGCAACACGTAGCCGGCAATGAATAGCGGGATATTCAGGGCCCATTGTGTGTAGGCGGGTTCGATCCCAAATTGCGATTGAATGATGATCGATAATCCCGAGACACCGCCTGAGGCGATATGACTGGGGACCAGAAACAAATTAAACGCCAAGGCCGTGATCAGAGAGCCTACGATAATCATCAGCGTATCTATCGTATGGCGTACCGGACCGGCGACCGGGATATAGTCTTGAAGATGGCGTTTGCGAACTTTCGGCGGCATTGCTGCCCCTCCTTACTGGCATTTCATGAAATTGGTACAACGAAAAACCCACCCGTACCAAGCGTGGCCAAGGTGGGTCATATTTAGCAGCGGCTCGGGCGGAATGGTCACACCAAGGCGCTCCGCCCTGCCGATTAATTCTCCGTGTTCGTTTTAATCTGACTGCGCAGATAACCGTCGATAAACGCGTCCAAATCCCCGTCCATCACCGCGCCGACATTCCCTGTCTCCACGTTCGTCCGGTGATCCTTCACCATGCTGTACGGATGGAACACGTACGAGCGGATTTGGCTGCCCCAGGCGATATCGGACTGCTCGCCGCGGATCTCATCCAACTCGCGTTGTTGCTCCTCGATCTTGCGTTCGTACAGCTTGGAGCGAAGCATTGTCATCGCCCGTTCACGGTTCTTGATCTGCGAGCGCTCATTCTGGCAGGTTACCACGATCCCAGTCGGGATGTGGGTAATCCGCACGGCCGAGTCGGTCGTGTTGATGTGCTGACCGCCGGCGCCGCTGGCGCGGTACGTATCGATTTTCAGATCCTCGTTACGGATTTCAATCTCCACGTCATCGCTGATCTCCGGCACGACGTCACAGGAGACGAAGGACGTATGCCGGCGTCCAGAAGCGTCAAACGGCGAGATCCGCACCAGCCGGTGAACGCCCTTCTCCGCCTTCAGGTAGCCGTAGGCGTTGTAGCCCTTGATCAACAGTGTAACGCTCTTGATCCCGGCTTCATCGCCCGGCAGATAATCCAGCGTCTCGACTTTGAAGCCGCGTTTCTCCGCCCAGCGGGTATACATCCGCAACAGCATTTGGCCCCAGTCCTGGGATTCGGTGCCGCCGGCGCCGGGATGCAGTTCGAGAATCGCGTTCATTTTGTCGTATGGCTGGTTCAACAGCAGCTGGAGCTCGAATTCCTCCAGCTTCTTCACGAGCTTCTCTACGGAGTCTGCAACCTCCGCAGCCAGCGATTCATCGCCTTCTTCCTCAGCGAGCTCCGCCATCATTTCCAGCTCATCGTATTCGTTCTGCAGCGCCGTATATTGGTCGACCGAGGATTTGACCGCATTCATCTCGGCGATAATCCCTTGAGCTTTCTCATTGTCGTCCCAGAAATCCGGTGCCGCCATTTTCTCCTCATAGTTGGCGATCATCTCTTGCTTCAGATCTAAGTCAAAGAGACCCCCTAAGGTTAGTTAATTTCTTTGCGATTTCGCGCATGTCTTGTTTCACGTTCGCGTCGATCATACGGTAGATCACCTTTCTTTGTAAAAGTTTATTTGTAGCTGCCACTTTGGTTTAAAGGTAACGCCCTTTTGTACCCTTATTCAACTCCCGGGCACCGAATTTAAAAAAATAAGGCCAAAATCTACCTTTATTTCATTCCTAAACCTGGAAAAACCCTGTTTTGAGCCATAGTCTGCAAAAATAAGGCCAAAAAACTCCCTTATTTACCAGACATCCGCCCAAAAAAGCAAAATAAGGCCCTTTTTTACCCCTATTTCGCCTGTGGCTGAACCAACGTTGAGGTGGCTACCTCGGATGAGCCAACATCGGCGCGGCCGCTGCGGCCGAGAACAGGTTTTCCCTCCAAACGGGGCAAAAGCGGGCAGCCTAAGGAAATCCTCAGGCTCCCCGCCGCACCCAGCTTATGCCGACATTATGCGTTTTGGCCGTGGCAGTGTTTGTACTTCTTGCCGCTGCCGCATGGGCACAAGTCGTTGCGGCCGATCGTTTCGCCGCGTTTAACCGGGCGTTTCTCTGCCGGCTCGCCGCTCGTGGTGATTTTGTTCTCATCCACGACCGCTTGGCGTTCCTGGTTCGTTTCGATCTGCGCCTTCATGATGTACGTCGCGACTTCCTCCTGAATGCTGGCGATCATCGCGTTGAACATCTCATAGCCTTCAAATTGATATTCGCGCAGCGGATCGGTACCGCCGTATGCACGAAGATGAATGCCTTGACGCAGCTGATCCATCGCGTCGATATGGTCCATCCATTTGCTGTCGACAGCACGGAGGGCGATAACCTTCTCGAACTCCCGTACCATTTCCGGACCAATCGCTTCTTCGCGAGCGTTGTACTTCGTCAGGACGCGTTCAAAAATATACTCGACCATCTCATTCGGCTCTTTGCCCCACAGATCGTCTTTCGTAATGGCGCCTTCGTCCAGCAGCTTGCTGTTGACGTAATCGGCAACCTCTTGCAGTTCCCAGTTCTCCGGCAGCTCGTCAGCGGTATGGGCTTCAACCACCCGTTCGATGACCGGCTTGATCATATCGAGAACGATTTGCTTAATGTTCTCCGATTCCAGCAGCTCACGGCGTTGTTTATAGATAATTTCGCGCTGTTGGTTCATGACGTCGTCATATTGCAGGACGACTTTACGCACGTCGAAGTTGTTGCCTTCTACGCGTTTTTGCGCAGATTCGATCGCACGAGTGATCATCTTGCTCTCGATTGGTTGGTCTTCCTCGAAGCCAAGACGCTCCATCATGTTCAGCACGTTGTCCGCGCCAAACCGCTTCATCAGTTCATCGCCCAGCGACAGGTAGAACTGTGTGGAGCCTGGATCGCCCTGACGGCCGGCACGACCGCGCAGCTGGTTATCGATCCGGCGCGATTCGTGGCGTTCGGTACCTATGATATGCAGGCCACCTAATTCGGCCACGCCTTCGCCAAGCAAAATGTCGGTACCGCGGCCCGCCATGTTGGTAGCGATCGTCACGGAACCCGGTTCCCCTGCGTGGGAAATAATTTCCGCTTCCTCCGCATGGTATTTCGCGTTCAGCACCTTGTGCGGGATGCCTTTGCGCTTCAGCATCTCGGATACGCGTTCGGAGTTCTCGATCGAGATCGTACCGACGAGCACCGGTTGTTTTTTCTTATGGCGCTTAACGATTTCTTCGACAACCGCCTTGAACTTGCCTTCAACGCTCTTGTAAACGACGTCCGGCAAGTCGATACGACGGTTCGGCCGGTTGGTCGGCACTTGCAGCACTTCGAGGCCGTAGATTTTCTTGAACTCTTCTTCCTCGGTCTTCGCTGTACCGGTCATCCCGGCCAGCTTGCGATACATCCGGAAGTAGTTCTGGAACGTAATCGTCGCCAGCGTCATGCTTTCGTTCTGTACCTCGATGCCTTCTTTGGCTTCGATCGCCTGGTGCAGCCCGTCACTGTAACGGCGACCTTGCATGATCCGGCCGGTAAATTCGTCGACGATCAGCACCTCATCATCGGTCACAACGTAATCGACGTCGCGGCGCATGATAACGTTCGCTTTAAGTGCCTGCACCACGTGGTGGTTCAGGGTAACGTGTTTATGATCGTACAAGTTATCAATGCCAAAAGCGCGTTCCGCTTTAGCGACCCCTTTTTCGGTCAACGAAACGGCCTTTACTTTAATATCAACGGTATAATCTTCCTCCGGCGTCAGCGTCTTCACGAAACGATCGGCTGCATAATACAGCTCGGTGGATTTCTGAGCTTGGCCGGATATAATGAGCGGTGTCCGCGCTTCATCGATCAAAATGGAGTCCACTTCATCAATAATGCAATAATACAGCGGCCGCTGTACCATCTGTTCTTTGTAGAGCACCATGTTGTCGCGCAGGTAGTCAAACCCAAATTCGTTGTTCGTGCCATACGTGATGTCGCAAGCGTAAGCTTCTTGTTTCTGCTCATGCTCCATGCCGTTGAGGTTCACCCCAACCGTCATGCCGAGGAAGTTGTAAATCTGCCCCATCTGCTGGCTATCGCGTTGTGCCAAATAGTCGTTGACGGTAACGACATGCACACCTTTCCCCAGGAGCGCATTCAAATAAACCGGCAGGGTTCCGACCAGCGTTTTCCCTTCACCGGTTTTCATCTCCGCAATCTTACCTTCGTGAAGCGCCATCCCGCCGATCAGCTGCACATCAAAGTGACGCATCCCCAGCGTGCGTTTGGAAGCTTCCCGTACGGTAGCAAAAGCTTCTGGCAACAGCTCATCCAGCGTCTCGCCCTTCTCGATCCGTTCCCGGAACTCGGCGGTTTTGCCTTTCAACTGCTCGTCCGAAAGCGCCTCGAACTGCGGTTCTAATGAATTAATATAATCGACCGTCTTCATCAGACGTTTGACATCACGTTCATTCGTGTCGCCAAATATCTTCTTTACTAATCCCAGCATGATTTACCCCTTTCACGCATAAACAGATGATTTGCCTAAATTGTAACAGTTTGTAAGGCACGCCGCAACACGCTCCGTCACGTCTGCATTGCGGTAAAGCGCCTTTGTATACGAATAAAGAGCCCTATCCGCGGGCGGATAAGGCTCGTTTCCTTTGCGTTAGTATCACAGGAATTACCACCTGGTTGTTAATCCTGTTCAATCAAACCGTATTTGCCGTCATTGCGCTTGTAGACGACGTTAACTTCCTTGGTGTCGATGTTCGAGAAAACGAAGAAGTTGTGTCCTACCATATTCATTTGCAAAATCGCTTCCTCTACGTCCATCGGCTTCAAGGTAAAGCGTTTCGTGCGAACCACTTCCAGCTCTTCCTCGCCTTCATCCAGCGCAACGGAGCCTGCGGCCGTGCCCTCTACAAAGAGGCTGTTCTTCACGCCCTTCTGGCGCAGCTTACGGTTGATTTTCGTTTTGTGCTTGCGGATTTGACGTTCAAGCTTGTCCACAACCGCATCAATGGATGCGTACATGTCATCGCTGCGATCTTCCGCACGGAGCACAACGCCGGTCAAAGGAATCGTTACCTCGACCGCGTGCAAGCCTCGTACCACACTTAACGTGACAGTACCGTCTGAGGTAGGGGGTGCATCAAAGTACTTGTCTAGTCGGCTGAGCTTCTTGTCTACGTAGTCACGCAAGGCCTCAGTCACTTCAATCTGCTGTCCTCGAATACTAAAATTCATAGGGCACTCCTCCTTTGCTTTGCACCTTTATTATACCATGACGTAAAGGCAAAGTAAAAAGTGTTAAAGGGCTGTAAACCATCGCGCCGCCCGTAAAAAGACAAGCAGATCAGCAAATCCCCCGCGCTTTCAAGCCCGGCGACGCTTCCCGGTTCTCCACCGGGATTTCAACAAAATCGTGAACGCCGCGCCGCATGCCGCCCCGATCGTATCCAGCAGCACGTCCTGCACCATCGCCGTCCGCCCCGGCGTAAAGCTCTGGTGCAGCTCATCCGTGCAGGCATAGAGGAACGCGATCAGGATCGCGAAGAGCAGTCGCCGATTGGAGCGCCCACAACCGCCTAAGGCGTAAACCAGGAATGCCGCCAACAGGGCATAACTGCCGAAATGCGCTGCTTTGCGGATAAAGAACTCGATGAAGCTCGCCCCGCCCACACGATCTACGCTGATCTCATGCCCGCCGTAGCTGAACCGGATCCCGCCGAATCGGTTCTCAATCCACTGATCCGAGGTCTTTTTCTCGATTTCCTGCACCAGCGACTGCTCCTGATAAGACTGCGAAGAGAACCCGAACAGAATCACCATCATCGCGATCGCCGGCAGCCAGCGCAGCCAAGGCCGAAGGTTGTGCAAGGGAGGTCACCTCATTCGTTTGCGAACTCATTCACTTTAGAAAATTATAGCATAATAAAAATAAGAAAACCCCGGGTTCCCCCGGGGAGTTGCTAGCGAATCTTTAATTGTTAACCATCGTACCGTTCATATGTAGGTCGGCTGTGCCGGGATGATTACAGTTTGATTACGTTAGCGGCTTGTGGACCACGTGCGCCTTCAACGATTTCGAACTCGACGGATTGGCCTTCTTCCAGCGTTTTGAAGCCTTCAGCTTGGATCGCGGAGAAGTGTACGAATACGTCGCCGCCTTCTTCAGTTTCGATGAAACCGTAGCCTTTTTCTGCGTTGAACCATTTTACTTTACCTTGCATGCACTAACATTCCCTTCATTATCAAATAAGAGTGTGATCCTTGTAACCAAGCCCCACATGTCTGACTATACCACCCAAGCTCACCCAGTGTCAATTACCAAAGAAAAGGTTTTACTGTAAGGAATTTGTGGATTTTTGTCGAGGTTGCGTCTTTTTCCCTAACCCACAAACTGGTGTAGTGAGTGAGTCATCGTATTTTTTTCTGTGAAAATCACAACGCACGGATGATCGGATTTCGTCTTTGAAAAAGTTGCAGATTAAGTGAAAATGAACAATAAGATGCCCGGGCTCATTCAATTTCTTGAGCCATGTATAAGAGTAGTAATTTGGGGCGACAATGTTAGGTTAGCATGCTTGAGTGACTGTCTTTGGGCCGTCCTCAATGTAAGGCTGCTTATTCTTTAGCATGTGGTAGCTGATGACTAGCAGCTTTCGTGCAATTGCAATACAAGCTTTTTTCTTTCCGCGTCTGGATGCGATCTTCCAAAACTTTGTGGATAGTACCGTATTTCTGGAGCGAGCGATTGCCCAAGCCGCTTCACATAAGGCAATTTTGGTGTGAGGATTGCCCTTTACACTTTTTGTACTTTTTTTTGCCGGCGCTCTCATGGTTGCCGGGTGCGACGCCGGCCCAGGAAGATAAATGCTCGGCAGACGGAAACTGCTCCATATTCACGCCAATTTCGGCAATCAGGACCGCAGCTGTCGCTTCACTGACACCCGGAATCGTTTGCAGAAGTTCATACTCTGTTCGATACGGTTGCAAATGCTCGTCGATCCTGGCTTCCAGGCTTGCTATCGATTTCTCAAGATACTCAATATGTTCCCAGCAGTCCCGAATCAACTCGATCTGATGCGGGGTGATCGTACCGAATAAAGAATCGGCCACTTGTTGTTTCTTGTTCTTAATCGAGCCTTTCACACTTTCCTCTACGTCTTGGGCATCTACATATCCTTGTTTGATCAGGCGATCCAGTAAGTTCCGTCCGGATACGCCGAATACACCCGAAATAACGGTGCCGAGCTTGACGTTACACGATTCCAAGTATTTTGGGATACGGTTTTTTTCTGCTGTGAGATTGCCGACACGCTTTTTTCGCAACCGGCACAAGTCGCGCAACTCCCGAAGATCCTCGGATGGGATGAAGCTGGGCTCGATCAGACCCACGCGCAAGAGCTTGGCAATCCACTCTGTTGCGAGAACGGCTAAACTTGCTGCGATTTTCATGCTCGGTTTGTGAACGACAGATCATGTTTGTTTCTTTCGAAAATAAGACTATAGTAACGACATATAACCTTAAATTTCACAAGAAAAGCACACTAAATCGCTTATGCATAGCATCATCAAGTGTGCTTGTTGAGTAAAAACCTTTTTATTTCCGTCGGTCCATAAGAATACTGTTCGGCGAATATGAAATTTCATAAGCGTTTCGCTGAAGCTTAGCTTGTTTACGCTGATGCAGCCAATCAGCAGCTTCTTGTCTGTAATAATTCATGCGTTCGGCAATTTGTGAATCATATCGAGTGATTGCTTTTAACTTTTCCTTTTGAAGCGAATTTATCGATTGCTGCCCAGCTATATCAAGAATTTGATCAAGAATCAGTTGGCGCTTCTCGATATAATTTAACAAATCTTCAGCAGTAGCCTGATCTAGTCGTAATACCAACGCTTCCGTCAGTTTCTCTATTTCTTCCAATTGCTTATCCATGGTAACCTTCAGATCCTACCTGTTTAATTGCCTGAACCCACGCTTCTCGTAACTCAAGCAGATAACCTAAAGCTTCCTCAGCTGGAGCAACCTCTTTCTTAATATTGGCTTGAATCAACTGACGATTAATATACTCATAAAGCGAAGCTAAATTTTGAGAGATCGCATAGCTATGATCTAACGTCATCATCAACTCGCTAACAATAGCCTGTGCTTTATTCAACAAGGTATTAGTTTTAGATATATCCTGCTCCTGTATCCCCTCAATCCCTCCGCGTATAAATCGGATCGCCCCATCATATAACATAATTAATAATTGACCAGGGCTAGAGGTAGATACAGAAGATTGCCGATATTTCTCATACGGAGATATTATCATCTTTCTTCACTCCTAATGGGGAATCACTGGGACAGTAAATTTGTAATGCTGGTTGACTGGGAATTCAATTGGTTAATGGCATTCTCCATAGCCGTGAACTGCGAATAATATCTGGTTTCCATATCCGTCAGCTTTTTTTGCAAGTTGTAAATACGCTGATTGACATCTTTTAGTTCTTTCCCCATTACGCTTTCGGTGTTAAAGGCGGTGGTTAGACTAGTAGAGTATTTGTCAGTACCTGCCCGTTCAGAGATAGCTTCTAAGGAACCTGCAAGTTCATCATATAGTTTATTGAACAACCCGCCGGTTCCATCCGCCCCGATGAACAAATCCATAACTTGATCCGGGTTATCCTCAATCGCTTTACGCAGTTTTTCCTCACCTTGTTCATCCATTATCAATTTACCGTTCTCATAATATTGACCTGTGGTGATTCCAATTGAACTTAAACTGATGGATGTACCTTCTACTCTAGCCGATACCACAGCTTCACGCATATTCCATATCACAGCGGTTAGAATTTCATCGTTTCGTAACAAACCGCTTTGTGCTTTTTCTTGCCATCTTTTGATATCGTCTTCCTTCATTTCCGCCTTTTGCTCATTGGTTAGCGGAGCATAGTCCCGATACCGTTCTTCCTTCAACTTACCGTTAATCTTCTCCAATACTGCATTATAATCCTTAATGAAGGATTTTATCGTATCAACGATTTTATCGGCATCTGTTTTGGTGGTGATAACAGCAGGTTTATCCGTTTCGGTCTTATCCAGGAGTGTAATCTCAACCCCATTAAGGGTAAATGTATTATTGCTAAACTCAAGTGATTGTCCGTTCGCCTTGACTTTAGCCTTCTCTCCACCTTCATAGGCGCCTGGTAATTTAAAGGCAGCCGTCAAAGTACCTTCAAATGTAACATCTTTGGAACCATACTCTTTAGATTTGAGAGTAATCTTTCCAGTCGCTTCATCAAATACAGCCGTCACATTAGCTTTTGCATCACTATTGATTTTCTTGATCACCGACTCAATCGTATCGGTTTTGGAGAACTCTAGGTTTACTACATCAGTACCCGGACGCGTAATAGTTAGTACGTACTGATCTGCTCCATCCGGATCAATCGAACTTAATGTTGATTTCTTGGTTACCCCGGCTCCTAAACTATCTGTGCTAGTCTTGGAGCGCTGAGTTGCCAATTGTTCTACATCAACCGTCATGTTGACTAGACTCGCCGTAGGAGATGCCTTAACACTAATAGCACTGGTATTGCCAGTTACTTCAGATTTATAAGGATTTAGTGAAGAGCTGCTCTTATAACTCCATAACTTATTGTTGCGGAAATCAACCAATTGGCTATTAATTTCTCTATAATTGTCTCGCTTCCATTCAATGAGTTGCTTCTGTTGTGTTAATTTATCAAGCGGCGTTCTTTGTGCCTTCATCAACTGTTGAACCCAACTATCAATATCCAAGCCAGAAGCTAGTCCAGAAATACGCATAACCATTGACCTCCTTGTCTATGCATCAAACACGTTCATCTATAAGTATTCCTGCAATTTCCATCATTTTCGCTACAAGATCCAATGTCTTTTCGGGGGGAATTTCACGAATCAATTCACCTGAGTCCCTATCTAAAACCTTAACCATAATCGATTTCGTCTGTTGATGGACACTCACCTCGAAAACAGTGTGCGGCCCCTCCAGTGCTTTTATCGCCCTGTCGATGGCCTTAATCAGTTGCTCTTCTCCAATGGAAATATACTCGCCTTGGCGTTCAAGACGGACGATCTGATCCTCACTTGTAATAAGTGGAGTAGGACTTAAATCTTTTCTTCCTGGGCAGTAGCTTGAGGTGCCATTTGCCAACGGTGTTTTCCCGGATAGTGTCATTTCAGGTTTCATAATCAACCCTCCGGCAACGTAAATTGATATTATATTTATCGGATATAATTTAAAAAGCATAAAGCCATTTTTGTTAACTTGAGCGTTTTGCAGTAATCTGAGGCCTTGAGCCGTAAGGATTTTCGGACATAAAAAAGGGACTTCACCCCAACTTGGAGAAGTTTTCAAGTGACCAAACCCAAAAACCTCAAGGATGGAGGAAGTC
>Ga0310827_100420_pt1 | contig 34996 bp, 26 predicted proteins | sample WT_ome_2_FD_201309 | JGI IMG/M metagenome (GOLD analysis project Ga0310827, IMG submission 201309) | Sorghum-adapted microbial communities enriched on wild type (WT) sorghum from Joint BioEnergy Institute, Emeryville, California, United... ... | reverse complement strand
ATAGCTCAGTCGGTAGAGCACTCGGCTGTTAACCGAGTTGTCGCAGGTTCGAGTCCTGCTCGGGGAGCCACGCTTCCATAGCTCAGTAGGTAGAGTGCATCCATGGTAAGGATGAGGTCGCCGGTTCGAGCCCGGCTGGAAGCTTTCCCTTCGTTGACTGGTTTGTGGCCCGTTGGTCAAGGGGTTAAGACACCTCCCTTTCACGGAGGTAACAGGGGTTCGAATCCCCTACGGGTCACCAACTTTTTTTACATAACTTACGCGGAGGCTTAGCTCAGCTGGGAGAGCATCTGCCTTACAAGCAGAGGGTCGGCGGTTCGATCCCGTCAGCCTCCACCATCTTTCTCAAACGGCGTTGGGGATTAGCCAAGCGGTAAGGCAACGGACTTTGACTCCGTCATTCCTAGGTTCGAATCCTAGATCCCCAGCCATTTTTATGAGCCATTAGCTCAGTCGGTAGAGCACCTGACTTTTAATCAGGGTGTCGAAGGTTCGAGTCCTTCATGGCTCACCATTTGAACATAAGACAAGGCCGTTCGGTTGCCGATGGGACAACCGGGCGGCCTTTTGTTATTGTTGGCACCCGATATTGGCGAGTATTTCGACGGGGGAATCCATTCGGCAAGACGAATTTTTTGCGGAACCATCGGGGAATGTGTCCCATGGACTCGTATGGACCCGAAACCAAAAGCAGGCTCTTGTGTTATACTTGTACTTGCATACTTAAGGTTTGGGTGACGGACGGACATGAGCCGCATTCTCGTGGTCGATAACGAAAAGGAATTGCTGGATTTGGTGGAGATGCACTTGACCGAAGCCGGCATGGCGGTATCCAGGGCGGAATCGGGAGCCGACGCGCTCGCGTTGATGCGCAACTTTCGGTTCGATTTGGTCATTCTCGACATCATGATGGATGAGATGGACGGATTTTCGGTGCTGAAGCGCATCCGGAACGAGGGCGGGAACATGCCGGTCATTTTGCTCAGCGCGAAACACGAACCGGAGAGCAAAGTATTCGGCCTGACGCTCGGAGCGGATGATTACGTGACGAAACCGTTCAGTCCGGCGGAGCTCGTGGCCCGCGTCCAGGCGCACATCCGAAGGGCGTCCGGGACGGTTTCCGTCGAACAGTCCATGGCATACACGTACGGGGGGTTGACCCTGAATCCAGCGGGACAAGTGGTGTTCAAAAACGGCCGGCCGATTCCGCTTTCCGCGCTGGAAACGAAAATTTTGCTTGCCCTGATGAAACGGCCGAACCTGCCCATTTCGAGGCCGAAATTGTTTGAGGAAGCGTGGGGGCACGACCATTACGACGAAAACTCCGTCAACGTGTACATCAACCTTTTGCGCAAAAAGATTGAGGACGATCCCCGTGAACCAAAATACATCCAGACGGTGTGGGGAGTCGGGTATATCCTGAAAGGCGACCCGTCATGAAATTGAAGGTCAAAGTCGTATGGTTGATCGTTCTGTCCCTCGTGTTGAACATCGCCCTGATGTTCGCTCTCCTCTATGTGGGCAACTCGGTGTTCTTCCCCGGATACAACCATGTGAATCTCCAGAAGATGAGCGAAGAGCTGGCCGGGCGGCTTCAGCAGGCGGATCTGCACGATGCGTCACAATTGGCGCGGGAAATGGCGGCGTTCTCTGCCCTTCATGAAGGCGTCGGGATCGATCTGTTCGCAAATGACGGCTCGCTGCTCCATTCTTCCGCAGAACGGACCGAACCGTACACGTTTGCCGAAATGATGGAACGGCTCGCCAATCCTTTCCATCGGATGTTTTACGGCGAAAGCCTGTCGATGGTTTACGAATTGGACGCCGGCGGAGAAAAGCTTTATGCCGTATTCCATGTCGAAGGCAGCGCGATCCAGCAAATGCAGTTTTTCCTTGTCTACAACAACGAGTCCGCCATCTTGTTCTTTGTGCCGCTATTCCTGATCATCGCCTTGCCCGCGCTGCTTGCCTTCGTGTTCATCATGTGGATGACGCGCCGCCTGGACCGTCTGAATCAAGCCATGCAGCGCATCGACCTGGCCGGGGAGCCCGTCTTTCTGGCCGACAAAAACCGGGATGAAATCAGCGAATTGACCAATCACTACAACGAAATGATCGCCAAATTGCACGATCAGTACCGCCATATCCGCAGAGTTGAACGGGCGCGCACGGAGCTGATTTCCCGGTTGTCGCACGATCTCAGGACGCCGCTCACCATCATCCAGGGCTACGCGGAAACGTTGCAGCGCGGCTCGGCCCTCGATACGGACACCCGCATCCGCCATGCATCGATCATTTTACAGAAAACGGATTACATGAACGATTTGCTGCACAAACTGTTCGGCCTCGCCAGCCTGGACGACCCGTCCCCGGCGTTCCAAAAACGCGAAGGGCACCTCGACTCCCTGTTGCAGACCATCATGGCGGATTACGTATTGATCCTGAATGACAAGGGCATTCAATGGGAGATGGATTTGCCTTCATCCCCGGTGGCAGCGACCTTCAATCCCGAAGGGTTGACGCAGGTGATTCGCAATTTGCTGGACAACGCCATCATGCACGGAGGAGACGGCAACTATTTGGGCATCCGCCTGCGGCTGGAAGGGGATGCGGTGCGGATCGACATCGAAGACCGGGGCAAGGGGATTCCGGCGTACAAATTGGCCCACATTTTCGATCCGTTTTATCGGGTGAACGAGGGACGTCCCAGCGACGGGCTCGGCGTCGGGCTCACCCTTGCGGAAGCCGTTGTCCGGCAGCACGGCGGCCGCATCGAAGTCGCTTCGACTCCCCGTGAACGAACCGTGTTCAGCGTGATTTTTCCAACAGGAGCGAAGGTTGCGGGCGAAAATAAAAGCGTTACCGGGAATGGCCATTGATTGGCTCATCGTCGTCCGGTACCCGTAAGGCATCACGGATTGGATCCGGTCATCCATCCGGACCATGCAGCATTGACTGGGGGTATGAACTGTCATGGCCATCACGGTTGCACAATGCCTGTCCTTGCCCTCCCTGGTCGGGGCGGAAGTCGTTGCCGGCAGGCAGGGACTTGGCAATCCCGTGCGCGGCATTTCGGTGTTGGAATCGGCGAAGGTGTCCCAATATTTGACCGCAGACATCGTTCTGGGCGATGAACTCGTCATCACGGGGTTTATTTCCGACTCGATGGACGTGGAAAGCCAGTGCGAGGTGGTGCGCATTTTGCATGCCGGCGGGGAGGCGGGTCTCATCCTGTTTTACGTCGGCATCTTCATGCCCGAAGTTCCCCGCCCGTTGATCGAATTGGCGAACGAGCTCGGATTTCCTGTCATCCGCATGCCCTCCCGGGCGGACATTCCTTACTCGGAGGTCATTCGGGATGTGATGGAGCTCATCTTCAAGCGCAAACTGCGTTCCAACGCCTGGACCGGCGATCCGAAGGGTGAGTTGGAGGCGGAGCTCGTACAGGTGCTGCTGGATGGAGACAAGCTCGGCATGATGCGCCTCGAGCGAAGAATGGGGCCGGCTTCGTTGCAAATCGGCGAAATGCGTGTCATCATGTTGCCGGATGACGAAATACGCGGGGACAACGGCAAAGAATGGTTGAAAGCCGTACGCGCGCATTGCCAAGCCGCCGGCGTGGGCGCTTGCGTCGCCCTGTATGGCGGGGCGCTCGTCGCGCTGCTTCCGAAGTCCGCCCGCAAACTTCGGCCGGATTTTGATGAAATGCTTCTCCGCAAGCTGGGACAGCCGTTCTTGGTCGCCCGCATCGGCCAAATCGGCGACAACCGGGAGACGGCTGATTTGTTCGCACTTGCACGGCGCACCCTGCAACAGGCAGCCCGCGTATTTCCCCGGAAAAGGTTGTTTTCCCGACAGGATTTGGCGTTTGTGGACAACAGCCTGCGTATCCTGGCGTCGGACGACGAGACCGGTCGTCATTACCCCCTGTTGCTGGAACGCATTCGGCAATATGACCGGCGTCACGGAGGGAAACTGCTGCCGACGCTGGAATGCTACCTGCTTGATGCGAACCTGAGCACCGCAACGGCGGCGGAGCAGCTTTTTTTGCACAGGCATACAATCCAGTACAGGCTTGACAAATTGAAACAGTACCTCGGGCTCGACGTGTATCACATCAGCAGCCAGTTCGAGCTGGCCCTGGCTTGCGCCATCAGGCGGCTGACCGAAGACGAAGGGACAGAGCAATGAGACATCACAAAGGGGCCGGCAACCCGCCATTCCCATGACCGACAGGCCAATTCGATGTTGGCCTGTTTTTTGTTGGGCGAAAGTCCCAAAATGGATCCCGAATATTTGGCGAGTGACCAAAGGGCCGGTTTGCCGGACGGCGAATTATGTTTAGCTATAACGTTTTGTTGGTTTTTGGTTCATGGCTTTGCATGCAAAAAGCGAAAGGAGCGTTGGCGCAAGAAGATGGCAGAACAACAAAGCAGGGGATTGATTGAGCGGCACGCCTTCAGCGAGGTCCCTCAATCCGAACGCAAGGGATGGTTTGGAATCGCTTCCATTTGGGCGGGCGGCATGATTTGCGTCCCCATGTTGATGATCGGCGGTGCTCTGGCTGGCGGCATGGGATTGGGGGCGGTCATGGTGACCGCATTGATCGGGTTTTTGGTAACGACGGCGTACATGGTATTCCAGGGCATGCAGGGATCGGACCTGGGCCGTCCGACGGTGATCAACGCCGAATCGGCATTTGGCAGCCAGGGGGCCGGCATTGTCATTTCGTTCATCCTGGGAGTATCGCTGATGGGTTGGTTCGGCGTGCAAACGGGGGTGACGGGCGTCGCCTTCTCCAGCATGATGGCCGAACTGGGCGTCGATATTTCCGTTTCGGTGTCGACGCTGATCTGGGGCCTGATCATGATGAGCACGGCGATCATCGGCTACAAGGCGCTGTCGTTTTTGAACTATATCGCCGTACCGGCGCTCATTGTGCTTTGCGTCTACGGCATCGTGCTGGCGGCCGGCGAATACGGATGGCAAGGATTGCTGCAACTTGAGCCATCCTCCTCCATGCCGGTGTTTTCCGGCGTGGCGATGGTGGTGGGCGGCTTCGCCGTCGGGGCGGCAATCGCGGCGGATTATTCCCGATACAACAAAAACCGGACCGATGCCGCCCTTTCCATCGTGCTCGGCGTCGTGCCCGCCGGCCTGCTGATGATTTTTGCGGGCGCGACCATCGCGGCAGCCGCGGGATCCCCGGACATTACGCAAGTCATTTCGTCCCTCGGTTTCCCGGTGCTCGGCATGATCATTCTCATTCTGGCCACCTGGACCACCAACGTCGTCAACGCCTATTCGGGCGGGCTCGCCGTCACCAACATGTTTCGCCTGAAGGGTGACAAGCGGGCGCTGACGACGGCCATCGCCGGCATCGTCGGAACCGCGCTCGCCCTGTTTGGCATCCTTGACGGTTTTGTCACGTTCCTGTCGATTTTGACGGCCGGAATCGTTCCGCTGGCCGGCGTCATGATCACCGATTACTGGATCAAACGCAAGGGCCGCCCGGAAAACTGGGCACCGGTGCCCGGCGTCAACTGGGCTGCCGTCATCGCCTGGCTGGGTGCTTCCGCCATTTCCTACTTCGTGACATGGGGGATCACGGCCGTCAACGGCATCGTATCCGCCCTCGTTCTCTACCTGCTGCTGGACGCCCTGTTGAACGGCAAGCGGAACCGCCAGCCGGCTTGATCGTCCGAAAATCGATCGTACACACACATTTCAGGGAGGCGAAAGACGGGCATGAGGCTTTTGGATCAACAAGCCATTGACGACATCGCATTAGGTGCTTCGCTGCTCGGCAGCGGCGGGGGCGGCGATCCGCTGGTCGGCAAACTGATGGCCCTCAGCGCCATCAAAACGTACGGGCCGGTTCGCATGATCGACGCATCCGACGTTCCCGATGAAGCGTTGGTCATCCCCGCGGCCATGATGGGAGCGCCGATGGTTTTGTCGGAAAAGATCCCCAACGGACAGGAATTCATTCGCGCCTTCCAGGCGCTGGGCAAATATTTGGGCAAGGAAGTGTACGCCACCATGCCGATCGAAGCCGGCGGCGTCAACTCGATGGTGCCGATCGCCGTGGCGGCCCAACTCGGACTGCCGCTCGTGGACGCAGACGGCATGGGCCGCGCCTTCCCGGAACTGCAGATGGTGACCTTCCATCTGAACGGCATCAGCGCATCCCCGATGACGATGGCTGACGAAAAGGGGAACAACGTCGTGCTGGAAGTCATCAACAACGTATGGGCGGAACGAATCGCCCGCAGCGTCACCGTGACGATGGGGGCAAGCGCCATGATCGGCATCTACGCCCTGACCGGCGAGCAATTGAAGCAGCATGGCATCCACGGCATCGTCACGTATTCCGAGCAAATCGGCCGAACGATCCGGGAAGCGCGCGAGGAAGGGGAAAATCCGCTTGTCAAATTGACGGAACTGACCGGCGGTTTTCGCCTGTTCCGCGGCAAGACGATTGACGTCGACCGCGTCATCCGGGGCGGGTTCAACCGCGGGATCGCTATTTTCGAAGGATTGGACGAGTTCCGGGGAAGCAGGCTCGAGGTGGAGTTCCAGAACGAAAACCTGATCGCGCGAATCGACGGCGAGTACGCGGCCATGACGCCGGACCTGATCTGCCTGCTGGACATGGAAACGTCCGTGCCGATTACGGCGGATGCCCTCAAGTACGGGCGACGGATTGACCTGCTGGCGTTGCCCTGTCATCCGTCCTGGCGGACGGAAGAAGGCATCCGGTCCGTCGGCCCCCGCTATTTCGGTTACGATTGCGACTATGTTCCGGTCGAGACCATGGCCGAAAGGAGAGGGTTGGCATGAACTACCGGCTCGGCATTGACGTCGGCGGCACCAACACGGACGCGGTCATCGTCGATGAACAACTGCAAATCATCGCTTCCGTGAAAACCCATACGACGAGGGACGTGACGACGGGCATCAATCAAGCCATCACCCGGGTGCTGGAAGATGCCAAAATCGACCGCAAAGCGATCAAATACGCGATGCTCGGCACCACGCATTGCACCAATGCCATCGTGGAACGCAGCGACAAACTGCTCAAAGTCGGCGTCGTGCGCATCGGCAAGCCGGCCACGCTGTCCATCCCGCCGATGGTGGATTGGCCGGACGACATCGTCAAGGCCGTGGGCGGGCAAGTGCATTATGTGACCGGCGGGCATGAATTTGACGGTCAGGAAATTTTTCCGCTGGACGAGGAGGAATTGCGCAGCGTGCTGCGCAACATGGCGGGGAAAGTGGATTCGCTGGCGATCATCTCCGTTTTTTCTCCGGTGGACCGTTCCCACGAGGAACGCGCGGCAGCCATCGCGCGGGAGATCATGCCGGGCATCCAAATGACGCTTTCATCGGAAATTGCTTCGATCGGTTTGCTGGAGCGGGAGAACGCGGCGATACTCAATGCCTCGCTGTACGAGGTCGCCCGGACGACGGCGCAAGGTTTCCGGGATGCGCTGGCTGAGGCCGGCGTCACCGACGCGCTCATGTATTTGTGTCAGAATGACGGCACGCTGATGTCCATTGATTACGCGATGCAGTATCCGATTTTGACCATTGCCTGCGGGCCGACCAACAGCATCCGCGGTGCATCTTTCCTGAGCCGGCGCGAAAACGCCATCGTGCTCGACATCGGGGGCACGACGAGCGACATCGGCATCGTGCAGCAGGGCTTTCCGCGGGAATCGTCGCTGGCGGTGGAAATTGGAGGCGTGCGCACGAATTTCCGGATGCCGGACATCATCTCCATCGGCCTCGGCGGCGGATCCGTCGTGCGGGAGGAAGACGGGCAAATCAGGGTCGGCCCGGACAGTGTCGGATACCGGATTGTCGAGGAAGCGATGGTGTTCGGCGGCAGCACATTGACGGCCACGGACATCGCCGTCCGCCTCGGCTTGGCCGATATCGGGGACAAAACGAAGGTCGCCGGAATCGACCAGGCATTCGCTGAACGGGCGCATCGGGTGATCATGGACATGATCAACGAGTACATCGACCGGATGAAAATTTCCCGGGATCCGATGCCGCTCATCGTCGTCGGCGGCGGAAGCATTCTGGCCGGCGGGGAAGTGGAAGGCGTCAGCGAAGTGGTCAAACCCGTCCAATCCGGCGTGGCCAATGCGCTGGGAGCGGCGGTGGCGCTGGTGAGCGGGCAGGTGGATGAAGTGTTTTCCTTCGAGAACATTTCCCGCGATGAAGCCGTCGCCCAGGCGAAAGAAACGGCTGCCGCCAACGCGGTGAAGGCGGGCGCGGAACGATCCACCGTCGAAATCGTGGAGGTGGATGTCATCCCGCTGGCCTATCTCGGCAATGCCGCCCGCATTCGCGTCAAAGCGACGGGCAATCTGCCCGGCGTCAACGCCGGCGCACAACCGGGTTGACCAAGCGGAATCGTGCCGTGCGTGCATCATGAAAAAGGACTGTCCCGCGCGCATTCGTGCGCCGTCGGGCAGTCCTTTTTTCATGCGGGATGCTTTTCTCGCCGGTCAAACCCGGCAGATCGTGCCGGGGCAATTTTCACAGTGGCACAATTCGCGCAAATACATCGGATCCTTGATGACGATGAGGCTGTTGTGATAGTCGATCACGTTCTGTTTGCGCAAGTCGCTGAGCATCCGGTTGACGCTTTCGCGGGTCGCTCCGATCATCTCCGCCAGCTCGTTGTTGGTTAGCCGCGTCGTGATGAGGATGCCGTCGCCGAACGGTTTGCCGAAGGTGTTCGACAGGCGGATCAGCATGGAGCAGAGCGCACCGGGTTTGCCGAACATCATCAGGTCGCGGAATTTTGTTTGCGTGATGCGGTGGATTTGGCTCAACCACTTGATGAATTCGACGGCGAAATCCCCGTGTTGCCACAGCAGCACTTCCAGGTCCTTCTGCTGGATGATGCCGAGCACGCTGTCTTCCGCCGTTTCCGCGTTGAAGTTGTGGGTGGCCGTATGGAACGTCTCCAACTCGCCGAACATGTCACCCGTCTGAAACATGTACATGATGAGCTGCTTGCCGTCGTCCGTCGCCTTCGTGATTTTGACGCGTCCCCGTTTGATGTAAAAAAGCTTGTCCGTCCGGTCGCCTTCCCAATACAGATGGGTGCCCGCGGGCGCGTTGTAGTCGTACATGATTTGTTTCAGCTTCACCATGTGCTCCGGCGACAGGCAGTCCGTGTTGCCGGTTTGAACGCAATACGCATCCGTTATCATTCCGATCCCCTCCCGTTACTACCACCATATCGAATTATGAAAAAAAGCATTGTGACAATTTTCACATGAAGCGCTTACATTCGGTGAGAAAAATGTGAAAAATCACACGAAACCCCGCCAAAACAGGAAACAACCCTCAAGAAAGGCGGATTTCGAAAATGTTGCCAGTGAAATTGATCACCGGAAATCTACAGTGACTTTCATAACATCTTCCTCATTTTTTGCCGTGTATAGTGAAATTAATTCGGACAAAAGGCGAGGGAGGGACGAACGATTGTTGACGGGCATCATTTTGGCCGGCGGGGACCATCAGCGCATGGGGGGCGAGAACCGGGCGCTGCTTCCCATCGGGGGCGAACTGTTGGTACACCGGCAAATTCATGAAATGGGCAAAATTTGCGACGAAATCATCATCGTGACCGATGAACCGAGGCCGTTCCTGCGCGTGATTGACCCGTCGGTGCGCATCATTACGGATTTCTACTCCGGCAAAGGACCGCTCGGCGGCATGCATGCCGGTTTGTCGCTGATGGTGAACGACACGGCCTGGGTTGCGGCCTGTGACATGCCTTTCCTGTCCTCCGGGGCGGCGGAAGTCATGCAGCGGTTCATGGACGATTTCGGCTTCGACGCGGTGGTGCCGCGGATCGGCGGCCGCCTGGAAATGCTTCACGCCCTGTACGGCAAAAAAACGGCCGATTCGATCCGGCTTCTGCTCAATACCGGCGACCATCGGTTGGACCAACTGCTGCACTTCCTGCGATGGGCGGACATGGACAACGACCAGTTTGCGGCGCACGGCATCGACGGCTCGTTTGTCACGACGATCAAAACGAGAGACGATTACGAAAAATTGCTCACCGCCAACCGGGCGGCGAAATGACGAATGACGCGCGTTTTTTGCTCGGCGCTCATCTAAAGCGGTTTCATTCCGCGTTTTCCGTTTGCGCACGATTGCGGGGCAGGACGAGGATCAAGAGCAGCGACAGGGCAGACATGCAGGCGACGACCAGATACACGACGCCCATGGCGCCGGACAAGCCCGTCCGGATCACGTCAAGCGCGGCGGCCGGAATGGCTGCACGCCGTTCCGGATCCAGCAATTGGTTGGTGACGTTCAGATCCAGGACGTAATCCGGGAATTGCGCCTGATGCTGCCGAAAGTGGGCGGTCAGGCCGGCATTGAGAATGCCGCCCAGAAACGCCGTTCCGACGCTCGTTCCGAGGGAGCGCATGAACATGTTGGAAGCGGTTGCGGCACCCCGTTGTTCCCAACCGACGCTGGATTGCACCCCGACCAGGAAAGTGGTGGTGGACAGACCCATCCCCACCCCGATCAGAAAGGATCCGGCAGCGGCGAGCCAGGGCGAAGGCCACCGGTCGAGCAACAGGAAGACGCAGGAACCGGCCACGAGCACCGCGCCGCCGGCGACGGCCATCGGGCGAAAGCCGGTCCGGTGCATGATCCTGCCGCCGAAGGTCGATGCCAGCGGCCAGCCGATGGACATCGTGGCCAGGGTAAACCCTGCCGCCGTCGGGGTGAGCCCCATCACCCCCTGCATGTACGTCGGCAGGAAGGCGGATATGCCCATCAGCACGATGCCGGTGGTCAGCGACGCGGCGTTGCTGACGGCGATGAACGGATGCTTCCAAAGCATCGGCGGCATGATCGGCTCGCGGGCTTTCGTTTCCCGCACGATGAACAGAACCGCAAACAGGGCGAAGGCGGCGATGAGTCCGTAAGTGGCGGCAGAATGCCAGGGCCATTCCACCCCGCTGAAGATGAGGAGCGTCATCAGTGAAGCCGTGGCGGAAAACAGCAGCCACGCCCCGCTGATGTCCAGACTCCGCTTTTTCTTTTCCACCGGTTCGTGCAAATACAGATGGACGAGCGCCAATGACACGATGCCGACCGGCAGGTTGCACCAGAACACCCACGCCCAGTCCGCAAACTGGACGATGAGCCCGCCCGCGGTCGGCCCGATGATCGACGAGACGCCCCACACGCTGGCCAGGTACCCCTGTATTTTTCCCCGTTCTTCTCCCGTATAAATGTCCCCGATGATGGTGGTGGCGATCGGCTGGATGGCGCCTGCGCCGATGCCCTGGATGAAGCGGAACGCGATCAGCCAGCCCATCGACTCCGCCATGCCGCACAGCAGCGAACCGGCCAAAAACACGCCGACGCCGAAGGCGAAGACCGGTTTTCTGCCGAACAGGTCGGCCATCTTGCCGTACAGCGGTATGGTGATCGTCTGCACGAGCAGGAATGACGAAAACACCCAGCCGAACAGCGAAAACCCGCTCAAATCAGCTACGATGCTCGGCATTGCGGTGGATACGATGGTGCCTTCGATGGCACTCATGAACATGGCAAGCATGACGGCAACGAGCACCAACCCGCGCCTTGTCATCCGCCTGCTGACGTCAACCGGTTCCCGGACGGACTGCATGGCGGCCTCCCGTGTGCGAATGTTTCAAACAATTTCCACCCCATTATAGCGAAATCCCGTTTTCTTGTCGAAACTATTTGTGATTTGCTTCACAAAAGCGCCGGGATGTGGTACAATGAATGTGAAAAAATTCACTGTTGCCCGAGGTCCGGGAACCTATGATGAAGGCTGACAACTTGACGGATTGAGCAAAGGCACACTGGCTTGCTACAACGCAAAGGAGTGGATTCGCGATGGCCATTCATGAAGCGAAAATGAAGAAGGCGGCAGCGGAGAAAAACGCATGGCGGAGTTTCGTCGGAAGCAAGTGGAAGAAGGATATCGACGTACGGGACTTCATCGTGCAAAACGTCACACCGTATTACGGGAACGACGCGTTTCTCGCCGGACCGACGGAAGCAACGAAAGCCCTCTGGGAAATCATCAAGAAGCTGAACATGGAAGAAATCAAAAACGGCGGCGTGCTGGACGTCGACACGAACACCGTCTCGACGATCACGGCGTTCGGTCCCGGTTATCTGGACCAATCGAAGGAAAAAATCGTCGGCCTGCAAACCGACAAGCCGTTCAAGCGGGCCATTCAGCCCTTCGGCGGCATTCGCATGGTGGTGCAGGCGTGCAAGGCGTACGGCTTCGAAGTGCCGGACGAACTGGTCAAAGTGTTCACCGAATACCGGAAAACCCACAATCAGGGCGTGTTTGACGCCTACACCGACGAAATGAAGCTGGCCCGCAAAGCCGGGGTGATCACCGGGCTGCCGGATGCCTACGGACGGGGCCGGATCATCGGCGACTATCGCCGGGTGCCGCTCTACGGCTTGGATTTCCTCATCAAACGCAAGCAGGAAGCACTGAAACAGCTGACAGGCGTCATGACGGAGGACGTCATCCGCCGGCGGGAAGAAATGGCCGAGCAAATTCGTGCCCTGGAAGAACTGGGCCAAATGGCCGCTTCCTACGGTTACGACATTTCCCGTCCGGCCGCCAACGCCCGCGAAGCGTTCCAGTGGCTGTATTTCGCCTATCTCGCCGCCATCAAGGAGCAAAACGGTGCGGCGATGAGCCTCGGCCGTGTCTCCACGTTCCTCGACATCTACCTGGAACGGGATTTGGCGGAAGGCACGATCACGGAACAGGAAGCCCAGGAACTCGTCGATCACTTCGTCATGAAGCTGCGCATCGTCAAGTTTCTGCGCACGCCGGAATACAACGAACTGTTCAGCGGCGACCCGACCTGGGTGACGGAATCGATCGGCGGCATGAGCCTGAACGGAGAACCGCTCGTCACCCGCAACTCTTTCCGTTTCCTGCACACGCTGTACAACCTGGGACCGGCGCCGGAACCGAACCTGACCGTGCTTTGGTCGAACGCCCTGCCGGAAAACTTCAAGGCGTTCTGCGCCAAGGTGTCCATTGAAACGAGCTCGATCCAGTACGAAAACGACGACCTGATGCGGCCGATCTACGGCGACGACTACGGCATCGCCTGCTGCGTGTCGGCCATGCGCATCGGCAAGCAAATGCAGTTTTTCGGCGCCCGGGCCAACCTGGCCAAACTGCTCCTGTACGCCATCAACGGCGGCATTGACGAGAAGCTGGGCGTTCAGGTCGGGCCGATGCTCCGCCCGGTGGAAGGCGACGTGCTGAATTACGACGACGTCATGGCGAAATACGACAAGATGATGGATTGGCTTGCCGATCTGTACATGAATACGCTGAACGTCATCCACTACATGCACGACAAGTACTGCTACGAGCGCATCGAAATGGCGCTGCACGACGAAGACGTCATCCGCACGATGGCGGCAGGCATCGCAGGTCTGTCCGTCGTTGCCGATTCGCTGTCGGCCATCAAGTACGCGAAGGTGCGCCCGATCCGCAACGACCAAGGCGTCGCCATCGATTTCGAAATTGAAGGGGAATACCCGCAATACGGCAACAATGATGAGCGCGTGGACGGCATCGCCGTGGAAATCGTCGAGAAATTCATGGGCAAGCTGCGCCGGCAGCATACGTATCGCAACGCCATTCCGACGTTGTCGATTTTGACCATCACCTCCAACGTCGTGTACGGCAAGAAAACGGGCACCACGCCGGACGGCCGCAAGGCGGGCGAACCGTTCGCGCCGGGCGCCAACCCGATGCACGGCCGTGACCGCAAGGGTGCGCTCGCTTCGCTGACGTCCGTGTCCAAACTTCCGTATGAAAGCGCGTTGGACGGCATCTCCAACACGTTCTCCATCGTGCCGAAGGCGCTCGGACGGGAAGAAACGGTGCGGGTGCGCAACATGGTGTCGCTCCTGGACGGCTACTTCGCCCACGGCGGTCACCATCTGAACGTGAACGTGTTCGAGGTGGCACAGCTGCTCGACGCCATGGACCATCCGGAAAAATATCCGCAGCTGACCATTCGCGTGTCCGGCTACGCCGTCAACTTCATCAAGCTGACCCGCGAACAGCAGCTGGATGTCATCCACCGGACGTTCCACCAGTTTGTGTGACAGACAACGGAAGCAACGGGAATACGGGGCGAAGGAACGGGGCAAGGGCGGTTCGGCCGCCCTCCCCGCCATTTTGACCCACAACGGCCGTGAGCCGGATCACAGGCTGCGGCGGAGGAGATGAGAGACATGGCAGAGATGGTTGGACGGATTCACTCCTGCGAAACCTTCGGCACCCTGGACGGCCCCGGCATCCGCTTCGTGTTGTTCATGCAAGGTTGCCCTCTCCGTTGCCAGTTTTGCCACAACCCGGACTCCTGGGACATCCGGGCAGGCAAGCTGATGACGCTGGACGAAGTGCTGGCAGAAATCGAACCGTACGTGTCGTTCTATCGCCCCCACGGCGGCGGATTGACCGTATCCGGCGGTGAACCGCTCGTGCAGGCGCCTTTTGTCACGCGGCTGTTCCGCGAAGCGAAGAAGCGGTGGGGGATCACCACCGCCCTCGACACATCAGGCATGTGCGAACCCGGACAGGCGGACGAGCTGCTTGACGAAACGGATCTCGTGCTGCTCGACCTGAAGGCGATGGGACCCGAGCTGCACAAGGAGCTGACCGGACAGCCGCAGGACCGGATTCTCCGCTTCGCCCGCCATCTTTCGGACCGCGGCAAGAAAATGTGGATCCGCCGCGTGCTCATACCCGGCGTCAACGATTCGGCGAAGGAACTGCTCGCCCTCGGCCGGTTCATCGGCAGCCTCGGCGGCGTGGAAAAAATCGAAGTGCTGCCCTACCACAAGATGGGCGTCCACAAATGGCATCTGCTCGGCATAACGTATCCGCTGGAAGGCGTGGAATCGCCGGGCGAGAAGGAAGTGGCCCGCGCCCACCGTTTGATCGCGCAAGGCGTGGCGGAAGCTGTGCATGCGATTTAGGAGGTGCCGGCGAATACAGATTCGGAAAAGGCCCTCCGGCGGCGCTGCCGGCGTTGAACGCGTGCGGGGCACGCGCCAAAACCCGGGGATCGGGTCCGCCGTGTTTGGCGGCACCCGTTCTTCCCCTTTTCTGATCATAATTTCCTGTTGCATTTTGTCCGGCGCTGCGCTATTATATTTCTTGCGGCTCGGAAGGCCCGGTGCAATCCGATCGCAACAACGGGAAAGATACCCGGTTGCATTTTGGCGGGCTTTCTGATATATTTTCAATCGTTGACTTTGCGGACGTGGCTCAGGGGTAGAGCATCGCCTTGCCAAGGCGAGGGTCGAGGGTTCGAATCCCTTCGTCCGCTCCATTTTTTATGTGCCCTTAGCTCAGCCGGATAGAGCGTTTGACTACGAATCAAAAGGTCGGGAGTTCGAATCTCTCAGGGCACGCCATTTTCTTTACCATCATGCGATGGGGATCGGGACGTAGCTCAGCTTGGTAGAGCACCTGGTTTGGGACCAGGGGGTCGCATGTTCGAATCGTGTCGTCCCGACCATCCCTCAATGACAATGCGGGTGTAGTTTAGTGGTAAAACCACAGCCTTCCAAGCTGTTGTCGAGGGTTCGATTCCCTTCACCCGCTCCATCAACCGGTCAAACAGGAATCCGCAAGGGTTCTTTTTTTGTGCGCGAAAGCCGTCTTTTCCGGCGAAAGGCGGAACGATGGCCGGGGCGGGGTGTTCTCGCGGTCTGACGGGGCGAAGGAAGAACGGTGCAGGCCAGGTCCGGCGTGAACGCCATCGTCCGGCATTCCCGGCAAAGGGTGCGCCGAATCCGCCTGCCGCATTCCCGTTTACGGCCGGCCGGCAAACTCCTTGTGACGCAAGGAGTTTTTTTGTTGTCCGTGCATGTTTCCCGCAACGCGTCCCCCGGCCTCCCTTCGCGTCCGTGCGCTCAGCACGTGCAAGAAATGTGAAACGGCAAAAGGAGAAAGCGTTTACATGTCGAATTTGGGAGAATAACGCAACGCGTGGAGGGCTAATCGGAATGACGCACAATCACGAAGGGTTGATGACCCGCTGGGCGCGCCAGGTGGATCCGGACAACGTCTTGCCCGAATACCCGCGGCCGCAGATGGTCCGGCGGGATTGGCTGAATTTGAACGGATACTGGGAGTATGCCGTGCGGGACGCCGGAGACGGGGAAATGGGAGACGGCCAGGGGCGCATCCTCGTGCCGTTTCCAATCGAATCGGCGCTGTCCGGCGTGCAGCGGGCGCTGTTGCCGCATGAGCGTCTGTGGTATCGGCGAACGTTCACCGTGCCCGAGGAGTGGCGGGGGCAACGATTGCTCCTGCACTTCGGGGCGGTCGACTGGGAAGCCCGGGTGTGGGTGAACGGGCGGTATGCCGGGTCGCACACCGGCGGGTTTTATCCGTTTTCGTTTGAGATTGCGGATTTGATCGTCGAAGGGGAAAACACGCTCACGGTTTCGGTGTGGGATCCCAGCGATGAAGGCACGCAGGAGCGGGGAAAGCAGACGCTCGCTCCGAAGGGCATTTTCTACACCGCCGTCTCCGGCATCTGGCAGACGGTGTGGCTGGAGCCGGTGCCGCAGGTTCATATTGCGTCGATGCGCGTCACGCCGGATTTGGATCGGGAGAGGGTGCACGTCCGGGTGGACATCGGCGGGGCCGGGGGGCGGGATGTCATCTTCGAAACCGCCGTTTTCGCCGGCAGATCGCCGGTTTCCGCCGAACGTGTCTCGGCGGCAGCGCCCTTCGGCGGCTCCGGGCAAACCCGGTTTTCCGCCAGCGTCACGCTGCCCGTTCCCGAACCGCGGGCGTGGAGCCCGGAATCGCCGTTCCTGTACGACCTTCGCCTGCGGCTGCTGGCGCCGGACGGCGGCGAAATCGATTGCGTGGACAGCTATTTCGGCATGCGCAAGTTCAGCGTCGGCACGGACGAACGGGGGACGAAGCGGCTGTTTCTGAACAACCGGCCGTACTTCCACAACGGCATTCTGGACCAGGGCTACTGGCCGGACGGGTTGTACACGGCACCGACGGACGAGGCGCTGGCTTACGACGTGGAGATGGCCAAGCGCATGGGCTACAACATGATCCGCAAACATATCAAGGTGGAACCGGCCCGCTGGTATTGGCATTGCGACCGGGTCGGCATGATCGTCTGGCAGGACATGCCGAACGGGGGAGGCCGCTGGAACAACCTGCATCACCTCATCCTGCCGAATCTCGTGATCGGCGGGGTGCGGGTCAAGGACCGGCCGCGCAGGGCGCTCGGAAGGCACGAACCGGCATCCCGCGACAATTACCGCAAGGAACTTGGGGAAATGATCGATGCGCTGTACAACGTGACGAGCATCGGCGTGTGGGTTCCCTTCAATGAAGCGTGGGGGCAGTTCGATGCCGCCGAAATCGCGGAATGGGTGAAGCTGCGTGATCCGACGCGCACCGTGGACCATGCCAGCGGCTGGCACGATCAGGGAGCCGGCGACATCGCCAGTTTTCACGTCTATTTCCGCAAGCTGGCGTTGCCGGGACCGGAGCGCATCCGCGGCCGGGTCGTCGCGATGACCGAATACGGCGGGTACAGCCTGAATGAGCCGTGGCACGTATGGCGCGAGGGGAAGGAGTTCGGCTACCGGCGGATGGGCAGCAGGGAGCAACTCGAAGCAACCTATGCTTCCCTGATTCGGGACCAGCTGGTGCCGCTTCTGCCGCAGGGGGTTTCCGCGGCCGTCTATACCCAGCTGACCGACGTCGAGACCGAATTGAACGGCATGCTCACGTATGACCGCGAAATCGTGAAATTGGATCCGCGGCGTCTGCAGCAGATTCACGGGGAGGTTTACCGGGCATGGGAGAACGCATTTCGCGACGGAACTGGATCCTGATCTGGGTGCTCGGCCTGGCCGGGCAAATTTGCTGGAACATCGAAAATTCCTGGTTCAACACGTTCGTGTACGACAAAATCACGAAGGATCCGGCCGTCATCTCCTGGATGGTCGGCACGAGCGCCGTCGTCTCCACGCTGGCCGCCTTCCTGATCGGTACCTGGAGCGACCGGTCGGGCAGGCGGAAGCCGTTCATCGCCGTCGGCTACATTTGCTGGGGGCTGTTCACGATCGCCTTCGGCGCAACGGAGTTTTTGCCGAAGGATCCGCTGATCGTCGCCATCGTGTGCATCGTGGCCGCGGACGCGGTCATGAGCTTTTTCGGCTCGACGGGTTACGATGCGGGCTTCAACGCCTGGACGACGGATATTTCCCACCCGCGAAACCGCGGCAAGCTCGGCGGCGCGTTGGCGGCCATCCCGGTGTTTGCAACCATTTTCGGTGCCGTGGTGTCGGGCATGCTTGTGGATGCGTTTGATTTTTTCCCCTTTTTTACCTTGATGGGCGGCATCGTCATGCTTACGGGCTTGGCGTCGCTGTTTGTGCTGCGCGATCATGAAGGGCTCAAGGCGAAACGGGACGGGCGCGGCTACTGGCGCCAGTTTGCGGACGTGTTCCGCATCCGGACGGTGGTCGGGAACCGGGAATTGTTTTGGGTGTTCGCCACCTTGTGCGTGTATTTCATTTCGTTTAATGTTTACTTCCCTTACATCACAATTTACCTCAATAACTATTTGGGCATGGATTACGGGACGGCCGGGTTGCTGCAAGGGATCGGGCTCGTGGCTGCCGTGCTCATGACGATCCCCGCGGCCCGTTGGATCAACCGCGGACGGATCGCCGGCGTCATCGCCGCAGCGGTGGCCGTCAACCTGGCCGGTCTTCTGCTGGTGACGGCGTCTGCCGAATTCGCCGTCCTGCTCATCGGCATTTTCGGCGCGGGCACCGGATACATCCTGATTTCGCAAGCGACCGTCGCCTGGATGAAAAACCTGTATCCGGAAGAGCAACGCGGGCAGTTCGAAGGGGTGCGGATGATTTTCGCGGTATGCCTGCCGATGGTGTTCGGGCCGCTCATCTCGAGCTTTCTGATTAACCGGTACGGCGTGTACATGGAGATTGACGGCGTCACCGGCATGGTGCCGACGGAAATGCTGTTTACCGGTTCCGCGATCGTCACGCTGCTCACCTTCCTCCCGCTGATTCCGGCTGCAAGACATGCCGCCGTGCGGATGCGCCAGTGAACGGCTTTGTCCGGTGGCCTGCCCTTCGGCTTCTCCGGAGTTTCAGCTTGCCTGATGATGAAATGCGGGCCGTTGCTCCCTGCAAAAACCGGGGAGAACGGCCTTTTTTCATAGGTACAATAGAGGGATTTTTTGGTCGAAAGGGTTTACATTTCCCGTTACCATTATGTAGTATTAAAAGTAAAAATGGGTCTCGGGACATGGGTCGTTCCGTCTTCTCGCATTTCCGGCCCCTGTCTCGCATCGTGCCCCGGTTCTTGCCCGGATTGCGGAAGGAACGTTGCCTTTCCATCTCGCTGATGCCGCTGATCGGGGAATCGGGCAGCCCGAATGAAACTTCGCCGGTATGGAAAGGGGAACAGTTGACGATGCCGTTTTACCATTTCCGGAGAGTTTGGACGCCGCTCCAATGGATTGGCATCCGCTTCTTTCGGGATGACGAGGGAAACCTCTGGATCAAAGCGTGGAACAGGCGAAGAAGATTGATCCGGACGGCCGGGCGCGGCGGCTGACGGATCGGAACGGGATCGCCGACCGCATCCGGATGCGTGCGGTTGGGCGGTTGCTGCCGGGCTGCCCTCGATATGCATGTATGATCGGGGGCAGCTTTATCTTGTCCATAGGGGCAGATGGATGGCGGGCGGGATGATCCGTCTCCTTTTGGATGGGGTGCAATAATGCACTTCGATTATGCAGCTCTTTTGATCTTCTTGCGGCCTGTTGTGGAGATGTGCTGCGATTGTGCAGTATCATTAGCCCGAATTTGAGATTTCGTGAGAATGTATTGCGTATATGCAGCAGAATTGGCCCAACGTCGGGAAATCGGGAAAATGTACTGCACATGTGCAGCAGATCTGGTCCAAATCCGGGAAATCGGGAAAATGTACTGCACATGTGCAGCAGATCTGGTCCAAATCCGGGAATTCGGGAAAATGTATTGCACATATGCAGCAGAATTGGCCCAAAACCAGGAAATCGGGAAAATGTACTGCACATGTGCAGCAGATCTGGTCCAAATCCGGGAAATCGGGAAAATGTACTGCACATGTGCAGCAGATCTGGTCCAAATCCGGGAATTCGGGAAAATGTATTGCACATATGCAGCAGAATTGGTCCAACACCGGGAAATCGGGAAAATGTACTGCGTATATGCAGCAGATCTTGCCCAAACCCGGGAATTCGGGAAAATGTACTGCATATGTGCAGCAGAATCGGCCCAAATTTGGAAAATCGGGAAAATGTACTGCATATGTGCAGCAGAATTGACCTAAACCCGGGAATTCGGGAAAATGTACTGCGTATATACAGCAGAATTGGCCCAACACCGGGAAATCGGGAAAATGTACTGCGTATATGCAGCAGATCTTGCCCAAACCCGGGAATTCGGGAAAATGTACTGCACATGTGCAGCAGAATTGACCCAAAACCAGGAAATCGGGAAAATGTATTGTACATATGCAACAGATTTGGCCCAAATCCGGTTTTTTGTGAAAATATACTGTATATTCACAATACATTCAGCCCGATTGGAGATATTCGGTACGGAGGGATGAAAGATGAGCCGTGATTGGCTGGCGGAGGCCGTTTCCCGGGCCGTGCCGGAAATGGAAGAAGAACGGATTGTTTTCATCGGGGAAGCGAAAGGCGGCGACATCGGCAAGTCGTACCGTATTGAAACGAATCGGCGGAAATGGTTCGTGAAATACCGGCTCGACGTCCCGGCGGACGTGTTCCGGCGGGAGGCGGAGGGGCTCGGGCTGCTGTCCGACGCGAATGCGCTTGATGTGCCCGAAACGCTGTACGCGGGTGAGATTCCGGGACGATCGGGCGGCATGATTGTGCTGTCGTGGATCGAAACCGGCCCGTCCCGCCCGGAAACGGCCGAGGCTTTGGGCAGAGGGCTGTCGGCATTGCACCGGAAGTCGAGTCCGGACGGCCGCTTCGGCCTTCATGCGGACAACTACCTCGGCCTTCTGCCACAGTCCAATGCGTGGAGCGACGATTGGATCGTCTTCTACCGGGAGAGGCGCCTGCTTCCCCTGGCCAGGTTGGCGGAAACGCGCGGGCTGATGCCCGCCGGGAGACGAAGCCGGATGGGCCGGTTGATCGATGGGCTGGACCGCTGGCTGCCGGCGGCGCCGGAAGCGTCCCTGTTGCACGGCGATCTGTGGGGAGGCAACTGGCTGGCGGGAGAGGACGGGCGTCCGTGGTTGATCGATCCGGCGGTGTATTACGGGGACCGGGAATGCGAGCTGGCATTTACGGAACTGTTCGGCGGATTTCCGCCCCGTTTTTACGCGGCTTACCGGGAAGCGTACCCGCTGGCGCCGGAATATGAGGAGCGCAAGCCGCTTTATCAACTGTATTATCTGCTTGCCCACCTGGTGTTGTTCGGGGAGTCGTACGGACCTTCCGTGGACCGCGTGCTCGGGCACTATGTCGGGTAGATCGCCAAGTGCAAGCATGCCGGGCGAATTCATGCGTGGCGGCATGACGGGGTCCCGTGGGTGTACCGTGGCGGAATTCCTGTGCGGGTTCCGTGGGAGGAATTCTGTGGGTGTAACATGGCGGGATTCCGCGGGTGTACCGTGGCGGAATTCCGTGCAGGTTCCATGACGGGGTCCCGTGGGTGTACCGTGGCGGAATTCCTGTGCGGGTTCCGTGGGAGGAATTCTGTGGGTGTAACATGGCGGGATTCCGCGGGTTTACCGTGGCGGAATTGCTGTGCGTGTTCCGTGGGCGAAATTCCGTCCAGGTTCCACGCGGGATCCCGCGCGTGTTTCTTTGACGAAAGATCGGCCAACTGCGGCAATCCCTGTTTTTCCTCGGGGAGCGGCGAGTTTGGTTGCATGAATGTCGACGTTGTGGCACTCTAGGGGCATAAATGTATCCGGACAAGGGGAGAGGACAACTTGAACATCCACATCTATGAATCCGAGGAACTGTTGGATGAAGCAGCGGCAGGACTGATCGGCGGACTCGTTCGACTCAACCCCCGGGCGGTGCTCGGTTTGGCCACGGGCTCCACGCCCGTCGGCATCTATCGCCGCCTGGTGCGCGATTATCGGGCGGGATTGATCAGCTTCAGGGACGTTACCACGTTCAACCTGGACGAATACGTCGGCCTGCCGGCGGACCATCCGGCCAGTTACCACACGTTCATGCGGGAGCATCTGTTCGATCACGTCGATTTGCCGTCGGACGCCGCCCATCTGCCGAATGGCGCGGCGGCCGACCTGGATGCGGAATGCCGGCGTTACGAAGCGCTGATCGAGGCGAAAGGCCCCATCGACCTGCAAATTCTCGGCATCGGCAGCAACGGGCACATCGCGTTCAACGAACCGGCCCCGGAACTGGTGCCCGGGGTTCATGTCGTGGAATTGGCCGAATCGACGCGGCGGGCGAACGCACGCTTTTTTGACGATCCGCAGGACGTGCCGAAACATGCGCTGACCATGGGAGTCGGCAGCATTCTCCAGGCACGGGCGATCCTGCTCGTGGCGAAAGGCAAGGACAAGGCGGAAGCCATCCGGCGGGCGTTGAAAGGGCCCATCACCACGGATTGCCCGGCTTCGCTGCTGCAGCTTCATCCCCGCGTGGTTTGCATGCTGGATCAGGAAGCGGGAGAGTTGCTGTGACGGGCACGGGATGGCTGATCGAAAACGTGCGCCTCGTAACCGGCACCGAAGGTGAAACGGAACGCCCGGGGTGGCTCTGGCACAAAGACGGAACGATTGCAGCCATCGGCGGGCCGGAAGAGCCGGTGCCGGCGGAAGCCGCCCATGCAACGCGCATCGACGGCAAAGGCGGCTGGCTCCTGCCCGGGTTCATCGATGTGCACGTGCACGGCGGAGCGGGGCACGATTTCATGGAAACGGACGCGGAGAAGTGGGAAACGATCGCCCGCTTCCATGCCGGGTACGGCACGACCGGTTTGCTGGCCACGACGGTGACGGCAACGAAGGCGGAACTGGACGCTGTCCTGGAGACGGCCGGACGCTGCCTGGAAGCCGGGTTTTCCCGTCCGGCCGCGCGTTTGCTGGGCGTTCACTTCGAGGGCCCGTTCATCAACGTGAAAAGAAAAGGCGCCCAAAACCCGGCCGCCATCGTCCCGCCCCAACCGGCCTGGCTCGAAGATTGGACGAGCCGGTTCCCGGGGATCATTCGCATGTTGACGCTGGCGCCGGAGACGGAAGGCGCTCTGGACTTCATCGAAATGCTTGTCAAGCGCGGCATCGTGGCTTCCTGCGGCCATACCGACGCCAACTGGAGCGTCATCAAGCAGGCGGCGGACCGGGGCCTCAGGCAGGCCGTGCACACGTACAACGCCATGAGCCCGCTCCACCACCGGGAACCGGGGACGCTGGGCGCCGTGCTGACCGACGACCGGATCATGGCCGAAGTGATCGCCGACGGCGAGCACGTCCATCCGGCCGCCATCGAGCTGCTCGTCCGGGCGAAGGGCATCTCCCGCGTCACCCTCATCACCGACGCCATCGCGGCGGCGGGCATGCCCGACGGCGAATACGAGCTGGGCGGGCTGCCCGTCATCATGCGGGGCGGCACGGCCCGGCTCAAGGGCGGCGATACGTTGGCGGGCAGCACGCTGACGATGATCGATGCATTCCGCTTCATGGTGAGGAAAGTCGGCGTATCGGTGGCGGACGCGAGCCGGATGGCGAGTCAGAATCCGGCCCGCCAGTTCGGCATCGACGGAGAAACGGGTTCGCTGAAGGCGGGTCTCCGGGCGGACGTGCTGCTGCTCGACGAAGCGCTCCGTCTGGAGCGGGTGTGGGTCGGCGGCGAAGAAGTCGAACCCGCCGGCACCCCGCCGCGTTAAGCGTGACGGTTGGGTTCGTCCGTCGGTGCGGCAAAACCGGACCGGTGACGACTTGCCGGGTTCCGGCTCAAGGGCCGCATCCGGAGGCGGAAATGTTGCAAATTTGAGCGCTGCGTCACGGAATTTTTCCGCCGCAGCGTTCTATTTTTGTCCAAGAGGAAGATTTTCGGGATAATTTGTAGTATGATAAAACAATGAAAAATTTGACGTCTGTCCAAGTGGATGCCAGTTTGGGGTGAGAGAGAACATGTTGGATTCCGGACAACACAGCAATTCCGGACTTTACAACAGCAGCAATCCATTGAGGCGGGACATCCGCTTTCTTGGCAATATTTTGGGAGAAGTGTTGGTTCACCAGGGCGGTACGGAACTGTTTGAAAACGTGGAAAGCATTCGTGAAATGAGCAAATCGTTGCGCACGGACGGGAGCGATCCGGGCCTGTTTGAAGCGTTCAAACAGAAAATCCGTTCGCTGAATCCAGGTTTGCGCCACCAGGTCATTCGCGCGTTTTCGATCTATTTCCATCTCGTCAACATCGCCGAACAGGTTCACCGGATTCGCCGGAAGCGGGACTACGAGCGGTCCGCCGGCCAGTCCATCCAGCCCGGATCCATCGAAAGCGCCGTTCAGGAGATGAGAGCGAAAAACCTGTCGCCTGATGAGGTGCGGGAAGTGCTGAGGGGCATGTCCCTGGAACTGGTCATGACGGCGCATCCGACGGAAGCGACCCGCCGGGCCATCCTGGACATTCACAAGCGGATCGGCGACGACCTGATGAAACTCGACGACCCGTCGCTGACCTACCGGGAGCGCCAACAGCTCCGGGAGCATCTGCTCAGCGAAGTGATGATCCTGTGGCAGACGGACGAACTGCGCGACCGCAAACCGACGGTGCTCGACGAAGTGCGCAACGGGCTCTACTATTTCCATGAAACGCTGTTTGACGTGTTGCCGGATGTCTACTCCGAATTGGAACGTTGTCTGGACAAGTATTATCCGGAAGAGAAATGGCACGTGCCCCTGTTTTTGCGTTTCGGTTCCTGGATTGGCGGCGACCGCGACGGCAACCCGTCCGTCACGTCCTCCGTCACCTGGGAGACGTTCCGCCTGCACCGCGCGCTGGCGCTCCGCAAGTACGAAGAATCGCTGAATGCCCTGATGCGGGTGCTCAGCTTCAGCCGGAACGTTGCGGACATTTCGCAGGAGCTGCTTGAATCGATCGAGAAGGATCGCCGCGAGGTGGAGCTGCGGGAGGATCTCGTTTGGCACAATGAAAAGGAACCGTACCGGATCAAGCTGACCTATATGCTGCAGCGCATCCGCAACACCGGCTCGCTGCCGCCCGGCCATCATCCGGCCAAATACAATTCGCCGCGGGAGTTTGTCGAAGACCTGAAAATCATCGACCGGAGTTTGCGTGGCCATTATGCCGACTACGTGGCCGAAATCCATTTGAACAAAATCATCCGCCAGGCGGAATTGTTCGGCTTCCATCTGGCGCAACTGGATATCCGCCAGCACAGCAAGGAACACGAGGCGACGATCGCCGAAATTTTGGCCAAGACGGGATTGGAATCCGACTACGAACAGTTGCCGGAAAACGACAAGGTGCGGCTGCTCGCGTCGCTTTTGGAACGACGGGAACTGCTCGTGACGGAAAACGTAGAATTGTCCGAAAGCACCCGGGAATGTCTGGAAGTGTACCGGACCATGAAGCGGGCGCAAATCGAATTCGGCAGGGAATGCACCAACAGCTACCTGATCAGCATGACGCAAGGGGCTTCCGACATTTTGGAAGTGCTCCTGCTCGGCAAGGAAGCCGGCCTGTTTGCCATCGCGGAAGACGGTTCCGTCACCTGCACGTTCCAGCCCGTGCCGCTGTTCGAGACGATCGACGACCTGCATGAGGCGCCCGACATCATGCGCACCGTGCTGGATTTGCCGGTCTACCGGGCCAGCGTGGCCGCGCAGGGCAACGTGCATGAAATCATGCTCGGCTACTCCGACAGCAACAAGGACGGCGGCATGCTGACCGCCAACTGGGAACTGCGCAACGCGCTGTACCGGCTGACCGAGGTGCTGGGCGAGTACGGCATCGAACCGAAGTTTTTCCACGGCCGGGGCGGCGCCCTTGGGCGCGGCGGCATGCCGCTCAACCGCAGCATTTTGGCCCAGCCGCCAAGCACGCTCGGTGCCGGCATCAAAATTACCGAGCAGGGCGAAGTGCTGTCGAGCCGCTATTCGATGAAGGGCATCGCCTACCGCAGTCTCGAACAGGCCACGAGCGCGCTCATCACGGCGGAATGGATGTCGCTTCATCCGCACAGCGACCTGTACGACCACAAATGGGAAAACGTCATGGACGAAATTTCCGCGGAGGCGCTCAAGGCGTACCAGGATCTCGTTTTCCGCGACAAAGATTTCCTCGACTTTTTCAAAGAGTCGACGCCGCTGCCGGAAATCGGCGAGCTGAACATCGGTTCCCGCCCGGCGAAACGGAAAAACAGCGAGCGTTTTGAGGATTTGCGGGCCATCCCGTGGGTGTTTGCCTGGACGCAAAGCCGCTACCTGTTCCCGGCCTGGTACGCATCGGGAACGGGAATCCGTGCCTATTGCGCCGACCGGGAAGACCGGCTGGGCGTGTTGCGCCAGATGTACCAGCGCTGGACGTTCTTCCGGATGATGATCGACAGCCTGCAGATGGCGCTGGCCAAGGCGGATTTGCGAATCGCCGGGGAATACGCGGCCATGGTACGCAACCGGGAAGCCGCGAACCGGATTTTCGAAAAGATCAAAACCGAGTACGAGCTGACGGAAAAACTCATTTTGAAAATTACGGGGCAACAGGACATTCTCGACAACACGCCGGTCATCCAGGAATCGATCCGTTTGCGAAATCCGTACGTCGATCCGCTGAGTTATCTGCAGGTCAAGCTGCTCAAAGAGTTGCGCGAAATCCGCGAACAGGGCGGCGACGACGCCAACTTGCTCCGTGAAGTGCTGCTCACCGTCAACGGCATTGCCGCCGGTCTGCGCAACACGGGCTGACAGCTGCCGCAAGTTCAGTCCCGCGAAGCCGGATGGTCGCATGGTGCCGACCGTTCGGCCTTTTCTTCATCCGGGTCCCGCACCACACGCCGTCGCTTGCATGCCAGTGGAGGGAAAGCCATGGAGGCCAGGTTAGTCATCCTTGCCCGCGAAGGCAATCGCGGCGCGTTCGCCGAACTGGTCGAACTGTACAAAAACAAAATTTACCATCTCGCCTATCGTATGCTGGGCAACCGCCAGGAAGCGGAAGACGTGGTGCAAGACACGTTCTTGCGCATGTACGAGCATTTGTCCGGCTACGACAGTTCGCGCAAATTTTCCACCTGGCTTTATCGGATCGCCACGAACCTGTGCATCGACCGGTTGCGCCGACGGCGAAGCGTCTATTCCCTTGACGCGGAACTGTCCGAAGGGGAGGGCGTGGACGGCTACGCCGTCCTCCGGACGAACGAACCGGGACCGGAGGAGGCGGTGATGCTGACGGAACGGCAGCGGATTTTGTTCGATGCCGTCTCATCGTTGCCGGACAAGTACAAGGCGGCGGTTGCGTTGAAATATTACCAGGACCTGTCCTTGAAGGAGATCAGCGACATCCTGCAAATTCCCGTACCCACCGTGAAAACCCGCATCCACCGCGGACGGGAATACTTGCGGCGGAAACTGGAGCGGGAGCTCGCAAAACTCGGCGAAGCGGCCGGCCCTCTTTTGTGAAACCCTTTGTTGTCTTGTACGTAATGTACAGTAATACCAGACATGCAGAAAGGAGCAGGGAGGTCATGGACTGCAGGGATGCGCGACGTGCCATGCATGACTACCTGGATGGCACCCTGGAAGCCGGCCGGCTGCAGGCACTGAAGCATCATTTGTCCGGTTGCCCCGCATGCGAATCCCACCTTGACCGGCTGGAGATGACCGAGGCGATGCTTTTTGCGGTGCCCGCGCCGGATGCGCCGGAGGACATGACGGACAGGGTGATGGCCGCGCTGCCGAAACCGAGTCGCAAAACGGTGTTCGTGCAATGGCTGAAGCGGCATCCCGCCGCGGCGGTGGCAGTGATTTTCCTGCTCATGATGACGGGAAGCATAACAACGCTGTGGGAACGGGATGCCACCCTGTCCGTGAAGGGAAACGATCTGGACGACGTGGTGATCGAAGGGGACTTGGTCATCGTCCCGGCAGGACGCATCGTGGACGGAGACCTGACGGTGGAGAACGGACGGCTGCAGGTGGAAGGAGAAATTCGCGGCAACGTGACGGTCATCGACGGCAGCGTGAACCTGGCTTCCACGGCGCAAATCGCCGGACAGGTGACGAGCATCAATCAAGCCATCGATCATTTCTGGTTCAAGATCAAGTCGTTTTTTGCCGGATTTTCCGGGAATCGCCAATTAACCGCGAAAATTGCCCTGTTGCAGACAGGGCAGTCTTTTTTTCATTCCTATTCCATCTTTTTGCAATATTTGGGCAGTTCGCCCCATGTATATAAGCCCCCTGATTTATGTTATCATGTTGTTAATTGGACTTGGGGGAAACGGCCGTGTTCGATCTGTTGTCCCAAATCAAACTAACCGACGTCATTGACATTTTGATTGTCAGTTATGTCATTTATAAAGGAATCATGTTGATCCGCGGCACCCGGGCGGTGCAGCTGCTCAAAGGCATATTTGTCGTGCTGATCGCCTGGGGCCTCAGTGTCGTGTTCAATTTGAATACGCTCCAGTGGATGATGAACCAGGCGTTCACCTTCGGGGTGCTGGCGCTCATCATCATCTTTCAGCCCGAGTTGCGGCGGATGTTGGAACAGCTCGGCCGCGGCAAGCTGTTTTCCCGCGCGGGGGGCGACGATGCGGACGCATACACGGAGAAGCTGGCCGACGTAATCAAGGCGGTCAATACGATGGCCCGAAAGCGGATCGGTGCGTTGATCGTGTTCGAGCGGCAAACCGGTCTCACCGATTACATGGAATCGGGCACGGCGATAGGCGCGGCCATCAGCTCCGAGCTCCTGGTCAACCTGTTTGTTCCGAATACCCCGCTTCATGACGGGGCCGTCATCATCCGGCGGAACGTCATTGCGGCGGCGGCCTGTTATTTGCCCCTGTCGGAAAATCCGTTCATCAGCCGGGAACTTGGCACCCGCCACCGGGCGGCGATCGGGTTGTCGGAAGTGTCCGACGCCATCTGCGTCGTGGTGTCCGAGGAGACCGGACAGGTTTCGCTTGTGATGAACGGGCAGATCGTGCGGGACATCAAGGAAGAATCGCTGATTGCCAAACTGTACGAAGAATTGCGTCAGGAAAGCAAACACAAGAAGGACAAACCGGCGTGGCCCTTCTGGAAATGGAGGTCGCGCGACGATGGATAGATGGCTCAGAAATCCCAACGTGGTGCGTGTCATCGCGCTGCTCCTGGGCGTGCTGCTTTGGTTCGTCGTACATATGGAAGGACAACAAAGTCCTTCCCAGAGCAATTGGATGGAGCGGAGCACGAGCAAGGAAATCGAGCAGGTCGGCCTCGAAGTGGTCGGCCTCGACGAGAGCCGGTACGAACTTGTGTCCATTGAACCGATGCAGGTACGCATCCGGGTGACCGGGCTGCCCAATGTGCTGTCCCGGGTGACGACGGAAACGGCCCGTGTTCGCCTCGACCTGAGCACGGCGGTCAGCGGTGTACAGCAGATGCAGTTGGAACCGGCGGGATTTCCCGAGCAGGTGGATGTGGACATTTTCCCGTCCAGCGTGACGGTCACCATCGAGGAAAAATTGATGAGGGAAATGCCGGTGGTCATCAACGTGACCGGCGAACCGGCCGGCGGATACGTGGCCGGCACGCCGACGGTGCAGCCGAACCGGGTGTACGTCACTTACCGGGAAAGCGGCATTGACGCCATCGCTGAAGTGCGCGGTTCGGTGGATGTCGGCGGCGCCAGCGCCACCGTCAGGAAGCAAATCCGGCTGTTTGCATATAATGCTGACGGTGAACGGATGGAAGCGATCATCGAACCGTCCGTCGTCGAAGTGGAAGTGCCCGTCACGCACCCGGCCAGAACGATGCCGCTGCAGATCGGGCTCACCGGTGAACCGGCTGAAGGATTTGCGGTGGCGGATTTTGAGCAAACCCCGCTCGAAGTGTCGGTTTTCGGGGAAGAGCGGGTGCTGAACCGGCTGGAGTTTTATGCCGGGGGTTCCGTCGATGTTACCGGTTTGCGGGAAGACGCGACGTTCAACGTCACCTTGCCGAAAACCGACGGCGTGTCGCAGCTCGAGCCGGAAACGGCGCAGGTGAAGGTGCGCATCGTGCCTTCGGTCCGCAAGTCGTTCAGCGGCGTGCGCCTGAACCTGGCGGGCGTGCGCGCCAACCTGGAGGCTGCGATCCGCGATCCGCGGGATGGCGTCGTGACGGTCACGCTGGAAGGTGCCGAACAGACGTTGAACGGACTGGAAGCGAACGACATCGATTTGATCGTCGACGTCAGCAATCTGACGCCCGGCGTCCACCAGGTCGAAGTGTCCTACAGTTTGCCTGCTTTCGTCCGCGTGGTCAGCGACGGATCTCCGCTTGCCGTGACCGTGGAAATCCGCGAAGCCGATGCGGAGGAGTCGGGCACAAGCCCCGAAGGACCGCGGGATGAAGAACCGGGTTCGGGAGACGCCGGAACCGGCGGATCCGGTTCCGGTTCAACGTCCGGCCGGGACGACGGGGATGACGATAACGATCCCGCCGACAATGACGGCTTGTCGGAAGTGTCGGAAAACGGGGGATCGCCGGACGGCATCAACATGCAGGTTCTCATGCACAGATTTTTCGGGACAGGAGCGTAATGGCGCAATATGGGGAAATATTTCGGAACCGACGGAGTACGCGGAATAGCGAACATTGAGCTGACGCCGGAGTTGGCGTTCAAAATCGGCAGATGCGGCGGACAGGTGCTGACCCGGGCGGCCGGCAGCGGCAAGCCGACCGTCTGTATCGGCATGGATACGCGAATTTCCGGGCCGATGCTGGAGGCGGCCATGACGGCCGGACTGTTGTCCATCGGCGCCAACGTCATCCGGCTCGGCGTGGTGACGACGCCCGCCGTGGCGTATTTGACCCGGGCACTCGGCTTGCAGGCGGGCGTCATGATTTCCGCCTCCCACAACCCGGTGGAAGACAACGGCATCAAATTTTTCGGCGGAGACGGCTTCAAGCTGACGGATGAGACGGAGCTGGAAATCGAACGGCTCATTGACGAAGAGGAAGACCGGTTGCCGAGGCCGGCGGGCGGCGGGCTCGGGGAAGTGACCGACCATCTCGATGCGGCGTCGCAATATGTGGATTATCTGAAATCGACGATGGACGTTCGTCTGGACGGACTCCGGATCGTGATGGATTGTGCCAACGGAGCGGCCTACGCCCTTGCTCCCCGCGTGTTCCGGGAACTCGGTGCGGACGTCCATCTGCTCGGCGCAAATCCGGACGGATTGAACATCAATGACAAATGCGGTTCCACCCATCCGGAAAACTTGCAATCGGAAGTGGCTCGGCTCGGCGCCGATGTCGGCCTTTCCTACGACGGCGATGCGGACCGACTGATTGCCGTCGACGAACGCGGTGAAGTCACCGACGGCGACTATGTTTTGGCCATTCTGGGCGATTACATGAACCGGCAGGGCAAATTGAACCATTCCACGGTCGTCAGCACGGTCATGAGCAACCTCGGCTACCACAAGGCGCTGGGGGCGCTCGGCATCCGTTCGTTGCAGACCGCCGTCGGCGACCGGTACGTGATGGAAGCGATGCGCGAAGGCGGCTACAACCTTGGCGGCGAACAGTCCGGGCACGTCATCCTTCTCGATTACAGCACCACCGGCGACGGCATCCTGACGAGCCTCCAGCTGGTGCAGGTGCTGCGCAAGACGGGCAAGCCGCTGTCCGAATTGAAGAAGGTCATGCGCAAATACCCGCAGGTGTTGCTCAACGTTCGCGTCGCGGACAAGAGCAAGCTCGGCGGCAATCCGGCCATCGGGCAGGCGATCCGGGATGCGGAAGAGCGGCTCTCCGGCAACGGGCGCGTGCTCGTCCGCCCTTCGGGCACGGAAGCGCTCGTGCGCGTCATGATCGAAGGGCCGGACGAAGAGCAAATCACGCAATATGCGCAAACCATCGCCGAAGTGGTCAAGGCGGAGTTGTCGTAATATTGCTCCGATTCGACAAGCTGAAAGAAAGAAAAGGAAGGCCAGCCGGAACGTCCGGCTGGCCTTCGTGCGTTGCCGCGGGCCTTGTCCGAAAGCGGCATTTGGCAGTTGCGCGCTGGGCTTGGAAAGCATATCATGGTTGTATTCCAACACAGAAAGGTGGGCAGCAGCACAATTTGTCGAAGCGCCAGAACTCGGGTGCGGGCGAAGGGCCGGCGCGAATGCCGGCGGGAATGCGGGACAGCTGCTCCGTCGGGCACTGCCGAAACGTCCGTCCGTCGCCCCGCGGAACGACATGGTTCGTGCTCCGGAAACCGGGTTGTCCGGATTGTCCAGAAAGGGTCGAACCGCGGCCGGTTTCGCACATCCGAGTTGACGAGGTGGAGGTGTTCGGAGTTTTCGGCGGGGACCTCCCGGCAACTGCATCCTTGCCGTGAGTTGGAAGGCAAACCGGCACGGGCGACCGGCCGAACAAGATTCCAACGGGATGTCCAGTTTGTGCCGGGCAAAAATATACGTAAGCGCCCGGCCACCTCAGGAGGAACAACCATGTGCGGCATTGTCGGATATATCGGGAACAGGGATTCCCAGCAAATCCTGCTCAACGGTTTGAAAAAACTGGAATACAGGGGTTACGACTCCGCCGGTGTCGCCGTCTATACGGAAAACGGACAATTGGCCGTCGCCAAAGCGAAGGGACGCATCGCCATGCTCGAATCCCGCCTGGAAGGATCCCCGCTCAAAGGGACGATCGGCATCGGGCATACCCGCTGGGCGACGCACGGCAAACCGTCGGATGAAAATTCGCACCCCCATACGGACGATTCGCGAAAAATTTCCGTCGTCCACAACGGCATCATCGAAAACTTCATGGAATTGCGCGAACAGCTGGAGGCCGGCGGCCACCGGTTCGTGTCGGAGACAGACACGGAAGTCATTTCCCACCTGATCGCCGCCTACTATGACGGCGACATCGTCAAGGCGGTGCAGAAGGCGGTCAAACAGATGCGCGGGGCCTATGCAATCGCGGTGCTCAGCGAATGGGAACCGGACAAATTGGTCGCCGTCCGCCTCGCCAGTCCGCTCATCATCGGGCTCGGCCAGGGCGAAAACTTCATCGGTTCGGACATTCCGGCCATCCTGGAATACACCCGGGACGTGTTCATTCTCAATGACGGGGAAATGGCGGTGTTGACGCGGGATGCCGTCGACCTGATGACGATCGAGGGCAATCCGATCCGCCGAGACGTATTCCGCGTCGATTGGGACATCGCCAAGGCGGAGAAGGCCGGGTTTGATCATTTCATGCTGAAGGAAATTTTCGAACAGCCGAAGGCGTACCATGACACGGTGACCGGCAGGATCAGCGAAGACGGCACGCGGGTCGTGTTCCCCGGATTCAAGTTCGGCGACGACCTGATCCGCGGCATCGACCGGATCCACATTGTCGCCTGCGGAACGGCGCTCCATGCCGGGATGGTCGGCAAAGCGGTGATCGAGAAACTGACCCGCATCCCCGTGGAAACGGATGTCGCTTCCGAGTACCGGTACCGGGATCCGATCGTCACGCCGGAGACGCTCGTCATCGTGGTCAGCCAGTCGGGGGAAACGGCGGACACGCTGGCCGCCCTGCGGGAAGCGAAACGCCGCGGCGCCAAGGTGCTGGCGATCACCAACGTGGTCGGCAGCTCCGTCGCCCGGGAAGCGGATGACGTCCTCTTTACCTGGGCCGGTCCGGAAATTGCCGTCGCCTCGACGAAGGCTTACTCGTCCCAGCTCGTGGCGTTCTATCTGCTTGCCTTGTACCTGTCCCAGGTGCGCGAAACGACCGGGGAAGAAGAACGGGGGCAGATCATTGCCGCCCTGCGGGAATTGCCGGAGCGGGTGCAACTGCTGCTTGACGGCAAAGACCGGGTGAAGGCCGTCGCGGAGAGGATCGCCGACCGTCAAAACCTGTTCTTCATCGGTCGCGGTCTCGACTATGCGGTGGCGCTGGAAGGCTCCCTCAAACTGAAGGAAATTTCTTATATCCATTCGGAGGCGTATGCCGCCGGCGAATTGAAACACGGCACGCTGGCGTTGATCGAGGAAGGCGTTCCGGTCATCGCCCTGGCGACGCAGCCGGACCTGTATGAGAAGACCGTCAGCAACATCGTCGAAGTGAAGGCGCGCGGCGCCTACGTGCTGGGCGTGACGACGGAACACCATCGCGATGCGGTGGCCAAAACCGTCGACGAAGTGCTGGTCATTCCGGATACGTTGCCGGTGCTGGCGCCCGCCCTGTCCGTCGTGCCGCTCCAGTTGCTCGCCTACTACGCTTCCGTTGCCCGGGGCAACGACGTGGACAAACCGCGCAACCTGGCGAAGAGCGTGACGGTGGAATAAAATAGCGGCAGATGCAAGGGGATTTATCATCCAAAAATAAATCCCGTCCTGGGAAAATAAAAACTGTCCAGGGACAATAAAAAATGTCCGTGAAGCCGAGCGTGGTTAGGGTTTTGCCCTGATCCTTGCTTGGCTTCTTCTTTTGTTTAAAGAGGTACAGGGGAAAGGGGACAGGAAAAGATATTGATTTATCAAGCAGTTTCCCAATATACCCCCTCCCGCTATGTTCCGATTACACAGGCTGATTTAAGAATGTTTTTTTCGGGATTATCTAATCCACATCATCAAGGCTTTGAGGTCGTTGGGAATAAATATGTAGACGATAATACTA
>Ga0310827_100405_pt1 | contig 36086 bp, 30 predicted proteins | sample WT_ome_2_FD_201309 | JGI IMG/M metagenome (GOLD analysis project Ga0310827, IMG submission 201309) | Sorghum-adapted microbial communities enriched on wild type (WT) sorghum from Joint BioEnergy Institute, Emeryville, California, United... ... | reverse complement strand
GCGCCGGCCATATCCAGAATGGTGCGGGAATCCACCTGGGACGATACCCCGAACGCAATACGTGAGGGGATGTTTGCCTTGATTACACCGGTAATGACATCGACTGACGGCCGCTGTGTCGCGATGATGAGATGGATACCCGCCGCGCGAGCCATCTGGGCCAGACGACAGATGGCATCTTCCACGTCATTGGCCGCAACCATCATCAAATCGGCCAGCTCGTCGACAATGACTACGATAAAAGGAAGAGGCTCTCCTTCGTTTTTCTCCAACAGCATATTGTTATAGCCTTCGATATTCCGGGTACCGCTTTTGGAGAACAGTTCGTACCGCTTCTCCATTTCGACAACCACTTTTTTCAGTGCCAGGGAGGCCCTTCTGGGATCGGTTACCACAGGCGCAAGAAGATGAGGAATGCCGTTATAAACGTTCAATTCGACCATCTTGGGATCGATCATCAGAAATTTGACTTCGCTTGGTTTGGCTTTAAACAGAATGCTGGTGATAATTCCGTTAATGCACACCGATTTGCCCGAACCGGTTGCTCCTGCGACCAGCAGATGGGGCATGCGGGCCAGGTTCCCGACAATCGGTTTTCCGGAGATGTCCCGGCCAAGCGCAATGGTTAACTTGGAGGAAGATTCGTGAAAGGCCGATGTTTCCATGACTTCCCTCAATGTGACGATAGAGACCTCGGTATTCGGCACCTCGATCCCGATCGCCGACTTCCCCGGAATCGGCGCCTCCATCCGGATATCCTTGGCCGCCAGCGCCAAAGCAATATCGTCGGTCAACCCCACAATCTTGCTGACTTTCACACCGACATCGGGCTGGATTTCATAACGCGTGACCGAAGGCCCGCGGACAACGGCAAGCACCCTGGCCCGGACGCCGAAGCTTTCCAGAGTCGATTCCAGTTTGCGGACATTGGCCCTGTCATCGGAGCCGGTCCCGTTCTTTCCGTTGCCCGCAGGCTTCTGAAGCAAATGGAACGACGGCAGCTGGTAGGGCAAAACAGGCTTGTCCGAAACAAACAGTTCTTCAGGAAGCTCCCCTGTAGTTTCTCCTTCCTGGATAGCTTTCGATCCTTCCTCCGCCGGCTTCCCCGGTTCGAGATTATCCCGGAAATCGTGAATGACAGGCAACGGGGAGACAACTGGCCGTTCTTCCTCCCAGGGAGGAGTTTCCTGCGCGACAGCGGGATGGACGGGATGAACCTCCGCTTCAATAACCCCATCGGAGTCCGGCCTTTTTCGGGAAGATTGCAGCAGCTGAAAAATCAACGGTTTCTTGTTTTTCCCCTCCGGGGGCGGTTCTTCCATCGCCTCTTCTTCCGGTTCTCCGGGAGAAGATAAGTAATCGGGTGCTTGTTCCCGAACCGGTCCCGGCAAACGGGTTTTTGCGCTTCGTTTGCGTTTGGGGCGGAGCCAGCCCAATTTCTTCCCTGTCTCCCGGCCGAAAACGGTGAAAAAACGCCGCACTTTACCGGCAAGCTCAACATAGGAGATGCCGGTGACGAGCAAAATGCCGATCGCAAACAACGCCGTCTGGATCAGCATGGCGCCCAGGTTGTCAAACAACAGGAACAAACCGCTGTAAAGCAGCGCACCAACCATTCCTCCGCCCACCTGATGGGACAGCAGCTGGTTGCCGAATACCGTCGGTTCAAGCGCTTCAATCATACTGTCCCAGGATTGCTGCAGAATTGCCCCGGCCGTCAGATTCTTCTGCGGATCAATCTGGGAAAACAAGCTCATATGGCTCATCAGCACGAGTCCGAGCAAGATGAGCAGCAACCCGCTCTTGCGGGCGGTTCCAAGGGGCGGCCATTCCCTCTTCATCATCACATACAGTCCTATGTATATAAAAAACAATGGTATGACAAAATCCCAGGTCCCGATGAGAAACCGGAACAGATAAGTCAGGGAACGCGCTACGGAACCCTCTCGGGATAAGGCGATCACCGACAGGATAAGGATTACGATTCCGTACAATTCATATTTCAAACCGGCTTTCATGGATGCCGTTCGTTTTTTCCTTCTTCTGGCCAAAAATATCACCCCCAGGTCCATATTATACCATATCTGACCCGAGGGTGATATAGAAGGCGTACAATCGTTCCCCCGCCTGCTGCGCTAGACCATCGGCTTCCATTCGATAATCGAACCGGGGGCAAGCCGCGGGTTCATATAATCTTCCGGGTTTGCGCTATATAGACGCACAATCTTCGCCCGCCCCAGGTCGACAGGTTCGACCTGCATCCCGGTACCGTTCACCGTAATATCGATATAATTTGGCGAAAACTTCTCGTTCTGGGGCCATACGGTTTCCGGAGGGACAACTGAGTAAAGTATCATTGGATGTTCACTCCCGGGTTTCCGGCTTTCATTTTTCTGTACTCCTCAATCAACCGGTTGAGCTCGCTCATAGCTTCCCCTACGCCCCCCAGGGAATCAATCAAACCGCTTGCCACCGCATCCGCGCCAATGACCGTCGTTCCGATATCACGGGTCAGTTCCCCTGTTGTAAACATCAACTCTTTAAACCGCTGTTCCGAAATATGGGAATGTTTGGTTACAAATCGAATAACTCTTTCCTGCATTTTCTCGAGGTATTCGAAGGTTTGCGGGACACCGATCACCAAGCCGTTCAGCCGGATCGGATGGATGGTCATGGTGGCGGTCTCGACAATAAATGAACGGTCGGCTGCTACGGCAATCGGGACGCCGATACTGTGTCCGCCGCCCAGGACCAGAGTAACGGTAGGCTTCGAGATTGTGGCGATCATTTCCGCGATGGCCAGACCCGCTTCCACATCTCCCCCTACGGTATTGAGGATGATCAGAATCCCTTCAATCTTCGGATTCTGCTCGGCAGCCACAAGCTGCGGGATCAGATGTTCATATTTGGTTGTCTTGTTTTGCGGGGGCAGAACAAGATGACCTTCGACTTGACCGATGATGGTCATGCAATAGATATTGGATTCTCCCGCTGTCGGGGTATTCGTCTGCCCCAATTGCTGAATATTCTCGACCACCGGATTTTTGGGAGCCGTCTCCCCTCCCGGATTTGCAGCCTGCCCCTGATTCTGGAAAAAATGCTCGTTATCCATCCCATCTTCCTCCTCTAGCTGTCATTCGGTTCATCTTATGGTTTTCCCAAAGCCAAGTATGGATATTCCGGCAGAACCAAATGAAAAAAGCCCTTCCCCCGGGTAGCCCGGCTCGGAAGAGCTTTGATTCAAGTGACCTGGAATGTCCGGTTTGTACTATACTTCCATGATAATTGGAAGAATCATGGGACGTCTTCTGGTTTGTTCATATAAAAATCGTCCAAGTGTATCTCTTACATGGGTTTTCAGCGAAGCCCATTCATTCACATTCTCGCTCATCAATTTATTCAGCGTATTGGTTACGATCCGGTTGGCTTCATCCAGAAGTCCTTCCGATTCACGCACATAGACGAATCCCCGGGAAATGATATCGGGTCCGGACAAAATTGTTCCATCCTGCTTGCTGAGCGTGACGACGACGACAAGAATACCGTCCTGGGACAAAAGCTTCCGGTCCCTGAGGACGATATTGCCCACGTCCCCGACGCCCAGACCGTCGATCAGAACGTTCCCCGTTGGAACCTTGGGGCCTTTGCGGGCAGCCCCCCCTTGAATTTCGACCGTATCGCCGATATCGAGCAAAAAGATATTCTCGCTTTCGATTCCCACGGATTCAGCCAGTTTGGCATGCAGGCGGAGCATCCGGTATTCACCGTGGATGGGGATGAAATATTTCGGTCTCATCAAATTGAGCATGAGCTTTAATTCTTCCTGGCTTCCGTGTCCCGATACATGGACCCCGGTTACGGAACCGGGCCCGTAGATCACATGGGCGCCGATCCGGAAAAGCTCATCCACCGTCCTGCCCACATATTTCTCATTGCCGGGAATGGGAGTAGCCGAAATAATAACGGTGTCGCCGGGCAGAATATCCACTTTGCGGTGGGTTGACCGGGCCATCCGCGTCAAGGCCGACATCGGCTCTCCCTGGCTTCCCGTAGAGAGAATAACCACCCGATCCGCCGCAAGCTTGTTGGCTTCCTCCGGCTCAATGAGCATCCCGTCCGGAATATGCAGATAACCGAGCTCAGAAGCGATGGTCACGACATTGACCATGCTTCGTCCAATCACTGTCAATTTGCGTCGCGTAGCCATAGCCGCATCGATAATCTGTTGAATCCGGTGTACATTGGAGGCGAAGGTAGCGATAATGACCCGCTGCCGCGCTTCACGGAAAACCGATTCCAGTTCCTGCCCCACGGTACGTTCCGAACCGGTATATCCCGGTCGTTCCGCATTGGTGCTGTCGGATAGCAGGGCAAGCACTCCCCGCCGGCCGATCTCCGCCATTCGGTGCAAATCCGCGTACTGTCCGTTCACTGGCGTCTGATCAAATTTAAAATCTCCGGTATGCACGACGCAGCCTTCCGGGGTATCCACACAGATTCCGACCGAATCCGGAATGCTGTGATTTGTTTTGAAGAACGAAACTTTCAGGGTACCGAGTGGAAGTTCGGAATCCGGGGTAATGACAATCCGTTTCGTTTCGCCGAGCAGATTGGCTTCCTTCAGTTTCCCTTCTACGAGCCCCAGGGTTAAACGGGTCCCGTAAACAGGCACATTCAACTGCTTGAGAATGTAAGGCAGGCCGCCAATATGATCTTCGTGTCCGTGGGTCAGTACGATACCGCGCACCTTGTCACGATTCTCCAATAAATACGTTATGTCTGGAATGACGATATCGATTCCAAGCATTTCTTCTTCCGGAAACTTCAGTCCGGCATCGATGACTACAATGTCATTTGCGTATTGTACTACGTACATGTTTTTCCCGATCTCGCCCACGCCGCCAAGAGCGAAAATCAGAAGCTTATCGTTGTTTTTCTTTGCCAAGAATATACCTCCTCTTAGGAATTGACGACGATTTTATAATCAAAACCAAAAGATACCGCACCAGTCACTTGTCACCATTATACATGATGGCAATTGGCAAACACAAGTCGGCACTCTCAACCTCGTTTTCTGCAAAAAGAACCGATGCAGGCTGCATCGGTTCGGGGAAATTTACCGGAAAAGCGACATGATATACCGGCCTTCCTCTTCGGTAACATCCAGAATGGGCAATCTGACGCCTCCGACTTGGATCCCTCTCTGATTCAGTGCATATTTGGTCGGCGCGGGGCTCGGCGCGCAGAAAAGTCCCGTGAAAATCGGCTGAAGCTTCAGGTGGGCTTGCGCCGCGGATTGCACATCCCCGCTCAGATACGATTCGATCATCCGTTTCATTTGCTTTCCAACTACGTGACTGGCTACGCTGACGATTCCATAACAGCCGATGGCGAGCGAAGGAAGCGTAAGCAGGTCATCGCCGCTGTATACCTTAAAATTTGCAGAACTACCGGAAATCATTCGCGACAGTTGCGCGAAATCGGAAATCGCTTCTTTGGATGCGACCACGTTAGGGAGTTCGGAGAGCCGAAGAGCGGTTTCGGCTGCGATATGGGTTCCTGTGCGATGAGGAACATTGTAGAGCATCACCGGAAGCCGGGTGCTTTCGGCAATGGTGCGAAAGTGCCGATAGATTCCTTCCTGGGAAGGCCGGTTATAGTAAGGGGCAACCAGCAGAACTCCGTCAACCCCCAATTTTTCCGCCTCCAGCGTCAGATGCACGGAATGCTGCGTGGAATTGCTGCCGGTTCCGGCAATGATTTTGCAGCGTCCGCGGACGAATCTGACGGAAGCTTCAAACAGTTTGAGCTTTTCCTCATCTGTAAGGGTTGGGGATTCTCCTGTCGTACCGCTGATTACCAGAGCATCCGATTCCTGTTCCTCAATCAGGTAATCGATCAGGGCTTCCAGACGGCTCCAATCAATTTGCAGCTGATCGTCAAAGGGTGTGACCATGGCTGTAATCAATCTACCGAAATCCACTGCATGTTCCTCCTCTTATTTGTGAAGATCGAATTTTTTATGCAACACTTGTACGGCCTTGGCCATATCCTTATACTGAACAAGCACCCAAATGGTAGCATTGGAGTCGGCGGATTGCAGAATCTGGATATCCTCCTCCGTCAATGCTTCCATAATGCGCGCCATAATCCCCGGCACCCCGTTCATGCCGCCTCCGATAATCGAAACCTTCGCGCAATTCCCGATGGTCTCCGGTTCGTACCCGAGCTCCCGCAAGGTTGCCACCGCCAGCTCCGCATCTTCGTCGAAAACCGTATACAGAACGCCGGACGGATTGACGTTGATGAAATCCACGCTGATCCTTTGCTGGGCCATTGCCTTGAAAACCTTGAGCTGCAAATCATACTGTCCTTTGGCGGCAGAGACCTGGATCTGGGTAATATGGGGGACATGGGCAATCCCGGTTACGAAGCGATCCTGGACAAGGTTAGCCGACGTGCCCCCGGTTCCGGTTACCAGGGTTCCCGTATCCTCGGAAAATGTGGAACGTACGCGGATCGGGATATTGGCCTGCATAGCCACTTCCACGGCGCGCGGATGAATCACCTTCGCTCCGTGGTATGCCATATTGCATATTTCCGTATAAGAGACGCGCTTAAGCGGCCTTGCATCTTCCACAAGGCGGGGGTCTGCCGTCAGAATGCCGTTAACATCCGTAAAGATATCGACATATTCGGCCTGGAGCGCGGCCCCCAGCGCCGTCGCCGAGGTATCGCTTCCCCCGCGTCCCAGGGTCGTCAAGTCATGAAACTCCGTAATTCCCTGGAACCCGGTTACGATCACGACCTGTCCCCGTTCCAAATGTTTCAAAATCCGCTCGGGATGCACGGCTTTGATCTGCGCGTTGCCAAAATCATCATTCGTGACGATTCCGGCCTGCGCCCCGTTCAGGACGACTGCCGGAATGGACCGGGCAAGCAGCAAGCTGCACAAAGTGGCTGCGGAGATGACTTCCCCGCAGCACATCAGCATGTCTTTTTCCCTTGGAGGCAGACAATTTCCATTGGTCCGGATCCAATCCAATAAAGTATCGGTAGCGTACGGTTCTCCTTTTCTGCCCATGGCCGAGACGACAACCACAAGCTGGTAATTTTGCATAAGCGCTTTTTCGATATGTGCGACGACTAATTCCCGCGAATGGGCCGAAGAAAGGGAAGTTCCGCCAAATTTTTGTACCAAAACACGCATTTCCTTCCCTCCAATACCGAACAGAAGCGGACAGGAGAACGAAAGGTGAAAAGAGCAGCTTAAGCCTGGTAATTTCGATATTTCCGCAATCTGCACGGCTTACCGAGCTGCGCCCCGCGGCAGATTGTTGGAAAAAGATTCCGCCTGTACAAGGCGCGCGGATGATTCAATCACGTGATGGACGACCGGCAAAGCGCCGTCGCTGCATTACATATATTTGAATTTCTCGACAATCAGAGGCTGCAGCTGCCTGCCGGACAACGCAGCTTCACAGGTTTCCGGGATCAGCTCCATCCGGGCCACCAGCGAATTGGGCTTGGTTGCCGGCGCATCCTGGCCGAACGGGACGAAATAGATGTTCTTGGTTACCAGAAGCTTGGCGATATTGGCCAAATTGAGCCCCAAACCATCATTCGTCGATATGGCCAAAACAAGCGGCCGCTGATTGCGCATTTGCGCTTTGGCCGCCATTAACACCGCGCTATCCGTCATGGCATTGGCCAACCGGCTCGTCGTATTTCCCGTGCACGGCGCGATGACCAATACATCCAGAAGCTTGGAAGGTCCAAGCGGCTCGGCATCGACGATGGTTGAAATAATCTCATTTCCCGTGATTTCCTTCAGCTGCTGCTGCCAATGCTCCGAGCTGCCAAAGCGCGTATCCGTCGTCATCAGCGTATTGGAAGCGATCGGGATGACTTTCGCGCCTTCGTCCACAAACCGCTGGATCTGGGGCATTACTTCCGAGAACGTGCAATGCGAACCGCTTAAGGCAAACCCTACCGTAATTCCGTTCCAATTCATTCCGCATTCCTCCCCTTGGTCACGTCTTCCGAAATCAACTGGCAGAGGGCGTTAGCCAGTATTCGTCCAGCTGTCTTGGGGGCAACGATTCCGGGTAGACTGGGGGCAAGAAGGGCTTTGATCCCTCTCTTCTCGGCGAAACGAAAGTCTGTTCCGCCGGGCTTGGATGCGAGGTCGATAATGACCGCGCGATGCGGAATGTTAGCTATGACTTGTGCTGTGACTATCATAGTCGGAATCGTATTAAAAAGCAAGTCAATATTGTGCACCTGATCAATCAGATCCCTTGTGTAAAAAGGCTCATACCCCATTTCCTCCGCTCTTGCAAAATGATCCGAGCGGCGAACACCGACCTTTACCCGGGCACCGAGACCTTTCAACGTTCTTGCCATCGTAACGCCGGTCCGACCGAAGCCCAACACCATGCATACCGATCCGTGAATCGTGATATCCGTATTTTGAATCGCCATCATCAAAGCGCCCTCTGCCGTTGGAATCGAATTGTAAATGGCGACGTCATCCCGATCGAACAGCTGGACCAAAGAAATGGAATGCCTGGCACACAACTTTTTCAAGTAGCCTTTGGCCATACCGGTATAGACGGTGCAATGCTTGGGAAGCGCTCCGATATGTTCATCCTTAAGAACCAGTTCCCCGGTTGAAAAGATGGAATCGACGATTCCCGATTCATCCGTACCGACCGCCGGCAGAATCAGGGCGTCGGCGTTCTTTACAGCATCCGGGGTCAGCTTGCTCTTGGAAATCCCGCTAAATTGATTATGCAAATTGTCGAATCCGATCAATGTAATCGAAGCATCCAGCTCGGAGAACATTTGAATGACTTCCAGCTGGCGCGCATCCCCTCCGATGAAGGCAACTTGTATCCCGGTCAGCATTCTTGATACCACACTCCTTCCCTGTCGCCCGTGATAGATTATCTTATGCTGGCGCCTAAAAATGGGTTACAGAGCGGATTCCGGGATACGCCCTCATCCCGGGAACAGGAAAAAAGCCGGCTGGAGGGATCCCCGGCCGGCTTGCGTCTTCATCGCTTCAAAAACTTATTTGCTGCCCGTATGGCCAAATCCTCCGTTGCCGCGCACGGTGGGATCCAGCTCTTGTGTTTCGATCCATTCCACCTCGGGTACCCGTTGAAAAACCATCTGGGCAATACGTTCGAGAGGATGGACCACAAACGGTTCCTGACCCAGGTTGATAAGCAGCACCTTGATTTCTCCGCGATAATCGGCGTCGATGGTTCCCGGAGTATTCAGACAGGTGATGCCATGCTTGAGTGCAAGTCCGCTGCGCGGCCGAATTTGCGCCTCAAGCCCGGACGGCATGGCGATGGAGATGCCGGTAGGGATCAAGGCCCTGTCCCCGGGGTTTAAACGGACGGGTTCGGATACGGCCGCGCAGAGATCGTAACCGCTGGCCCCTTCGGACATTTTTTGCGGCAGCGGAATGTGTCCGCATCCCGGCATTCGTTTAACATGAACGGGGTACGGCAAATTGATCCCTCCTGAATTTTTGAATAGCCGAATCTTTCTGCCCTACCATGGCCACCGCGAACGGTTGCCGAAACAATTCGCAAATCAGTGAATTCATCTGTTCCATATTAATGCCCTCGATCCTGGAAATCAGTTCGTCGATGCTGAAATGTCTTCCCAGCATCAGCTCATTCTTTCCGATCCGGTTCATCCGGCTGTTGGTGCTTTCCAGGCTCAAGATCAGGCTTCCCTTTAGCTGTTCCTTCCCCTTCTTCAACTCCGACTCGGTGATTCCGTTCTGTACAATCTCCCCGATTACTTCCATGGTGACCTTCAGCACTTCCTCCGTTTGTTTGGGGGCCGTGCCTGCATAGATGGTAAAAAGTCCGCTGTCCATATGGGAGGAATGATAGGAATAGACGGAATAAGCGAGACCGCGTTTTTCCCGGATTTCCTGGAACAATCTCGAGCTCATGCCCCCGCCGATGGCATTGTTGAGCAAAATCATCGGATAGAGCCGGGGGTCATTGACAGCAAAGCCGGGCAGCGAGAGACATAGATGGTTCTGTTCCGTTTTCTTTGAATGAAAGATCACCTCTCCGCGAAATTCGGGCGCTTCGTACACCGTTGCAGTGCCGTGGTTGTCGAATTCTCCGAAATACCGGTCGACCAGTTCCAGAATTCCGTCATCCAAATTCCCGGCGAGACTGATCACGGTATTCTCGATATTATAGTGGCGGGTCATATAACTGCGCAGATTGCCGGGATCCATCGACTTCAGATTGGCTTCCGTGCCAAGAATCGCATAGCCCAGCGGATGCCCGCCGTAAGCCGCCTTGCTGATTAGATCATGGACCAGATCATCCGGAGTATCCTCATACATCGAAATTTCCTCAAGGATCACATTCCGTTCCTTCCGCAGCTCCCCGAAATCCAGGGAGGACCGGAAAAACATGTCGGAGAGGACTTCCAGAGCGATGGGCAAATGCTCATCCAGTACTTTTGCGTAGTAACAGGTATATTCCTTGGAAGTAAAAGCATTGACGTTTCCGCCGATTCCATCGAAAATTTCGGCAATGTCCCTGGCTGTATATTTGTCCGTCCCCTTAAAGAGCATATGCTCGATAAAATGGGAGATCCCGTTGTTTTCCGGATTTTCGTTTCTGGATCCGGTCTTCACCCAAATGCCGAACGATACGGAGCGGCAGGAAGGGATTTTTTCCAGTACGACCCGAAGGCCGTTGCTTAATTGATGTTTGATCACCAAGGCGCCTCCTATGTGCGGTTTGCTCCCCGGCAAACCGCATAGCTTTACAAGCACAAACTAAGCTGTTTGCGATCACGCAAACAGCGCGGTTTCGTATATGAACGGGCATGCCCTTCCCCGGATAGAACGCTTGAGCCCTGTCCGCGCGGGGGGATGGAAGATGTCGGCTCAGGGGTTGGCTATCTGGAGAACACGCCCCGGTTATGTATATTCACTTTTTGATACTATCAAAAATGCGGCGCCGACTCAACCGGCGGTACCCGATTTGTCGAAATCACCTCGCTTACCGTTCCAATCGCCAAACCTTTTCGCTTGATTTCCCTGATCATGGCTTCCAGGGCTTGACTTGAGGCAGGGGTCGGATGCATGAGTATGAGGGAACCGGGTTCCACCCGCGAAGCAATTTTGCGGATAACCGATTCGGGGGAAGGATTTTTCCAGTCCACCGTGTCCAGTGTCCAGAGAATCGTCTTCAAATGCAGGCTGTGTGCGATGTCAACCGTTTCCTGATCAAAATCTCCGGAGGGAGGGGCGAACAGCGTATTGTGAACCCCAAGCTCGTCTTCCAGCAGCTTCTGTGTTTTGACAATTTCCTCCGTGGCGCGGCTCCTGCTCAGCTGGCTCATATTTTTATGGGAATACGCGTGGTTGGATAACTCGTGCCCCTTTTGCAGGATCGTGCGGGCGGTATCCACATGCTTGCTGAGCCAGGTACCGTCCAGGAAGAAGGTCGTATGAACGTTTTCCTGTTCCAGCACCTCCAGCATTTTCGGCAAATACTCGTCCCCCCAGGCGACATTAATCATCAGCGAAACCATTCGCTTGTTGGAGTTGCCCTTGTAAATCGGCTGCGCACCCAAATCCTCAAGTCCGATCTCCGGTTGGATCTCCCTCATGACAAATCGGAGCGGTTCACCCGGCTTCAACCCCTTCGAAAGCTTATAGGTCTGGTCAATGTCGACTTCCACCCCGTTATACCCCGGAATCGCCTTCCAAATCCGGTCCACTCTGGCATTGATCGGCTCTACCCGCAGTTTGGCCGCTTCGTTTCGAATCCGTTCCAACAGTTCGGCATCCGTACCCGGGTTGGCAAGAAACACATTTTTGAAAGCATCGGGCACATGGAAGGCTTGCACTGTTCCCGACTGCTCCTTCACTCCGGCGACGTACCGGCTGAAGGGCGGCATCTGCACGATCAGTGCGGATATAGTGAACGTGCCGGCCAGCACTATCCATTTTCTCTGCATACCAACAAACTCCTTGCCCTCAGTTTGTACCCAATTGTATGCAGCTGCGGGGGCGAATAGACTAGCCTCTAAAGCAAAAAAGAGACAGACGACTCTGGCTCTTTAGCAAAAAAACCTGTTCCGTTGTCTCTATGTTTAGGATTTGGCCGATACTTGTGCGGCGAGTACGGCTTTGCGCGAGAGATTGATTCTGCCCTGAGCATCAATCTCGGTAACTTTCACGGTAATGGTGTCCCCGATGGAGACAACGTCCTCCACCTTCCCCACTCTTTCTGTTGAAAGCTGTGAGATATGGACAAGGCCTTCCTTGCCGGGAAGCACTTCCACGAAGGCGCCAAATTTTTCGATCCGTTTGACCGTACCCAGGTAAGTCTCGCCAACAACCACTTCCCGTACGATGCCTTCGATGATCTGCTTCGCCTTCTCGTTCATTTCCTGGTTGGAAGAGGCGATGTAGACGCGTCCATCCTGCTCGATATCGATTTTCACGCCGGTTTCCTCGATGATTTTATTGATGACCTTGCCTCCGGGTCCGATCACATCGCGGATTTTGTCCGGGTTAATGTGCAGGGTAATAATCTTCGGCGCATAAGGCGACAGTTCTTTCCGCGGCTCCTGAATGACCTCCAGCATTTTGTTCAAAATGAACATTCTCCCCCGTTTGGCCTGCTCCAGCGCCTGGGCCAGAATCGCGCGGTCAATTCCGTCGATCTTGATATCCATTTGCAATGCGGTCACGCCTTTGGCAGTTCCTGCAACTTTGAAATCCATGTCACCCAGATGGTCTTCCATGCCCTGAATATCTGTCAGGATCGAGAAATGCTCCCCATTCTTGATCAGACCCATGGCCACACCCGCAACCGGCGCTTTAATCGGCACCCCGGCATCCATCATGGCCAGTGTACTGGCACAAATGCTGGCCTGCGAAGTCGAACCGTTCGATTCCAATACCTCGGATACAAGCCGGATGGTGTAGGGAAACTCTTTCTCCGAAGGGATCACTGCTTCCAGGGCACGTTCGCCCAACGCCCCGTGACCGATCTCCCGCCGTCCCGGAGCGCGCAGGGGTCTCGCTTCCCCGACACTGAAAGGAGGGAAGTTGTAATGGTGCATAAACCGTTTGGATTCCTCCAGATCCAGTCCGTCGAGAATCTGCACATCTCCCAGCGCCCCCAGCGTACAAACGCTTAAAGCCTGGGTTTGCCCGCGGGTGAAAAGCCCCGATCCATGAGTCCTCGGCAGCAGGCCAATGGCGCTCTCGATCGGACGGATCTCGTCGAGCGCTCGTCCATCGGGCCGAATTTTCTCGTGGGTGATAAGGCGCCGAACCTCTTCCTTCACGATGTCATGCAGCACTTCCTTGACGTCGGCCAGCTTTTCCGGGGTCTCCTCGTAAACGGCGGTAAAATGTTCCACGGTTTCGGCATGGATCGCATCGATGGCGTCCTGTCTGGCCTGTTTCTCGGGGACTTTGATCGCCTCGATCAGCCGTTCGGAAGCGAACTCGCGTACCGCCCGGTTGACCTCCTCGTCCACCGTGTGAAGCTGAACCTCCATTTTCGGCTTTCCGGCTTCAAGGACAAGCTGCTCCTGCAGCGCGACCACCTTCTTAATTTCCTCATGGCCGAACATGATCGCTTCGAGCATAATTTCCTCGGGGACTTCGTCCGCACCGGCCTCCACCATCATAATGGCATCCTTCGTGCCGGCCACGACCAAATGCATATCGCTCTTCTCGGCTTGTTCGGTTGTCGGATTGACGACGAACTCGCCGTCCACCCGTCCCACAATTACGCCTCCAATCGGTCCGTGGAACGGAATGTCCGAAATGCTCAAAGCAGCGGAAACGCCGATCATGGCGGTAATTTCCGGTGCGCATTCCTGATCCACGCTCATCACCATGGCCACGATCTGCACTTCATTGCGAAAGCCCTCGGGGAACAGGGGCCGGATCGGGCGGTCCGTAAGTCGGCCGGCCAGAATCGCTTTCTCGCTCGGACGGCCTTCCCGCTTGATGAATCCGCCCGGGATTTTCCCTACCGAATACAGTCGTTCTTCGTAATTCACGGTCAGCGGGAAGAAATCCAGATCCTTCGGTTCCGCGGACGCGACGGCGGTACACAGGACGACGGTATCCCCATACCGGGCCAGGACGGCGGCATTCGCCTGCTTCGCCAGCCGGCCGGTTTCCAGAACGAGCGGACGCCCGGCAAACTCCATCTGCACTTTTTTCTCCATAAAATTCCTCCTGAGGCCTCATATCGGGCAGCATGTTTTATCTTGGGCCGCTGCATCGGCAAACTGCGGGGCCGACGCAGTTCGGACAGTACGAAAAAGCAACCTTGCTGTCTTGACAACGGCACAAAACGGCCTGCCCGGACAAACAACGGTTGCTTTGTACGCCTGATGAATTATCTGCGAAGACCCAGTTTTTCAATCAACGCGCTGTAACGTTGGATATCCTTATTCTTCAAATAAGCTAACAATTTACGGCGTTGACCGACCATCTTCAGCAGCCCGCGGCGGGAATGATGGTCTTTCTTGTGATCACGAAGATGGTTCGTCAGGTTCGTGATATTCTCCGTAAGGATAGCGATTTGAACTTCCGGGGAACCGGTATCCGTATCGTGGACTTTGTACTCTTGAATCAGTTGTTGTTTGCGCTCTTGAGTAAGTGCCATCCCATTCACCTCCTTATGCATAATCGCCTTTGGCCCAGAAGCCGGCGGTGAGACGAGCCTCCACGCCAAGGTTTGTTGAATGCGGCGGTATTGACCGCATCGCAATCATTCGGCAACGGTTAACAGTATACCACACGGCCGGGCGTAAAGTAAATGTTGCGCGTCAAAGACAGGCCAATTTTTGCCGGCAATGCGCGGTATCCCGCTGTATTTGCTCTTTTAACTCTTCCACGGAAGCGAATTTTTGTTCAGGACGAATGAACGAAAGCAGTTCCACCGTAACGTAGCGCCCATAGATATCCCCGGCGAAATCGAAAATGTGCACTTCGAGGGTAAGTTTAAGTCCGTCCCCTTCAAACGTGGGCTTGACACCGATGTTCATCACGCCGTCATATATCGCATCGCCCATGCGAAGACGGACGGCGTAAACGCCGTTTCGCGGGAGGACATAGGCGGCATTCGGCTCCACGTTGGCTGTCGGGAATCCGATGGTTCTGCCCCTTTGGCGGCCGGAGACAACAGTGCCGCTGATGGCGAAAGGTCTGCCAAGCAGGGTGTTCGCTTCCTCGATTTCCCCCGCCAGAAGATGGTTCCTTACTCTTGTGCTGCTTACTTTTTCGCCGTTGATCCGATAAGGGGGAACAATGACCACCGCGAACCGGCCGCGGCTGCATTCACCGAGCGTTGCAGGCGTTCCTTCGGCCTTATGCCCGAAGGTAAAATCAAAACCGACAACAACCGTATCAAGCTGCAGTGGAAGCAGAACCGATTCCACAAATTGTTCCGGACGGATTTGCATAAAATGGGCATTGAAATCGACAACATACGTATGATGGACGCCCATTTTCTGGAAAAACTCCATTTTATCCTGCAGCGGGGTCAAGATCCGGGTATACTTGGCCTGCCCCAGGACTTCGCGGGGGTGCGGGTAAAATGTCATGATGGATGCGGGGACGTCAAGTTCTTTGGCCATATCCAAAGCTTTCCGGATCACGGCCTGATGTCCCAGATGAATTCCGTCGAAATCCCCTATCGCTATCACCTGCGATGGAACCCCGCGGCTTTCCCCCGGCTCCAAAGGGTATGATAATCGGATGACTTCCATATTTCTTCACCTACAGTTTTGATCGGTAAGATCCTTATTTCTTTCGCGGATCAGGAGAATACTTTAACAGGGACAACCAGTCCGGATCCGGGTTCCATACGGAAAATGCCAAGGAACGGCCCCTCCCGGTCATAGAGGCGGATAAGACCGCCCTCCCCGGGAAGTCCGGAACCATCCGGCAGCAGCCCAGCCAGCGGAAGCTTCTGTCCCTTCAGCGCCGGTCCGGCCAGGGCCGGCGGCACATAACAGGCAGGCAGATGGGGAAGCGCCCGGTCCGCCGGAATCAGGTATGGGGAAATGTCGCCGTTGGCGGCGGCTTCTTCCAACTGCTCCAGAGAAATGCACTGCTCCAGACGAATCGCTCCCGCCGAGGTCCGCACCAGATTAGCCATAACCGCAGGATACCCCAGTTCTTTTCCAATATCGGCGCACAACGTCCGGATATAGGTTCCTTTGGAGCAGAGCACCCGAAACCGGATCTCCGGATGACGGTTGGTCAGGTCCAGTTCCAGAATATCCAGTTGCAGAATGGTAACTTTCCGCGGCCTTCGCTCCACTTCCCGGCCCTTGCGGGCCAGCTCATAAAGCTTTTGCCCCTTGACCTTGACGGCCGAATACATTGGCGGAATCTGTTCGATCTCTCCGACAAACCGGCTGAAAGCATCGCGAACCTCCGCTTCCCGCAGATGAACGTGCCCGGCCTGCTCCAAAATCCTCCCGGTCAGATCCTCCGTGTCGGTAGACAGCCCGATTCTCAGGGTTGCCAGGTATTCCTTGGGCAAATCCTGGATGTATTCGACCATTCTTGTGGCCCGGCCCAGACATAACGGCAGCACGCCGGAAACCTCGGGGTCGAGAGTCCCGGTATGCCCAATGCGCCGCAGTCCAAGCATGCGTCTCGCCCTGGCTACCACATCGTGCGAGGTAAGTCCCCGGGGCTTGTTCATGGGAAGTATCCCTTCCAAATTCATTCCAGCGCAGCCTCCACTTCCCGAATCATCCGCTCCATGCAATCCTTCAGCGAGCCGCTCATCGTGCATCCCGCCGCTTTGGCATGGCCTCCGCCGCCCATGGATTTGGCAATGACCGAGACATCTGCGCTTTCATTCGAGCGAAGACTGACCTTGACCCCGCCGTCCGGCATTTCCTTAAACAGGATGCCTACTTCCACTCCCTCGATGTTGCGCGGATAATTCACCAGGCCTTCGGTATCCTCAAGGGTGGCGTTCGTATCGGCGAGATCCTGAACCGTCACGTAGGTCCAGGCTATTTTGCCGTTTCGGGACCGTTCCATCCGGTTCAAGGCCAGCCGGAGAAGCATCGTTTGGCCGAAGGTTGTCCGCTCCAGCAAAAGACCGGCAAGCCGGCTTCCTTCTGCCCCGGCCTCGAGCATTTGGGCCGCTGTCCGGAGCACCTTGGGAGTGGTGTTGGAATAGCGAAAGCCTCCGGTATCGGTCAGAAGACCGGTATATATGCAAGTTGCGAAATCGGCATCGATTTCAATTCTCATCCGTTCGGCCATATCGTGAACAATTTCTACCGTAGCGGCGGCGTCCGCAAACACCACGTTGATGCGCCCGAAATGATCGTTCGTCGGATGGTGATCGATATTGAGCAGTGCCGTGTCGGGCCCGAAACAGGAACGCACCTCGCCGATTCGGGCAAAATCCGCGCAATCCACGGCAATGACCCGGTTGAACGTGCTTGCGGACAGGTCCGGCGAGAAGCGGATGAATTGACCGCTTCCCCAGAGATACCCGAACTTGGCGGGCAGGCCGTCTTCATTGACCATCAGGAAATCTTTACCCAGCTTGTGCAGGATCCAGCCGACTGCCAGCGTGGAGCTGACCGCATCCCCGTCGGGGTGAAGATGGGAAACGACCAGAAAGCGGTCACCCTCCTCAATGAAACGAATCGCTTCCGCCAGACGGTCCTGGTCATCCAGTAAGGCAGCCCGGCTCATTCTCCCTGCTTCCCTTCGTTCAATTCGTGCAGCAGTTTTTCGATCCGGCTGCCGTAATCGATAGACGTATCGAATTTGAAAATCAGTTCCGGTACCGTCCGGAGACGGATCCTGCGGCCCAACTCGGTGCGGATAAAACCTTTGCCGTGGGACAGGGCCTTCAGCGTGTCTTCCTTCTGCTGATCGCTGCCCAGTACGCTCAGGAATACTTTGGCCTGGGACAAATCGTTGGTCACATCCACGCCCGTTACCGTCAGAAATCCAACCCGCGGGTCTTTAAATTCGGTCTGCAGTATTTGACTCAATTCCTTCTTGATCTGCTCGCCGACTCTGCTTACCCGAATCTTCGACATGCCGCAATCACCTCTCTACTGTTTCCATCACAAAGGCCTCGATGATATCTCCTTCTTTAATATCATTAAAACGTTCCAGAGTTATACCGCATTCGAAGCCCTGCGCCACTTCCCTCGCGTCATCCTTGAACCTTTTGAGCGTATCGATGGCGCCTTCGTACACTACAATGCCGTTGCGGATTACTCGCGCTTCGGCCGAGCGGGTAATCTTTCCGTCAGTGACCATGCAGCCGGCAATCGTGCCGACCCGGGAAATTTTGAACAGGTTGCGGACCTCGGCATGACCAATGATGTTCTCCTTGTAGATCGGATCCAGCAGGCCTTTCAAAGCCGCCTCGATTTCATCAATGGCGTTATAAATGACGCGGTGCAGGCGGATGTCCACCTTCTCCTGCTCAGCCGTATTCTTCGCGAGGGGCTCGGGACGGACGTTAAAGCCGATAATGATGGCGTTGGAAGCGGACGCCAGGATGACATCAGATTCGGTGATGGCCCCGACGCCGGTATGCAAAATCCTTACCCGTACGCCTTCGATATCGATCTTCTCCAGGGAACCGCGCAGAGCTTCGACCGATCCTTGCACGTCACCTTTGATAATGACGTTCAATTCCTTGATTTCGCCTTCCTGGATGTGCTTGTAAAGGTCGTCCAGGGTCACGCGGGTGTGCGCCCCGAGCTCGTTCTCGCGTTGGGTGGTCGCCCGTTTCTCGGCAATGGCCCGCGCCTTGCGCTCATCCTCGAAGACGATGAATGGATCGCCTGCCATTGGCACTTCGTTGAGACCGGTAATTTCCACAGGAGTGGAAGGCCCGGCTTCTTTCAAACGTTTGCCCTTATCATTGACCATCACGCGCACACGGCCAAAGCATACACCGGCAACAAAACTGTCGCCCACCTTCAAGGTTCCGTGCTGAATCAGCACCCGCGCTACCGGACCGCGGCCCTTGTCGAGCTCGGCTTCAATGACCGTACCGCGCGCCCGCTTGTTCGGGTTGGCTTTGTACTCCTGCACCTCGGCGACGAGCAGGATCATCTCCAGCAAATTCTCCAGGCCAATGCGTTGTTTGGCCGACACGTTGACGAAGATCGTATCTCCGCCCCATTCTTCCGGCACAAGCCCGTATTCGGTAAGCTCCTGCTTGATTTTATCCGGGTTGGCTTCGGGCTTGTCGATTTTGTTGACAGCGACGATGATCGGCACATTGGCCGCTTTGGCGTGGTTGATGGCTTCTACGGTCTGCGGCATGACGCCGTCGTCGGCGGCTACCACCAAAATGGTGATATCGGTGATTTGGGCCCCGCGCGAACGCATCGTCGTGAACGCTTCATGGCCCGGCGTATCCAGGAACGTGATCTTCTTTCCGTTGATTTCGACCTGGTAAGCGCCGATATGCTGGGTGATCCCTCCGGCTTCCCCTTCCGTCACCTTGGTATGGCGGATGGCATCAAGAAGGGTGGTTTTGCCGTGATCGACATGTCCCATGATCGTCACAACCGGCGGGCGCTCCACCAGATCCGCTTCGTCGTCTTTTTCTTCCAGCAGCTCAAACTTGTCTTCTTCTACCGGAATTTTCACTTCCACTTCCACACCGTAATCGTCAGCGAGAAGCTGAATCGTGTCCAGGTCGAGCTCCTGGTTGATCGTGACCATGGCGCCCATCAACAACAGCTTCTTGATCACTTCCGATACGTCCTTATGAAGCAGCTTGGCCAGTTCCCCCGTAGTCATCGTCCCCCGGACGATGATTTTCTTCGGAGTATTGTCCGCTTTCTCTTTTTTGCCCTGGCTCTCCTGCGGCCGGCCCTTGTTGTTCTTAGGATTGAATTTCCCCTGGTTTCCGCCGCGGGAAGTGCTGACTTTGTTGTCGTCAAACCGCTTCTGGTTCGGTTTGGTCTTCTTCGTCGTCTTGCCCCTGTTCGCGATAAAGTCGACCGTCCCGTCGGAGAGATCCCGTACGCGGCCTTGCTGATGGGTTTCCTCCTGGAGCCTGGCCCCCTGCTGTTGGCCTCCGCGCTGGCGGTGTCCGTTCGCCTCGGCCCTTCTTTGCTGTCCGTCATTGCCGCGGCGCCCGTTTTCACCGCCCCGCCGATGGTCACCCGATCCTCCCCGGCCTTCCGGCGACGATTGCTGAAGGCGCGGCTGATCCTGCCGCGGCTGCGCGGATGTCTGCCGCTGCACGGCCTCCCGCGATTTCTCCCCGCGCTGGCGATTGTTGTCGCGCCCCGCATGGCGATTATCGCCCGTCTTCTTCTCCCCGTTCGCCCTGGAGCCGTTCGGACCGGAGGCGCCTTTCGGCTTTCCTTGACCCTGCTGGTTGGGGCGGGAATCCTGCTGGCGCGTTTTGTTCCCCTGCTCGGAAGGACGGTTGTCCGCCTTCGCGGGGCCGGAAGAAGGCGGTTCCCCTGAACGTTTGGCCGCGGCGCCCGCCTTGACATCCCGGAAAAACTGCTCCACCTTCCGGACGGCATCGTTCTCCATGACACTCATATGATTATTTACCGGAACATCCAGGCGTTTTAGAATCGTAATAATTTCTTTGCTGCTCATATTTAAAGATTTCGCATATTCATAAACCCGAAGCTTATCCTTGTTTTCCTGTTTACTCAAATTGCTTCACCTCCGGAGGGTTTCCCTGACACTTTAGCATGAGTTGCGCGAACCCGCGGTCAAGAACGGCCACAGCCACCCGGGACTCCTTGCCGATGCACCGGCCGAGTTCGCACCGTGTACCGCATTCGATGAGAGGAATGCGGTAATAAGAACATTTGTCAATATATTTCTTGCGTGCATTAGCGGATGCATCCTCAGCCAGAACCACTAGTTTGGCCTCACCGGAACGGATTGCCGCCAGAACCTTCTCTTCCCCTGTCACAAGCTTGCCCGACCGCATGGCCAGCCCGAGATAGGACAGCATCCTATTCTTCATCAGGCATGGCTTCCCTTGCCGCCAGATATTCGTCTTCAACGCGGATAAAATCCTGCTCCAGCTGATCGTAAATCGCTGCGTCAACCTGGGATTTCAGCGCGCGGTCCAGCGCACGGGACTTTTTGGCCAGCTTGAAGCACTCTACCTTGCCGCACAGATAGGCTCCGCGGCCGGACTTTTTGCCGGTCAGGTCGATCAAAATTTCATCATTCGGCGTCTTGACGACGCGGATGAGCTGTTTTTTCGGCATCATTTCCTGGCAGGCCACGCATTTTCTCAAAGGAATCTTTCTTGGTCTCATCCAATCACCCGATTTCCTGCAATCAATCTTAATCTATGCTGATGGAGTCCTGGTGCATTTCCCGGGAACCCGTACGTTCTCTGCCGAATTCCTGCTCTGCCTGCGTCTCGCTCTTGATATCGATTTTCCAGCCCGTCAGCTTGGCGGCCAGCCGGGCATTCTGCCCCTTGATGCCGATGGCCAGGGAAAGCTGGTAATCCGGAACAATGACCCGCGCCATCTTCTCGTTCTCAAAAACGATAACCTCCAGCACCTTCGACGGGCTCAAGGCATTGGCCACGTATTCCTCCACATTCTCCACCCAGCGCACGATGTCGATCTTCTCTCCGCGCAGTTCATTGACAATGGTCTGCACGCGCATGCCTTTGGGACCTACGCAGGATCCTACAGGATCCACTTCCGGATTGCGGGAATGAACCGCGATCTTGGAACGGAAGCCCGCCTCCCTCGCCACGGAACGGATTTCCACCACACCGTCGAAAATTTCCGGCACTTCCAGTTCGAAAAGCCGTTTCAGCAAACCGGGATGTGTCCGCGACAAAATAATCTGGGGGCCCTTCGTCGTATTTTCCACTTTGGTGATGAAAGCCTTGACCCGGTCCCCATGAACAAATTTATCATTGGGCATAAGCTCCGTCAGCGGCAGAACCGCCTCAACCTTGCCCAGATCCACATAAAGATTGCGTGCATCCTGCCGCTGGACAATGCCGTTTACAATATCTTCCTCTTTATCGACAAACGCATTGTAAATCAGGCCGCGTTCGGCTTCACGAATCCGCTGGGTCACTACCTGCTTGGCGGTCTGGGCGGCAATCCGGCCGAAATCGCGGGGGGTTACCTCAATTTCAACAATATCCCCCAACTGGTAATTGCTGTTGATTTCACGGGCGGCATGGAGCGAAATTTCCAGACGCGGGTCCAAAACCTCCTCGCTTACGGTCTTGCGGGCATATACCTTAATCAAGCCCGTGTTGCGGTTTATATCCACGCGAACATTCTGCGCCGTGTTGAAATTCCGTTTGTAGCTGGAGATGAGCGCCGCTTCGATGGCATCAATCAGCACATCCTTGGCAATGCCCTTCTCTCTTTCAAGCTCCGACAAAGCTTCAATAAAATCGATGTTCATGTGAATGCTGCTCCCCCTTCCAGTAATTTTCGGGCCCCGCGGTCAAAAGACGACGGCCAGTCTGGCGCCGGCCACTTTGCTGAGCGGAATGGTCTGCTCCTTTTTTCCGGCGGAAACGACCAGCTGTTCGCCATCAAAGGAAAGCAAGGTTCCTTCGAATTCCTTGCCTCCATCCACAGGCTCGTATGTAGTTACATATACGTTTTTGCCTATGGCTTTCTCGTAATCCTGCGGCTTCTTCAGCGGGCGTTCGGCTCCCGGTGACGAAACCTCGAGAAAATAGGCATTCGGAATCGGATCCTTCTCATCGAGCTTTTCGCTCAGATATTCGCTGATCCGTCCGCAGTCGTCGATATCGATGCCGCCTTCCTTGTCGACGCAAACGCGCAGGAACCGGTTGCTGCCTTCCTTGACATATTGGACATCCACCAGTTCAAATCCGTGTTCGTCGAGGTAAGGCTGCACCAGTTCTTCGACGGTTCGCTTGATATCGGCACTCACGAGCGGTACCTCCTCTTTCGCTGTATAATCTACCCGAGAGAATCTTTCCCCCGGGACAGGTTCCCTAATCCTTGTATCAAAATGTAAAGAGTGGGTTTCCCCACTCTCCGTCAGAATTAGTATTCATAGGATAATTGCCTTACCCAGTATACCACAATTTCCAAATTCGTTACAAGTGGGCAAACTTAACAACCGCTTCAGAAAAGTGAAAGTTGATTGGATTCCGGGAGACCGCGGAAGCACCCCATGCCGCTTAGAAGTTCTACAATTGTCTTGCTGGCCCGGGACCGTTTCTGAAAATCTTCCACGGAAAGAAAGTCTCCTTCCGCACGGGCGGCCGTAATGTTCTTGGCGGCGTTCCCTCCGATGCCCGGAATCGCCGAGAACGGCGGGATCAGGGAATCGCCGTCAACCAGGAAGCGGGTCGCATCCGAACGGTACAGGTCGACGCCTTTAAAGGAAAAGCCGCGGGCGGTCATTTCCAGGCCCATTTCAAGAATCGGAATCATCGCTTTCTCCTTGGGCGCCGCCTGAAAGCCCTTGTCCTCGATTTCAATAAGCTTCTTCAGAATGGCATCATAGCCTTGGCACATCAGCTCGACATCAAAATCTTCCGCCCGCACGGAAAAGTAGGCCGAATAAAATGCGATCGGGTAATAGACCTTGAAGTAAGCGGTACGGACGGCCGAGATGACGTATGCGGCGGCATGCGCCTTCGGAAACATATATTCGATCTTCAGGCATGATTCGATATACCATTCCGGCACGTTGCAATTGCGCATGGCTTCCTTCCATTCTTCCTTGAGCCCTTTTCCCTTCCGGACACTTTCGGTAATGGTGAAGGCCAGTCCCGGTTCCATACCGGCTTTATAGATCAAATAGAGCATGATGTCGTCGCGGCAGCCGATGACTGTTTTGATATTGCAGGTTCCGTTGCGGATCAGCTCCTGGGCATTCCCGAGCCAGACGCCGGTTCCATGCGACAAACCGGAAATCTGCAGCAGATCGGCAAACGTGGACGGCTGCGTTTCCTGAAGCATCTGGCGGACGAACTTGGTCCCCATTTCCGGCACCCCGTACGTGGCAACCGGTGTGCGGATTTGTTCCGGCGTGACCCCCAGCGCCCCGGTCGAATTGAAAATGCTCATGACCTTCGGGTCGTTCATCGGAATCGTCGTCGGATCAACCCCGGTCAAATCCTGCAGCATGCGCATCATGGTCGGATCATCGTGCCCCAGAATATCGAGCTTGAGCAGGTTCGCGTCGAAGGCATGGTAGTCGAAATGTGTCGTCTTCCATTCCGAACCCGTATCGTCGGCCGGATACTGGACCGGGGTAATGTCCTCGACTTCGATGTAGTCCGGCACGACCACGATCCCTCCGGGGTGCTGGCCGGTGCTGCGCTTGACTCCCGTACATCCGGCGGCGAGACGGGAGATTTCGGCGTTTCGCCAGCTCCTGCCCTTCTCCTCCTGGTATTTTTTTACATATCCGAAGGCGGTTTTCTCGGCGACAGTGCCGATCGTGCCGGCGCGGAACACGTTTTTTTCCCCGAACAGCACCTTGGTGTAATTGTGTGCTTGCGGCTGGTATTCGCCCGAGAAATTCAGGTCGATATCCGGAACCTTGTCTCCCTTGAAGCCAAGGAACGTCTCAAACGGAATGTCCTGCCCCTCCCCCTTCAGCTTGGCCCCGCACTGCGGACAATCCTGATCCGGCAGGTCGAAACCGCTGGGTATACTGCCGTCGGTGAACCATTTGCTGAACCGGCAGCTGGCGCACAGATAATGCGGCGGCAGCGGGTTGACCTCGGAGATTCCCAGCATCGTAGCGACGAAGGACGATCCGACCGAGCCCCGCGATCCAACCAGGTAGCCGTCGGCGTTTGATTTTTTGACAAGCCGCTCCGAGATCAGGTAGTTCGCCGAAAATCCGTACTTGATGATCGGCTCCAGCTCTTTGTCCAGTCTTGCGGAGACGACTTCAGGCAGCGGGTCCCCGTACAGCTGCCGCGCCCGCTCGAAACATTTGGTGCGGATTTCTTCTTCGGCACCTTCAATGATCGGGGTGAACAGTTCCTTCGGGAACAGTTTGATTTCCTCGAACCGGTCGGCCAATGCGTTCGTTGCGGTGACCACGACCTCGTACGCCTTTTCCTCCCCGAGATAGCGGAATTCCTCCAGCATCTCCCGAGTCGTCCGGAAATGCACATCGGGCTTGCGCTGCTCCTTCAGCGGGCTGAATCCCGTAATGCCGTGGATGGTGATGTCCCGGGAAATTTTGTCCCGCGGGTGCAGATAATGCACATTCCCGGTGGCGATCACCGGCTTGCCCAGCTTCTCGCCGATGGCGCAGATCCTCCGGTTGGCCTCCTCCAGCTCGGTGCGGCTGCCGACGAGCCCCTTCTCGACCAGGTGCATGTTCACATCCACGGGCTGGATTTCCAGCACATCATAGAAAGCCGCCACCTGCTCGGCCTCTTCCACGGATTTGTTCAGCACCGTCTCGTAAAATTCCCCCTTCTCGCATCCCGAGGCAATAAGCAGCCCTTCGCGCATTTCGGCCAGCTTGCTCTTTGGTATGCAGGGAACCCGGTGAAAGTAATCGGTATGCGAGAGCGAGACGAGCTTGTACAGACTTTTTTTGCCCGCGGCATTGAGCGCATACAGGCAGCAGTGGAACGGACGGGTATTCCGCCAGTTTTTTCCGACGTGATCGTTCAAACGGGCCAGGGTGGTGATATCCCGCCCTGCCGCTTCCCTGATCAGATGGAACAGGACGTGGCCAAGAGCGAGCGAGTCGTCGATGGCCCGGTGATGGTTTTCCAGGCTGACCTTGAACAGGTCGGCCAGCGTATTAAGCCGGTGGTTCTTCAGCGTCGGAAACAGCAGGCGGGCCATCTCCAGCGTGTCCAGCACCGGGTTGGACAGCTCCGGATGACCGAGCCGCCTGAGGTTGGCCTGGATAAAGCCCATGTCGAAGTTGGCGTTATGGGCCACCAGTACCGCATCGCCGGCGAATTCGGCGAATTTCGGCAGCTCGTCCGCCAGCTCCGGAGCCCCGGCCACCATATCGTCGGTAATGTTCGTCAGCTGGGTGATATGGTACGGGATTTTCTCGTGCGGGTCGATGAAGGTCGCATAGCGGCCGATCTCTTTGCCGTCCTTCATCTTCACGCCGGCGATCTCGATGATTTTATTGTTCATGATCGACAGTCCCGTCGTCTCGATGTCGAAGATGACATATGTGGAGCCGGCCAGATCGCGGTCGTCAGCATGGCGGACAATCGGGATGCCGTCATTGACCACATTGGCTTCCAGCCCGTAAATCACCTTGATTCCATGGGCATGCGCAGCGTGGTCCGCTTCCGGGAACGCCTGGACAACGCCATGGTCGGTGATGGCGATCGCCTTGTGCCCCCATTTGGCGGCGGTCTTGATGTACTGGTCGACCGACGTAATGCCGTCCATCGCGCTCATGGTCGTATGCAGGTGAAACTCGACCCGCTTCGTTTCGGCGTCGTCCATGCGCTCCGGCGGGGCCGCGATTTCCTGGATGTCCGACGGGATAAGCGTCAGCTCCGGCTGCGGCAGGAAACGGTCGTATTCGACCCGTCCGCGCAGCTTCAGCCATTTGCCGTTCGCCAGCAGGCTGTAGACCTTCAGATCTTCCTTGGTCTTGGCGAACGCCTTGACGGCGATGGAGTCGGTAAAGTCGGTCACGTTGAAGGTAAACAATGTGCTGCCATTGCGCAGCTCCTTCACCTCAAGACCGAAGACGGTGCCCTGGATGGCAATTTTTTTCTCTTCTTCGCGGATTTCCTGCAGCGGCACCGGATCATCCTTGATCTCGTAGCCAATCATCAGCCGGATCTCGGCCTCGGGCATGCCGGCGGCTTCTTCTTCCTTTTGCACGCGGGACAGAATATCCAGGGCAACGCTTTGTTCTTCTTCCCGTATTTCCCGGGCGAACTGCTCGTAGGCTTCCTGTCTGGATTCGCCCGCCTTGAGGCGGATCTCAAATTCCTTCTGGAAGTAATCCCGGAAAAACCTCCCGATATATGTATCCACCTGTTTCTTTCGGGCCAGCTCGAGACCCAGCGGATCCAGCAGGGTGACAGTGATGACTTGCCGTTCGACCTCCACACCGGCCTTGCTCAGCCAGCCGTTGACCGAAACGACTTCGCGTTGGATCCATTCGATAAACAGGCTCCAGTATTCCCGAACCAGCAGCCCGTCATCGACTTCCTCCGTAAAACGGAGAATAAAACGGATTTTGGCGAGATGAGCGAATTTTTCCTGAATCATCCGGCAGAACGAACGGTACACATCCTGAGGGACAAGGGTGGATTTGACCAGATAAAAGGTCCATTCCCGGTTTTTGCGGCTGACCTCGACCTTGTCGATGTAGCCGTCCGCAAAGAACGAATCCATGACATCCGCAGGAACCTCCGCCTGTTTCATGAGCATTTCGAACCGGCTTCGTTTCTCTGCCAAATTGCTCAATCTAGCGCACCTCCTAATCGGGTCCTTTCGACAAAAGAAGTCATGTCTTCAATTATAGCAAACCCCCGCCGCGGGGAAAATGAAAAAAAGGCGAAGGAATCTTCTCCCTCGCCCCGAAAAAAGCCGCATTAATATGCGCGCCCAAATATAACGGTATGCTTCGCGGCTTCGCCGCAAACCAGACACGTGTTTTTCTGCTCGCCCGGCGAGAACGGAATATTGCGGCTGGATGCTCCGGTCTCGTCCTTCACCTGCGCTTCGCAGGCTTCGGAGCCGCACCAACCTGCGAGAACGAATCCGCGCTTCTCTTCCAGGAACGCCTTCAGAGAATCCAGGTCGTCGGCAGACCCCAGATGGTCGTTCATAAACTGTCTGGCTTTCTCGTACATCTGATGCTGGGTTTCGTCCAGCAGCTTCCGGACTTCTTCGAGAAGCCGATCCTGCGGTACCGTGCGCTTTTCCCCGGTAATTCTGGAGACAAGCACGGCCTGTCCGTTTTCCATATCCCGGGGACCCAGTTCCAGACGTACCGGTACCCCGCGCATTTCATATTCATTGAATTTCCAGCCCGGACTTTGATCCGGCCGGTCGTCGACCTTCACCCGGATTCCGGCCGCTTTCAGCAGGGCATAGAGCTCGTTCGCGCGCTCCACAACCTGCTCCCGGGTTTTGGGAGGCCCGATCGGGATCATTACTACCTGTGTAGGCGCTACCTTGGGCGGGAGGGCCAGTCCGCGATCGTCACCGTGCACCATAATGAGGGCGCCGATCAGCCGGGTGCTTACGCCCCAGGAGGTGGTATGAGCGTACCGCAGCTGATTTTCCCGGTCGAGATACTTGATATCGAACGCTTCGGCGAAATTGGTCCCCATATAATGAGACGTACCGGCCTGCACCGCTTTGCCGTCTTTCATCATCGCTTCGATGGAGAAGGTATCGACCGCCCCGGCAAATTTCTCCGAAGGGGTTTTCCGCCCGGCTATGACCGGAATTGCCAGAAAGCTTTCCACGAAATCGCGATAAACTTCAAGCATCTGCATGGTTTCCCTGCGGGCATCTTCTTCATCCTCGTGGGCCGTATGCCCCTCCTGCCAAAGGAATTCACTGGTGCGCAGAAAAGGCTGGGTCCGTTTCTCCCAACGCACGACGTTCGCCCATTGGTTGATCAAGAGCGGCAAGTCCCGGTAGGATTGAATCCATTCGGAATACATATGCCCGATCATCGTTTCCGACGTCGGCCGGATGGCCAGACGTTCTTCCAGCTTTTCCCCGCCCGCTTCCGTTACCCATGGCAGTTCCGGATTGAAGCCTTCCACATGCTCTTTTTCCTTCTGAAAAAAGCTCTCCGGGATAAATAGCGGAAAATAGGCGTTCCGATGCCCCGTTTCCTTGAACCGGGCATCCAGTTCCCGCTGGATGTTTTCCCAGATCTCATATCCGTCCGGTTTGAAAACAATGCAGCCGCGGACCGGAGAGTAGCTCATCAAATCCGCCTTTTTGATCACATCGATATACCATCGGGAAAAATCCTCGCTCTGGGGAGTGATCTCTTTGACAAATTGCTTTTCCTTCGACATATGCTCCTCCTGCTACCCTATCGTTCTCCGCCGTCAGTCGCGGATAAGTCTCAAAATGTCGTTGTACGTGACCGCAATCATCAGCAGCATGAGCATGGCAAAACCGATAAAGTGCACCATGCTCTCGCGGCTCGGATCCACCGGTTTGCCGCGCAAGGCCTCCAGCCCCAAAAACACGAGCCGGCTTCCGTCAAGGGCCGGGAAGGGAAGAAGATTGAATAGGCCAAGGTAAAGGCTCAGCAATCCAGCCCAGCCGATAAAAGGGGCTACGCCGTGGCTGGCGTACTCGCCGGTTACTTCCACAATCCGTACCGGACCGCCAAGATCATCCAGCTTGAACTGGCCAAACACGAGCATCTTGAAGCCGATCAGAATTTGCTTGGTGGAACTCAGCATCATCTCCCAGGTACCCTTCAGCGCTTCCCCGAGACTCGCCTTCTGCAAATTCATGACGATGCCGACTCCGATTAACCCTGTACCGTTCACCTTATCGGGTGTGACGGTCATGGTTAACCGCTTGCCGTTCCGTTCCACCTCCCAGATCATCGGCTTTCCTGCCGACTGGTGGATCAGATCGGTCAGCCTGGCGCTGTCGGTACCAATCTCCACACCGTTGACGGAAACGATGATATCCCCTGCCTGAAGACCCGCTTTGGCCGCCGCCTTGCCGGGATCGACAGTATCCAGTTTAACACTTTTGGCGATTCCCGAACCCATGATGAATGCAAAGAACAGGACAGCCGCCAGAAGAAAATTCATTACCGGGCCGGCGGCTATGGAAAGAGCCCTCTGTCCTACCGTCTTGCTGCCAAATTGCCGGTCCAGCGGGGCAATCTGGGTTTCCTTCCCTTTGCTGACCATGACGGCCTGGGGATGAACACTGTACCTGACGGTCTCCCCGCCCACTTCCAGAACCAGGGAAAGCTTGCGCTCGAGATCGATCTCCTGAACGACACCTTGCACCACCTGGCCGTACTGATCCAGATGATCGAGGTAAATGGCGGTGACCCTCTGATCCCCGGTCCGGATCGCCACGGTCTGGCCGGGACGAATCTGGATGATTTCCGGATCCTCGCCGGCCATCCGGACAAAGCCGCCGATCGGAAGCAGACGCAGCGTATAGCGGGTCTCCCCTTTTTTGTAGGAAAACAGCTTCGGGCCAAAGCCGATGGCGAATTCCCGAACCAGAATGCCGGCCCGTTTGGCAAAATAAAAATGTCCCCACTCATGAATGGTGACCAGCACGAAAAACATGAGGATGATTTGCAATCCGATTTGTATGGTAGACAATGAAGTTTCCTCCTAAAGCTCAACATTCGCAAACGATGGTTACCTGTGCTCCGACAGCCCGGAAGATCGTTTTCCGCCATTCTCCCGGGTAAAACCGCATCCCGCTTCGGAAAACGCGAAAACTTCCGATATGTTCCTAGATTACATGATTGCCGAAAAGAAAACAAGCTAACCAGCCGCTACGAGAGTATATGCTTCGACGGAGGACAAATATACACGGGCGTTAGGGCAACCTCCATTCCCGGGCTTGGCGACGGGCCCACCGGTCCGCCTCTTCGATAGCGTCGAGTCCGGGAGAATCGATCACCGCATGGCGATCGATAACCTGTGCGATAATGTCTTCTATATGCAAGAACGCGATCTCTCCCCGCAAAAAACGATCCACCGCCACTTCGTTGGCGGCATTGAACACGGCGGGGGCCGTTCCTCCCCTTTTGCCGCAATCGTAGGCCATTTTCAGGCAGGGATACCGCTGCTGATCCATCGGCCGGAAATTCAGGCTGCCGATTTCCGCCAGGTTCAGCGGCCGGGCCGGGCCCGGCAGACGATCCGGATATGAAAGGGCATACTGGATCGGCACCCGCATATCGGGATTCCCCAACTGAGCGATTACGCTCCGGTCCTTGAACTCCACCATGGAATGGATAATGCTTTCCGGATGGATCAGCACTTCGATTTGCTCGAAGGGAAGTCCGAACAGCCAGTGCGCCTCAATGACCTCAAGCCCTTTGTTGGCCATCGTTGCCGAATCGATCGTGATCTTCGCCCCCATGGACCAATTGGGGTGCCGCAGCGCATCCTCCGCTGTAACCCCAGTCAGCTGATCGCGGGTGCGATCGCGGAAAGCACCGCCGGAAGCGGTCAGAATAATTTTGGCGACACTCTCCGCCGGTTCCCCGTTCAGGCATTGAAATACCGCCGAGTGCTCGCTGTCCACCGGAAGCAGGGATACTCTATTCCGTCGTATCGCATCCATAATCAAATGACCTGCCGTCACCAAGGTCTCCTTGTTGGCCAGGGCAATCTGCTTCCCCGCTTCAATCGCCGCAAGCGTCGGCCGCAGGCCCAGGCTGCCGACGACGGCCGTTACCAGCAGATCCGCATCCGTCCCTGCCGCAATTTCGGCCAGCCCCTGTTCGCCGAAAAAGACTTCCACGCCCGCCGGGAGCAGGGGTTTCAGCTCCTGTGCCTGACGTTCAGTGGATACGGACACTTTTTTCGGCCGGAATTGTCTGGCCTGTTCCGCCAGCAGCCGGATATTCCCGCCGGCCGCAAGTCCCTCAACCGCATACGCCTCGGGATGGCGGGAGATAACGTCCAGCGTCTGGGTGCCGATGGATCCGGTCGATCCGAGGATGGACACTTTCTTCATGAATCTTCCACCTCTTCGCTTATGTATTGGGGACGAGCATGAGCAGATGAAGAAACGGAAAAACGATCAGCCAGCTGTCCGTACGGTCCAGAACCCCTCCATGACCCGGGAGAATCGCTCCGGTATCCTTGATCCCCCTAACCCTCTTATAGGCGGATTGAATCAGGTCCCCCATCTGTCCGATGACGGCGATGACCAAACCGAGCAGCACGGCCCGTCCAGCAGAAAGCAGCTGCGGGGCGTAAAGGGAAAAACAAACCGCGGATATCACGGAGAGCACCGTTCCGCCCAGTGCTCCCTCGACCGTCTTCTTGGGGCTGATCGCCGGCCAGAGCGGATGCTTTCCGAAAAAGTAACCCGCAAAATAGGCCCCCGAATCGGTTAGCCATATGCAGCTGAAGACCAGCAAGGTCCAGAATAAGCCGTGCTCCCCCAGGCGGGTGGCCGCCATAAAATAAAACCCCGCGCCGATATATACGACGCCGAGCAGATATAGGGCAACATGATCCAGCGTCAGTTTGTTCCTGGACAACACAGTCACCGCAAACAAAAGAAACATCAGCAGCCAGAGCCAGCGATCAAAAGGCATCCCCGGCATCGCCACCGGAAAATAGGGAAAGGTAAACCGGGCCAGAGCCGCAAAGCTGATCACCGTGCCGACCGTAAACGTCTGCAGTTTGTTCATCCTCAGGAATTCCCCGAACCCGATAACCGAAAGCACGAAAATCAAGGAGGCGAACCCGTATCCGCCAAGCCAGAGGGCTGCTAAAAAGACGGACCCCGCAAGGAGCCCGGTAACAATTCGCTGCTTCAAAGAAATTCCTCCAAACGGCGAACGTCCGTCCAATCACAGACCGCCATATCTTCTTTTACGCCGCTGGTATTCGTAGATCGCTTCATACAAATGCTGCTCGGTGAAATCCGGCCAGAACACGTTGGTAAACCACAGCTCGGAATAGGCAAGCTGCCAGAGCATGAAATTGCTGATCCTCAGCTCGCCGCTGGTACGGATCAGCAAATCCGGATCGGGAAGATCTCCGGTCAGCAAATAGGCTTGAAAACGTTTCTCATCGATTTGATCCGGGGCAAGCTTTCCGGCCTGCACATCGGCAAGCAGTTCCTTGATCCCGTGAACCATTTCCTTGCGGCTGCCGTAATTTAAAGCAAAGTTAAGGATCAGGCCGGTATTGTGTTTCGTCCGTTCAATGGCATCCAGCACCGGTTCAAGGGTGTAATCCGGAAGATCCTCTTTCCATCCCGTCATCCGGATTCGAACATTTTTCTCAATCAATTCCTCGATTTCAAGCGGAAAAAATTCCTGGGGAAGCTTCATCAGGAATTCGACTTCTTCCCGCGGACGGACCCAATTCTCGGTGGAAAAAGCATACATCGTCAATACTTTGACCCCGGCGTCGCTAGCCGCAATCGCCGTGCGCTTGACGGCTTTCATCCCGGTGTGATGTCCGGCTACCCGGGGCAGCCCCCTGCGGGTAGCCCAACGTCCGTTCCCATCCATGATGACGGCCACATGGGCGGGAATGTTGGATGAATCCAGGTCTGCGATCGTCAGTTTTTCCGGTTTCGAGCCGCCCCGAACAAAGCTGCGAAATTGTTCAATCATCCTATTCCCCCCAAGAAGCATGAAGCGGAAGTATCCCGGCAGCTACACTTCCATGATTTCCTTTTCTTTGTCGGCAAGAATCTTGTCGATCTCGGCGATAAACCTGTCTGTCGATTTCTGGATGTCTTCCTGGTGACGACGGGATTCATCCTCGGACATTCCCGCCGTCTTCTCCATTTTCTTGATCTCGTCATTGGCGTCGCGGCGGATATTGCGCACCGCCACCTTCGCTTCTTCGCCGTATTTCCGGGTCAGCTTGACCAGCTCGGTCCGGCGTTCCTCCGTCAAGGCCGGAATCACAATGCGGATGACGTTGCCGTCATTGGCCGGATTGAGGCCGAGCTCCGATTTCAGAATCGCTTTCTCAATGGCGCCGATGGAGCTTTTATCCCACGGCTGAATCACCAGTGTCCGGGGGTCCGGCGTATTGATGTTGGCCAACTGATTCACCGGCGTCATCGTGCCGTAATATTCCACCTGAACCCGGTCAAGTAGCGCGGGGTTGGCGCGCCCCGCCCGCAGCGTTGAAAGCTCTCTCTTCAAAGCGGCAATCGCCTTTTCCATTCGATCTTTGGCATCAGCTTTTACGGATTGAGGCATTTGTTAAACACTCCCTTTTACAATGGTTCCGATTTTTTCCCCAAGCACCACGCGCTTAATGTTTCCTTTTTCCGTAATGGAAAATACTATCAGAGGAATGTTATTGTCCATGCATAAGGAGGAAGCGGTGGAATCCATCACACCCAGGTTCTTGTTCAGCACATCCAGATAGGTCAGGGTGTCATATTTTTCAGCCTTGGGATCCACGGCCGGATCGGCAGAATAGACACCATCCACCTTGTTCTTGGCCATCAGGATGACTTCCGCCTCGATTTCCGCCGCACGAAGGGCAGCCGTCGTGTCTGTGGAGAAGAAAGGATTGCCGGTGCCGGCGGCGAAGATAACGACGCGGCCTTTTTCCAGATGGCGGATCGCCCTTCTGCGGATATAGGGTTCGGCGACCTGCTGCATCGCGATCGAAGTTTGCACCCTCGTCGGCACGCCAAAGGTGGATTCCAGCGCGTCCTGCAGGGCCAGAGAATTCATCACCGTGGCAATCATGCCCATATAATCGGCCGTCGCCCGATCCATTCCCTTCTTGCTGCCGGCAATACCGCGCCAAATGTTCCCGCCCCCGACGACAATGGCCACTTCGACTCCCAGATCCACCACTTCTTTAACCTGTTCCGCAACGGAAGTAATGGTCGCAGAATCAATCCCGAATCCCTGCTGGCCGGCCAGAGCCTCGCCGCTCAGTTTCAGAATGACACGTTTAAAGATCGGCTGTTCCAATTCTTATACCCTCCGTTCAACGATAGCTGTGTTTACAAAAGATGGAACACGGGCGGTGTTCCATCTTGGGCTTCTTATAATTTGGCCTGAGCCATGACTTCCTCGACGAAGTTGTCCTGTTTCTTCTCCAGGCCTTCGCCCAGTTCGAAGCGGGCGAACCGGCGGATGGAGATATTTTCGCCGATCTGACCGATTTTTTCGTTCAGAAGGGTGGAAACCTTTTTGTCCGGATCTTTGATGAAAGGCTGTTCAAGCAGGCAAATTTCTTCATAATATTTGCCGAGCCGGCCTTCGACCATTTTATCTACAATATGTGCCGGCTTGCCTTCGTTGAGTGCCTGGTTTTTCAAAATTTCGCGTTCCTTGTCCAGTTCTTCCTGCGGAACTTCCTCTTTGCGCACATATTTCGGATTGGAAGCAGCGATTTGCATGGCGATATCCTTGACGAATTCCCGGAAGGAATCGGTTTTGGCCACAAAATCGGTTTCGCAGTTGACCTCGACCAGCACTCCAATTCGACCGCCGGCGTGTATGTACGATTCCACGACGCCTTCCGTTGCGGCGCGGCCGGCTTTATTGGCGGCTGCGGCAAGGCCTTTCTCGCGGAGAATTTCCGAAGCCTTCGTCATATCTCCGCCTGCTTCTTCCAACGCCTTCTTGCAATCAAGCATGCCGGCGCCGGTTTTCTCTCTCAATTCCTTTACCATTGCGGCGGTAACTGCCATAAATAGACCTCCTCAAGTTGTGGTATGATGCCTCAAAAAAAGGGGCGGTGATAGGCACCCCATGCCTTCGAACCACCCCTGCTATCCTCATTTGTATGGAACAACCGGCATTCAAGCGGTCGTCTGTTCGCCTTGGTGCGCCTCAAGCACGGCATCCGCCATTTTCGAGGTCAGCAGCTTGACGGCACGGATGGCGTCGTCGTTGCCGGGGATGACATAATCGATTTCATCCGGATCGCAGTTGGTATCCACGATGCCCACGATCGGAATGCCCAGCTTGCGGGCTTCCGCAACGGCAATGCGCTCCTTCCGCGGATCGATGACGAACAGGGCGCTCGGAAGGCCCTTCATGTTCTTGATGCCGCCCAGGAACTTCTCCAGACGTTCTTTCTCCTTGCGGAGCAGGATAACTTCTTTTTTCGGAAGAAGTTCGAACGTTCCGTCTTCTTCCATTCTCTCCAGCTCGTGCAGACGATTGATCCGTTTTTGGATCGTTTGGAAGTTGGTCAGCGTACCGCCCAGCCAACGCTGGTTGATATAGAACATGCCGCAGCGTTCGGCTTCTTCCGCTACCGAATCCTGCGCTTGTTTCTTCGTGCCTACGAACAGAATTGTTCCGTTCTCTTCGGCGATCGATTTGACGAAATTATACGCCTCTTCGACCTTTTTCACTGTTTTTTGCAAATCGA
>Ga0310827_100401_pt1 | contig 36357 bp, 42 predicted proteins | sample WT_ome_2_FD_201309 | JGI IMG/M metagenome (GOLD analysis project Ga0310827, IMG submission 201309) | Sorghum-adapted microbial communities enriched on wild type (WT) sorghum from Joint BioEnergy Institute, Emeryville, California, United... ... | reverse complement strand
AGGGCATCACGATTGAAAACTTGCCGATGGACAACGAAGAATATGCCATTCTGAAAGCAGCAGGATCAGATCGTGCCTTGGTCTTTGATGTGAACTTAGGCAAGGTTCAAGCCGATCGGGTTCATATTTGGATCGATGATTATGAAAATGGGGAAAAAGTGGGCTCCTTGTTTGGGATGGAATCCCAAATGAAACGGCCGTTTTGGGCGTAATTGCAAGAAACAAAGGGAAAGACCATATGGAGTCCAGCGATGATGTCGATGCATTAATTCGTGACAATCAGGCGGTTTATGTCATGAGATGTACGGTGATTAAGGATCAATAAGGGTATGTTTTACGGGCTCACTGAGCTACCTCGGCTCATTCTACGCTTCTCCCGGTTTCGTTTGCGGTCATTCCAATACAGCTGCAGCGCGGACAAGGCGCATAACAATGAAATCATTACAAAGATGAGCGACCACACGAGAGGAGCAACCCCTGTCAGCTGGGCCAGATTGGTCGCATCTCCCGCCTGGCTGGGCGATACAATGGAATTTAGCAGCAGCGTGACCGGCCCCAGCACCGACTCTTCCAAGCATAGGAACGACAGCAGCAGGTAATAGAAGTTGCGAATGCGTCCTCCCCACAGGAAAAATGCAGCGTTCACCAGCACAAACAAAATCAACCATCCCCGGCCGTAGCCTGAGCGTACAAACAGCAGCAGCGAGATCAAGGCCAGCATACTGATCAAGACAAGGCCGGCGGCTTGTTGTTGACGGGAATAGCCGAAGAACATGGCAACCGCAAACAGGGAAGCCGAGGTATATCCAGCCAAGGATACGGCGAATTGGCTCCATCCCGAAGCGAGTACCGAATAGGTGACGCCGCTGTGATCCGGGTGCAGTTCGATGCGAAGCACTTGCCCGGACGCAAGTAAAGTAACAAGGGCATGGCCCAGCTCATGCACCATCGTGTCCAGCATGCGGAACCAATCCGAGAACGGAATCAGTCGGGTTAAAACGGCCGCTCCAATTAGAAAAACACAAGCTTTCAGCCATTTATTCATTAAACCTTCGCCCTCCCCGGCAACTTGCAGTTGCTTTTCATTATAAGGGAGGGCAAAATAGTATTCAAAAGGCGAACAAATTTTCGGTCGGATGGTATAATGGTCGTGACGGAGGTTTAGGAACGATGAATGAAGGTACGGATGAGAAACACAGCTTTTTCAACCGACATTTACAACATAATCGGGATCAACAGACGAGCTCGGAACACCGGTTAATCTTCGCCGAATTGGAAGTGGTGGACGGAAGCAAGCCGGAGGAAGACCGGAAGGAGCCGGTGAGCCGGGTTGTCGAGCCGGATCTATGGGAGCGTAATACGGATTGGCAGCAGGATTTTCGTTATATCTCCCGGGAGCAACGGTTTGTCCAGAAGGCGAAGGAATTGGCGGAAGCCGTAGAGGGGGCAGCAGAGTTTGTTCCTTTTCAAACGTATTGGCCGACGTATGATGAGATGCAGCCAAGGCAGCTGAAATGGTATTTGTTCTGGCGAGGGGAGGTCCGTTCCGGACGTTATCCGGATACTGATCTGTCCTACATCTTCGTTTATTTGTACGAGCTGATCCATGGAATCGGCTGGTCGGAGCCGGCCGAAGGATATACCTTAATGGAACAAGTCTGGCAGGGTTACCGGCAGCGTTATCCTAAACTGGATCTTTACGTACGGGAGTGGTTATTTGATTTGACCTTGGTGTTCCAACTGGAGGAACGTCCCACGGAACCGATGACAAAGCTGCCCCGCAATTTGTCCATGGAGCTGAAGGAGCTGGAATGGCGCAGACGATTCACCGCTGAACCGCTGGACTTGAGCTGGGAGCTGTTGCTTAAGCTGATTGATTATGATGTGGAGAAGAGCCGTTTTTACCAGGAGCAAGGGCGTAAGGATATGCAGAATTACGTGCCGAAAGTCATCTCGCTGGTCGACGGCTATCTCTCTAGAAGCAAAGGCATTCGAATTTTGGAGCTGTATAAGCCGACGGAAACTCAAATCGCCCGCTATCTATTCCGCAGCGCGGTATATGATCATGAAATGTATGGGCGCACGAAGACGGTTATTGTCTTGCCCTACAGCGGGCATCCGCCGTTACGCGCATTTCTGACCCAGCTCGTTCGCTTGACGGAGAACTTATTGCGGGAGTTCACCGGGGTTAAGGGGAAGCTGCGGGGGATCGATGTAGGGCCGGAGATCGAGCAGCTGGTCCGCCGTTATTTGCACAAGGAATTTGAACGACGGAAGGCAGAAGAAGCGAAAGCCCGGGCACCCAAGGTGAAAATTAACACCGCCAAATTGCGTAAGCTTCAGCAGGAATCCGATGAAGTGCGGGACATGTTGCTCAGCGAGGAGCAGGCGCTGGCCTTTACGCCGGAAGCACCGGGAATGCCGCTGGAGCGAGCTGTAACTTCTTTGGGACGCAAGCTCGTTGAAGTTGAACCGTTGCAGCCTGCTCTTGATTTTGAACGGGGATATGAGCAGGTATCGGAAGATTCCACGGCGGCGCGATCCGATCGCGAAGACTTGATCGGGGGGCGTAAAGAGGAGACGGTTATTGCTTCGCAGTCCCCGCAACCGGATAAACAAGCTTCTCAGTCCGTGACTGAGGAACGAAGTGATGCTGAGCAGGTCCAAAGCGAGGCGAATGCGAACCTGCCGGAGGAATGGCAGGAACTGTTCGCCGGCTTGACCCCTCCGCAGGCGCTGATGCTGGCCGCCCTGCTCCAGGGCTATAATGCTGCGGAGCGCCAAGCGATTGCCGAGCAGGCTGGCTCCATGCCTGAGTTGCTGATCGATGAGATCAATGAGCTGGCGATGGAGAGAATTGGTGATCTTTTGATCGATGGGGACGAAGTCGTCGAAGACTACCGTGCGGAGCTTAACGAATGGCTTGCAAGTCAACGCTGAGCGATAAGCGATACATTGATTGGATATAGGATAAGTTTGGAACGATGAGGTGAACGAGAATGAAACAGGTACAAATCCCCAAGCGGCTGACCACCGCGCTCGTCAATTCCTTGACGGCCGGGGTCGTGCCGCGTGTCGGGCTGGAGCATATCGCGGTCGGACGTAAACCGGAGGTAGCGTCGATCCTGCAGGATATGGACAATATCGCAGAGGGCGGGGCGGCTTTCCGCTTGATCACAGGGCGTTACGGAAGCGGGAAGAGCTTCCTGCTCCAAATGATTCGCAACTATGCGATGGATCGTGATTTTGTGGTGGCTGACGCCGATTTGTCGCCGGAGCGCCGGCTGGTTGGCACGAAAGGTCAAGGGCTGGCAACCTACCGGGAGTTGATGATGCATCTCTCCACTCGGACACGGCCCGACGGCGGCGCGCTGGAGACGATGCTGCAGAAGTGGATCGCCGCTCTCCAACAGGAGCAAATGCAAGCCACCGGCCTGCGTCCCGGTGATCCGCAACTGCATGATGCGGTGGAGCTTCGCATTTATGCGGTGACCAATGAGATGCAAAGTCTTGTGCACGGGTTTGACTTCGCCAAGGTGCTGGCCGCCTACTGGTCAGGCTACAAGCTTGGTGACGATGATCGGAAAGCCGCAGCCTTACGCTGGCTGCGCGGTGAGGTTCCGACCAAAACGGAAGCGCGCCAAGAGCTGGGCGTTGGTGTAATTATCGACGATGATAACTGGTACGATTACATGAAGCTGTGGGCGGAATTTGCCGTGCGCATCGGGTATCGGGGGCTGCTTCTGTTTATCGATGAGGGCGTGAATCTGTACAAAATCACAAACAGCATTTCCCGCCAAAGCAATTACGAGAAGATCCTGACCATGTTCAACGACACGATGCAGGGCAAGGCCCAGTATCTCGGCATCTTCATGGGCGGTACGCCGCAGTTCGTGGAAGACGAGCGGCGGGGGCTGTTCAGCTACGATGCTCTGCGCTCGCGATTGATCGACGGGCGTTACAGCAGCGGGACGCGCCGTTCGTATACGTCGCCAATCCTGAAGTTGGACATGCTGTCGCATGAGGAAATTTTGCTCCTGTTGCAGAAGCTGCGCGAGATTCACGCGATCCATTTCGGTTACACGATGCAACTGACCGATGAACAGCTGATCGTATTTATGCAGGCAGCGGTAAATCGACTGGGGGCTGAGGAGTTGCTCACAACCCGGGAGGTCGTGCGCGATTTTATGGATGTGCTGCACCTGATGCACCAGCAACCGGAGCTTTCGTTCGAGGAACTTATGGGTGAACGGGAACAGGAATATGCGGCGTCGATGAGCCAAGGGGCCAAGGATAAAGGCGGCTCTGACGAGCTGGACGACTTTTTGGCGGAGTTTGAGTTATGAGCGGGCCTAGTCCTTTCTCCCGGTTAGCGCCGTTTATTCAGGAATACATCTATCGCAAAAAATGGGACTCGCTGCGCGACGCCCAGGTGGAAGCCTGTCGTGTGCTGTTCGACACGCCGCACCATCTGTTGATCGCATCCGGCACGGCGTCGGGGAAGACGGAAGCCGCCTTTTTCCCTGCGCTGACAGAGCTTTATCATCGGCCATCGGAATCCGTTGGCATTCTATACATTGGGCCGTTAAAGGCATTGATTAACGACCAGTTTGAGCGGATCAAGGAGTTGCTACGGGATGGGGAAGTGCCGGTCTGGCATTGGCACGGGGACGTCGCCCAAGCGGAGAAAACCAAGCTGATGCAGCGCCCCAGCGGTGTCCTGCAAATTACCCCCGAGTCGCTGGAAGGGCTGCTGATGAACCGCCCGAATGCAATCCCCGCGTTGTTCCATGACCTGCGGTATATCATGATCGACGAGGTGCACGCCTTTATGGGGGCCGACCGGGGGATTCAGGTCATCAGCCAACTTACCCGATTGGAGCGGATGGCTTCTTGTAAGCCGAGACGAATCGGTTTGTCGGCTACACTTGGTGATTACGAGATTGCAGCCCGTTGGCTGGGGGCGGGGACGCCGCAGCCGGTGGAGGTGGTCTCGCCGCCGGGCGGACGTAAACTGAAGTTGTCGGTGGAGCATTTCTCCTTCCCAGATGCCCGCGATGAACGGGAAGCGGAGCATCTTGAGCTGGCCAAGCAGAACTATTACAACTTCATTTACGACAACACCCATCGCAAAAAAGCGCTCGTCTTCACCAACAGCCGTACGGACGCCGAGTTGACTACGCTGGAGCTTCGCCGGATCGCAGCGAAGCGGGAGGAGCGCGATGTGTTCCATGTTCATCACGGCAGCATTTCGGCGATGCTGCGCGAGGAGACCGAGGCCGCGCTGCGCTCCGGCCCGGGACCGGCGGTAGCCGCAGCGACGGTGACGCTGGAACTCGGCATCGACCTGGGCGAGCTGGAGCGGGTCATCCAGCTTGGCGCACCCTACAGCTGCTCCAGCTTTGTGCAGCGGTTGGGACGCTCCGGCCGGCGTGGTGATCAGGCATCGGAGATGATGTTCCTCTGCGCGGAGGAAGAAGATGAGGACGCCCAATTGCCGGCACGAATGCCGTGGACGTTGCTGCGGGTGATCGCGGTCATCGAGCTGTATGTGCGTGAGCGCTGGGTGGAACCGGTCGAGCTGCGCAAGAAGCCGGTTGGCGTGCTGTACCATCAGACGATGAGCACGCTCAAGAGCATTGGCGAAGCGGAACCGGCGGATTTGGCCCGGGCTGTGCTGACATTGCCGGCGTTTCGCGGCGTTGAGCCGGAGGAGTACAAGGCAATGCTGCAGTACCTGCTGCAAACCGACCATATTCAGCAGACCGAGGAAGGCACCCTGATCATCGGACTCGGCGGAGAGAAGATCGTAAATAACTTTCGCTTCTACGCGGTCTTTAAGGATGACGAGGAGCATGTCGTCTATAACGGCTCGGAGGAAATCGGCAGTATCACTACTGTGCCGCCGCCTGGCTATTGCTTCTCGCTCGCCGGGAAGCTGTGGAAGGTCGAGGAAGTGGACAGCAAGCATAAAGCGGTGTACGTCAAATCCTCGCGCGGCAAAGTGGATACGCTTTGGCTTGGTGCTGGGGGAGATGTACATACACGGGTCATGCAGAAGATGCGCCAGGTGTTGGAGGAACACACCTTGTACCCGTATCTTGCTCCGGGCGCGGCTAATCGTTTGGAACGGGCGCGCCGGTTAGCCCGGGAGAGCGGGCTGCTGAGAAGTCCTGTCATTCCGGCTGGCGGCGATTCGCTGTTTATTTTACCGTGGGCGGGAAGCAAGCAGTTCCGAACCTTGGAACGTCTGCTGAAGCATAATTTGACGGACCCGATGGGCTTGCGCCAAGTCGTTCCGATGGAACCTTATTATATGGTGGTGTCAGGAAGAGCAGGTGCCGAGGAGCTGCTAGCCGCGATTCGGGCGGAACTGAATTCCATCCCTCATCCTGAGGCATTGCTGGCTGCATCCGAATCCCCTTATCTGGGGAAATACGATGAGTTCGTACCGCCTGAGCTGGTGCGTCGGGCTTACGCTGTGGATGGGCTGGATGTAAAAGGGTTGGCCGAAGCTTTAGAAGCGGCGGGGAAGCCAAGTGAATATCGCTCGGGCAGTTCTAAGGAGTAGTGGAGGGCTACCATGGAAATAGAGCTCATATTGGAACGTATCGTGAATCAACTGCAGGGAACAGAAGGTCTTCAAGCCATCGTTCTGGGAGGGTCGCGGGCGACGAATACCCATCGTCCCGATTCAGATATTGATATCGGTCTGTACTATGATGGCGAGAACGGCTTAGATATTGCTAGACTGAATCAAATCGCCAAGGAACTTGATGATCAGCACCGCAACAACCTGATGACAGGGATCGGCGAATGGGGGCCCGGGGTGAATGGCGGCGGTTGGCTAATCATCGGCGGATACCATGTGGATTTTCTGTAGCGGTGCGCAACATTCAATCGTTTGCAATCCGACCGGAACGTTACAAGGAACGATTGGATGGGGTTTACACCAAGCTGGGCCCGGACCCGAAGGGAATCCGCGAAAGCATCCAAGAACTCCGAAGATTGATCGATGAAGTAAATGAGCTCGCGAAGACGTCAACCGGGAGGAAGCCTGATGAGTACGAGTAAAAAAACGAAATTTAGCCCTCCCCAGCTTACGGGCTGAATTAACGGAAGCGGGTTGGGCGGATGTGCTGGACGATGAGGACCATGAGCTGGTTGGAGCATCGGTAGCGGGTGCATCCTATGAGTACGGGAATATCGAAAAATGCATTTTATCCAAAGTGAGGCTTCGGGGTTGTTCCTTTGTTAGTACCGCTTTTGAGCGAATGGACATGACCGACGTCGTGTTGGAAAATTGCGATTTATCCAACGCGGTGCTGGAGAAAGCCATCATCCACCGGGTGCATTTCAAGGATTGCAAGTTGACGGGGTTGAATTTGTCCAAAATAAATGCGGGCTCCGTGCTGTTTGAACGTTGCGTGATGAATTTATGCGATTTTGTGGAAGCTTCCTTAAAGCAAGTGAGATTTCAGGACTGTTCTCTGCAGAATGCGAATTTCTACGGCGCTAAATTCAAAGAGATTGAGCTGCTGAACTCGGATCTGAATGAGGCGGATTTTAACGATACCTCGCTAAAGGGGATAGATATTAGCACCTGTACGTTCGAACGCATTGACATCCCCGCCTATGCTTTGGCAGGTTGTACTGTTTCCCCGGAGCAAGCGATCGGCTTTGCCAAACTGCTTGGCCTGATCGTAAAATAATACAAAAACGCACATAACACCCGGATACATCCGGCAATATCTCGACGATACTCGTAAACGTGAATTGCAGGAGGGCTGACTATGCGATTCAAAACGAAACGGGATCCGTTATTTGTATGCCTTTGGCTATTCTTTCTCTTCGTTGCTAATCTCGTACTGCTCTGGCCGTTGCTGCTTGACCCAAAAGCGTTAACACGAACGGAGCTTGTAGGGATCATCGTGCCCGATGCGCTCGTCACCCTATTACTGGCTTGGTTAGCACTGGATATCTCCTATGTGATTAGAGAAGATCTGCTGCTAGTTAAAGGCGGGATGTTTCGTTCGAAAATCCGTTATAACGATATCACTCGAATCACGCGTCAACCGAATATCTGGCTGGGATATCGGCTTTTATTCTCGCGGGATGCAATCGAAATCCATTACCGGAACGGTGTCCTGGGCAGCGTCGTCATTTCGCCGGTGGATCAGGAGCGATTCATTCAAGAGCTGATTCGCCGGAACCCCTCGATCGAATTTAGCGACCAACCTTGAACAGGGGGCATAACAACCTGCTAGCACACTAAAAGGGGCGAAAGTGAAATTCCGCCCCTTTGCTCTGAAGTTTTAGCTTAGTTTACCTTCGTAAACATCCACTTCTGCGCATCTGTGCCGTTATCGGTCCACTGCTGTACCGCCGCTCCGTCCGCTGTTGAAGCGCCAGATACATCCATGACCAAACCGCTGGCTTTGGAGATCAGCTTGAAGTATCCGCCGCCGGCATCCACGATCCGCCACCGCTGCGCGTCCGTACCGTTATCCGTCCATTGCTGTAGCTGTACGCCAGCGGCTGTGCTTGCACTAGGCACGTCCAACACCTTGCCGCTATGAATGGCGGTCAGCTTATAATAGCCGTCGCCGGTAGATTCCAGACGGAAACGTTGGTTGCTGGCGGAATAGTTGGTCCATTGCTGAATTTTAGCGCCGTCCGCAGTGGAGACATCCGTGACATCCAGTACCTTGCCGCTGACTTTGGAGGCGATGGTGTATACCGCACCGTTCTCAAGCACGGGAGAGGATCCCCCTTGATCCTGATAGACGCGAACATAATCCACAAGCATTTGTGCCGGGAACGGTGTCGAGCCGTTCGGGCTGCCCGGCCAGTTACCGCCAACGGCGAGGTTCAGCAGAATGAAGAACGGCTTCTGGAATTCTTCTGTATTTCCGGTTCCGTTGGCGATATAGATCTCGTTGTACTGAACGCCGTCAACGAACCAGCGGATATAGCTCGGATCCCATTCGATCGAGTACGTGTGGAATTGCGAGAAATCCAAATTGCCCGAAGCCCGGCCGTAAGAGGCATATCCATTGGCGTCCCAATGGACGGTTCCGTGGACAACCGATTCATTGTTGACATGTTCCATAATATCGATTTCTCCACAGTAAGGCCAACCGACATCTCTGAAGCTTTCGCCCAGCATCCAGAATGCCGGCCATATGCCTTGTCCAGTAGGAATCTTTATGCGGGCTTCGATCTTGCCGTACTTGAAGCTCTTTAAGCCTTGGGTTTTGATTCGTGCGGAGGTATAGTTTCTTCCTTCATAATTTTCTCGCTGAGCGGTGATGACCAGATTGCCGCCTGTAACCTGTACGTTTTGCGGCCTGTCGGTATAATACTGAAGTTCGTTGTTCCCCCATCCGTTATAGCCGGTGCCAATTTCGGGGGTCCATACGCCTCGATTTAACGAGGAACCGTTAAATTCATCGCTCCAGACCAACTGCCAGTTGGGAGCCGCGCTTGTTGTGTTGGGGACGGGAATAAAGACGACCAGGAGGGTAAGCACCAGGAAGAGGAGAATCGGTTTACCGCGTTTTAGCATCATGAACAATCGCTCCTTTCAAAATTGAATGGATTGGGCTGACAGTCCAAATGCGAAATTCATACTAAACCGGTTTTGACCTTGTAATGATATCGCTATCATTACATAGATTACCATTTAAAGATTTTTTTACAACAACTTTTTTTACAGGTTTTTCAAATTGATGGGGTTCTGGTATCCTGATATCAATTCAAGATGGAACGGGGGAAAGCTATGAATCTGCGAATATTAAAAGAGGGCGATGCGCAAGTTTATCAAAGCCTGCGATTGCAAGGATTGCAGGAATATCCGGATGCCTTCGGTTCGACCTTTGAGCGGGAAGTGGCCTTTACGATCGAGATGGTGGCGGAGCGCATCAAAGCAAACGAAGACCGCTTTGTACTGGGCGCTTTCGACGAGCATGAGAACTTGGTTGGTATCGTTACGTTGATTCGAGAATGTTCTCCCAAAACCCGGCACAAAGCAAACGTATTTGGTTTGTATGTTACCCCGGAGATGCGCGGCAAGGGGATCGGCTTGGCGTTGATGGAAGAGCTCATCGCACGTGCCAAGCGGATGGAGGGGCTGGAACAGCTGAATTTAACGGTGGTCTCAACCAATGATTCGGCTCGAAGGCTTTACGCCTCTCTTGGGTTTCAGCTGTATGGAACCGAGCGAAGAGCTTTAAAATGGGATGGAGCTTATTTTGATGAAGATTATATGGCGTTAAGGCTGGAGCGAATATGATCATCCTTGTATATCCCAAAGAATCGGCGGGTGAGATATGAGACTCGCCCTGAAGAGGTTGTTGGCCTATTGGATCGATTTCACGATGCTGGCAGTTGTTTTGGTCGCAGTACAATGGCTGGTGAATTTCGCCGCTTCTGGCTTCCCCTTTAGCGAATTTGACAAGGGGATTGAAATTGAATTATGGGTGCTGGCTACGATGTCGTTGCCGGTATGGAGTTATTTTATTGTGATGGAGCTGCGTCATGGACAGACGTTCGGGAAAAAGTGGCTTAACCTGTGCGTCACCAATCGCCAAGGTGATCCGATCCAAATCGGGCAAGCGTTGGCTAGAACGGCGGTACGCTTGTTGCCGTGGGAGATGGCCCATACCATCATCTTGGTGCCCGAACCCTGGTGGAGCGTGGATACGCCGGCGCATCCAGGCTGGATTTACCTGCCGAACGGTTTAATGATCGTTTATCTTGTGATATTATTTTCCACTAAGGGAAGCCGGACTTGCCACGATCTGGTGGCTGGCACGAAGGTGAATCCAAGCGCACGAGAGAGAGGGTGATAACCGATGAAGTATTTTAAGAAGCTGGTGGGGTCCAGACTGTACTTGTCCCCGGTAAATCCAGAGGATGCGGAGACGTATGCTGATTGGATCAACGATCTTACCGTTTCCGTCCGGCTAGGGACATCCCGTGACGTGATCGGGTTGCAACGGGAGCAGAGATTTCTGGAAGACTTGGCCAAGGAAGGTCAAAATTATGCCATTGTTCGACTGGATGGAGATCAGTTGCTAGGCAATTGTTCGTTATTTGCTATCGATCATGTCCGCAGAGTGGCTGAGGCGGGGATCTTCTTGGGAGATGAGGGGCAGCGGGGGCAAGGATACGGCACCGAGGCGCTGCAACTCCTATGCGAATATGGATTTAAGATCTTGAATCTCAACAACATCATGCTGCGCGTTTTTGAGTTCAACCAACCGGCCATCCGATGCTACGAAAAAGCGGGGTTCCGCGAGTTTGGCCGCAGATCGCAAAGCTACTATGTGAACAATACTTACTTCGACGAAATCTACATGGAACTGCTGCGGGACAATTGCCAGACGAATTTTCTGGATGCGAAGCTGCCCCGCCGCGAATAGAACATATGCTGCATGACCCGGCTAAACGTTACGAGAGCCGGGTTGTATTTTATGCGAAAGGGAGACGACTCAAATCATTCAGGAGCGGTTTCAGCTATAGGTAATCTGGAGTTACTCTAATATCGAGAGGAGAGGATCAAAGATGAAAGCGTCCACTCTGAAGTTTCCTTCCTATTGGAAGACCGAGATTAGCGTGAAATATATCCAAGTCACGGACTCCAATCGAAAGCTGGTGGTTTTGTTTCCCGGCAAAAACTACTCTTGCGATCGCCCCACCCTGCATTATGCCGCGCTTGCAGCCCGGGAGTGCGGATATGATATTCTGGCGCTCGAGTACGGTTACCAAGCCGCTCGTAAGGAACTTGAGTATCGGGAAATTCCGCAGGTGATTCAGGATTGTGAACAGGCGATACGGCAAGTCATTGGCAGTTATGAGGAAATCGTGTTCATCAGCAAAAGCCTGGGGACGGTGGTGGCCGGTGAAGTCCATCGCAGATTGGGAGTTAGAGCCGAGGAAATCCGGCATATTTATTTGACGCCAATTTCCGATACGCTTCCGTATATCCATGAAACTCAAGCGGTTGTCGTTTATGGGACGAAGGATGATGTGTTTCCTCCCGGATTGGCAAGTCGACTGAAGGCATCAGACCGACTGAAAATTGTGCCCATCCCCGGGGCTAACCATGGCTTGGAAACGGGACGGGTGGAAGAGAGCTTGGACATTTTGCGAGAGCTCACCGTTATATATAAGGAAGTATTGCTTGGTGGAGTGAAGCATCAGGCGTAAAACAATGGGCTGATATGAACCCACTTGGAGGACAACATGAGCGAAACCGAATTGTTTGACATCTACACGAAGGATATGAAAAAGCTGGGTACAGCTCCAAGACAAGAGGTTCATGCCAAAGGGCTGTGGCACCAAACCTTTCATTGCTGGATTATGAAACGGGATGCCCAGGGTGAAATTTATTTGTTATTTCAACGTCGGCATCCCAACAAAGATGTGTTCCCGTTGTTATTGGATACGTCTTGTGCAGGGCATCTCCAAGCCGGAGAAGACGTTAAGGACGGAATCCGTGAACTGAAGGAGGAGCTTGGGTTAGCGATCCCGGTTGAGGACCTGACGTATCTCGGCAAGGTAGCTCAAGAGCATTTCCCTTCACCCGATGTGATTGACCGTGAGGTCAACCATGTCTTCATCTACGAAAATGAACAGTCCTTGCTCGATTATCATATCCAGACCGAAGAGTTGACAGGGCTGTATTGGGTGAGCTTGCAGGCTCTACAGGAGCTGCGCTGCGGGACTCGTGATGAACTGTCGTCAGAGGGAGTTTACGTAGATGAAGACAATGGAGGACTGCGAGAAGAACAGGCCACGTGGCGGCTCGCGGATTTTACGCCCAATTCGGACGAGTATTATCAAATGTTATTTGACCGGATCACCTCCTTATTCTGAACGCGGCGGGTTTTCTGCTGGGCGCCAGCATATATAAAAGGTATAGACGTGTGCGGTATGAACGAGAAGCTAGGAGGTGACTTCAGCTGAACAAGGAAAAGAGCTTGTTATATGCTTTTTTGGTCGGCGTCGGTTTTAGCTTGGTTCCATTCCCGACGTCGGGCTTCTTTCTCATCCAAGTCATTTTCATTATTATTCGCAGCCTGGGCATGATTGTCACGATCTTTGCCGGGATCTTACTCTTAACGGAAATCTATACTCACCTCAAAGGCTTCTACGGAAGTTTGATCCAAAACCTGGCCATAGCAGCCGCTGTGATTCTGGCGCTCGTTCTTATTTTCTACTGGGGATTGTTCTAACTAGCTTCTTATCGGGGAAAGGGGAAAATCCACATTGGAATCCAGGAAGTTTGTTGATGTGAACATCAAACGAGCCATCGCAGACCAAGCGGAGCGGACGGACCAGCGAACGCTGGCGTTATGGGCGTCGGAATGCGCGGAACGCGTACTGCCTTGCTTCGAGGCGGCACGGCCGGAGGACCTGCGGCCGCGGCAAGCGATCGAAGCGGCACGCGCTTGGGTGCGCGGCGAAGTCAGCATGGCCGCGGCCCGCGCAGCAGCAGTTGCCGCGCATAACGCGGCGCATGATGCCGGCCATGCCTCCGCCAGCGCTGCGGCGCGAGCGGCGGGCCACGCGGCGGCTACTGCGCATGTGGCGGGGCACGCGGCGCATAGCGCCACCTACGCCGCCAAGGCGCTCGCCTATGCTGTGGACAATGCGGAAGCGGTCAAAGCAAAGACCGAGCAGGAGCGGCAGTGGCAGCTCCGCCGGTTATTGGAATTGAGCACGTAAGCGGTGATGGAGGCGTTGAGTTGAAGTATTTTACTGATGGTACCGAACCCCGTAGGTTTGAGTTCCGGTTGCTGCTCGAGGCTCCGATGGAATTTCACGAGCTTTCGTTGGTTGCCGGCGGTGTGAACATCGAGTAGTTGATTATTTGACATAAGGAGCTAAACCGATGAAATCTTCATCATTAATCGTCCGTGAAGTACAGTCGGGTGACCTGGAGCCCTTGGCACGGCTGTTTGACGAGTATCGCCAATTTTATGAACAAGCTTCAGATCTCGAAGGAGCCCGGCGTTTTCTGGCGGAAAGGGGAAGCCGGCATGAATCCGTCGTCTTTCTGGCCATCGATTCGGTCAGTGGGACCGCCGTTGGGTTTACGCAGCTGTATCCGTCCTTTTCCTCCATCTCGATGAAACGAGTATGGATTTTAAACGATTTATACGTGCGGGAGGAATATCGGAACCAGGGCGCGGCGAAGCTGCTCTTGGAAGCAGCCAAATCCCACGCTCAGCGGACGAACGCGAAAGGCTTGGAGCTGTCGACGGCGATGACGAACGTCCGGGCCCAAAGATTGTATGAAACGAGCGGGTATGAACGGGATACGGAGTTTTATCATTTTTTTTTGAGCTTGATGTAAAGGGAGTTATTGCATGACCAAGGTGCTTGTAGTAGATGATGAAGCGAGTATTTCTGGAGCTGTGTCATACGCGCTTCGGAGGGAAGGGTATACGGTGGAGACGGCAGCGGACGGGCAAGAAGCTTTGGACCAGGTTGAGATGTTCAAACCGGATGTGATGGTGCTTGACGTGATGATGCCAAAGCTAAGCGGATACGAGGTTTGCCGCAAGCTGGAGGGGCGGCCGTCGCGGCCAGCGATCCTGCTGCTAACCGTCAAAAACGACATCGTGGATAAAGTGCTGGGATTGGAGCTCGGAGCAGACGATTACATGACTAAGCCGTTTGATATGCGAGAGCTTGTCGCTCGGGTGAAGGCGCTGACCCGTCGCGGCCCGCGGGCGATCCCGGCCAATTCCGGCGAGGCGCAGGAACGTATACGGCTGGGGGGACTCACGATCCATCTGCTCAATCGGACGGTTCATGCCGGAGACACCCTGATCGATTTAACGCCAAAGGAATTCGATATCCTGGCACTCCTCGCCGGGCATCCGGGACGGGTGTATTCGCGGGAAGCGCTCTTGGAGCAGGTGTGGGACATGGATTTCGCGGGCGGTACGCGAACGGTGGACATGCATGTGCAACGGCTGCGCAAGAAGCTGGGCCCGTGGAACGATTGCATTCAAACCGTCTACGGTATCGGTTATAAAAGCGTGGAGCCTTCATCATGAAACAGCGGAGTTTACGGTTTGGCCTGAAATGGAGAGCCGCGCTGCTGCTGGCTTTCCTGATAACTGCGGTGATTGCTGTACTTAGCCTGCTGGTATTGGCCGGGATCCGCGAGGATCAGCGCCAGCGCTTGGAGCAAATGCTGGCTGCAGAGGCGGAAACCGCGAACCTTCGGGTCCGCCAAGAAGCGTTGACGAGCGGCTTGCCGGATCCAGACGCGTTTATGGAGCTCAGCGGGCAAGACCTTGCCGTCAATTTAGGTGCCGAAAGCGGACTTCCGGTCACACTATATAAGCTGGACGGCTCGCTTGCCGGCACCTCGTTGCCGTTCCAGCCCAAGGCGGACGTTCAGGACGCGCTGGCTTATACAGCCAAAGGACAGTCCGCGTATATCACGCAAGGCGATCAGCTGTTGTATCTGGCACCGCTTTATACGATGGATCAGCAGCCGGCGGGGACGGTCCAGTTTCATGTGTCCCTTGCAGAACAGCACGCTTTTTACGAAAGAATTCAGCGTCTGTTCTGGCTGGTTGGCGCGGCCGTACTGGTTGGGGGATTTCTGCTCGGCTACCTCTATGTCTGGCGACAGGCCAATGTGATTACGCGGCTCAACCGCGCCGCCATGCGCATCGGGGAAGGGGAGTACCTTCGTGAGCCCACGGTTCGACGGAAGGATGAACTGGGTGAATTGGCGTTGGGAATCTATGAAATGAGCGGAAAAATCGCCACAACCCATGCCCAACTAACCGATGAGAAAAGCAAACTGATCGAGGCCGTAACCCGGTTGCAGGAGCTGGAGCAGCAACAGAAGCTGTTTATCGGGAACATCAGCCATGAGCTGAAGACACCGCTGACCTCGATCCTCGCCTATACGGACCTGTTGAATATGTATCGGGATGATCCGGTGTTGCTTGACGAGGCGTGCCGCCAGATCGGCATGGAGGCGGGGCGATTGTATGCGCTGGTTGAGAAAGCGTTGAAGCTCTCCTCCATGGACGTCTATGACTTCGAGACGAACACGGCTTTGGTGGACCTGAAGCCCTTGCTGGAGGACGCGGCCTCACGCCTGCAGGCGAAAGCAGAGCAGCAAGGCATCCAGATCGTCACTGACCTGCAGGACGGCAAGGTATGGGCCGATGCGGATAACGTGATGCACATGGTAATGAATCTGCTAGATAACGCCGTGAAATACAATAAGCCCGGAGGAAAAGTGTTTTTGTCCAATGAGGCCGTCTCGGTAGTGGATGGCAGCGACCGGATGCAAATTACGGTGAGAGATACCGGGATCGGCATTCCACCGGAGGCGCAGGCTCGCATCTTTGACCCGTTCTACACCGTCAGCAGCGACCGGTCCAGAGCCCATGGCGGGACAGGCTTAGGGCTATCGCTGGTGCGCAGCTTGGCGGAGAAGCAGCATGGCTCGGTGAAGCTGGCGGCTTCCGGTCCTGAAGGGTCCACGTTTGTGATCGAGCTGCCGCTTGAACGCCCGCAACCTGCCGGAAGCGGCGGCTAAGCCAGCCCATTTCAGCCCAGACTTGAAGAAGTCGGGGCTTTTTTTGCATTCAAATGCAAAAGTACATTTGATTCCCTGGATAACCGCTGGTTTCGGGCCAATGAAATGTAAAAGTACATCTGACATAGAGCAATTTTGCCGTAAAAAGGCGATTGGGCCTTGATGAACTGCACTTTTACACCTAAATGGCCATTTTTCAGCATTCAGCGGGAAATGAACTGTACTTTTGCAGTTTAGGCCTCCGTTACACTTCCACTCGATGTTACAAGAACGTTACAAGTCGGATATTTTTATGTGAAAAGTCTTCCCTATACTGAAGTCAACAGGGAGAACCGAATGGGCCGCCCCGAAACAAGGGGGTTGAGCGGTAAGGTCGGCGACACCTGTGGCAAAAACGCAGGAGGTACCTGGAATGAAGCACCCTATGGGCACCTTTGCCCTTCAACTTATGGCAGCAACGCTCTTGTTGGGCACCGTAACGGCTTGCCAACCAAATGAGAAACGTCTTACGGTCGTTGACCCTAAGACGCATCAAAACGGGCAGCAACAACCCGCCCAAACTGGGGGTAAGCCAGCGGAAGCCAAGCGGCAACTGACGGTTGTAGACGCACAGCCACAATCGCCTGGCCGGGAAGTCCGCGTCGTCAGGATGCATGCCATTGAAGATTCGAGCATCCAGTCCTGGATTTCGGAGGACGAGGTGAAGGTGGAAAAGACCCGACTGGTCAAATCCGGGACGGCGACGGAGGAACCGCAATACGCCTATGAGGTCTCGATCGTGAACCTGGTGACCGGCCAGACACGTGAGCCTGCGGGAGAGGAGGGACAGCAGATGGACGGCTACATGCTTGTGAAGGAGTTCCCGTCTCCAGATGGACGGTACCGTTTCATTCAGAAATGGAAGAATAAGTACACGGCCGACAACTTTGTAGAGAATCGTCAAACGGGGGAAATCCTGCACATCCCGGGAGAGAACTACCTGGAACTGGGCGGGTGGCTAAACGAGGAAACGTACATTTTAGCCGCCGGCTCGATGGAAGGCCGAGGAGAAATCCGGCAAATTTCCGCAGCAGACGGGAAGGTGACGCTGCTTATGTTAGACGATCCCGACATCGATGTGTTTATCCATTTTGGCGTCAGTCACGGCAGGATCTACTATACCGATAATTATAACGTTTTGAAGGTATTTGATCCGGGTCAATCGAAGCCGGTCAGCTTAATCCGCGATGTCTGGGAGTTTCAAATTTCCCCGGACAGCCGCTATATCGCGGTATCTACGGTGACCCAATCGGGTGTTTTTCAGGGAAGTGAGCTGTTGATCTACGACTCCGCGGGCAGCCTTCAAGGGACACTAATTGGCAAAGGCGACGTCATCTCTTACGTAACGTGGTCTCCAGATTCCACTAAGCTGGCCTTTGATGTGTATTCCGAGAATAAGCCGGGGATGAATGGCGTGTATATTTTTGACACCGGCTCCGGACAGGTGTCTCCACTCGCTCCTTATTACGCATCGGTCGATCCGCCTCCTCACGCGATCTATCCGTTAAGCTGGAGCCCATCGGGCCAACGGCTGGGCATTACGGTGGACGATCCGAAATCGCTGCTCGTTACTCAAGTGATCGATTTTAAGTAAAACAAATTCATTTAGGGAGAGGAACTAATGACATGAACAACAACATGAAAAAATCCATTTTAGCTTTCGCTGTAGTAGGCATGACCTTATCCGGAGCTGCCGGAGTTTATGCCGGGTCAAAATTGCAGAAAATCAACGCCTACCTGAACAATCAAATCGGCATCCAGGTCGATGGCAAAACCTATGCTCCAGTTGACGGGCAAGGCCGTCCTTTAGCGCCGATTACCTATAATGGCACGACGTATTTGCCAGTACGGGCTTTGGGAGACGTGCTTAAGGTCTCGGTGAACTATGATGCGAGCCAGCACCTGGTGCAGATTGGCAGCCCATCTTCGGGAACTCCGGATTCGGACACCAGCTTAACTCCTGTGAACTATACGAATGCTCAAATGGAAAAAATCAAAAAAGCGTTCGCCCAATTCGAATCCTTTGAGACGCCTTACGCGCCTCAGCAAATGGTCCAAGGGGATGCCTTCAAAATGGTTGGCGAATCCGGTGATGGCGTAAATCTGATCTTTGATCATATGACGGTTACGATTTCCCCGCGGGACTACGCCTATGACTATGAAGGGAAAACAGTCACCTTGTCCAACGGTACGAAAGCGAAATGGTACACGCCATCCGAAACGCCGATGCTGTCCTTCCAGCTGGACGACCGGTTCGTTACACTGAGTTTGCCGGACGGGAAGTTAAGTTCGACACAACTGGAGCAGGTCGCCGTTACTGTTGCGAAGTTGAAATAAAGAGAGAGCAGTGAGAGAGTAGCAAAATGAATGAATACGATATGAAAAAGGTTAACTCATAACAATCGCTAAAAGTCTGTCGGAGCAGGTATCTGTATTGCTTCGGCAGGCTTTTTTGAATTAGTCAAAAGTTAGGAAATAGGAATTTACTTCCACCCCTGTTCTAGACTAAGATGGGATTGTTGGGGATGACTCTTGAGGAATTGTATGAAGATTATATTCGGCATGCACGTCATCATTTAGCGCAAATCAGCGATCCGAATCGTTAAGAAACTCTATGCATTTCCCGGTTCCTTGTTTATATTAGAGACACGACGATAGGCAAAAAAGTGAGGGAATTTGACGATGTCTGACAATAGAACAACCAAGGAGCCGGCAGATGGCCGACGTCGTTTCGAGTTGCAGGCCGACTGCGAGCATTGCTTTGGCTTGTGTTGTACGGCCCTGCCTTTTGCGGCTTCGGTGGACTTCGCTGTGAACAAAGCAGCTGGACAGCCCTGCGGTCATTTGCAGGATGACTTCCGCTGCGGCATTCACGGCAATCTTCGGGAACAGGGGTACCGAGGGTGCACCGTTTACGATTGCTTTGGCGCAGGACAACGGGTGTCACAGGTCACTTTCGCGGGAGTGAGTTGGCGCCAGGCGCCTGGATCATCCAAGCTGATGTTTGATGTGTTTCCGATCATGTGGCAGCTGCATGAATTGCTCTGGTACTTGGATGAAGCGTTAAGTCTGCCTCAGGTCAGCCATTTACATGAACGTTTGCGGATGAGTTATGACGAGACGGAACGGTTGACATCCGCCAAACTGGACGACTTAATCCGCCTTGATGTGGCAGCACATCGCGCGAAGGTCAACGAGTTGTTGCTCGAGGTGAGTGAGCGCGTTCGCGCTGAAGCGCTGCGGAAGGCTGGTACATCTTCTGGACGGCACAGAAGCTTTGGGCGTGGGGCTGATCTGGTTGGTGCCAAGCTGCGGGGCGAGGATTTGCGAGGCGCATTTTTAAGAGGCGCTTACCTGATCGCTGCGGATCTGCGGGGAGCGGACCTGCGCGGTGCCGATATGATTGGGGCGGATCTGCGAGATGCCGATGTAAGGGGAGCCGATCTTTCGGAGAGCTTGTTCTTGACGCAAGCCCAGATCAATGCTGCCAAAGGAGACCGTGCCACCAAGCTGCCTCCTCTCCTCGAACGGCCCTTCTATTGGGAAGGGACTTCGGGGAGGCAAGAAGCGAGATGAACGATTACCGGGAAAGGGTGGGTCAGGTCTGTAAGTATATCGATGCGCATTTGCATCAGAAGCTAAACTTGGATCAATTGGCCGAATTGTCCCACTTCTCGAAGTATCATTTCTCGCGGATATTTACCTCGGTGACGGGGGAGACGCCGTTTGCGTACATCATGAAGCAGCGTCTAACCCGGGCCGCAGCTTACTTGCGGGAGACCAACCAACCTGTGCTGGAAATTGCGCTGAGTTGCGGGTTTGAGTCTGCTTCCAGCTTTAATGCAGCGTTCAAGAAGCACTTTGGTCGTACACCAACCGCGATGCGAGAGCAAGCTCGGCAAGATCGCAATATTTCGCAATCGGACCGCAATCGGCAGGAAGCTGATGCCGCGCCAAACCTTTATGATCAAACTGTAAAAAACAGTTTGTTAAGGAGGGTTTGGCAAATGCAAGCCAACATTGTAGAGCTTCCCATGATGGAAGTAGCGTATGTAAGACATGTCGGAAGTTATCTGGAAACCTATCAGGCCTGGGCAAAGTTAGGTAAGTGGGCGGCGCAGCATCAGCTATTTCCGCCGGAGCAATCTTTTATCGGGATTTCCTTGGACGATCCAGCCGTGACCGAGGAGGAGGAATGCCGGTACGATGCCTGCGTCACCGTGCCGAATACGCTTAGCCGTGCGGATGCCCCGCCGGAGATCGGCTTCCAAACGCTGCCGGGCGGGCTTTATGCGAAGTTTTATTTTTATGATACATCGGAAAAGCTTGCGCTGCTGTACCAGAGCATATTCGGAAATTGGCTGCCGGACAGCGGATACGACCCGGATGATCGGTACTGTCTGGAGTTCAGTATGAACGATCCGGCGCAGGACACGCAGGGCAAGGCGAAGGTCGAATTATACATTCCGATTAAAGCAAGGGCATAAGTGGAAGTGAATAATGATCCTGAGCGGATGCCAGTAAATATTTTTTGAGGATAGAGAATGCAACAGGAGGAGCCCCATGACTTATACGCATCTTTTATTCGACGCGGACGACACATTATTTGATTACCCGAAGGCGGAAAACCACGCCTTAAGCCGAACGCTTACGGAGGCGGGCATTCCTTGTACCGACGACGTGATGCGGGCATATCAGACCATTAACCAGCAGCTGTGGCGCGATTTGGAGCAGGGACTGGTGACGCAGGTCACTTTGCGGACGGAACGGTTCGCCAGACTGGTGAAGGAGCTCGGCGTAACTCCCCGCTCTCAGGTAGAGGAGATTAGTGAGCGCTATTTGGAGCTGCTTGGGGAGGGGACCTTCCTGCTGGAAGGCGCAACTGAGCTCTGCCGCGAATTGCAGGAAGCTGGGTTTCACCTGGCGATCATCACCAACGGCATCAAAAAGGTGCAGGTGAGCCGAATTGCCGGATCGGCATTGGCGCAAATGTTCGAGGCTGTCATCGTTTCTGAAGACACGGGGTATTCGAAGCCGCATCCGGGGATTTTTGACTATGCGTTTGAAGCATTGGGGCTTCGGCCAGCGGACAAAAGCCGGGTGTTAATTGTTGGGGATTCGTTGACTTCTGACATAAAGGGTGGTCTAAACTACGGGATCGATACCTGTTGGTATAACCCGAATGACCGCCCGAATACACTGAACCAACAGCCGACTTATGAGATTCGCCACTTGGCGGAGGTCAAGACGCTGGTCGGAGTCGGGGGTAGTCCTTCGGTAGACCTCTGAGAACACGAGCTGTTCAAAATGGATTAAGGTGAGGAGTTGATAGGTATGACCGGTGTAGGAGTGATTGGGGTGCTACCCGCTCTCCTTTTCTTGTTTTATCTTGTTCTCGCTGGCTTAATTTTATATGCCTTGATCTTGTTTATTAGGCTGGCCCACCGGGGCATCGAAGCGCTAGATATCTATCTCCGGGACAAAAGAGGAAGGTAATTCGAAATCGCGAAACCAAGGAGGGCTAGTGCATGGACGTTCGAATCGCACCTATTTTACCGTCTCAAAGCTCGCTGTTTTTTAATTTGTTTCAGCTGTACTTGCATGATTTATCGGCGTTTACTGGCGAGGAACCGGGGGAAGACGGGCGATTTGATCTGGCGAACACTTCCCTTTACTTGGAGCGGGAAGAACTGCATCCTTATTTCATCTATTGTTCGGGGAAAGTAGCCGGCTTCATCCTGGTTTGCGCCCCACCGTTTGTGCCCGAGGAGATTGACTTTACGGTGCAGGAGATGTTCGTGCTTCATAAATATCGCGGAGGTAAAACGGCGGAGACGGCCGTCTTCGAAATTATGCGGCGCTTGAAGGGCCAAATCCGGGTGGAGCAGCTGCAGAATAACGCTGTTGCCGTAGCTTTCTGGAAGAAAATTTACCGGAAGCAAGGCATCTCTTTCGTTGAGACGATCGAACGCGTGGAAATCGAAGGGTTGCCCGGCCTTCACGAGGTTCTAGCTCAAACTTTCTCGTTGTAGACGAAAGCGAATACTCGAATCGGTCTGAAATTATGTATAATGAGAAGACCAACGTATGACCCGGCCCCAGGAAGCAATGATCGGCGGCCGGGCATTTGTTTATTAGGGGGAGAGACATGGCACATTTTTTTCACGCGGACCGTGTGAAGTATCATCAGAAGCAATCGCCCGTTCCAGAGTTCGCTTGGCATACAAGCGAGCGCTTGGCAGAGCTGGCCGGCTCCAAGCATTTAACGTTTGATATCCGTTCGCTGGATCCAGGGAAGTACTCTTTTCCTTATCATTTTCATCGTAATGCAGAAGAACTCTTCGTCATTCTGGAAGGCAGTGCGATGCTTCGGACGCCGGAAGGGCATCAGGAAGTACATACCGGGGATATCGTGTTCTTCGAAATGGGGCTCTCGGGGGCGCATCAGCTATTTAACCATACGGAGAAGCCGTGCAAGTATCTGGATATTCGTACGAACATGGGGCTGGACGTTTGTGAATATCCTGATTCAGGGAAGATCAATATTTTACCCTACCAAGAAGTTTACGAGAGCGCTGACCAAGTCGATTATTTCAAAGGTGAGGATCAGGTAGCCGCCAAGTGGGCAGCGAAGGAGAACGGGAACGAGCATGAGTAACCAATGGAGAGATCGAAATGATTGAAATTCGAGAAATTCGAGTGGAAGACGCTGAGCGCTTTTTGAAACTATGCCTGCAACTGGACCAAGAAACGAAATTTATGCTCTATGAACCGGGAGAACGTAACACGACGGCTGAAGAACAGCGGGAGCGGATTCAATCGATTCTGTCCGAAGCCGGCTCCACAATTCTGGTAGCGGAGGATCAAGGGAAGTTGGTTGGTTATTTGGCCGTGTTTGGCGGTCAAGCCAACCGAACGAAGCATGTCGGTTACATCGTGGTCGGCATCACTCAAGCCTACTCGGGCAAAGGGATCGGAACCCGCTTATTCCAGGCTGCTGAGGCATGGCGTGCGGAGACGGAGATCACCAAGTTCGAGTTAACGGTGATGATCCCTAATGAGCGGGCCGTTGCTCTGTACAAGAAAGTAGGTTTTGAAGTCGAGGGCGTCAAACGAAATTCAATTCGAGTGGATGGAAACTACGTCGATGAGTATTATATGGGCAAAATATTTGAGGCCTAATCCTAAAGGAGGCGTGAAGCGTGATTCAGTGTCCTTGGTGCGGAGAACAGGTCATATTGGTTGCTGACGTTTGTCCTGAATGCAAACATGAGGTGCTGCCTGAGCATCTGGAGGGATTCCCCGGGCCGGGATCGAGGGACCTTGTTGATCCTCCTCGGGTTGGGGATTACTTCGATCTGGAAGAGGTGCTGGAGCGTCGTTTCAAATGCAGCAAGTGCGGAAAACGGGAAGCTGCGGTGAAAGAAGTGGCCATGACCGGCACCGGGTTGAGCAAACTGATGGACATCCAGCACAACCATTATTTATTCGTCTCCTGCCTGAACTGTGGTCATGTGGAAATCTACGATCCAGATGTGCTTCGGGGACAGCCATCGGGTAAATTTTCGACGATATTGGACTTATTATTTGGAGGCTAACGATGAAACGAACAGATGTGGTATATTTGCTAATCCCCGATGAGACGAGAACCAAAGTGCTCATGGTGCAAAATGAAAACGAAGCCTGGACGCTGCCTGGAGGCGCGGTGGAGCCTGGCGAGACGCTGCAGATCGCGGCGATCCGCGAAGGGAAAGAGGAGACAGGACTGGATGTGAAGGTTCACGGGATCGTGGCTGTGAATGAATTTGTACATATAAAAAACGAGGAGCATGTCATCCTGCTGACGTTCCGCGCGGAAATTACGGGGGGCAAGCCGGAGATTACCCGTCCAGAGGAGATATTGGATATCGCATGGGTTGACGTGGAGCGCGCAGACGAACTGATGCCCTATTATCCGGAAGGGATTAGCTCCATTGTGGCCAGAGGGGTGGAAGTCACCTATTTTGATGAAGGACGGATTTAAGCAAGGCTGCGATGGACAGACCAGATGCTGTTTCGCCGCAGCCTCGTGACGACCGTATTAAATTAGATATCCAGAGAAGTGGCTTTCCGCCGGCTGAAGCGCAGCTGGATCCCGAGGCATAACAGCGCGATCAGCAGCGGGTAGAGCATGGCCCAGCCGGTGAACGGAAATACGACGGCTGTAGCCGCAAACGAAATCCAGCTGAGGACAACGCCGATACGGCTGCCTTTGAGGAGCCGAATTCCGGCAGCGCAGCCGCCCATGTACGTGAGAATAAAGGTTGCGTTCGGAAATTGGATCAGCGTGCTGAGTGACATTGTCCCGGTTCCGTAAAGCAGCATGACGGCTATAAAGCAAAACATCAGAAACAAAAGCGAACGACTCGAACTTGGAGTTTTGGAGCATCGAAGCGATCAAGCAGTGTGTGATCTCCGGGCTGGGAGTCTCCTTCTTGCCGCGGGTCACCGTGCGCAGCGAGCTTGAAGAAGGCAAGCTGGTGAAGCTGAACTGGAATGACGAATCGCAGCGGGTGGCGACACAGTTGGCATTACACCGGAAGAAGTGGCGATCCCCTGCATTGGAGCAATTCGTCTTGATGGTTCGGGAACAAGCGGAACGATGGCGGAAAGAAGCTGCTATGTAGTCCATATCTAAACTTATTCAACATAATTTCGTTAATTTACGCCAATACTCCCTATAGTTTACGAAGAGCTTGAGGGAGGCTTGGCTTATGGGCAATGGCAAGACTGGCGAAAAAGGAATCTCGACGTTTCATTTAACGATGCTGGGGCTGGGGACGATCGTCGGGGGTTCGTTTTTTCTCGGTTCCGGCGTGGCGATTCAAGCAGCGGGTCCCAGCATTTTGCTATCGTTTATCCTTGGCGGATTGCTGGTTTACATCATTCTCTATGCCCTCTCGGAAATGACGGTGGCTGACCCTGTGCCAGGCTCGTTTCGTACGTATGCGGAGCGGAGTTTGGGACGCAGCGTTGGCTTTATTACCGGTTGGGTGTATTGGGTGGGCTTGATTCTGGCGATGTCCAGTGAATCGATCGCGGCGTCCACCTTTCTTAGGGAATGGTTCCCGAGCTTTTCGGAGGTTGCGATGGGCATGCTCATTATCGTCGGAATCACGCTGCTTAATTTGCTTGGTGCCGATTATCTGAGCAAGCTGGAGAGCGGTCTGGCAGCGGTGAAGCTGCTGGCCATCGTCGGGTTCATCGTCATCGGGCTGGCCTTGATAGCGGGCTGGATTCCGGGGACTCCAGCAGCGGGGGGAGGCGAACTGCAAAATGAAGCGTGGTTTCCCGGGGGGATTGCAGGGATAGCGGGCAGTATGCTTATCGTGATGTTCAGCTATTCGGGATTTGAGGTCATTGGCCTAGCCGCTTCAGAGGTGGAGAACCCGAAAAAGACGATTCCTCGGGCCATTAATATGACTCTGATCAGTTTGCTCGCCTTGTATATCGCTGCGATCGCAGTGATTCTGATGTTGTATCCAACACAGGGGATGATCGCGGACCAAAGTCCGTTAGTTTTAGCTCTAACCCGCTGGGGCATGGGATGGGCTGGGACGCTGATTAATATTGTGATGATTACGGCGATTCTGTCTACGATGCTGGCTTCGACATTTGGCCTTGCCCGGATGCTGCGTTCGTTGGCAGCGGAAGGCCATGCCCCGGCATGGCTGAAAGACCGGCATGATATCCCGTATAGGGGTATCCTGTTCTCGGGAGCCGCTATGCTGCTCGGTTTGGCGATGGGGTACCTGCTGCCTCAGCAGGTGTACCTCTTTCTGGTCAGCTGCGGAGGATATTCGCTCTTGTTCTCCTACTTTATCATTTTGGCCTCCCATTATCGCTGGCGGCGGGTAACGCCCTGCTCTCCGGAAGCTACATGTCAGCTTCCAGGTTACCCCTATACGTCCTGGGTTGGTCTGATCGGGATGATCGCCATTATCGTGAGCATGCCCTTTATTTCCGGACAAGGGACCGGGTTGGTGGTGGGGTTAGGATTAACTGCACTGCTTGCCGGGATCTATTGGGTGAAAGAAAGAAGGGGAAGGGTATCGGCTCCGTCCAGCCAACGACCGATCCCTGCTCCGCTAACGGAAGCTGCTGAGGAGATAACGGGCATACGCGATGATCGGGAGACAGCGGATGAAGTACCGGACTCGACTACCGTGCCGAAGAACAAAAAAGAATAGGTTCGGCCGCCCTTGCAGCAATGGAATTGTTGTTACAGCCTTCCAGTCCAAGCGGTTACCACGGACAGGAAGGCTTTTTAGCTTAGTGGATCGCTTCTTGGACTGACGATCCCGATTGCTTCAACTCATGTAGCCGCTTCAGCAAATCCCTCATCCGGATGGGGATTTCCCGCTTCAGCTCTTCCCAGGTAACGAGCATGTCGAGGGACCACTCAAAAGGATGGTAGGTGCCGGCAATATTAAACTGGAAGCCGCGAAGATGCTCGGTTGCGAGTGCGTCCGCCTCGGGCAGCGTCTTATACATGCCGTGCAGCATGTCGGGCTCCAGAACGCCGTCTTTTCCTGCATGTGCTCCGGTTGCCAGGTGCAGGTCGGGAAGCAGCTCGAACAGATCGCGGATTGGAGAGAAGGCGTGTTTTCCCGGCTGGCAATATAAGCTGATACGTCCATCTGGCCCTACGTTCGTTTTGCCGGGAGCGATACCTTTGAGGTATCTACCATGAAAACTGGCTTCACAATCGACAACGGCACCTTGTGGAGACAGGAAGATCCACATATGCTCCAGATCGTAAAGATGTGTAATATCGTAGTCCCAGTAGACGGCATATTCAATAACCGATCCAACACGCTCCCCGTCCACTAACAACATTCGTTTGAATGAAGGAGACGGACCGGTTTCCGTCAGCACCGTAACGCCAACCCGAATGGGACGGAACGGCTCGTGTTCATCAATGAGCATACGCGGGATATGATGAAAGGCTAATTCCCGCCAATTCACATTGTTCACCAGCAAGTTAATCGCCTCCAGTTATTTTTCAATGGGATTCGTGACCAGATAAGCGTAGCACGTGTTCTTCAATTCTGTATTAAGTTGGGAATACCAGCTTTTTGATCATGTTCCTTTGTTCTTATGTATATGGTTTGTGAAACTGACAACATTCGTCGATATCCTGAAGATGAAATTTAGCTTGGAAACGCATCAGACAAGGCGTTGCCGACTACATTGGTATTAAAGAAAGCGATTTCATGAATAGGGGTAGCTTTCTCGGTTGAGGTCAGTGTATCATAGTTTTTGTAAGAAGTAATTTGTATAGTGAAACGTTATTGATATACGACCCGGCTGGAGATAGGTCCATATCCGAAGCTGGGTCCCGTTATTTACGAAACAGAAAGGATTGAAGCTGATGGATTCACTGCTGATCCGTCCGGCAACACTGAACGACATCGACGGCATTCGAGAGGTAGCTGTGGAAACCTGGAACAGCACTTATGAAATGATTTATCCGGAGCATTTTATCGCCACGTATTTGACCCACGCCTATGCCAAGAGCAGCTTGGAGCAAAGCATCACACTGGACGAAGCCCAAGCCGCGCGGAAGTTCCTGGTCGCGGAATGGGAAGGAGAGATCGTTGGGTTTGGCCAACTGTCGGAAGCGGATGATGAAGGGGTTAGTGAGCTGACTCGACTTTATATCTTAAAAGAGCATCAGCGCAAGGGCATTGGCAAGAAGTTGCTGAATGAATTAATTCGTCTGAACCCATTAATCACTGAAATTTACGCCTGGTGTGAACGTGAGAACGACATCGGCACGCTCTTTTATAAATCCAATGGATTTGTATATACCGAAGAAAAAGAAGAAGTTCTGTTCGATTATCGCACCATGATGGCCAAATATGTGAAAATAATCTAACTCATTCATGGAGGCTTATTTTGGGGAACGTTGATAAACGCAATCGTTTGGATGAAGAGATTTTCACTTATGAAATCACGAAAAATCATGGCAACGAAAAATAGCGGAAGTTTATTGGAGAGGGAAGTAAAGTGACCACCTATCTGGTAATCGTATGCATCTTAACATTGATTATTCATGCGGCGGAGACGCTGTCGTATTCCATACGCTATGCCGGTGTGAAGCTGAATAAAATGCTGGGGAGGATCTATATATGTTGATGGGCGCGAGGTTTCTCGGAACATTAGCGGCGCAACTGATCATCTTCCCTGCTGCATATATGATTTCTATGGTGGTACAGTGGATTTAGACTTCTATCCGAAAGGTTGCGATTCAGATGTCGGACTCGATTCCGCAGCTGCAATGGCTGGAGTGGGCTAAGCAAATTCAGGCCATTAGTCAGGCTGGGCTGGCCTATTCCAAAGACATGTACGATCTTGAACGCTTTCAGATGTTGCGTGAGCTGAGCGTGGAAATTGTCAGCCGTTATACCGAAGTGGAGACGGAGAAGGTTAAAGCGCTGTTCGCCAATGAAACCGGCTATGCTACCCCTAAGGTGGATGTGCGCGGCGTAGTGTTTCAGGATGACCGAATTTTGCTCGTACGAGAACGAGTTGATGGGGCGTGGTCATTGCCGGGAGGTTGGGCCGACATCGGTCTATCGCCTAAAGAGGTTGCGGTTAAAGAAGTGAAGGAGGAAGCCGGTCTTACCGTCTTTCCGGTGCGGTTAATGGCGGTGTTGGACAAGAAATTCCACGATCATCCCCCGGAGGCGTACCATATCTACAAAATCTTTATTTTGTGCGAGATCGGCGGAGGTCAGGCAGAAGCTGGAATGGAAACTTTGGAGGTCGGATTTTTCGGTCGTGACGAGCTTCCGCCTTTATCGCTTGAACGAAATACGCCCAAACAGATTCAACGCCTGTTTGAGATGCGGCACAGCACCGAAGTATGGTTCGACTAACGTGAGGCGATTCCTGAACGGAAGGCGGGACTCCCATGTCTCCTAAACGAAAAATCTTCATTTTTCTAATTGTGTCGCAGCTCATTTATGCGTTTTTTTCCGTGGCATGGTTGATTGTGCTTGGCATTTCCGCCTACCTCTTCCATGATTCAGGAGGGGTCCACCCAGGCATGCGAGCGTTATTCGCGTATCTTCAGGCGTATCCTGGTGGTCTGCTGCTCGCTTTGATCCTGGGCTGGACTTATTTCGCCAAAGGCAAGTACAAACCGGCGGTTTGGTGGAATCTGCTGCCGCTATTATGGGTGATTCCTTATCTCGGCATCTTTATTTATGCTAATTTTTTCGCTTAAATTTCAAAATCCCAATGTACGTTATTCTATTCAACCTCACGTTGGTTTTGGTATAGTAAAAACTAGGACTATTATTGATGTATCCCAAACTGGGATCTACTAACGGATAGGAGAGAAGAGAGAGATGAGCAAATCGATGTTAGGCGTTCCTTTGGAAGGTTTCGCCGAGTACAGCAGAATTGCGGCAGCGGAAGGCGGCGTCCTGCTGAAAAATGAAAACGCTATGCTTCCGATTCGAGCGCAAGAAATTGTATCCGTTTTCGGCAGATGCCAAATTGATTACTATCGCAGCGGGACAGGCTCTGGCGGTGCGGTGAACGTCCCTTATGTCGTCAACATTTTGGACGGACTACGGGCGAATCCTCGCATCCAAGTGAATGAACAGCTGGCGAAGCAATATGAGCAGTGGATTGCCGAGAATCCGTTTGATAACGGCGGAGGCGGTTGGGCTGCGGAGCCTTGGTGTCAGAAGGAAATGCCTTTAACCGACGAAATCGTAGCGCAAGCGAAGCAAGCATCATCCAAGGCAATCGTTATCATCGGCCGGACGGCCGGTGAGGATAAGGATAACGCCGATACCGAGGGAAGTTACCGGTTGACGGAACAAGAGCGCCTGAATCTGGAAACGGTTACCCGGCATTTCGATCAAGTGGCTGTGTTGATGAACGTAGCCAATGTCATCGATATGAGCTGGATCAACGATCCCGTCCATCAAGGTCGGATTCGGGCAGTGATGTTCGTATGGCAGGGCGGGATGATTGGCGGTCACGCCGTAGCTGACCTGCTCTCGGGGGATGTCACGCCGAGCGGTAAGCTGCCGGATACCATTGCCCATCACATTGAAGATTATCCATCCACAGCCAACTTTGGCAGCGAAGAGCGGAATCTCTATGAAGAAGATATTTATGTAGGTTATCGCTACTTCGAAACATTTTGTCCGGACAAGGTGCTGTTCCCGTTTGGATATGGGCTCTCCTATACCTCCTTTGCCTGGAAAGTACAAGGGGTGAAGCTCGAAGGAGCAGGTACAGATGCCCAACTGGAGGTCCAAGTGGAGGTAACGAATACCGGCTCGGAGTTTAGCGGGAAAGAAGTTATTCAGCTATACTATGAAGCCCCGCAGGGCGTATTGGGCAAACCGGCCCGGGCGCTTGGAGCGTTCGCGAAAACGAAGCTGCTTCAGCCCGGGGAGTCCGATGTGCTGACCTTGCAACTGCCGGTACGGCGGATGGCGTCCTATGATGATGGCGGCTATACCGGGCATAAATCCTGTTATGTGTTGGAAGCTGGCGACTATGAGTTTCATGTAGGTAACAGCATCCGAAATACGGAGCGGGTAACAGTGGACGGGAAAGCAGCCTACCAGTTGGCAGAACTGATGGTTGTGGAGCAACTGGAGGAAGCTGCAGCGCCAACGCAACGTTTCTCGCGGTTGAAACCAGGTAGCCGGAAGCCAGATGGGACGTATGAGATCGTCCGGGAGGAAGTGCCTCAACGTACTATTTCGCTGAAGGAACGCATCGAAAGCAGACTGCCGGAAGCCTATCCGCAAACGGGGAACCGCGGAATTAAATTAAAGGACGTTCAAGCCGGTAAAGCAAGCCTAGAGGAGTTCGTTGCCCAACTGAGCGATGAGGACCTGGCTACGATCGTACGCGGCGAGGGCATGAGCAGTCCGAAGGTGACACCTGGAACAGCTTCCGCTTTTGGCGGAGTGGGAGAGAACCTGTTGGAGTACGGAATCCCGGTGGCCTGTACCGCCGATGGCCCTTCCGGCATCCGTATGGACAGCGGCTTGAAAGCAACTCAGCTGCCAATCGGAACGTTATTGGCATCCAGCTGGGATGTTGACCTCGTAGAATCGTTGTATGTGCTGGAGGGCAAAGAGCTCCTGCAAAATGAAATCGACACCCTGCTTGGTCCGGGGATTAACATCCATCGCCATCCGTTAAATGGACGGAACTTCGAGTATTTTTCCGAGGACCCTTATTTGACAGGTTGCTTTGCGTCGGCGGTAACACGGGGCATTAAGAAGGGCGGTTCGTCCGCAACGGTGAAGCATTTTGCCGGCAATAACCAAGAGAAGGCGCGTTCGAAAGTGGATGCGGTCGTCTCTGAACGCGCGTTACGCGAGATTTATTTGAAGGGCTTCGAAATGGCGGTCAAAGAAGGGGAAGCCACATCGATCATGACTTCCTATAACCCGGTGAACGGGCATTGGGCGGCCTCCAACTATGATCTGAATACGACGATTCTCCGCAATGAATGGGGATATCAGGGCATTGTCATGACGGACTGGTGGGCGGTCATGAACGACTGCGTAGAAGGCGGACCGGCTGATTTGAAGAACACGTCCTTTATGGTACGCGCGCAGAACGATCTGTATATGGTCGTGAACAACGATGGGGCGGAAATCAACTCGCTGGGGGATAATACGCTGGAAGCGTTAGCCAACGGAACCTTGACGGTGGGAGAATTGCAACGGTGCGCCATGAATATTTGCCGATTCTTACTGAACGCCCCAGCATTAGCGCGGGAACCGAAACCGGTTCACGAAGTCCGCCTAATCCAGGCCGCTCAAGGCGATCTTCCGATTGCCAGCGCAGGAGTGAACGTATATACGCTGTCTCGTTCACAAAGCGCCAAGGTTTTGGCGAATGCTGAAACTGCGGTGGTGAAGGTTCAAGAGGCTGGGGTGTACACGGTCACTGCGCATATCCGATACGAAGCGATGAACTTGTCGCAGTCGGCTTGCAATCTGCTGCTGAACGGTGAGCTCTTGACTACCGTACAGACGAACGGTACGCTCGGCAGATGGGTGACGCAGAAGCAGCTTCGGATTGAGCTGACGGAGGGCGATTACGAGCTGAAGTTTGATTATATCAAGCCAGGGCTGGAGATTGAGTGGATCGAGTTTATTTAACCAAATAACAAAGGGATGTGCCCCATAGCGGGGTACATCCCTTTTTCATTTTGATCTACTTCAGCGTTAAGGCAATGAGAGGAATCCTTCTTTGAAGATTCCCAGCAAATACTCCAGCGTGATCGGATCGCTGTAGGTTGAAGCGGCGGTATCGATCTCAATCACATGGCCGTTTTTGACGGCCGGGATATTCTTCCACGTATTCGATTGCAAGAACTCGTTTTGAGCCTCTTTGTTCTGACTTAATACGATGTAATCTCCGGCGTACTCAGGAATGATTTCGTTGGATAAGGTGTAGTAGCCCGGGCCCAACGCATCTTGTTTGGCTTTCTCCGGCATGTTCAGCTCCATCATCTGATACAACAGTTCCGTTCCGCGAGCCCAGTTGTCCCCAAATACATAGAAGTTCTTCGTATCATATTCAAGTACAGACACGGTGGCGTCTTTGCCGATCTTTGCCTTAATCTCTTCACCTGCAGCTTTGGCCCGCTTCGTGAAATCCTCAACCCAAGCTTTGGCTTCAGCTTCCTTGTTAAGCACTTTTCCGATTTCGACTTGCTGGGCTAAATAGTCCAGTTTGCCCCAGGTATAAACGATCGTTGGCGCGATATCGCTAAGTTTATCGAGATTTTTCATATGCGATCCGGCGATGATCAAATCCGGTTCCAAAGCGAAGATTTGCTCTGGATTGTCTTCGGACACGATGGCGACGTCCTTTAATTTCTCGGTAAACAGAGGGTTATTCATCGTCCAGGTGTCAACGCCCACCAATGTTCCACCCAGAGCCACAACGTTGGGAGCGTAGGATAGAGCCACGATGCGCTTCGGCTGGGCAGGAATTTCGATCGGACCGTTCTCCGATTGATATGTAACCGTGCCGGAAGCCGTCTCCGTTCCTGCGGAGTCGTTTCCGCCCGTCTGATTTGCCGTCCCTTCCGATGAGGTATTGGCCGCTGCATTAGCCGCTGAATTTTGCTGTGTTGTTTCATTACCGCAAGCACCTGCCAAAACCGTGAAGGCTAAAATGAGGGGAATAAACAGCTTCTTCATATAGTGATTCTCCTTGTTCAGATATTTATGATAATGATTCTCACTATCATCACTATGAATCACAATACGAATTTCTTCCTGGTTTGTCAATACTCAATTGCCAAAGGTATCTTCCAGCAATTTTTTTAGCTTCGATTCGGTTGCGGTTCCTTCGATTGGGGTATACACACTGCAGCGTAAATCGGCATCTCCTTGAACCTGAAGTGAGGTTAAATTGTATAGCATTTTACCGGCTTTGGCATGGCGGAATTCGATCATGACCTCTGGAGCCGCGCTGACTTCACTTTGATTCCAAAGCTCTTGGAAGTCCGGGAATTGTTGTGACATCCGATCGATAAATTGCGAATACCAAGGGTCGGCGACATATTGTCCATAATAGGCGCGAAAGATAGCCAGGAACCCCCGGACGAAATCGGGCCAGTTCACGGCGAGGCTGCGCAGCTCTTTCTTGGCAAACAGAAGATAAATTAGGTTGCGATCCTGCTCTGGAATATGTTCGAAGTCGACAAACACTTGGGCGGCAGCAGGATTCCAACCTACGATATGGCAGTGGCGGTCGGAGATGATCGTCGGGCAATATTTCAGCTCTCGCAAAATTTTATGGAGCGATGGGGTAATCACCGGCTCCTTCTCAACCCAATCGGGATGAAAGCCGCTGTCGGACGCCAAGTCGAACAAGTACTTGCGTTCATCGGCGTTGAGTCTAAGCGCTCCGGCGATTGCGTCCAGAACGGAGGGAGATACCTTAATATCCCGGCCTTGTTCCAGCCAGGTATACCATGTCGTGCTCATCCCGGCGAGCTGGGCGACCTCCTCGCGGCGCAGGCCGGGCGTTCGCCGGCGGGAGCCTGCTGGAAGGCCTACGGTATGGGGATGCAGCTTGGCGCGCTGCGTTTTTAAAAATTTGGATAAAGCCTCTAATCTCGGTTCTGTGCTCATCGGCAGAGTTCCTCCTGGAAAAACGCGCTTATGATGTTATCAATTATACTAGGATAACTAAAAACTTGTAATAGGATACTTTGCAGCTACAATAGATAACAAGTTTGTACTTCCTATGTATGAAATGTCTGAAGGAGGATGTTTTATGGAACGAGTGGTTATTACCGGAATGGGGATTGTGTCCCCGCTGGGCAATGATGTAGATACATTTTGGCAAGGGTTAAAGGAAGGACGCTCTGGGATCTCGCAGATCGAACGTTTTGACGTGACAGATTTCAGCACCAAGATCGCTGGGCAGGTTCGAGGGTTTGACGGCGAGGGGATCTTCGGGCGGAAAGAAGCTCGCAAAATGGACCTTTTCTGTCAATACGCGTTGTTTGCTGCTGAACAAGCAATTCAGGATGCGGATCTCAATCCGGAGCTGATCGACCGCGAGCGCTTTGGTGTATATGTCGGCTCGGGCATCGGCGGGATTGAAACGTTGGCGGATAATGTGAAAGTGCTCGAGAATCGCGGACCTCATCGGGTGAGCCCAAGTCTGGTGCCAATGATGATCTCCAATATGGCGGCAGCTCAGATCAGCATCCGGTTCGGCGCGTTAGGTGAGACGTTGTCTCCCGTTACAGCTTGCTCGATCGGCAATTCGTCGATCGGCGAAGCGTTCCGGCTGATCCGAAGCGGTGAAGCCGATGTGATGATCGCCGGTGGAACCGAAGCGGCAGTGCATCCGTTGGCGCTGGCCAGCTTCGGGAATGCGACTGCGCTCTCCAAGCGGAACGACGCACCGGAGCAAGCCAGTCGGCCGTTTGACGCGGAACGCGATGGCTTCGTGATGGGCGAAGGCGCCGGGATCGTAGTGCTTGAGTCGCTGTCGCACGCACTACGCCGGGGAGCGCGCATCCATGGCGAGCTGATCGGCTACGGCGCCAGTTCCGATGCCTACCACGTGGTTGCTTCGCATCCCGAAGGTGCAGGGGCCTACCTTGCGATGAAGCGGGCGCTTGCTTCGGCGGGGATCACGCCGGAACAGGTTGATGTGATCAGCGCCCATGCCACAAGCACCCCCGTCGGTGATCTTGGAGAGACGAAGGGGATTAAGAAGGCGTTTGGCGAATACGCTTATCGTATTCCGATTACGGCGAATAAATCGATGACAGGTCATATGTTTGGTGCCGCTGGCGGTGCAGAAGCGATTGCCCTGGTTCAAACGTTGAAGGAAGGCCTCATCCCGCCAACGATTAATCTGCAGAACCCTGATCCGCAATGCGATCTCGATTACGTGCCAAATGAAGCGCGCCGAGCTGAGCTGAAGATCGGGTTATCCAACTCCTTTGGATTCGGCGGACATAACGCTGTCATCGTCGTTCGCAAATATGAAGAATAGGTTTACCCCAATCAACCGTTCCGCCTTTGCGGGACGGTTTTTTATTATGGCTTTAGCCAGTTGAGCTCGCGAAGCGTGCGAAACAAAAAACCACCCGCTATGCGGGTGGAGGAACGAAGGTTTGACCAACTAGACCATTCCCATAAAATTGAGATGTTCAGGCT